>Ga0326727_10004852_pt1 | contig 39464 bp, 33 predicted proteins | sample MB2enrmetagenome_FD_207643 | JGI IMG/M metagenome (GOLD analysis project Ga0326727, IMG submission 207643) | Lab enriched peat soil microbial communities from McLean, Ithaca, NY, United States - MB29MY | ecosystem: Environmental > Terrestrial > Soil > Wetlands > Peat | place: USA: New York...
CGTTGCCGTTACAGGAGGTTGTGAAGGTCGACCTGTTCGTTCCCGGCTGTCCGCCTCCCGCCGCCGCCATCGCGTACGTCCTGGGTGAATTACTCAACGGGCGAATGCCGGACTTGAATTCGAAGGTGAAGTTCGGGTGAAGCAATCGGGTGATCGGTAGATCGGGTGAGCAAGAGGCATCAGGAATCGGTTTAACGGAGTACGGGCAGTTCGTGAGATCACCGGATCACCCGATTGTTGAGGGAAGGATACTAATGCGAAAAATCATGATTGACGCCGTTACGCGTATTGAGGGTCACGCGAAAGTCTCGATCCAACTCGATGACGACGGAAAGGTGGCGAATACCCAACTGCATGTGACGCAGATCCGCGGCTTTGAGAAGTTTACGGAGGGACGCCCGTACTATGAGATGCCGTCCATCACCGCGCGGATCTGCGGAATCTGCCCGATCAGCCATCTTCTGGCCGCTTCCAAAGCCTGCGACGCCATCATGAGCGTACGCATTCCTGACACGGCGGTGCTGCTCCGCGAGATCCTGCACTGCGGCCAAGTGGTGCAGTCGCACGCCTTGAGCTTCTTCCATCTTTCCGCGCCCGACCTTTTGCTGGGCATGGATTCTGATCCCGCTCGCCGCAATGTGCTTGGGCTGCTGGAGAAATTCCCGGATATCGCCCGAGACGGAATTGCCTTGCGCAAGTTCGGGCAGCAGGTAATCGAGGGTCTCGCCAAGGAGCGCATTCACCCTTCCTGGGTGGTTCCCGGCGGAGTGAATACGCCGCTCGAACCCGCGGTCCGCGATAAGATTCTCTCCGGTTTGCCCGACGCCAAGGCCACGGTTCGGCGCACCCTGAAGTTCTTTAAGGGAATTTTGGATCAGTTCAAAGAGGAAATCGAACACTTTGGAAATGCGCCCAGCATGTACGCGGGCCTGGTGGACGCGGCGGGGAAACTGCAACTTTACGACGGTGGAATTCGGTTTAAAGATGCCGATGGCAAGATCGTGGCGGATCACATCGCGGCGCGCGATTACCGCAACTTTATTGGCGAGGCGGCCCTGGCGAATTCCTATTTGAAGGCGCCTTACTTCAAGCCCGTCGGGTTTCCGGACGGGGTTTACCGCGTGGGCCCTTTGGCGCGCTTGAACGTCGCCAAGAGCTGTGGAACTTCCATGGCCGATGCGGAGTTCACCGAATTCCACCAGCGTTTGGGAAAGATCGTCCCTGGCTCCTTCCATTTCCATTATGCCCGGTTGATCGAAGCACTTTACGGATTGGAACGGATGGAAGCCCTGCTGAATGATCCGGCAGTGCTGGGCCGGCAGATTCGGGCTCACGCCGGCGTTAACTGCCAGGAAGGCGTGGGGATGATCGAAGCGCCGCGCGGCATCTTGATTCACCACTATAAGGTCAATGAGGAAGGGGCCATTACCTGGGCGAACCTCATTGTCGCGACAGGGCATAACAACCTGGCCATCAACCGCAGTATCCACCAGGTGGCGCAGCATTTCGTGGACGGCAATCACCTTCAGGAGGGGATGCTGAACCGAGTCTCGGCAGTCGTGCGCGCCTACGACCCGTGCTTCAGTTGTTCCACCCATGCTTCCGGCCAGATCGCCATGCACATTCAGTTGTTTGGCCCGCAAGGGTCCTTGCTCGATGAGCTGAAAAGTGCTTAACTTCGTGGGGGCGGCCACCAGCGCCGCTGCTCCAAGGGCATGGGCAAGGTGCTGATCATCGGCTACGGAAATCCGCTGCGAAGCGACGACGGATTCGGGTGGCACGCCAGCCGCTTGATTGCCCGCGAACTCGCTGGTCATGATGTTGAGGTGATCACCTGCCATCAACTTACCCCGGAACTCGCCGAACCGCTCAGCCAGTGCAGCCAAGCCGTTTTCATCGATGCTGATGTCGAAGGTGAACCGGGGGAGATCCACTGGCGGGAGGTCCTGCCCCAAGCCCCCTCTTCTTCAGCGCTCACGCACACTTGCTCGCCCGCGGGGTTGCTCGCTGGCGCCGCACGACTCTATGGCCGGTGTCCGCAGGCGGTTTTAATCACCGTCTCCGCTCAGTCGTTCGATTTTGGAGATTCCCTTACACCCACCGTTTCCGCAGCCCTCCTGAAGGTAGTGGAGCGGGTGCTCGAGTTCGCCTGCCCTGACGGGCGACGACCGGAATCCTAGGAGATGAAAGACGTGATTGCGAATGCCAACCGCATGTTGATGGTCGGTTGTGGCAACCCCGACGCGGGCGATGACAGCGTGGGCTTGGAGATTGTGCGCCGGCTGGGCGAGCATGGCGATTGTGGCTGCGACCTGCGCGCTGAAACCGCACCAGGCCTTGAACTGTTGGAACTCTTCCCCCTGGCCGATGTGATCCTGTTTGTGGACGCGGTAGTAAGCGGCGGCGCCCCGGGTACCCTCTACCTCACAGCTCTTCCTTCCAAGGAACTCGAGCCGCAAGCCTTAGGCTCTCTGTCGAGCCATGGTTGGGGGGTCGGGGAGGTCGTGAAGCTGGCCGACGCGCTAGGGCGGCCGATGCCTCGTCTTTACCTCTTGGGTATTGAGGCCGGCACGGTGGCCGAGGGCGCCCCCCGTTCGGAGGCTGTCGAGGAGGCTATTGCTCTGGTTGTCGAGAGAGTCTCCGCACTTAAGCTCCTCCTCCTGAACTCCGAAGTTCTATCGACCCGGAGCTTCCCGCCCAACGATAATGCGTTTCCTGGCCCGGCGGCTTGAGTCTGGGGCAGGCTCAGCGTACAATAAATCGGGCTATTTGGCGCACTTCTTTTGGTCACAGAATTGCTCCATCTAATCCCGGGAGACTAATTATGTGTCTGGCAGTTCCGGGGAAGATTCTTGAGACTAAAGAAGAAAACGGCAGCCGGCTTGGCCGGGTGCAGTTCGGCGGCATTACGCGGCAGGTTCAACTGGATTTCGTGCCAGAGGCCGTGATTGGCGATTATGTGATTGTCCATGTGGGCTTTGCGCTAAGCAAGGTGAATGCGGAGGAGGCCGAACGCACTTACCAATTATTAGAAGAAATGGGCATGCTCGACGAGGAGTTGGGCTCCGGCCAGGATTCAGGAGTCAGGAGTCAGGATTCAGGCTCTTCTGGGTCGGGCTCGGCTGAATCCTGAATCCCGAATCCTAAATCCTGCTCTTATGAAATACCTTGACGAATACCGCGATGCGCGTCTTGCCCGGGGCTTAATCGCTGACATCGCCCAGCGGACGAAACGGCCGTGGGTCCTCATGGAGATCTGCGGCGGCCAGACCCATACGCTGATGCGTTATGGGATTGACGAACTGATCCCATCGCAAGTCGAACTGGTCCACGGTCCCGGTTGTCCGGTCTGCGTGACAGCCCTCGAGACCATCGATAGGGCCATCCAAATCGCATCGCTTCCCGGCGTAACCCTGGTCTCCTATGGAGACATGCTGCGCGTGCCGGGCTCGCATTCCGATCTTTTTCATGTAAAAGCGGCCGGCGGCGACGTGCGGGTCGCTTACTCACCGATGGAGGCGCTCAAAGTCGCGCGAGCTAACCCTGAGCGCCACGTCGTGTTCCTGGGAATTGGCTTCGAGACCACCGCACCTGCTAACGCTATGGCGGTCTGGCAGGGGGCGCGGGAGGGCCTGGGGAATTTCTCCATGCTGGCTTCGCATTTCCTCGTACCGCCCGCGATTCGCATGCTGCTCGAGTCCCCGAGGAACCGTGTCCAGGGATTTATCGCTCCGGGCCACGTCTGCACGGTCATGGGCTACCGCCAGTATGAGGAACTCTCCCGTAAGTACGGCGTCCCCATCGTGGTGGGCGGCTTCGAACCTGTCGATCTGCTCGAGGCGATTTCGATGCTGGTGGCTCAGCTTGAACAGGGGCGGGCGGAGGTTGAAAACCAATACGTGCGCTCGGTGTCTTGCGAGGGAAATCGCCCTGCTCAGGAGCTGATGGAAAAAGTGTTCGAGGTCTGTGACCGCAAATGGAGAGGGATTGGGTTGATCCCTCAAAGCGGGTTGCGCTTGAGAGCGGAATTCGCGGCGCACGACGCGGAAAGGATCTTCGATGTTGCGGCCACGACGACGGAGGAACCGCTTGAGTGCATCAGCGCCCTGGTGCTGCAAGGCCTGAAAAAGCCGGTTGACTGTCCCGCTTTTGCCGTGCGCTGTACGCCTGAGACCCCATTGGGCGCGCCCATGGTCTCGGGCGAAGGCGCCTGTGCAGCGTATTATCAGTATCGCCGCCCTGCTCGCAAGGTTTGAGCAAGGGGTAGCACAGGCACTCCTGCCTGTGCCGAAGAATTCGCTGGGTAGAATGGACAGGCAGGAGTGCCTGTCCCACTCCAAGAGGCCGAACGTGCCAGACGACCGGAACCCGCTCGAAGCCCTGACCTGCCCGGCGCCCTTGCCTGCCGGGGATAAGATCCTGCTCGGTCACGGCAGCGGTGGACGTCTGAGCGCTGCCCTGTTGCGGGAAGTCTTTCTTCCGGCGTTTCAGAATCCTGCTTTGGCCAAGCTTAATGACCAAGCGATAGTTGACGTTGAGGGCGTGCGTTTGGCATTCACGACGGATTCGTTCGTCGTCAAGCCACTGTTCTTTCCCGGAGGCGACATTGGTTCGTTGGCCGTGTACGGCACCGTGAACGACCTTGCCGTGGGTGGGGCGCAACCGCTCTTCCTCAGCGCCGGATTCATCATCGAGGAGGGACTGCCGCTCGAAACGCTGCGGCGGGTTGCCGGGTCGTTACGGGCGGCAGCCGAAGCGGCCGACGTACAAGTGGTGACTGGCGACACAAAAGTCGTCGAGAAGGGAAAAGGGGACGGCCTCTTTATTAACACTTCGGGAATCGGGCGCGTTCCGGCAGGGGTGAACCTGTCCGCTGACCAGGCGCGGCCCGGCGATTGTATTCTCCTCAGCGGCACGCTGGGCGATCACGGCATTGCTATTCTCTCGCAGCGTGAGGGACTGGAGTTCGAAACGCCCATCACGAGCGACGCTGCCCCGTTGCACACCTTGGTTGCGGCGATGCTCGAGGTTACGCATTCCATTCGATGTCTCCGCGACCCTACCCGAGGCGGCCTTTCGAGCACCTTGAACGAGTTCGCGGCCCAGTCGCGTGTGGGGATCGTGGTGGAAGAATCCGCCATACCCATTCGCGAGGAGGTGAAAGGCGCCTGCGAGTTGCTGGGGCTGGACCCGCTTTACGTGGCGAACGAGGGGAAACTCGTGGCCGTCGTAGCGGCTGCGGAGGCCGAACGGGTCTTGGGAGCAATGCGTCGCCACCCACAGGGCACGAACGCTCGCCTGATCGGAAAGGTGGTGGATGCTCATCCTGGCGTCGTCACCATGCGAACTTGCCTAGGCACTTCGCGGATTGTGGATATGCTGGCCGGCGACCAGTTGCCGAGGATCTGTTAGGGGCTAGGGATTAGGGATTAGGGATTAGGGAAAGAACCAACCCGCGGGCTTGTGCCCGGGAGCAGCACGTAGGTGGAAAACCAATGTCTGGGCCGCATGGTGTGGAGATGGTGCTTAAGACAGGCACCAGCGGGTCGGTTTTCCCTAGCCCCCAGTCCCTAGCCCCTGCTTTTCCATGCACGAACTGAGCATTGCCAACTCGATTCTGGAAGCGGTACGCAAGGAGCGCGAACGGCTGAACGGCGCGCGGGTGACCAAGGTGGGCGTGCGCATCGGCGAGTTGGCAGGGGTGGATCCGGAGGCGCTCAGTTTCGGGTTTGAGGTTTTAGTCAAAGACACTGACTTCGAGCCCTTGCCCCTGGCCATCGAGTCTGTTCCGCGCCGCCATGAATGCTCGCACTGCCGGCACGTCTTCACGGTAGTGGATTACCGGATGGATTGCCCCGCCTGCGGCTCGACCAATACTCGCTGTATCGGCGGCGACGAACTCGATTTGGCATACCTTGAAGTGGAGGAGTCATGAGCCGCTTGCCGCTTGAACAGAAGGTCCTGAGTGAGAACGACCGCATCGCCCAGCGGTTGCGGGAACGTTTCCTGGCGCGAGGACTTTTCTGCTTGAACTTCATCAGCTCGCCCGGGGCAGGGAAGACGTCACTGCTCGAGCGTACCCTCGAGCGCTTTCCCACCGGCGAGCGTGTGGCGCTGCTGACGGGCGATATCCAGACCGACAACGATGCGAAGAGATTGGCTCGATTCGGCTTCCCGGTGAAACAAATCACCACCGGGGGAACCTGCCACTTGGATGCGCGGATGATCGAGCGGGCGCTCGAGGACTGGCCGCTCGAGTCTCTCGATATGCTGCTGATTGAAAACGTGGGCAATCTGGTGTGCCCGTCGAGCTACGACCTTGGCGAAGCAGCGAAAGTGGTCGTGCTCAGTGCGGCGGAAGGCGAAGACAAACCTCTCAAGTACCCTGCCATTTTCTTCAAAGCGGAGCTCTTGATCCTGAATAAGACCGACCTGCTCCCTTACGTCTCTTTCGACCTAGCGCAAGCGCGCGCCAATGCCCTCCAGGTGCATCCGGGCATGGAGATTGTTGAACTCTCCTGCACAACCGGCGCGGGGTTTGAGGATTGGATGAAATGGCTGGAGCGGCGAAGGGAATCTGCGAAGGCTCACAGAGCACATTTTTCAGCGTAGGAGTGCGAGATCCGCTAGCCCACTGCCAACCGCCCACTGCCAACTGCCCACTGCCTACTGCCCATTGCCGATTGCCCACTGCCTACTGCCTACTGCCGACTGCCTGTTCCCTCAGTGGCTCGTCCTCAAGTGGGTCTTTCCCCCCGCAGCAGGAACGATGTGCCGGAGCAGCCACAGCAGCAGGCATCCCATGGCTGACCCAAACAGAGTGCCCATGCCCACGCCGAAGGTTATGTGCCCGATGATGTGGGTTAGGGGAGTAGAGCCGTGGGAGTACTCGGGCGCGCTGTAGATATTGGTAGTCCCGGTCAAGGCGGAGAAGGCAATGGCGCTACAAATGAGAAGTTGTGACCAAACCTCCAGAAGGAAAGTCGCCACGACGATGTTCGGATAGCTGCCGAAGCGTTTGAAGTGGATGAGGAGCGCGGCAAGCAGGATCGAAGCTGAGCCTGCCACCGTCACGCTGACGAACCTGACGACCGCAGGAGGCGTACCAGCCAGGTCCATGACCAGGCGAAGCAGCCATACCGCCGTGATCAAGCCGAACAGCGGCATTAACAGGCGAACATGTTCCCGTAATCCGTGGCCGCCGATTTTCATAGCGTCTCCTTTTGCAGGGAGCTATGCGCCCCCAATCGCCGACTGCCTACTGCCCACTCCTGCCCGTACCGCCCGAATCAAAAGCAGCGTCATGTCGTCTTCCAATTCCTCGCCTGACCAGTCGCGGACAGCCTCCAAAACGTATTGGCGGATTTCGTCCAAAGGTTCCCCGGGGTGCCGCTCGAGGACGGCTTCCAGCCTCGCCGCGCCGAACTCCCGCTGTGAGCTTTCGCCGGCTTCGGTTATTCCGTCGGAATAAAGGGCCATCACGTCGCCGGGCTGAAGAACAATCCTGCCCACTTCGAAATCCGTGCCGGGAAACAGCCCGAGCGGGGGCCCGCCGGCGTGAAGCTGCTCGCCGGAGCGTGATCCCAGGAGGATGGGCGCGGGATGGCCGGCATTGACATAAGTGAGACTACGGTCGCCCACGCTCCACTCCGCAAAAAACGCGGTTGCGAACTGCGTGCCGTCGGTGACGCGGTGAAGTTGCCGGTTGAGTTGGGAACAGAGCTCCCCAGCCGGGTGGCCGGCGTCGTAGAGGGTTCGAAGCACGGCGTGGACGTTGGACATCAGGATGGCCGCCGAGATTCCTTTGCCGCTGATGTCGGCGATGACGAAAGCCAGGCGGCCGCCGGACCGTTGCAGGACGTCGTAGTAATCTCCACCTATTCCCCGTGCGGGAACACAAACGGCGGAGAACTCAAGGCCGCCGTCAGCCGGAAATTGCTTTGGAAAAAGCGCCTGCTGCACCTCGAGGGCGAAGTTCAACTCCGCTTCCTTGCGCGCCAGTTCATGGCGGCTGGCCCGCAATTCGAGTTGCACGCGATAAAGCACCAGCCCCAGCACCGCCGCCGCCGTGGTCCCCGCGAACGTCAGGCCAAACGTCGCATAGGTGGACATGGCGATGTAACCACGGCCGACGTAGAGCAGCAGCCCTGCTCCCACCAGGAAAACCAGAAGGTAGAGGCGGTCGCGCATGGTTGGATACAGTCTGACTTAAGTTTGAAGGGTTAGCAAGCGAGTTCAGTTACTCATCCGAGTGGGCATGGAGCTGAGGCACCGCCATTGGCTTGAAAATCGCCAACGACGTCCCTGCGAAGGCAGCGACTCACTTCCGAGGGATTCCCGCTTTCGCGGGAATGACAAGACTTTCGACGGTACGCCTTCCGTCCGCACGTCAGATGTGTTAAGTTTCTCGATTCTGACTCCTGACTTCTGACTCCTGTCTCCTGAATCGAGGCGAAACCGAGAATGATTTCTCCTTTCGAAGGTCGAGTTCGCTGGCTCTTGATCGTTTGGATATTTGTGATGAGCTCGGTGGGATTCCTCGACCGCGTCAACATTTCCATCGCCAGCGATTATATTGTCAGGGAATATCATCTTACGAATATCCAGCTTGGTTACATTTTCAGCGCCTTTGTCTTTGGATATGCGTTGTGTCAAGCTCCGGGCGGGCGCATCAGCGATCGTTACGGAGCGCGGCGGGTGATCACCATCGCCACCCTTTGGTGGGCGGTGTTCACGAGTCTGGCGACGGCCATTCCCAGGGACATTGCCCACGTGGTCGCGGCATTTATTGCCGTGAGATTCCTGCTGGGCGTCGGCGAGTCGGTGATCTACCCGGCCTCGAATCGCGTGGTGGCCAAGTGGATTCCCACTCATGAGCGGGGCAGGGCCAATGGCGTGATCTTTGCCGGGGTGGGCGCAGGCGCTGCGGTCACGCCTCCGTTGATTACTTACATCATGCTGCGTGGCGGTTGGCGGCTGTCGTTCTGGGTGAGCGCTCTGATCGGCGTCGTCGCCGGCATGGTGTGGCTGTGGCTGGCGCGAGACAGTCCGGAAGATCACCCCTGGGTGGGCGAGCGGGAGATGGGAGTCATTCGCTCCGGCTTGCCCAATGCGGAAGATCAACCGAAAGGGATGCTGCCCTGGAGAAGCATCCTGGGTTGCAAGGATTTCCTGCTGGTCACGTACAGTTATTTTTGTTACGGCTATGTGGCCTATATCTTCTTCACCTGGTTCTTCCGCTACCTGTCCACCGTGCGCGGGCTGAATCTGCGGGAGAGTTCGTACTTCACAACTCTTCCATTCATCGCCATGGCAGTGTGTTCGCCGCTGGGCGGAGTCATCAGCGATCGGATTACGCGCCTCTACGGAAAGCGTTGGGGAAGGTGTGGTGTTTCCGTGGTTGGCATAGGGCTGTCCGCCGTGTTCGTGGCATCCGGCGCTTACGTCGCTAGTCCCAGGCTGGCCAGCGTCGTTCTGGCGGGTGGGGCAGGCGCCCTTTATATATCCCAGAGCACTTTTTGGTCGGTCACGGCGGATATCGCGGGGGAGTCTGCCGGCGCCGTATCCGGAGTGATGAACATGGGCGCCCAGATCGGAAGTACGGTTACCGCCACGCTCACACCCCTGATCGCGTCGCGTTTTGGCTGGGAAGCGTCATTCGGAGTGGCCGGTTTCCTCTGCGCCACCGGAGCGCTGGCCTGGCTCTGGGTTGATCCCAACCGCAAGCTGACGCCAACAGACTGACCGCCATTCATCCCCTTGCAACTGGGTCCGCGCTGCTTTGCTAGTAGGGAATCTCCACGGTGCGGTTCAGCGCCGTCATCCGGGCGGAATCGATTTCGTAAACCACCACGCGCAGAGCGTAATTCCCGACGTTAACTTTGAGTTGGTCGCGGATGGACAGCCCGGAGCTTAGAAGATGGGCGAGGGTTGCGTCGCGCAGCATCAGGTTCACTTCCTTCTCAGTTCCATCGACCAGGTTGCCGTCGCGATCAAAGGCGACGCAGACCATTTTCAAATTCAGCCGGTTGCGGTCGCCTTCCTTGTGGAAACGCAGCGCGTGCACGTCGACTCGCGCCGTCACGGAAAGCTGAACTTTGGTGTCGCTCAGCTTGAAGAACTGGGTGTGGACATCAACAGGGAATTCCAGGTACTCGTCGCGGGCGAAGACGGCGCCATCAATCTCTTGCTTGGCGCGCTCTTCGGGACGCAGCTCCTGGTTGGGAGCGAAGTAGCCGTTGCGAGCCTGCACGGTCAAGCCCTTCGAACTCACGAGTTCGACTTTCAGCTTGTGAAACTTGCCGTCGTATTTCAAGTTCTGCGGCGAGAAAGCGAGCAGATAGGTGATTTCGGGAAGCGCCCCGGCCCTGCGGAATCCCCCGTCATAGTCATTGGTGTTGTGAACGAACACGCCCCCCGTGTCGTGCGAGACGTAGGCCATGACATCGTCGTTCATTTCCTTGCCCGTCCTACGGTACATGGCCTGCCTCGCGAGCATGGATGGGTCGGTTCCGCCACCGGGGCCGCCGGAAGCATTGAACGGCAGGACAGTTCCCTCAGAGGCATCGCCACCCGGGATATCCACCCACAGGCCGCGGGCGTCCAGCGCGCTGATCACCACGTGTTCCCGCAGGGCGCGGTCGATAAGCTGGCCGAGGTCCGATTGCAGATCGAGTGCCAGAAACCCTTGTGAGAGCCATAGAATGCTTCGCTGGCCAGGCAGCGCACCCAGGCGCCGAACCAGATTCTCGAGCACGTGCAGACACTGCCTGGATTGGACCTGGTCGTTTTGCCAGGCCATTCGGGCCGCCTGCTGAGCCTGGTTCTGTGCATCAGCACAAGTCTTCGGGTCGCCGCCACAGGCGCAACCGATGTATTCCCACGTGGCGATATTGAGCATTATCGAATCGTGCTGGTCGTCGATCAAGTAAGCCTCGTAAGGCGTAAGCGGCGGGCAGTCGTTCTCGGCACGGACAGTTCGCGGACGGGGCCTGAGTTTCGCCAGAGCTTCGTGCAGCTTGGTGCGGTCGTCCGTGAAATCGAGACTTCCAAGGCCAGACGATGTGAAGATGCCTGCGCGGTCCGCTGGCTGTAGGGAGGAGTCAAGGTATCTCTCCGCCGCCGCACGGGTGCGGTACATGTCCTCGAAGGTCACCACCAGGTCATCGAAGTAGAAGGCCACGTAGCGCTGGGGCAGCGCCAGCGCCGGTGGGGCTTCCGGTGGTGCGGGGGGCTTGGCAGTTGCGGAAGGCGACGTAGGAGTCGCCGCTGGAGCGGCCGCGAAGGTCTCGACTTTGAAGAGCGTCACGCTCTGCGGCTTGCTGTTGTCCGAGAGGCGGAAATCGTCCTTCGTTAGTCCCCCGACGGCCTTGCCGTCCTTGTCGCGCACCACCACGCGCACCAGAACTTCGTTCCGCTGCGCCCGGACGGTAAAGGTGGGTGCCGTCTCCTCGCTTTTGATCTCCGGAGTTTCCTGGTTTTGGAGGGCAGGGGCGGGACCGATGAACCAGATGCAGGCGATGCCCGCCAGGAGCACCCCGATGAACATCGGTCGCGTCAACTTCGCCGGAACTTTCATTTTGTCTCCCGGCAGGCCGTTCACCTCTGGATTGTAGGGGCGGCCCTTGTGGCCCCCCTCGGGCAACCACAACGGCCGCAGACGCCGGCGACAAACAAGGGCAACCACAAGGGTTGCCCCTACGAAGTTCACTCGCCCAGTTGCCGGGCCAGATAATCCGTCAGGCCAAGTTCTTTGATCAGGCCCAGTTGGGTTTCGAGGTAGTCCACGTGGCGTTCTTCGTCGCGTAAGTTCGCCAGTAGCAGGTCAGCACTGCCCTGGTCTCCGGCCTTGGAGCAGACGGCGTACCCCTTGTTGTAGCTGACGATGGCCGTGTGCTCGCCTTTGAGGTCAATCGTGAACTGATCGGTGACCTCCTTGCCCGCTTCGATTTTGGGAAATGTCTGTACGTCCGGCGTGCCTTCCAGGAAGAGGATCCGTTCGATCAGCTTCTCCGCGTGCTTCATCTCTTCGATGGCGCGTTTCTTGGTGAAACTGCCCAGTGACTTATAACCCCAGTTATCGCACATTTCGGCGTGCAGGATGTATTGAACGGCGGCGCCCAGTTCTTCGGTCAGCGCTCCGGCTAGAACTTCCAGTACCTCGGATTTGCCTTTCATGGCTTGTTGGCTCCTTGAGATGAATGACGGACCATGCGGTTGTGAGTGGCTTGCATGCTGCCAAGTTTCTGGCCCCGTCAAGGGGACGGAGTCGAGGCGTTTACCGAACGGACGGTGCGTGACACGACGTTGGGCTTCTGCCTCTCGGCTTCGGGTCCTTGTGCGAGGGCTCTTATCCCATCACTTTTCAAGGGCTGTGTCAAGAGATCGCTAGGTAATCTCCCAAATCTGTGTTGATAAATGTCGCCCAACATTTAGCTCGAATGGCGCCGAACAGGATGCTCAAAGGACGTGGCAAACACGAGGTAGGTAGCTGTTCTAATTCTCAACCCTTAAGCAAAGAGGCCGCATTCTCTGGAAAGGGGGCCCCGTGAATGGGGCCCCGTATTTGGGCAATTTGGCAAGACGAGCTGGGAATGACAAACATTTAACAATCGTGTAGACATTTTGTCTGTGCGCTTTTGCTCATTTCTCCATTTTTCTTCAACACACTTTTGGGACGCTACGCTTGCCTGGGCAATGCTCCAGTTTGATGTGGAGGCGGCTTTACGCCGCCACAACTTCGATCGGAGACACACCCTCGCCTACGTAGCGCCTGACCTGAAAGGACCGCCGATCCCGGTCTGCCGGGTCAGCAGGGTGGACTCCGCTCCGCGAGGCGGACCGCGCTGCGAGTAGGCGGCAAGAGGGAGCGGGCTGTCTCGCTTGACTTCGAGAGGGCTGGGTTCTAGAGTAGGCGTGACTGATTTGATGCTACCTGTCCTGGGAGTGCGCAGACAGTTCTGAACTCCCTCGAGACCGCGAGGCTGGCTCATGCTGCTCTTTGCCGGGTTATCAGCGTTTGCTGTGTTTCTAGGCCTTGCCGCCATCGGCTTCTTCTTCCTGGTGGTGAGCTTCGTATCCGGGGAGTTGTTCGACCATGGCGACCTGGCGGGTCACGATGCCGACTTCCACGGCGATGTGCACGGGGGCCCAGGCGTCAGCATCTTTAGCTCTCGCATTCTCAGTGTTTTCGTGACGGCTTTTGGCGGCTTTGGGGCGATTGGTATCCATTTGGGCCACAGCATAGAGGTCAGCACGGCGATGGGCGTTGCCGGGGGCTTGGTTTTTGGCACCATCATTTACCTTTTCGCGAGCTTCCTTTACAGCCAACAGGCATCGAGCGACGTGCGTGTAAGCGATCTGACAGGCAACACGGCACAGGTCAGCGTTACCATCCCGAAAGCTGGCATAGGGCAAGTCCGCTGCAGGCTGGGTGAGAGTGTGGTGGACAAGATTGCGCGCTCGCAGGACGGCGAACAGATTCTCGTCAATACCCTGGTGAAGATCGAAGCCGTGGTGGGCGAGACGGTAGTGGTCCGGCGAGCAGAGTGACCAGAAGACGGAAACTGGAAAATAGAAAATGGAAACCGGAAAATGGAAATTTGAAAATTGAAACTGTTTAGCTTAGTGAGCAACTGAAGTCCGGCGGATACCAGTTTCTATTTTCCATTTTCCAATTTCCAACTCCGGGGGATGTCATGAGCATGATAACGCAGTTTTTCGTTCCCATCATTGTAATGTGTGTGCTTTTGGCCCTGATTGTGGCCATGGCGCTTTTCAGCCGGAACTACCTGAAAGTGCCGCCCAACGCGGTGGCGGTGTTCAGCGGTCGCAAACGGAAGGCGAGCGACGGGAAAATCGTGGGCTACCGCATGATCAAGGGCGGGGCAGCCTTCCGCTACCCGCTCCTCGAGCAGGTGGACTACCTGTCGCTGAACGTATTTACGATTCCGCTCGAGATCAAGCGGGCTTACACCAAGCAAGGCGTGCCCATCTCCGTGAAAGCGGTGGCCAACGTCAAGATCAAGAGCGACGACATGTCTCTCAGTGCCGCTGCCGAGCGCTTTCTCGGCATGTCGCACGAAGAGATCCAGCGAGTGATCTTCCAGACGCTCGAGGGCCACCTGCGATCGATCCTCGGTACGCTGACCGTGGAAGAGGTCAACAGCGACCGCGCGAGCTTCGCCCAGAAGCTGACCTCGGAAGCCGCCGTGGACTTGGAGAGAATGGGCATTGGCGTGGACGTACTCACCATCCAGGACATATCCGACGAAGAAGGTTACCTGGACGCCCTCGGCAAGAAGCGAACGGCGGAGGTGAAACGCGACGGAACCATTGGTGAGGCCGAGGCCACGCGCGACTCGAAGATTAAGTCCGCTCTGGCCATGCAGGAAGGAGAGAAGGCGAAGTTCGACGCGGACGCCAACATTGCGGCGGCGCAACGTGACTTTCAGGTAAGGCAGGCCCAGTTCCTGGCCGAAGTGGAAACGCAAAAGGCCACGGCGGCGCAAGCCGGTCCGCTGTCGCAGGCCAAAGCCAAGCAGGCAGTGGTCATGGAAGAGGTGCGTGTTGAGAGGGTGCGCACCCAGGAGCAGATCGGCGTCCAGGAACAGGAAGTGCTGCGTAAGCAGAGGGAACTCGAGGCGACGGTCATCAAGGCCGCGGAGGCCGAGCGGCAGGCCGCCATTTTGCGTGCGGAAGCCAAGAAGCAGGCAGCCATCCTCGAGGCGGAGGGCGCCAAAGCCGCCCAGATCGCTATGGCTGAGGCCGCGCAGGAGAAATTCCGGCAGGAAGGTCTGGGCCAAGCCGCGGCCACCGAGGCGCAGGGCCGCGCCGAGGCCTCCAAGGTGGAAGCAGTGGGTCTGGCCCAGGCGCGTGCCATCGAGGCGCAGGGCGTTGCCGAGGCACAGGCCATCCTGAAGAAGGCGGAAGCGTGGAAGCAATTCAACGAGGCCGCCAAGCTCCAGACCATACTCGAAAAGTTGCCTGCTGTGCTGCAAGCCTCAGCGAGTGTTTTCGGGGCGGTTGCTGCTCCGCTCGGTAACATCGATCGAGTGGTGGTCATCGAACAGGGTAACAGCGCGGCTGGTGATGGGACGGGAGGCATCGGCCGCATCGCTAAAACCGGACCGGCCTTGGTGTTCAGCCTGCTCCAGCAGTTGCAAGCCTTGGGCCTTGACGTGCCCAGCGTCCTGTCGCAGTTGGGCGTATCGCATGAGTCGGCGGGCAGGCATGAGGCGGCCAAAGAACATCAAAGCGCCGAGCCCAAGGCCCTCGCACAGGAAGTTCACGAGACCGCCGTGCAGAACAAGAGTTAGAGGCGCGTGCTGTAGGGGCTCCCCTTGTGGGCGCCCGCGGGCGGCCACAAGGGCCGCCCCAACCCGGGGGTAGCCATGCCTTCTTATCAGGTCGAATCCAAACTCCAGAGCGACGCTCCTCGCGCCTTGGTGGTGCACTGCGGTGACCATCGGTTTCAAGCGGCCTTCCAAGAGTTCTTGAATCGCGACCTGGGGCTGGATGGCAACTACGACTTGTTCGTCGTTCCGGGCGGTCCCCAGAGTCTGACCCTCGTCGAGTATCTGCCCAAGTTCTCCTGGGCAAGCTGGAGGTGGTTCCGCTTCTTCGTCGATAACCATGAGATCGACCGGCTCATCCTCATCCAGCACGAGGACTGCGCCTGGTACAAGAGCCTGCCGGTGCATCTTCATACTTCCTCTGAGCCACGCGAGCGTCAGGAAGAAGACTTGCGCAAAGTGGGTAAGACACTTCGAAAGGATTTTCCTCAGCTCCAACTCGAACTCTATTTTGCGGCCTGGGACGGGAAACCGCAGGGGAAGATCGAATTCATTCCGCTTGCTGTGTGACTCGACCAACCGGCCCCGCGACAATTGCACTGTTGTCCACACGCGGCCTTTGTGGGCAAGCCAGGTGGCTCAAAATGGCCACCGTAATGGCGGAAATCGGCCACGACGGGTGCTGTTCGCAGGCGTGACCGACTGGCACCGCAGCCCTCGAGCGCCGTATCGTATACAATCTACGCAGTCAGGTAAATCCTTCCGAACCAGCCACCTACAGATGTTGTTCACTTATAGGTATTACTCGTACTTTCAATGCTTTTCGGAACTCGTATTTGGAACGCGATGTGCTCGCAGTCCCGTGGTAGCGTTCATCGCGCGTCCGATCGTCCGGTAAACGGTAGTCCGAAACTCCTCAGACCTTGAGGAATGGCGGTTGAGACTCAAAAAGCGCGGATCTTACTGACATTTTGTAGATTCAAGGAGGCCCGGCATGCTTAAGAGAGGATGTGTATTCTTTCTGGCACTGGTCGCAGGCTTTGCGGCCCTCGTGATGGTGAGCTGCGGAAGTGGCACGCAAGTGAGTACACAGCAGCCCCAGCCCGCTACGCCGACTGGGATGCTCGTCACCTTTGGAACGGACCAGCCTAGCTGCGATGTGGAGTCGTTCATGGTAACGATCCAATCGGCTTCCCTCGTTCAAGAATCCGGTGGCGCGCCGGTCACGATCACGGCTCCGAGCCAGCCAGTGGATTTTGCCAGCTTGGTGGATTTCACCAACATCATAAGTTTTGGCAGCGTCAATACAGGAACTTACAGCCAGCTCACACTTACGCTCACCAGCCCGCAGATGACCTACCTGGACACTTCGGTAAGCCCGCCAGCGGCCGTAACTATGCCTCCCTGCGCTGCAGGCAGTGCCTCTAACTGCACTTCGTTTTCGAACGGAACGGCTACGGACACGCTTAACCTGATGTTCAGCCCGCCCCTCTCGATCACCACCAACGGCGCGGCGGGGCTGGTGGTGGACTTCGACATGCGCGATTCGGTGCAGACCGGAACCACGGGCGCGATCACGGGTGTCGTAGACCCCCAGATCACCGTCACGCCCTCCGTCGCGTCCGGAACTACCTTGGGAGAGGCCGATACGGTTTATGGCGTGGTTCAAAGCGCACCAACCACGACGAGCAGTAATCCGAGCTTCGTGGGCAGCTTCCCGCTTCAGGTGCAAGGTGGGGTGGGGCAGATTCTGACGATCCAAGTCACCAGCACGACGGAATTCCAAGGTGACGGCGTCAGCGGCGTCTCCGGCGATACGGCCCTGCAGTCTCTGGCGCAGGGGACGTTCGTGGAGATCGATGCCATCGTCGACACCAGCGGCAACATTATCGCCCAGGAAGTAGATTCAGAAGCCCAGTCGGTCACAACCGGTCAGTCTGGCGGTTTCTTAGGCAGAGTTATCGCGGTCACGCGCGACGGTTCCGGCAACGCCACCGGATTGAATCTGCTGGTCGGACACGAAACCATGGACATGGCCAACGAGGTGCCGTTGCATTCCTCCCTGGCGGTGACCGTCTCGAACTCGACCCATTACTGGGCGAACTGGCGCCATTGGAACCGTAACGCTCTCCAGTTCGGACCGCAGACGTTGGGACTCGCGGAGGACGTTGCCGTGTACGGTACTCTAACCGCGGGAACAAGCGGCCCACCGGCCACGCCAGCGACGCTCAGCGCGGATGTGGTCTTCCTGAGGCAGCGGAATGTGCTCGGGACGTTCCAGTCAGTGCTTTCGGCGGATTCCGATAACAAGACCGGCGGTTTCATGATGATGCCGTGCGGACATCTGTTCGGGGGACAGGCGATCACCGTACTGACTTTCGGCGACAGTAGATTCCATGCCTTGGGCGGCTTATCGGGTCTGACCGCGGGCCCTGTCATCAACGTCGCTGGATTGCTCTTCTATGAGCAGCAAAACGGCCCCGCCCAGCAACCCACTTGGACGGCGCCGACCTGGGTGATGCAGGCCAAGACGATTCACAAGTTGCCGCAGTAACAGCTGCACGGAAACGTCGGGGCACGCCAGGGGGGGCCCCGCCTGGGCGCCCCCCGACCGCTGTACTCAGATTCTCCTCATGGAATCAGGTTCTCTTTCCACTTCTCGACGGAGGGTGGAATCCTGCCCTCCAGAAGCGCAACGAAAGAATTCAGCGACTTTCGTGCATCGCCGATCGGGTAGTAAAAGGCTTCCCAGTTGTCGCTGTCTTCGCCGTCGTGGTTCGGGATCACATAATCGAAATGCCAGGCTTCCTTGAGTTCACCATATGCGCTGGAGGCGCGTTTTTCGATGTTCTCGAGGTCCTTTGCCGAAAGCTCGAGCTTCTGTCGATGCGTACGCCGGAGCAATTTGCGCCGCATGACGTCAGTGACGAAATCCGGAAGGAGGACATTGCGCACTGCGTCCTTAAGATAGACGATCTCTTCTTTCGATAGTGGCGAAAGAAAGATGGCCAGCCGATCAATTGCAGCTAATTTGGGATGAGTCTGGAGCACTCGGCCGACGAAAGGATTTCCTTCGAAGAAAGCGCACCCTTCCGCGAGGCCAGCCCGCAACTCTTCGATATCCAACGCTTGCAGATCGCCCCTTACGTCCAACACGGCATAGCGACTTTCGGTGCGCAGCGCCTCAATCTGACTCCGAGTGCGAAAATGATAATCGACCCCGTCGACTTCGCCAGGCCGTGGCGACCGGCTGTTGTAAAGTACCAGCTTCCGCAAGGCTTGGCGCAACTCCGGATAGAATCTAGCCAGGGCCTTATCCAGTGGACTCTTGCCGACGCAGGATGGTCCGGACAGGATCACCAGCCTGCGGGAGAGTTCATTCCTCATTGGCTGCCACCCCCTCCACACGTGAACACCAGTGTGGCCAGTATAATACTGCGGGAATTGCTTTTTGGCCCTTATTTATGCGGTTGTGATAGACGTTTGGGGGCGGTTACTGCGGCGCAAGGCAAACATCTGGATCTCCCTTACTTTCTCGGGAGGCGGCGGGAATCCAGGATTCCCCGCTTCCGGTTTTTTCAAAGGGCAGACATGCACTGCTGGCGCATGGCCAAGGAGTGGGCGCATAATGAAAAGCCATGTTACGGACAACCACACTTTGCATGTTGATGATCGCGTTTGCCACGACCGTACCCACGAGAACTCCATCAACCCTCGCCAATGCGGGCTTGCATGCCGATGCGACGCAGGGCGCCAAGCTGATTGCCTTGACCTTTGATGATGGTCCCAAACCGTACGTGCTAATGGGCACACGTACAGGGAAGGGAGTTTCCTCGCCAAGCTTGCTCAGTTTACTCGACAAGCAAAATGTAAAGGCGACGTTCTTTGTGATGGGCTGGCGGCTCTCGAAAAACGCCGACGCGAAGTGCCGCCAGGACGATGGTGGGGTTTGCCGCGAGGCTGCGGAGGAAGAGCACCGGCGCGGCCACGAGATTGAGAACCACACTTTCGGCCACGGCGACTTCCGCCTCATGGTGAAACGATATGGCGAAGAATGGGTGCTGAACGATATCGAGCGGGCTTCGACGATCATCCAGAGTATTACCGGAGTCAAGCCTTCTTATCTGCGGCCGCCGGACTGGACCATCTGGCCTGAGCTCCAGAAAAAGATCGAAGCGCGCGGCTACCACGTCATGACAAGGTCCAGAGACGTGCCGCCGGCGCTGCGCGACGTTGACTCCGAGGATTACTTCTGCGCGGGGCGCAGCCTGGCCAAGTGCCCCAAGCCTTCAGACTATGACTACGTGCTGCGCAACATCGCCCAGCGCGAGCGCCAGGGTGTTGAACAGCACATTCTGGTATTTCACGAGCTGCCGCAATCGGTCGAATTGCTCTCCCGGCTCATCCCCGAGCTTAAGCAGCGAGGTTACAGCTTTGTAACGCTGCGGAAATATATGGCAGAGGTTAGTCCGTCTTCCAGCGGAACTCGTTAGTTGAGGTCCAGGTCATCCTCATTGCACGCGTGTCAGGTGAAACACGCAGGTGTTTCCCTTGTAAGTGATTTGCAGCTTCCAGCCCGCCTTTTCCGCCCTGTCCTGCCAGATACTCTCGAAGAGGGCTCGATAATCATCAGCGGAAATTTGGTGCCCCACGTCAGTTTCCGAGTAGAACCTGAGGTAGTGTGGCTCGAGAGTGATTATGGCCTCGCGGTCATCCAGCTTCTCCAGCGTGACGCGGTTGCCGCGCAGGTTGGCCTGCTCCCAGCAGAGATAGAGAATGAAGGCGCGGGATACCGGCACGAAGGGCACCCAGGTGCGAGCCTCCATAAAGTAGCCAAAGCCGTCCTTAAACCAGTCGAAAGCGAACTCGCGGCCTTTTTCCTTTGCCAGCAGGTTGAAAAGGCGCACTTGCTCATGCACGAGGATCTCATTGCACATCCAGGCCTTTTGCGCTTCCGAGACGTCGGGGAAGGTTGAAACCGGTGGCGGCCCGGTTTTGTCGAGCCGCACGGTAATTGACTCGAGGTGTTGGAAGTACCACTTTTCACCCTCCGTCAGGAAGGTGAAGCAGTAGGTGCCGCGGGCGCCGTCAATCGTCAAGGGAATCAAGTAATGCACCTGATTTCCCACGCGATGTGTTTCCGGCGAAGTTTCCCATTCTGACCAGGTGGCTCCTTTCCGCATTTGGGAAAGAAACCCGAACATCGTAGTTTTGGAAATTCCTTCATAGGGTCGAATCTGGTCAGGAGAGAATTGCCCATTCTTGAGCTGGGCAACGAATTCCGGCCAAATGTTGTTTTCTTGCTGAGCATGAGTCGCCGGGCAGACCAGGCACAAAACCAAGACCGAGGCAGACAAGCAAGCTCGAAGCCGCATAGTACCTCCGAGATCGGAGCTCGCAACTTTCATCATGACATTATTTACTCGATCTGCAGCACCGCGGCGCCGCGAATAGCGTCGTTCTTAAGCGAATTCAGCGCGCGATTGGCGTCGCGGAGCGGGAAGATCTCAGTCTCGGTGTGGATAGGGATTTCGGCGGCGAGGCGCAGAAAATCCTCGCCATCCTGGCGGGTGTTGTTGGCGACGCTGCGCAGCACCCGCTCGCCATATAGCAAGTCGTAATCGAATGACGGGATCGGGCTCATATGGATGCCGCCCAGCGCCACGGTGCCGCCTTTCTTCAAGGCCTTGAGGGCTGTCGGCACGATTTCTCCCGCAGGAGCAAAGACAATGGCGGCATCGAGTTTTGCGGGCGGCTCGTCGACCGTCCCGCCCCCCCACACGGCGCCCATCTCGAGCGCCAACTTCTGGTGCCGCGCGTCGCGGGTCATGGCGTAGACTGAAACGTTCCAATGGCGTGCCACCTGGATCGCCAAGTGCGCCGCCGCCCCAAAACCGTATAATCCCAGCTTGCCACCCGCTTCAATACCGGAAAGGCGCAGGGAGCGAAAACCGATGATGCCTGCGCATAAGAGCGGAGCGGCATGCTGGTCCGTCAGGCCCTCGGGGATTGGATAAACAAAGCCCTCCGGCGCGAGCGTATACTCCGCATAACCCCCGTCCACCATATACCCCGTAAAAGTGGGATTATCGCAAAGGTTCTCTTTTCCTGCGCGGCAATAGTCGCAAACCCCATCGGTTCGATGAAGCCAGGGAATGCCCACTCGGTCCCCGATGCGAAATCGCTTGGCTGCCTCGCCTGCCTTCTCAATGCGCCCCACCACCTGGTGCCCCGGGATCACAGGTGATTTGCGTGGCGGCAGTTCTCCCTCGACGACATGTAAGTCTGTGCGGCAGACTCCGCAGGCGGCTACCCGTACCAGAACTTGGTCGCCCTGCGGCACGGGATTCGGCACGTCAGTGAAGTCGAGTGGATTTGTCTCGACCCGTGCGGGGGAATGGAGCAAACATGCCTTCATGCAAGCCTCCGCAAAAGTTTAAAGGGTAAAGGCTGAAGGCTGAAGGGTGAAGGGCAATGGCCTGAAGGCTTTCCTTCTTCAACCATTTTCGAAGTGATGTCCGGAAGCTTTCAGCCTTTACACTTTATCCTTCACACTTCCGCCTTTACGCCTTTGCCGTATTCTAGCCCCGCCTGATACATCGCCACAACGTTCTCCGGCGGTACCTCGGGCTGGAGGTTATGGACAGCGCAGAGGACGTACCCGCCATGCGCCTGCAAATCGTCGAGCCGGCGCTTCACCTCTTCCCGCACTTCCTCCGGCGTGCCTCTGGGCAGAACTCGATGTGTGTCGATCGCTCCCCAAAACGCCAACTCGCTTCCATACTCGCGCTTGAGGCGATCCGTGGCCATGTCGGCGGCCGAAACCTGGATCGGATTCAGGGCATCGATGCCTACCTCAATCAAGTCCCGGACAAGTGTGTAAACCGATCCGCAGGAATGATAGAGAATCGGCTTGCCGTGACGGTGGATGGCGTCCGCCAGCGCCTTGTGCCGGGGCTTGATCATCTTTCGATACAAGTCCGGTCGAACCAGGGTGGCATTCTGAGTGGCGATGTCGTCGCCAAACGTGACCAAGTCCACGTACGCGCCCGCCTCTTCCAGAGCACGGTTCGCAATCTGAATCAGGATATCGACGACCCTGTCCATGAGCGCTTCGGCGAAGACGGGGCGGAGCAGAAGGTCCTCGAGCCACGTGCCGTAGCCGCGAACATATTGGCACTGGTGCACGGGGCCGTTGCTGAGGTTTAAGACGACAGCGTAGTCGGTCTCCTCGTGGAGCTTTCGGGCTCGCTCGCGAAGCCCCTGGAAGCGCCCGGGGTCCAAAGGCTCGGGCCAATTGTGCTTCTCGAGGTCTTGCGGTGCGGGGTCCGTCAGACTGCAGAAAGGACCGTCAGAGTTGATGAAATGGCTGGCCCCATGCCTCGTCCAGAGGACTCCCCACTCGTCCAAGAACATATCCTCGGAAAGCTTACGGTCTGGGCGGCCCAGGGCACTGCCCAACAGAACAGGACGCGCGTCAACGTCAAAGTGACGCAGGATGGCCTCGTCAGGGATCACGGTTGTGGAGCGGAAGGACCACAGGACCGGTGGAGATTCAACAGCCAGGCCAAGATACGCCCGCAATCGCTCGTAGGCTTTGACGGTTATCGTGGTGGCTCCGGTCGAGCCCAAATCGAGCGGAACTCGATCGGGTTCGGCGTGTTTCAAGGCGGATAAGATCCTATCCCGGTGGGTCATCGTTGAATTCCTCTGATTGTCGATTTGCGATTGTCGATTGCCGATTGACACAGAACCAATCTGCCGAGCTGCGTCTTCACTCGTCGTCCTATTGACGCTGCTGCCTATGGAGGGCACGAGAATCTCGGCAGTCTCTTCGACCCACTAGGCCAACAGTTTTCCTACATCGTGCAGAAGCGGAGCCGACTGCCGCAATCGGAAATCGGCAATCATCAATCGGCCATCATCTAGACCAATTGTGCCTCCTTCATCCAACCTTTTAGAGCAGCGAGGTCCTTCCGGATGGCCGCCAAGACTGTGGACTTAGGCAAAGTCAGCGATTTTTCGCCGTTTTCGGCGCCCCCCAGTGGATACTCGGAGTGCAACTGCACGGGTCCGGAAAAGCCGGCTTCCTTTAACATCGCCAAAAACCCTGGGAAGTTTACCATGCCTTCCCCTAGCGGACACCAAAGTGGTTCCCATTCGCCTTTGGCATTCTTGCCCCACTTGAAATCCTTGATGGCGGTCCCCCGAATGAAGGGGGCCATCAAACGTGTGCTATTGACCCAGCCGCCCAGCCCTCCTTCGACGGTGGCATGGCCAATGTCGAAGTTCGAGCTGACCCAGCGCGCGTCAAAGTCCTTCAAGAGTAGCCACAGGTCCCACACCGAGGCGCCGACCAAGGGGCCGGAATGATTGTGGTACATGGCGCAAACATTGAACTTCTGGTTTAATTCCGCCAGGTCGGCAACGCGATGTTTCAATTCGGCAAGCCGCCCGGGCACATCGATGAGCAGTCGGGAGGGCTTTCTGAGACTCGCATGGAAATTCGACAAATCGGGAAGTCGCACCGTATCCGACCACGAAAACCAGCCCCACCGATAGCGTGGAATCCCTACCTCGCCGGCCGCGCGAAGAATGTCTTCCGCATGGGGAGAATGAATGTCCTCGATTCCCGCCGTAATCATCGGAATATCCAAGCCTGCCTTCCTGACGATGGCGGCGACTTTGGGCAGATCTTCTTTGACGCGCTCAGGCAGGACATGTCCACCTTCTCGCACCGTCAAGTCGATCCCATCAAATCCCAATTCTGCCGCGGTCTCCGCCATTTGTTCCCACCCGAGCCATTGCAGGTGTTTTGAGAAATAACAGGTCTGGACTCGCGGTTTGTCTGTTGGAGAGGCGGCCGACTCGAGTTTGGGAAAGCTCACGATCGCTCCAGCGCCGGCCAAATTCCTGATAAAGGTTCTACGCGAAGAACCGGTGTTCTCATGATTAGACATAGGACCTCGATGATTCGGCGACATCATGAAGATGCTCGAAGCGCCTTGGAGTGCGGCAGCGCAAGCTGCCGCCGTAGAATTCCGCCGAGATGGCGGCAGCTTGCGCGGCCGCACTCCATGGTACCTTCGGCACAATCATGGCTAGACATTCTCGGGCACTTCCCACGGGGCATGATAAGGCCGCTTCAAAAGATGATTCGCTTCCGGGTCATTCACGAAAGTTTCAGTCGAGGCGTCGAATTCCAGCTTCCGGTTACCCAGCCGATAGGAGATGTTTGCCATGTGACAGATGGCGGCGGAAATGTGGCCGTGCTCGATGTCGGCGTTAGGACGCTGACGGCTGCGGATGCAACTTATGAAGTTCTCCACATGAGCTGCCTGCATCTCGGAGTGGCGCTGTTTGTCTGTCGCAACTTGGCGGCGGCTCTCGTCAAAGAGTTGCCATCCTCCTCCCTGTCGCCCCAGAATCATCATGCCATTGTCTCCGTAGATTTCGATTCTGGTGGCGTTGAAGGGGTACCAATCGGGGAACTGGCTCATACTTTCCCTGATGCTGTCGGGAGTTTTCTGCATATAAGCTGTCCACACCGTCTGTTCGAAGACCAGCGTCAGGCCGTCATACTCATACGTTGCAATGGTCGTATCGGGGGTTTCCGCCAAGTCGGTAAAATGGAGCTTCCCGCCGGTATGATGAGCAGACTTCGGATAAGAGATCCCGAGGACTCTGCGGGCCAGGTCTAGCTGGTGAACGCCGTCGTCCGTCATCATTCCGCCATTGAAGTCCCAGAAAACCCTTTGAAAGTATTTAGGGTTGTAGGGGCGCAGCGGCCCGGGACCCAGCCACATATTCCAGTCTAATTCCGGCGGCGGGGTGCTGTCAGGGCTGTCCACTGGCGTCCGGTTCAGCATGTTGTAGACCCGGGCCAGATGAACGCGCCCCATTTTGCCGGCTTGGATCAAGTCGCGCGCGCTCCCGCCGTAAGTGCTGCTGCGATTCTGCATGCCCACCTGCACCACGCGGTTGTACTTACGCGCCGCCTCCACCATCTTTCGGCCTTCCCAGATGTTATGAGAGGCGGGCTTTTCCACGTAAATATCCTTGCCCGCTTGACATGCCATAACCGTGGCCAGCCCATGCCAATGGTCGGGCGTCGCACAGACCATAGCATCCACATTCTTGTCGTCGAGGATGCGCCGGAAGTCGCCAATGGTCTGCGGCGCCTTCCCTTTCTTGTCCTCAACCACCTTCACGGCCTCGCGAAATTTCCGGCTGTCCACATCGCAGATGTAGGCGATTTCAACATCCGGCCTCGAGGCGAATTCTGTCGTTAAGAATGTCCCGCGGCCGCCCACTCCCATTACCCCTACGACCACCTTCTCGCTCGCGGCAGCGGCTTTCGTTCCGGCGCTCAGCCCGTACACCCCTGCGGCGACACCAAATCCACCCTGGATGCTTCGTTCCAAGAACCGCCTCCTGCTTACTCCCATGGTGTGCCTCCCTCTCCCTTTTGGGATTCCCTGACCAAAGCAATATACACCTAACGGGCAGGGAAGAGGGAGCAGGGAACAGGGAACAGGGAATAGGGAACAGGGAATAGGGAAAAGGGAGAAGGGAGAAGGGAGAAGGGAGAAGGGAGAAGGGAACAGGTGCCAGATGGCGGGTGGCGGGGCGGGGAATAGTGGAGGCTTTTAACCCCCGCACGTAAGCCTTCTGCTAGGCCGAGTAAAGTTCTTTCAAGTTGAGGGAGAAATCCGGAACCGTATCGATTACGAGAGGCTGGTGTTCTTCGAAATACTGTAGCGGACGGTCAGGATAGACCAATTCCACCAGGCGCTTCTCGAGGTCGAACCAGACTTTAACCACACCGCTCTGCTGGTAGTCCTGGCGCTTGCGTTGAATCTGCCCCGGAGAATCGGAAGGGGGATGAATCTCGAAAGCCACGTCAGGTGCGAAATCAGCTTTGGTAGGCATCGCTCCACCTGGGAAGCGCGCTCTTCGAACGAGAGACGCATCTGGCATACGCCAGTTTCCGGAAGACATTGTGAAGACGCCGTTCGACGGGAAGCAGAGCCACTCTTTGTGCTGTCGGCAGTACAAGCCCAACTGAACAATCAGCAATACCAAGACTTGTTCGTGCCTAAAGTTCACTGGTGACATGAATTCGACCTCGCCGTCGACCCACTCCCACCTCTGCCATTCTTCGCCGGCGGCAAGGAACTCTTCCCAAGTTAGAGTGGTCCTGGTGGCCATCGTCTTCTCCTCCTGTGATTCTAGCACAGGCCTACGCCTTTACAGTTTCAACGATATAGGCATTCCTTGGCCGCGTCGGCCATGGCCTGAAGGTGTTCGACCGGCGTATCGAAGAAGTGGTCGCTGACCGAGCAGATATAGCCTCCGTCCTGGCCGACCTTTTCGAAGAGGGTGTGCACGGTCTGGCGGATCTTCTCGGATGGACCGGCGGTGAGGACGTTGAACTGGTCAAGTCCGCCGATCAGAGCGAGGCGATCGCCGACTTTCCGCTTGAGTTCCCAGGGTTCCTGGTTCCCACCGATGCTAGGAGGCGCCAGCGTCTCCGAGGCATCGGCCCCATTAGCGATAATCAGTTCCTCGATTCCCTTCGTCCCGCCGCAGGTGTGATAGACCACGTTGAATCCCAGGTCGTGCAGCGCGTCGTGCATCTTGCGGTCGTAGGGAGTGCAGAACTCCTTGTGCAGTGCAGGAGAGATGACCGTGGACGAGGCCGCTCCGCCGCCTGTTTCGACAAGATCGAACTTGGCTCCCTTCATCGACTCGATGAATCGCAGTTTCTTCTTAAGGAGAATCGTCAGGAAACGATGAACCCAGTCCGGCTTGTCAACGCAGCGCAGGATGAGCTCAGTCACGTCCATCAGGCAGCAGGCGTGTTGCCAGCAGCCGCCTTGGTCTCCCCAGACAAATCCACGCAAGATGCCGTCGTCGCCGATTTTGTCGTAAAGGGCGCGCACCGGCGACAGATCGAGCTTGCCCACCGGCAAATACTTGTTGATGAGCTCAATGTCCTCGTCGCGTTTGACCATGTATTCCGTAATCCACGTGGTCTTTCGATCTCCACGGGTCTTGTAGGTCAGCAGCCCCTTGGGTGTTTGAATGGCGTGATAGGCCACTCGATGGTCAGGATCGCTGTCGATGACGGTGACCTCATCCTGCCATTCCGGAGTGGAGAACTTGTTGAAATCGTAATCCACCAGCGCCGTTTGACCTACGTCGCCGAAGTATTGAATCTGAGCGTCCATGCCGAACTTCTGGAAGGCTTCCAGCGCCGAAATGCCATGCAAGTAGTGCTTGAGGTGATAATCCTGCCATTGGTGGACCGAAATCGGCAGCCGGTCCGGCTTGCCCATCTGAAGCGCCGTCATCAGCCTTTCCTTTGGAACCATAAAAGCCTCCAGAGTGCTTCCCTCCCATATCGAGTCCAAATAGTATATCCTTGTTCGCCGCAGACATCGCCCCTGTCTGCTATCAGGTTCTATGAAGGAGCGGGCGACAAGATGCCGAAGCTGGAGGGTTGTATGTTTCGTTCTTGCATCGCAATCATGGCTCTGAGTTGTTGCATTTCCGCAGGAGTGGCGCAGGGAAAGGGTTCCGCGGAGTTGAGTGCCTGGTATGTCGACTCATTGGTCAAGGTCTTCCCGGACGATGCGCCTGGGGCGCACAGCCCGCGTTCGCCGGAATTCAACGGGGCGCGGAACCAGCACCTGAGCGTGCAACTTGCCATTCGTTCCAGCCGCCCGCTCCCGGCCCTTACGGCGGAAGTGAAGCCGCTCGAGGGCGGCGCCGGCCGCAGCATATCGAGCGTCGAAGTTCATCACGTCGCCTACGTGGTGGTGGGCTCGCACCCGCCGGACTCCCCGCCGGATGAGCTGGTCGGAACGGCGCCGGGATGGTATCCCGATCCGCTGGAGGATTTTCCCTTTGATCTCGAGGCTCGCCGTACCACGCCGATCTGGGTGACCATTGCCATTCCGCCGGACGCTGCGCCGGGAGTCTACGAAGGCTCGATCGCGCTGCGTTCGGGTGAGCGCTTGCTGGCGCGCAGGCCTTTTCGTCTTCGAGTCATGAGCGCCTCGGTGCCTGCCGAGATGTCTCTCAAGGTCACTAACTGGTTCACCTTGGACGACAAGACCTCGCAACAGTTCTTCGGCGTGGCGGCCTATTCGCCGCAGTGGTGGACGCTGGTTTCCAATGTGGCCCACGTGTTGGCAGCGCATCGTCAGAACGTGATCATAACGCCGCTTCTCACGCTCATCCAGCCTCGCCTCGAAAACGGCAATCTCCAATACGACTTCACCAACTTCGACCGTTGGGTAGAGACGTTCCAGCAGGCGGGAGCAATCGGGTACATCGAGGGCAGCCACTTGCTCGACCGTGCCGGCAGCTATGACGCGTCGCTGGTCGTGTCGAGCTTTCAAGTAGTCGACGGCAAGCCCCAGAGAGTTTCTCTTCCGCCTGATGACCCGCGCGTCGAGCCTGCCGTTTCCGCCTTCCTCGCCGCCCTCGGAACACATCTCAAGGAAAAAGGCTGGGACACCCGTTATTTTCAGCACGTCCTCGACGAGGCGCACGGAAATGAGCCTCCCTATTACGGCCGGTTCGCCGCCCTCGTTCACCAACAAATGCCGGGAATTCCGACACTCGATGCCATCGACGCGGAGAATCTGCCGGAGGTGCTACAGAAGAATTGCGACGTCTGGGTTCCGCAACTGGGGCGGTTCGACGACCAGATGCCGCTGCTCAAGCAACGCATGGGCGACGGCCACGCCGTCTGGTTCTACACCTGTCTTTATCCTCAGAAGCGGTACCTCAACCGCCTGATTGACTTGCCCTTGATCAAAGTAAGACTTCTCCAGTGGCTCGATTTCCGCTACGGCTTTACGGGGTTTCTGCATTGGGGCGGGGATTACTGGACTCCGAAGCCGCTGCTCGATACCCAACCGGTGATCGACGACAATGCGGAACTGCTGCCTTCGGGCGATGCCTTCATCGTCTATCCGGACCGCGAGCACCTCACCGTTCGAAGTTCCATTCGATTCGAAGCGATGCGCGAGAGTAGCGAAGATTATGAAATGCTGCGCGCGCTCGCGGCGCGTGATCGTGATGCGGCCGACCAGATTTGCGCGAGCGCGGTTTCGTCTTTCACTGATTACGTTCGGGACCCCGCCGCTTTTCGCCGCATCGAGCAGCGACTGATGGAAGCGTTAAGCAGGGAATAGCGAAGGAAGCTTGTCAGCCCTATCATTTCGTAGGTTAGCACGGGCTTCCCTAATACAGTATAGCTAGGGCTGAAGACGAATGGATAAGATGAAGGCGACCGCCGGAATCCCGGGAGGATCTATGCTCGGATCTGAAAAGCTCGTGGCTTTCGTAGCCACCCGCGACCCAGGTCGCGCCAAAGAGTTCTATCGCGACACACTGGGTCTGCATTTGGTTAGTGAGGACCAGTTTGCGCTTGTCTTCGATGTCGGGGGAACGATGTTGCGGGTCACCCGCGTTCCGGTACTCGTCACAGCCCCATACACGGTGCTCGGCTGGCACGTTCGGGATATCGTTACGACGGCAAAACGGCTCCAGCAGGCGAACGTGGTCCTGGAACGCTATGCCGGAATGCAGCAGGACGAGCTTGGCATCTGGAACTCTCCGAGCGGCGCTCGAGTGGCGTGGTTCAAAGACCCGGACGGAAACACGCTGAGCCTCACGCAGTATTGAGCGGCGCAGCCGTGGCGGCGCGCAGGGCCTGGTTCCGCGACCCCACCGCCGCCGGACTGATCAGAACGGCGGGCAGGAGTTGTGCGCATTCGGATGCCGGGTCGATTGGTGCTGCCTCGAGTGCGGCGGAAAGGGTGGGCGGGGAAGCAGTGAGTCTTAGCGTTTCAGGGACATAGTGTCCGTGTCGAGGCGGCTGGGACAAACTGTCGTGCGCGAGATTGCACCGAACCTCCAAACTGGCCCTCAGCGAACCCCGTCATCCTTTGTTTTCATAGACATTCTCGCTTTGTTCCCGGAATTATCGAAGCGCCGACCTTCAGATCGGCAAATTGACAGCAACCGTTTGGGATGCTGACCTGAGGGTCAGCGCTACGACCACTGGGCAGGTGTTTCGCAGGGCGATCCTTTGTTTTCATAGACATTCTCGCTTTGTTCCGGCGATTTTGAAAAATGCGGGGATGGAGAGGTAAGTTTAGCCGGCGAGATTCCTCGGAATACCCGACGCGGGCCGGGCGCAGCGTATTGTTGTCCGAATCACCACTCTGGATGACCGCCGGGCAATTCCCCACTTCTCTTTCACTCCCCTCAAATCACGCAGCAAAGCCACAAGCTCGCAATCCCGCGGAAATATCATAGCCTACTGTAATGCGTTTGTCAAGAGACGGAAAGTCCGCGTTTGGTTCGAGCCTGGGGTGACGTTCGGCTGAGCTGGAGGAGCAAGTACAGGGATGCGGCGAACAAAAACGGAGACGAGTAGAAGCCGGGCATAGATCGACTGTAGGGTACTCCAATGAGAAGCGGGGGCTGGCCATTGCCTTACTCGTGGCGCAACGCGACCATGGGGTTGACTTCTGTGGCGCGGCGGGCGGGAATGTAGGCGGCGAGCGCGGCGATGCCGGCGAGGACGAGGGCAACGATGCCGAACGTCATCGGATCGTTGGGTTTGACGCCGAACAACAGGCTGGATAGAAATCGCGTCAAAGCCAGTGCGGCAACCATGCCGATCCCGACGCCCGCCATCGCCGCGGCTAGTCCTTGACCCAGCACGAGCGCGAGCACGCTGCTCCTCGGGGCGCCGAGGGCCACCCGGATGCCAATTTCGTGTGTCCTTTGCTGGACGGAGAACGAGGTGACGCCAAAAATCCCGACTGCTGCCAGCAGCAGGGCGCTGGCGGCGAAAATGCCGAGCAGCAGAAGGTCGAAGTTCTTCTGTGCCGTGGATTCGAGCATCACCCTGTCCATGGTCTCGACTTTGGTGGCGGGCAGTTGCGTGTCACGAGCCAGCAAGGTTTGCTCGACCGCTTGGCTGACACTCATGGGTGCTACGCCGGGTTTCGTACGCGCCGCGACGCTGGCGGGGTACATCTGGCTCAGCATCTTGATCCCGCCGCCGGGAACGTTCGACCAAACCTGGTACATAGTCGCGGGAGGATCAGCATCGAGTAACTCGCGCACATCACCGACCACGCCGACGATCTCCGTGCTGCCTTGCTCGAGCGGCGGGCCCAGGCTGGCGCCAATCAGAATCGACTGGCCCACCGGGTCTTGCTGGGGCCAGAATTTGCGCCGCATGGCCTCATTGATGATCACTGTGTGGGGCGGCTCCTGCTCGCGGAACCCTCGCCCGGAGAGTAGTGGGATGCGCAGCGTGTCAAAGTAATTCGGGGAAATGAAACACCAAAGCACGTCGCCCGTAAACTTGAAGCGTTCGAGCGGCGGCCGGCCGGGGATGTCGAAGATCATGTCGGCGATGGCTTGCGTGGGGAGGGAACTCGCCACCGTCGCCCGCTCGACTCCGGGAATGCGCTCGATGCGCTGGGCGGTTTGGTAGGCCAGTTGACCCACCGCGCCGGCGTTCGCGTCTTCCGGGCCGGCCAGCGCGACTTTCAGGGTGAGAAGGTTTCGCGGATCGAAGCCGGGCGCGACGCTGTGCATGGCGAGGGAGCTTCGCATGAGAAGTATTGCCCCGCACAGCAGGACCACGGCGATGGCCATTTCTGCGGCTACCAGCACGTTACGCGTTTGGCCTTGCTTTAGTCCCGTTCCGGCACGCCCGCCCGCTTCCTTGAACGACGAAACAAGATCGACGCGCGAAAGCTGGAACGCCGGGAGGAGGCCGAAGAGAACAGCGGTAAGCACCGAAAGCGTCAGGCTGAAGACAACCACGCGTGCGTCGAGGGCCGGAACGCGCGCCATCTCCTGGATGCGCGGCAAACCGCCGGGCGCGAAAGCGACAAGCACCCGCACGCCCCAAGGGCCGAGCAGGAGGCCCGCCGACCCACCCGTAAGCGCCAGCAGCAGACTTTCGGTGAGCAGTTGGCGTACGATGCGCCCTCGGCCGGCGCCGAGGGCGGCGCGCACGATGATTTCCTTTTGCCGGCTGAGAGCGTGGGCGAGCAACAAGTTGGCGACGTTGGCGCAGGCGATCAGCAGCACGAGCCCGACGGCGCCCAGCAGAATGGTCAGGGCCGGCCGTACGTTCCCCGTCAAACGCCGCCGCATGGGAATGGCGCCGACCCGTTCGTCGCTACCGAGCTGCTCGGGATGCGCCTGGACGTAACGCTCTCCCAGCACTTTCATCCAGGAATTGGCTTGCGCGAGGGTTGTGCCGGGCGGGAGCCGGCCGGCAGCCGTCAGCACGTGCGCTTGATCGGTGCTATTCGGGTCAGCCTGCAAGGGAAACCAGACGTCGGCCGGTGGGTAAGGTCTGAAGCGGGGCGAGAGGACGCCGATCACGGTGTACGATGCGCCGCCCAGGGCGATCGCTTTGCCCAGGATCGAAGCATCGCCGCCGAAACGGCGTTGCCACAGGCCGAAACTCATCACCAAGACCCGCGCGCCGCCCGGTTGATCTTCGGCGGCGACGAACGTGCGGCCCAGGATGGGCGCGGCCCCCAGCAAGCGGAAGTAGTTCCGCGAGACTTTTAACGCCTCGACGAGTTCAGGCCGGTCGCCGCCGCTCAGGCTGACGGTAGTGGCGGCTTCACGGTAGGCGCTGAGGTCCTCAAAACCCGGGTTGTCGTGCAGCCAGAAACTGACCATCGGGACATTATCTGAGTAGCGCCCGTTCGCGTCAGTGCGCCCGATGTTGACGATGCGGTCGGCATCTGGGTACGGCAGCGGGTGCAAAAGCACCGTATTGATCACGGTGAAGATGGCTGTGGTGGCCCCGATGCCGAGCGCCAGGGTCAGCACGGCCACCGCCGCGAAGCCGGGAGCGCGGCGCAGTTGGCGGAGGCCGTAACGAAGGTCGTGAATTAGCGTGCCCATGGCGTTCTACAAAGTGCCGGTTGGTAAAGTAGGGTGGAGCGGTGTTCCCTGATGAAAGCCGGGGTGACAAGTCTACCCTTCAACTCGATTGGTACGCCGAGGCTGAAAGCTGATCTGCAAACGGGACCCCGTGGCCGTCGCTAAGCGTTGGAGAGTCCGCATGGAGGGAATCGTCCGCCCACTTTCCAGGCGGGCAACTGTGGGCTGCGTTGTTCCCATCTTTCGGGCCAATTTCTCTTGAGTGAGCCCGGCGCGATTCCGCGCGCGGATGACCGCCTTCGCCAAAGCGAATTCCTCCTCAAGCGCCTCATAGGCCTGCCGGTACTTCGGCTCATGCATCCACTTCTTGTGCAGTTGGGTTATTCGGGCCACGGATACACTCCTGTCATCGCACTAAATTGGCCCGGGCGAGGGCCAACTCTATCTCACGGCGCGGTGTTTTCTCGGTCTTCTTCACGAAGACCCGAACTATGACTACGCGCCGGCCCGCGGCCGTCACATAGAGTGCTCTGGAAATCCCGCTCCGGCCGCTTAGCCGCATTTCCCACAGACGGCCTTCCAGGCGCTTCACGTGCGGCTCGGCCCCATGTTCGAGGCCAACTTCTTCAATGAGATTCGCGATTCGCGAGAGCCTTGCCCGCATATCTTCAGGCAAAGCCTCCAGCTCCGCATCCACAGTCTCATTTAAAGTCTCGACCGTCCACGCCATAGGCTAATATACCAGAAAAGATATATCGAAACTACTCAAAAGCCGCCACGCAGGCTTTATTCATACCGCAGCGCCTCGATGGGATCGACCTTGGTCGCCCGGCGTGCGGGGAAGTACGAGGCGAGGACGGCCACGGCGGTCAACAACAACGACAAGGCCACAAAGGTGAGGGGGTCCCTGGGCCGGACGCCGTACAGCAGGCTCGCGAGCAGCCGGGTGAGCGCGAGTGCGGCAACAATCCCGGCGCCCACACCGATCAAGGTGAGAAGCAGACCTTCTCCGACCACCATCTTCAATATATCTGCGCGACTGGCGCCCAAGGCCGCACGAATGCCGATTTCGTGTGTCCGCTGCGTGACCGTGTAGGAGAAGACTCCGTAGATGCCGACGGCCGCAAGCAGAAGGGAAATGGCCGCGAAGATTCCGAGCGTTAACCCGGAGACGCGCTCCCACCAGAGTGATTCCGAAATAACGTTCTCCATCGTTCGTACCTGCGTCACGGGCTGGTCCCGGTCCACATCCCACACCGCGCGGCGCACGGCGGCGGCAACATCCGTGGGATTCGAAGAGGTGCGGATTGCGAAAGTCACCAGGAAGGATGCAAACGGAAGCTTGACATAAGGAAAGTACAGCTCGGGCTCGGCCTTCGAGCCCACCGAGCCCAGTTTCGAGTCCGCAACCCAGCCCACAATCTTGGCGGGAGCATGATTCCGGCAAGCGTCGTTAACTTGCCGCCCCACCGGGTTTTGGCCTGGCCAGTAAAGGCGCGCCATAGTCTCGTTAACGATGCGCACGCAGGGCGCGTCCTTCTGGTTGTCGGCGTCAGTGAAATCACGTCCCCCTTTGAACGGAATCCCCATCGCCTGAAAATACCCGGGGCTCACACTGCGAGCGCGAGGATAGAAGGTGTGCCCCCCCGACCAGTTCGGTGGGGCAGGGAAATCCACCGCAGTACTAAATCCGATGAAAGGCAGGTTATTCGCCATCCCGGCTGCCCTTACGCCGGGGATGGCGAGGATACGTTCGAGCACAGTGCGGTAAAATGCCGCCGACTGCTCGCCTGGCGAATACTTGTAATTCACCAGGGGCACTCGCACCGTCAAAAGATGGTCAGGCTTGAAGCCGGTGGGCGCGGTTTCCAGGCGTTTGAAAGTCTGGATCATCAGTCCTGCTCCTACCAGCAGGACCAGCGCGAGCGCTACCTCGGATACAATCAGCACGCGCTGAAGCCGCGACCCTCTTGCGCCTGTTCCCGGAGTTCGACCCTGCTGCTTGAGAGAATCGTTCAAATTGGGGCCCGAGAAGCGCAAGGCGGGAAGCAGACTCACCACAACTCCCGTCACGAGCGCCAGCGCTACGGCGAAGGCGACCACCGGCAGATTAAGCGACGTGCGGTAGACGCCCGGCTCGATCAGGGTGTACTTGGGTAGCAGCTTCAGGACGGTGGCGAGGCCCCACCACGCCAAGATGAGGCCCGCACCTATGCCCCCTACCGCCAGCAATGTGCCTTCCACCACGAGTTGCCGGATCAACCTCAATCGGCCTGCGCCCAAGGCCGCGCGGATGACGATCTCCCCTTGCCGCGTTGTGCCGCGGGCGAGGAGCATGCTGGTCATATTCGCGCAAACAATCAGCAGCACAAAGATCACTGCTGCCAGCAAGGCCAAGATAGCCAGGCGGTAGTTGCTGCCGATTTCCCGGGCTTGGAAGGGCTTGACGATGGAAGTCCAACCCGCGTTCGTCTTGGGGTACTCGAGGGCGAGCCGGCGTGCAACCACGTCCAACGCGGCTTGGGCTTGTTTCAAGGTACCGGCTGCGCTCAAACGCCCGATGACCCTGAAGGTGTGATGCTCGTGATCGTTGTTCTCGGCGGGGGTCAACGTCAAGGGGACCCAGATCTGGGTGTGCGGATCGGGAAACTCGAAATCAGCCGGGGCGACGCCGACCACCGTGTACGGTTTGGAGTCGAGGGTCAAGGTTTTGCCGATGATCTTGGGGTCCGCGGCGAAATGGCTGCGCCAATAGGCAGGGCTCAAAACTACGGCTTGGGTCTCATTCTCCGCAAAAGTCCGTCCCAGGACCGCGTTGACACCGAGCAGGTGAAAAGCATTGCCGGACATCGGCGCGGTCCACACCTCGTCCGGCTCCCCAGACCCGGTGAGAACGCGAAATTCCCATTGCTTATACGCAGCCAGACTCTCAAACGCTTGGGGTAATGACTGCCAATCATTGAGGTCGCCCCCAGAAATCCACATCTCTTCCCCTTGGGGGTTTTTGGTGCTGATCTCGACAAGTTGGGAGGGATTCCGGTAGGGCGCGCCGTGCAAGAGCACGGCGTCCACCACGCTGAACACGACAGTTGTGGATCCGATTCCCAACGCCAGAGTGGCCACAGCCACGGCCACGAATCCGGGACTGCGGCGAAGCTGCCGCAGGCCGTAGCGAAGATCTTGAATAAAAGTGTCCACGGTGTTCCTCCGACCGGTTTCACGCAAAGCCGCCAAGCACGCAAAGGCCGCAAAGAAGAGCACAGATCTGGGCTGAGCGCCGCGCATTTGATTTACTCACACCGCAAGGCTTCTATCGGGTCGATTTTGGCCGCCCGGCGCGCGGGAAGGTAACAAGCGAGCAGCGCCAGCGCGCCCAAAAGCAGCGACACGACGGCGAGCGACAGGGGATCGGTGGCCTGGACGCCGTAAAGCAAACTGGAGAAAAAGCGGGAGAGGCCGAGGGCGGCCGCCACGCCGATCGCCACGCCCGACAGCGCAATCTTGAATCCTTGTCCCACCACCAACCACAGCACGTCACTTTTCTCAGCGCCCAGCGCGACTCGAACCCCAATTTCCTGAGTGCGTTGCGCGACCCAATAGGCGAGCACTCCGTAAATGCCAACCGCGGCAAGGGCCGCGGCGACGAAAGCAAAGCCGCCGAGCAGCCAAGCGGTGAACTGCCGGTGCGCCTCCCGTTCGAATAGCATGGATCGCGCCGAGCCCATGTGCGCGATCAAAAGGTTCTTGTCCAGAGAGCGGATTTCTTTCTGCACCACAGAGCCCAGGGCCAGGGGATCGCCTTTAGTTCGAATAATAATATCGTCGCCCATGTCGTCGCCGGAAGGGAGATAGGCCATCAGGCCCGAAGGGCTCTCGAGTCCCTGGCCTCGCACGTCACCCACGATTCCTACAATGGTAAACCATGTGCTCTTGTAATTAAGCGTGACCGCCGCCACTCCCGGGCTACGACGCAGTTGGCGCAGGCCGTAGCGTATGTCCTGAATCAGCGTGGTCATTCCGTTTGTCCTGGCAAACAGGCGGCCAGCAATGCGGCCCTACAATCGCGCAATCCACTGCCACTGTAACACAGGGTGGCAGGGCCACAATTCAAAATTCAAGATTCCGGATTCCAGAGAATGCGGCGCGGACGCAAAGCCTCTGCGGCGCGCAAGGAAGTTGTGACCGAGTGATCCACGGAGAGTGTGGTCTGTTGAATTAAAAGGGAAAGGGAACAAGCGCAGCGCGGCCGGCCTCGGCCTGGACAGGATGCGTCGCCGGCCCGCGCCTACTTGCCTTTGATTCGCTCCCAGGTGTGATGGAAGCGGGCACTCCAGGTGGTGTCGGGTTCCTGGATTTCTACCCAGAAGGAGCGCTGGTGCCAAGCCTCGCGAACCCTATCCCAATAGTGAAGCCTGAGATCGGCAAGGGCCTTCGGGCCGCCCGCTGGAGCGTAGGTGCTATCAACTTGAAACTCATCGGGTGGATCGGCCGGCAGATCGCTGGCAAACGGATACTTGGCCTGCAAGGCCACGGCGGCCGTTCGCCAGTACGCCTGCGCCACCTCTTGCTCCCGAGAGCGCCGCTTGGCATTCCAGGTCGGATTATCGTCGGCGAATTCGGCGGGCACGTCATTTCGCAGTTGCATGACGGTGTGCGTGGAAAGAGAGACAGCCAGGAGAGACGCCACCATGATGAGGAAAAGTCCTGCTCCGACCGCCAGTTTCACTATGGCGCCCTTCCGGTCCGATAGGCCTGGACTGTGAATTGCCCCGACGGATATCCTCGCCATGCGTCGCGCGACAAGATCCTCGAGGTCTTTTCGCGCCGTCTCAAACTGCATTTTCAACTTTCTCTGCTGCGCCTCGAAACCCGCCGCAGCGTTTGTCGCAACCTGGTTAAGGGAGGCCCGCTTCGTTTCCGCCAGACCAGAGAGTTGACGCGCCAATTCCTCCACGGCGCGCCCGGCGGTTCTTACTTCTGCCCGCACTTTCTCCACCGCCAGCTCGGTTTGCTTCTCGAACTGCTGAGTCATCCGGTTACCTAATTCTTGGGCGACATTGTCCAAATCGGCGCCTTGCAATCCTCCCGCGTGGACGCTCTCCGTCAACGATTCCACCGCCAGGGACACTGCTTTCAGACGTTCCTCGGCTACGCCGGTCCGGGCCAGGAAATCTTCCTCACGCTTCTGCCCCGCCACCTGCGCCTCTGCGATCGCATCTTGCGCGGCCTGCTTGATGGCATTCACTTGCGCGTCCGCTGCCGCTTGTATCTGCTGCACCTGTTCCTGCAACGCTTGGGCGAGCAGCGGGCTGGACTCCGCCGGGTTCACTTGGCCTGCGGCGGCCAGACTGGACTGCGCCAGACCGGCCAGTTGTTTCTTGGTCTCCTCCACGATCTGGCCCGAACTCTTTGCTTCCTCCCTCAGCCTCTGCACGGCTGCCTTCGCCTGTTCCTGAATCCGCTGGGAGCACCTCGCTTCCAGCTCCCCTGAGACCCTCTCCAGATCCTCGGACTTCCTTGTCTGCGTCGCTTGGAAATCCTCCGCCAGCGCCGTCATGCGGGTGCGCAGCGCTTCGACGGCCGCGGCGGCCTGCTCCTGAAACTGCTGAGACCACCGCGCTCCCAACTGCTGCGCAGTTCCCTCCAAGTCTTCCTTCTTCGCCGCGTGTTGCCCCTCCAGTTCCTCCGTCAATTGTCCCACGCGCCCCTTCAGCGCCTCCACTGCCGACGTGACTCCCGTCAGGCGCTCTTCCGCGGCTTCGGCCCGAGATAGGAGATTCGACTCCCTCGTTCGCTCGACCGCCCTCAGTTGAGCAATCGCCTCTGCGGTGGCCTGCTTGATTGACTTCACCTCACCATCTGCCGCCGCGTGCATCTCCTGGGTCTGGTCGCGCAAGGCCTGTGCTAGGCGCTGGGCGTATTCGTCTTGGGACGCCTGGCTGAGGGAAGCTAGTCTGGCTTCCGCCAAGCTGGCCAGTTGTTGCTTGCTTTGCTCGACGGCCTGGCTCGAGCTTTTCAGTTCCTCGCGCAGCGTTGCGATGGCCTCTGCGGCGGCTTGCCGGATCGACGCGACCTCGCCGTCCGCTGCCGCGTGCATCTCCTTCGTCTGGTCGCGCAAGGCTTGTTCCAACCGCTGGGCATACTCGTCGCGAGTGGTTTGGCTCAGGGAAGCGAGCTTGGCTTCCGCCAGGCTGGCCAGTTGTTGCTTGCTTTGCTCGA
>Ga0326727_10004853_pt1 | contig 39458 bp, 32 predicted proteins | sample MB2enrmetagenome_FD_207643 | JGI IMG/M metagenome (GOLD analysis project Ga0326727, IMG submission 207643) | Lab enriched peat soil microbial communities from McLean, Ithaca, NY, United States - MB29MY | ecosystem: Environmental > Terrestrial > Soil > Wetlands > Peat | place: USA: New York...
TGGCGCAGGAAGCCTTTGCGCGAGAGGCCGACGAGCAGCGGGAAGCCGAGGGTGTGCAGTGCGTCGAGGTGGGCGAGCAGGGGGAAGTTCTCGTCGAAGGCCTTGCCGAAGCCGAAGCCGGGATCGATGACGATGGACTCGTGTGCGATGCCGGCGGCGAGCGCGGCCTGGGCGCGTTCGTTTAATTCGCCAAGGACAAGCGGCAGAACTTCGGCGGGCGCAAGGGCAGGCAGCGAGCGCCACTGGTGCGGGCGGCCACGCGTGTGCATCAGGATTGCGCCGCACTTAAGTACCGCGCAGGTTGCGGCCATTGCATCGTCCCACAGGAATCCGCTGACATCGTTGACGATCTCCGCGCCAGCTTCGATGGCGAGGCGCGCGGTCTCGGCGTGATAGGTGTCGATCGACAGGATTGCGTCGGGCCGCGCGGCGAGGATTGCGCGCAAGATGGGCAACACGCGGGACTGCTCTTCCTGCGGAGTGATGGGCGTGGAGCTGGGGCGCGTCGATTCGCCGCCGAGATCGAGGATGTCCGCGCCTTCGTCGAGCATCTGCAGCGCGTGGGTGAGCGCTGCGTGGTGATCGAGGAAGCGGCCGCCGTCGGAGAACGAATCGGGTGTCGCGTTCAGAATTCCCATAATCAGCGTGCGCGGGCCGAGCGCAAGGCTGCGGCTGCGAAGTCGCCAGTCGAATTGTGGGCGAACGTTGAAGGACATGAGAACTCCTGACAACTCCGCAGGACTCAGGCGAAGATAACGGTCTTGTTGGCGTAGGAGAGGATGCGGTGTTCGAGGTGCCACTGCACGGCGCGCGAGAGGACCAGTCGCTCCAGGTCGCGGCCCTTCTGGATGAGCGAAGGGAGCTGGTCGTTCTGCGAGATGCGCGTGACGTCCTGCTCGATGATGGGGCCTTCGTCGAGCAGCTCGGTGACGTAGTGGCTGGTTGCGCCGATGAGCTTGACGCCGCGCTCGAAGGCAGCGTGGTACGGCTTTGCGCCGGTGAATGCGGGAAGAAACGAGTGGTGGACGTTGATGATGCGACGCGGATAGGCGGCGACAAATTTGGGCGAGAGAATCTGCATGTAGCGGGCGAGGACGACGAGGTCGATCTTGTGTTTGGCGAGCAGGGCAAGCTGCGCGGCTTCGACCTGCGATTTGTTGTCGCGCGTGACGGGCAGGTAGTGGAAGGGGACCTTGTGGAAGTCGGCGAGCGGGCGCGCGGCCTCGTGGTTGCTGACGATGAGCGCGAGGTTGCAGCGGAACTCGCCGGTCTGGTGACGCAGCAGCAGGTCCGCGAGGCAGTGCAGATACTGCGAGACAAAGAGGGCGACGTTCTGCTGCGCGGCTGCGAACTCGATGCGCCAGTTCATCTGGAAGTCGCGGGCGATGGGCGCGAAGGCCGCGCGGAATGCGGCTTCCGTGAAGCCCGCGGCGTCGGTGGCGAACTCGACGCGCATGAAGAATAGGCCAAGCTCGACGTCCTGATGCTGGTCGGCGTTGAGGATGTTGATGTCGTAGCGCTCAACGAGAAAATTCACGATGGCGGCGACGATGCCCTTGCGGTCGGGGCAGTCGATGAGGAGAATGGCGATCTTGGGATTCGGATTGGGCATGATTTTCAGCGCGAACGATGCGGTTGAACCAGATTACCTGATTGCGAAAACGGGTTGATGGCGTGACCTGATCCTGGAAGTTGTGTTTGCTTTTCGTGATCCTGACGATTGTTCGCCATTTGTTCGTTAATTGTTCGCCCCCCTCCCCCCTCCCCCCTCCCAGCTAAAGTAGCCGGATTCATCCAGATGCAGGAATTTACCTGCAAAGTAGTCCTCTGCAAGGGCTTATGGGTCATACATAAGAAAACAAACGGCTTATTCGTGCGTAATCGAGATGTCCGACGCAGGCAAAGAGTCTCCTTTCTTCTCACCTACTTTAATTTTACGCGTTGGAGCATAACTACTATGCCAAGTATTTTTCTGGTGGAAGTGGTTGATGGGGTGGGGGTTCGGGGGATTTTGGAGGGTCGAGGGGGTTGACATGCGGATTTGCTGGGGATTTTGCGGGAAAGACAACGGCGGAGATTTATGGCGGCTGGGAGGACGGCAATTCGGTCGTTCCGCGCTTCGCGCTCCACTCCGGCCTTCGGCAGAGCGGAAGCGTCCTGCGGACGCGTCTATTATGGCCCGCGTGAACGCGGGCCCTTCCGGAATTGAAGGTTGACGCAGTTGTCCAATATCTCGCGAAGTTTGATCCCACGTCTCAAACGCGAGACGTGGGGCACCCGCTTCAGTGGGGAATGAAGAGATGTGGGCCACCCGCCAAATACAGAGATTCTGGCTGCGCCAGAATGACGAACGTAAAACAGACAAGCGCAGGTTCCTTCGGCAAGCTCAGGACAGGCTCTTCGACTGCGTTTGGCGCAGAGTGCGCGCCAAACTCCGCTCAGGATGACAGTGTTGGGGAGGGGGCGAGGAAGCGGTTCGCGCGGGGCGCCTGCCCACTCATCGCGCAAATAACGCGCGATGAATGGGGCACCCGGCAGGCAACGGCATGGGCGTGTCCCGGGGGCTGAAGCCCGTTTTCTTGGCGGGGGATGGGATTGCCCAGGCTGAAGCCTGGGCCTATCTCAGGAACAAGGGCAAGGGCAAAGGCCAATACGGAGATTCTGGCTGCGCCAGAATGACGAACATAAAACAGACAACCGCAGGTCCTTCGACTCGCTGCGCTCGCTCAGGATGACAGTGTTGGGGAGGGGGTGAGGGAGAGCGGTTCGCGCGGAGCGCCTGCCCATTCATCCTCACCCCAGCGAGCAAGCTCGCCGGGGACCCCGACCCTCACCCCAGCGAGCAAAGCTCGCCGGGGACCCCGATCGCATGAGACAAAAACGCGATGAATGGGGCACCCGGCTCTAATCCGGCCTAGCTCCGACAATGATTCGAAACTTATTGGACGGCTCGTTGGTATCGACCTCTCCAGTTATTTGTATCCCTGCCGACTTGAGTATTCCCACAAATTCTTGTAGTCCAGGAGGGTTTGCCTGCTGTGAGTTGAGCACGACAATGATTCCTTTTGGTGTTCCACTAAATATCGCCAAATTAATTCCTGACCCAGTCAATTGCCATCCTGATGCCTTGAATGCTCCAACCAATTGATTGCCAAAGCGCTGGCTATCAGGGTCATTCATCATCGCTGTAATCAAATCCCCTCGATCTTCCTGGGACGCGTAGGCGCTCATTGCCTTGCTAAGAGTAACTAGCTGGTCTTGAGTCATTCCCCATGGTTTTTGTGATGCGATGATCCCTTTAAGCTGATCTATAACTTGCTGGTCTTCATTATTATTTGCTGGGGGCGTTGTCGACGCACGTTTGGATATGGAGCCTTTGGGTTTAGTGACTTCAACTACAGTCGGAATCGGGCTGCCAGAGGCGATAACCCGAGTAGGTTCGTTCTTGGGGATAAAACTGTCGATCTTTGATGAAATCTGTTTATTCCCATTATTAATTGCTGTCAGTTGGGCTTCAAGTTTCGCCTGCTCGTGTCCAGCACGTTCTTGCTGAAACACGCCAACGATTATTGCTAGGAATGCCAGAAGTATAAACACCACGATGAGGCGCCGATGATACTCAGGTGGTTGGGGTTTTAAGGATACATACACTCCCAGCCCTGCCAAAACCAGCTGCAATCCGGCAAACAGAACAAATAGGAGAATGTCCATGCCCACAATACTCTCACTATGTACCACATCACGTCGAGTGTTTTACCTGTTGGCTGCTGGGATGGGCCAGGGTTCAAAATGATCCACTACTGACGTCAAACCCAACCATCTACTCTGTTATTCACTTGATGTCGCGCCAGTTGGGGCCGAGGGCCACTTCGGCGAGGATGGGGACGGAGAAGGTGGCAACGTGTTCCATCTCTTGCTTGACGAGGGTTTGCAGTTCGTCGGCCTCGGCGGGGAGGACGTCGAAGAGGAGTTCGTCGTGGATCTGGAGGGTCATGCGGGAGCGGAGCTTGCGCTTCGTTAACTCCGCGTCGATGCGGATCATGGCCAGCTTGATAAGGTCGGCGGCGGTGCCCTGCAAGGGCGTGTTGATGGCCGTGCGCTCGGCGAAGCCTCGCTGATTGGGGTTGCGCGAAGAGATGTCGGGGATGGGGCGGACGCGGCCGAACCAGGTGCGGACGAGCTGGTCGCGGCGGACGGCTTCGAGCGTGCGGTCGATGAAGGCGCGGACGCCGGCGTATCGCTCGAAATACTTTTCGATGTAGGCGCGGGCCTCGCGCTGGTCGATGCCGAGCTGCGCGGCGAGGCCGAAGGGTGAGATGCCGTAGACGATGCCGAAGTTGACGGCCTTGGCGCGGTTGCGCGTCTCCCGGTCGAGCTGGGCGACGGGGATGCCGAAGACCTCGGAGGCGGTGAGGGTGTGGATGTCCTGGCCGGTGCGGTAGGCGTTGAGCAGAAGCGGGTCCTGCGAGAAGTGGGCCATGAGGCGGAGCTCGATCTGCGAGTAGTCTGCCGAGAGGAGCAGGTTGCCGGGCGCGGGAATGAAGGCGGCGCGAATCTGCTGGCCGAGCGCGGTGCGGACGGGGATGTTCTGCAGATTGGGGTTGGTGGAGGAGAGGCGGCCGGTGGCCGTGCCGACCTGGTTGAATGTGGTGTGCACGCGGCCTTCGGCGTCGACGAGGAGTGGGAGCGAGTCGAGATAGGTGGAGCGGAGCTTGGCGAGCTGGCGATGCTCGAGGACGAGCGCGGGGACGGGATGGTGCTCGGCCAACTCTTCGAGGACATCCTGCGCGGTGGAGATGACCTTGCCCTTGCCGTGCTTGGTGGGCTTGGGGAGGGCCATGCGGTTGAAGAGCACGTCGCCGAGCTGCTTGGGCGAGTTGAGATTGAAGCGATGGCCGGAGGAGGCGAAGATGCGCTCGGCGAGGGTGTCCATTTCGACGGCGAGGCGCGTGGACATGGCGGAGAGGACGGCGGTGTCGATGCGGACGCCAGCCTGCTCCATGCGCAGAAGGACGGGGACGAGCGGGAGGTCCATGGTGCGGTAGAGGTGGAGGAGGGGGGATTTTTGTGACGCCCCTTCCCAGGTCTGAGAATCCAGACCCTTCGACAAGCTCAGGGCAGGCTCTGGGGCACCCAGGGTTGTGGTTCCTTCCCAGGTCTCAGAAGCGAGACCTGGGGCACCCGCGTCGCTCTCGGCCATCTGCTGGGCGAAGACGCGGGCGAGACGGACGATGGCGGCGGCGGCCTCGGGCAGGCGATTGGGGTCGGCGGGATTCGCTTTGGTGGGCTGATGGACGAGCGCGCGATTGGTGGAGCGGGCGGCGATGTCGGCGAGCGTGTGCGAGGCGTGCGTGGGATTGATGAGGTAGCTCTGGAGCATGACGTCGGTGATGTCGCCGCGCAGAGTGATGTTGTGCGGGGCGAGCGCGCGCAGGACAGACTTGAGATCGTGAACGAGCTTGGGGAGGGTCGCGTCTTCGAGCGCGGTGCGAAGGTTGGGCGCGTCGAGGGAGACTTCGATTGCGGAGTGGGCTTCGACGGCAAGGCCGATGCGGATTGCTGCGTCGGGGACTGGTTGAGAGCTTGCATCCCACTCATCGCTAGCCACCCCAGCAAGTGAAGACCACTCGCCGGGGGCCCCGGCTGACTGCGATGGATGGGGCACCCGAGCATTTGGGGCCGACGCTTCGGGCGCGGAGAACATATACATCGTCTCGGGGGGGGGCGGCTCGGGCTCGGAGTCGGGGTCGGAGTCGGCGGCGATCTCTTCTGAAATTGCGCGCGCGTCTTCGGAGATGGCGATGGCGAGACCGCGGGACTTGGTGGAATCCCACATCTCAGAGACGAGATGTGGGGCACCCGCTGTTGGTGGAGTGCGCGCTTCGGCGAGGAGGGCGGCGATCTGGTCGGGGGTGGGGGTGAGGTTGTACTCCAGGGCGGCGTTGGTGGCGGCGGGGGCGAGGTCCTTGAGCATGGTGGTGAATTCCAGCTCGGAGAAAAGCTCGCGGCAGGCGGCGTTATCGGGTGGCTGGGTGCGCATCTCGTCGAGTGAGAACTCGATGGGGACGGCAGTGTGGATGGTGACGAGTTCCTTGGAGAGCAAAATATTGTCGCGATTATTTTGCAGCGATTCTCGGTAGGCCTTGCGCTTGATGGAGTCGGGCGTGGAGACTGCGGCGTCGAGCGCGGCCTCGACGGTGCCGAATTGCTGGATGAGTTCGACGGAGCCTTTGTCGCCGATGCCGGGCGCGCCGGGGACGTTGTCGACGGCGTCGCCGCGCAGGGCCATCACATCGATGACGCGGCTGGGCGGGACGCCGAGGACGGACTCGACGCCGGCGGGATCGAGCACGAGGTTGTCCTTGGTTGGATTGAGGATGCTGACCTCGGGCGTGACGAGCTGCATCATGTCCTTGTCTGAGGAGACGACGAAGACGCGGTGGCCGAGCGCGGAGAGCCGCGCGGCGAGCGTGCCGATGACGTCGTCGGCCTCGAAGCCCTCGTAGCTGAGGATGGGGATGCGGAAGGCTTCGAGCGCGCGGCGGATGTAGGGGAGCTGCTGGATGAGGTCGGGGGGCGTCTCGGCGCGGTTGGCCTTGTAGCCGGCGTAGTCCACCTCGTCGAACTGCTGCGTGCGGGCGTTCCAGCGGCGCAGGGGCTTCATCTCGCGTGCGCGCTCGTCGCGGAAGACAGGGCCGTGGAGGTCGTAGACGGCGGCCAGAAGCTGCGGGGCGAAGTCCTTGCGCAGCTTGTTGATCATATTGACGAAGACGTAGGTGGCCGCCGTGGGGATGCCGGTGCGCGTCGTCATGGGCCGCTGGCGCTGCATGGCGTGATAGGCGCGGAAGATGAAGGCCATCGAATCGAGGAGATAGATGGGGGGCTTGGCGGCGGGAGTGGGGTCGGTTGGCATTGCAGGTTGAGGATACCAAGTTGCGCGGGGCGGAGGTGTGTGGAGTATGATATATCCCTGAACTGGGATATACTATGACAAGAGAGTTTCTGGCTGACGATGAGAAGCCGCTGATCTGGGTCGGTTCATCGAGGAAAGACTTGATGGCGTTTCCGGAGGAGGCCCGGACGCATCTCGGGGCGGCGCTTGGGACAGCGCAGTTTGGAGGCAAGCATCCGGATGCGAAGCCGTGGAAGGGCGAAGGGCCGGGCGTGATGGAGGTGGTCGAGGACCATCGCGGCGATACGTATCGAGCGGTTTACACGGTGCGGTTCGCCGAGGCGGTGTATGTGCTGCACGCATTCCAGAAGAAGTCCAAGAGCGGGATCAAGACTCCGAAAGCGGACCAGGACTTGATTGCGAGCCGTCTGAAGGATGCCGAGCGAATCCACCGGGAGAGATTTGGAGGAAGAAATGGCTAAAGCGACCAAAGAAGTAGTTTTCGAGGTGGGTTCGGGCAACGTATTTGCTGACCTCGGGCTGCCGAATGCCGAGGAGCTTGGGACGAAGCTACGGCTGTGCGTGGTCATCAACAAGATTCTGGAGAAGCGGAAGATGACGCAGGCGGAGGCGGCGCGGTTGCTGGGCGTGAATCAGCCGAAGGTGTCGGCGCTGAAGGGATACAAGCTGGAGGGGTTTTCGGTGGAGCGGCTGATGCACTTCGCTACGGCGCTGCAACATGATGTGGTGATCGAGATTCGCCCACGCGCGGCAAACCGTGGCGCGGGTCGGGTGTTGGTGGTTGGGGCGGCGTAGAGCGGCGGGAAGAGTGGAGTAGCGGGTGAGAGGAAGGCTGATCAGTCGTTCCGCGCTTCGCGCTCCACTCCGGCCGTCGGCAGAGCGGAAGCGCCTTCGGCGCGACTATTTACGGCACGGCTGAAGCCGTGCCCTTAAGCAAGACGGACTTGCAAACTGGTCAGGGTGTTGGTGGTTGGGGCGGCGTAGAGCGGCGCGAAGAGTGGAGGGGCGGTCGCCAACCCCAGCCAGCAAGCTGGCCGGGGACCCCGGTTGCCCACCCCACGGACGAAGACCTGTCCGCGGGGACCCCGGTTCACGCCTTCGCGCGATGCTCCCATCTCAGAATCGAGAGTTGAGGCATCCGGCTCCTGCGCGGAGGGCGAAACGCGCTTCGCGCAAGAGCGCAACAAATGGAACACCGGCTCTCTACTAGCAGAACCGTGAGAAGATGCCCACGTCTGCTCCCGGCTTGTATGGAGCTCGCAAAAACCCCTCCATCTGGAATTGGGACTCATTTAGAACTTTTATAACGGCAGTATCCAATAGTGGATGAAGGAAATAGATTTTCCGCGACCCCCAGCTACAACTAAGCCGGCATACTTCGTCAATCATCAGCCCAAGTGTCTCTGGGTCGGTAGTTTTCGTAGACAAGAGTGCCTTAACCGCTCCACCGCGTTTAGGCATCAACACGGTAATCCCAAGCAGTTCGTCCTTATTTCCTACGCATACGAGACGCTTCGCTTTATGCCTCGGATCCGGTCTCCCAATTCCAGCCGCACTCCTAAATATTCTTTCAATAAACACTTCATCCACCGGCATCCATGATTCGCTGAAGAGAGAGACAAACCTCTTTTTTATTGATGCTCGGTCGAAGGAATGTGGATCAACGAGCTTCCCTTTTCGGTTTGATCTCTTCATGGCTGGGATATCCTGGTATTCATCTGCAACCAAGAATTTCCCGAACACGAGTTCGCCATGCTCAGCTGAGTACTGCCTGTCCAGATGAGCTTCTATCTTCATTTCGGAATCGAGCAAATAGCTAATGATATCTGTGGCGTTGTCTGCGCATGTACAATACACTTTTCTATATCCTGCAGCCCGAACTATCTGCTCTATCGCCCTTCTCGTCGCTCGTCCAAAACCGTGACCCCTTGATTTACTCTCAAGAATGGTCGGGCCAGTTTTTGCGCACCCACTACTCTTCCATGTAATGGTTGTAAATCCAACTCTCTCCTTGCGGTTCCAAATTGAGTAAACTTCTTTTCGTTCTGTAAAGAATCCAGTTGGATCATGTCCTATATCGTGTACTTCTAGCGTCTTTGCTGCAAATGTTCCATCAATTCCTTCGTATCTTGCACCAACGTGTTTTAACACCTGAGCCTTATACAGTTCGCGTTCAGATGCCGCAATTGGAATTAGTTGCACCTCATAAATCTGTCCTTTTCTCGATAATCTTCTATGGCGTTCTAGAAACTGACCAAGAGACGAAGCGAGCCTGATCAACTTCGAACTCATCGGAACATGGAACTTCGGGTCGATTTCTCGCAATTCTTTCGAAGAGATCGGATTCTTGAACTTGACCGGCCTGATAACTTCAATCGCATATCCGTCTGTATATCGGTCGAAATAACTCTCAAAACGAGCTCTCGTCGCCGCTTGGTATCTCACAGTATTCCATAAAACATTCTTCTCATCTCGCAGTATGCGGGCTACATCAAAACAGCCGACTATGCCTCTTCCCGCTGTCTCATATAGATATACTCTCTTAAATGCCTGACTTGGTAGCACCTTCCGGAGTTCATAAGTCTTGGACCCTTCAAGAATGCGCTGCGCATGCTCTCTTCGGATTGACAATATTAGGCAAGTACCGAGTACGGCCATCATTGCACCCCATCGATGGCTCTACCGGATTGGGCCTCGTCGTATCCGGGTTGAAAAACTATTCTGCTGTGGCTCCAAAGACGGTCGAAATATTTGTTCAGAACTTCAACCACCATCGGATTCTCTATTGCGACGTCCCTGTAAACTGGCGCACCGGCATGCTCCGCGACAGCGACGAGCCACGCCACAACTCCGTCCACTATCTGCACACTCAGTGCTAGAGGCATGGCTACGTCTTCATCTTGGTCAACAAGCATGGCAATCGAGCAGTTTGTTGTTGTTGACAATTCACTTACTAGATTCCGCGTCCATCTTTTGTTTGCTGGGGTGTCACGGATTATTCGTCGGAATTGTGTTGTTGGGTTGTCCCGCATTACCTGGATCATATTCCGGTAGTATCTCATCCGATCTTGGCTTCCCCCCTGCGCGGGCGGTTGGGGTGAGAAGTAACAAATATTTACATAATGCTTTGCCTTAACACATGATCCGAGAAAATCCTTGTAAAACTCATTTTCTTTTAGCTGTCTGACTGTTAGTGGCGTGTACCTCTTGATATGGGACTCAAAGTCGTCAATTGTGTTTTTCGTTTGGTCGTTCGATTCGGCTACAACCAAATATATAAGTGTGCTGAGACAGATGAATTGAATGCCAACATATGACGCCAGTGTTGATGCGAATCCGCTCACTGATGTCTGTGTGGCCCAGATGTTGACTCTGACGTAGCTCCAGAATGGAGAGACCGAAAGCAATATCTCCGCTATTCCCGTCAAAACGATAAAAAATCGCTTCATTGATCCGCCTCCAGATAAGCCTTCACTTTCCTAAATGACTCTTCGAGTCGCGCATCATTCCCTACACCGTTATGCCATCTATTTAGCCCGCTCGGGTGGGGCCAATGAACGATAGCTGAGAACGGCTGAGGAGGCGAGAGCGGGTTTTCGTTTGGATAAAAAATCTGACCTATGAGAGAGTCGTAATCTCCTTGCGTAGTTTTGAGGTATTCAAAGCTCTCCGAGCCAAGTGTAACAACAATCTTGGGCCTTATGATATCGAGTTGGCTATCCAGAAAGTGTCTACAGTTTCGCGCCATCTGTTTGAATTGTGAAGGCATATTTATAGGGCATTTGAGTACAGACGTGAGATATACGCCGAGTCGCGGATTTTCGGCGGGTCTTCCGCATGCTATGAGCCAGTTATCGAGCCTCGTTCCTGAGCTTCCTGAGAATGCTCGTGCGGTTGAAACTTCGGTCTTTCCGGGGGCCTGTCCAACGACGAATATGTCGGAACCTTCCCCCCTCGTCATATTAGACTGCGGCTTCCGCAGGGGTATTACGAAATTGCTGCAGATTGTGCAACTGTCGATTTGACTGTGAAGTTCTCTGAGAGCCTCGACCATTGTGTATCGCTCAAGCCTAAATCAATGGCCAGAAGCGGGAAAGGCTATGTTCAAAACGCCCGCCTACTGCAGGATGGCGGTGTTGGGGAGGTGCTGGGCGATGCGGGATTGCCACTCGGCGGGGCCGGTGGTGTGGACGCTGGAGCCGGCGGAGTCGACGGCGACGGTGACGGGCATGTCGACGACATCGAACTCGTAGATGGCCTCCATGCCGAGGTCGGGGAAGGCGAGGACGCGGGCGGAGTGGATGGCCCTGGAGATGAGGTAGGCCGCGCCGCCGACGGCGATGAGATAGACGGAGTGGAACTCGCGGATGGCGGCGATGGCTTCCGGCCCGCGCTCTGCTTTGCCGATCATGCCGAGCAGGCCGGTGGAGGCGAGGAGCTGGCGGGTGAACTTGTCCATGCGCGTGGCGGTGGTGGGGCCGGCGGGGCCGACTGCCTCGTCGCGCACTGCCTCGACCGGGCCAACGTAGTAGAGGAAGCGGCCGCGCAGGTCGACGGGGAGGGTTTCGCCGCGGTTGAGCATGTCGGTGAGGCGCTTGTGCGCGGCGTCGCGGCCGGTGAGGAGCGAGCCGGTGAGCAGGAGGACTTCGCCGGGACGCCAGGTCTGGATGTCGTCGCGGGTGACGGTGGCGAGATTGACTCGGCGGGCGTTGGTGGGCGCGTAGGTGAGCCTGGGCCAGGCGTCGAGATCGGGAGGAGCAACAGCCACAGGGCCGGAGCCGTCGAGGCGGATGTGCAGGTGGCGCGTGGCGGCGCAGTTGGGGATGATCGCCACTGGCAGATTCGCGGCGTGGGTGGGACAGTCGAGGACCTTGACGTCGAGGACGGTGGTGAGTCCGCCGAGGCCCTGCGCGCCGATGCCGAGCTGGTTGATGCGGTTGTATAGCTCGATGCGGAGCTTCTCGATGTTGGTGAGGGCCGCGCCTGTTTTTTCGCGCTGGATGAGTTCGTGCATGTCGATGGGGGCCATGAGCGACTCTTTGGCGAGGACCATGGCCTTCTCGGCGGTGCCGCCGATGCCGATGCCGAGCATTCCCGGCGGGCACCAGCCGGCTCCCATGGTGGGGACGGTGCGGACGACCCAGTCGGCGACGGAGTCGGTGGGGTTGAGCATGGCGAAGCGGGCCTTCGCCTCGGAGCCGCCGCCCTTGCTGGCGACGGTGATGTCGAGGGCGGAGCCGGGGACCAGCTCGACGACGACCATGGCGGGGGTGTTGTCGCCGGTGTTCTTGCGGGTGAATGCCGGGTCGGCGAGGATGCTGGGACGGAGAAGATTGTCGGGGTTGAGCCAGGCCTCGCGGGTGCCCTGGTCGATCATCTGCTGGAGAGACATCATGCCGTGGGTGGCGGAGGGCTGCCACTGGACGTTCATTCCCACTTTTACAAAGGCGGTGACGATGCCGGTGTCCTGGCAGATGGGACGATGGCCCTCGGCGCACATGCGGGAGTTGATGAGGATCTGCGCGATGGCGTCCTTGGCGGCGTGGGACTGCTCGTGCTCGTAGGCGCGGGCGAGGTTGGCGATGTAATCGACGGGGTGGTAGAAGCTGATGTATTGCAGCGCGTCGGCTACGGAGCGGATTACGTCGTCCTGGCGGATGATGGTCATGGTGGCCTCCGGATCATTCTATGGCGCAGGGACGGCTCCCGACAAAGATGAGGGTGGGCGGGCAAGGGCGGGAGTTTTGTGGGAGAAAGGTTCGAGGGTTGAGGCAGGATGGGCTTCGTCGGGGTCCTTCGACTGCGGCGCTCACGATAAAACCATGAGCGCCTCCGCTCAGGATGAGAACTATATCATAAATAATTATAAATAAACAACATATTATGTTACGATGTTCTATACAAAGCCTGCACAACCACGAAGAATCAATGGCTTGCACGGAGAATCTGCACGGAAACTGCACAGAACGCGTCAAACGATAGAGACGAGTATGGCATTCGTCACGGACAAATCGGAACTTAAGCCGGGCTTGGTTCTCTTCCGGCGTGGCGACGTGGATCATCGGATGTGGTATTGCCGCATGAAGATCCCCAAAGCCGACCGTTACAAGACGGTTTCGCTCAAGACGACCGACCTCGATGTGGCGCGGGAACGCGCCTTCGACCAGGATGCAGACATCCGGTTCCGCTTGAAGCACGACGTCCCTGTGTTCAACCATCCCTTTCGCGAGGTGGGGAAAGAGTATCTCCTGACGCAGGAGGCGCGGGCGAAACGCGGAGAGATCAGCGCCGCGCGGCCCAAGAAACTCCGTGCCGTCATCGAAGGCACTTTAGACAGGTATGCAGGTTCAACACAGGTACATCTTATCGGCGACGAACGCTGGGGCAGCTATCCGGCATGGCGGCGGGAGAACGGCGCGGGACGCCACAAGCGCAACGGCGTTCGGGAAGTTACGGCCGACGTAGCGCAGTCTTTCGCAGACCACGAATCCGCACGCCGCACCAAGGTTCAGCTGACCCTGGGCATCAGGGTTTTGAAGCCGATTGCCGTCAAGCCGCAGGATGTTCATGCGGTTCCCTTTATCAGCGATTCCACCATCCGCTTCGAGATGTCGATTTTCGGGGCGATCATGAACTATGCGGTGAAGAAGCGCTATGTCCCCGCAAGCCAGCGTTTCGACGAGCGCCCGAAGCTCAAGACGATGAGGCGTGACGAGTTCACGCTGGAGGAGTACCGCAAACTCCACACGGTCGGGCGCAAGTGGATTGCCGAGGCCGACAAGCCATCAAGCGTTTGGTATCGTACCGTCACCTACAACATGATTCTGATTGCCTGCAACACGGGCATGAGGCCGGCGGAGATGAAAAATCTCCGTTGGCGCGACATCATGCTTGCAAAAGACCGCGAGGGCCGCGAGATCGTTGTCTTGTTCGTGCAGGGCAAGGGCAAATCGCGCAAGCTGGTCGCGCCCAAAAGCGTCGGAGATTATTTAGAACGCATCCGCACAATCTCCAAAGCCATGGAACCGGACGACAGGGTATTTACCAATGTCACAGGCAAGCCCGCAAAAACTCTTTACAGCTCGCTGATTGCGGATCTTCTGAACGAGGCGAATCTGCGCGAAGGCACGCAGGGAGTTCCGCGTTCGACGTATAGTTTCCGGCATACCTACGCCACGCTCCGATTGCAGGAAGGCGTGGACGTGTACTTCCTCGCCGAGCAGATGGGAACTTCCGTCCTCATGATTGAAAGCCACTATGGACACGTGAACACCATCAAGCACGCCGACCGTGTGTTGCAGGGCATGGCGGGATGGGAACTGCCGCAACCGGAACCGGACGATACCAAGGCCAAGGCGTCGAAAGCGGCAGAGACCCACGATAAATCCAAAAGAGGTCAGCGCAACAAGCCGCGCTGACCGTGAACCTACCGAAGCCGTCTTTTGCCGGAGCCGCTGGCGGAGGCTGGCGCAGGGAGGTAATTGTTCCAAAGTCCGGCCCGGACTCTCCTCACTGAAGTTGTTCTGATTTGCCGCTGCCCCGCTGGGGCGTTTTTAGCGGCAAATCTCCCTTGCACATGCCGCCGCTGGCGGCTGTTTTCGTGCGTGCTCATCCTGGCATGTTCTCCGCCGTGCCGGACTAGGGCCGCTTCGGCCCGCGCTTAGTCCGGCGCTGTGAGGCGTTTCTGCATACGAAGGTACCAGCCATCTGCGTAAGGATCACCCGGTAGTGACAGCCAGATCGGGAGCGACCACCCCGGCTCGTTTTGGAATTGGTGCCGCGCCGACGTTCCCTACCTGTCCCGAGATGCGCCCTACCCTATCCGTGTCTTGAGTGCCATAATGAGTGGAATCATGAATAGTTTGCTGATTGACGCAAAGAAGGCAAGCCGGAACACGAGCGACTGTCGCGGAACGATTGCCACTTTGCGAGCCATGCAGTTCGGTAAGGATGCTTTCATGCGGCTTCATCACCAGAATGGCACTGATGCGCAGTTCGATGCGTACTGTGAAGGCGTAAAGCGGTTCGTGGATGAAGGGAACAACCACCGTGTACATCAACGGCTTAGGTACGTGCTGTTGTCGTGCCTCAATGATGCCCAGTCGAAGGGGAAGAGTTTTCTGACACTGGCGGAGGAGGCATATCAAGAGATTCCACCTATCCCCAATCGACCGACCTCGAAGTGAAAGAGGTGTACGTCTGGGATGAACCCAAGGGGCTTGATTGACGGGCGAACAGAGTAATACACATTACTGCACGCAATTAACCTGTTGCTGCGAGAGCCCCTACGCGAATGCTGGGTCTTTTTCTTTCTTGGTGTGAAAAATCATCTGGCCCCGAAGTGACTCGCCCACCTCTTTTGGTTCCACACCAATCACAATGCAGCAAGTCTCCCACTCTCGGGTTGAGAAGCTTGTAGTTATCGCCACGCCAACACCTTACTTGCACGTAATCGGGTACGGATAGCACCAGAATGCCGAGTTCAGAAGGCGAGATTCATGGTAGTTGCTGCACCTGTTCGCATCCCGATTTGTCACCCAGAGAGCAGCCCTTGCGAAAAAACAGTTTGGCCTTTGCCGAGTCCTTTTCAACTCCGTCGCCAACCAGATAGGAATGGCCAAGATCGCTACACCCGGCCGGGTCGTTTGCATCGCAGGCATTCGAGAACAACGCAGCTGCGCGGGAAGCGTCTTTCTCAACTCCACTGCCAGTTTCGAACATGATGCCCAGGTTATTACACCCGATCGCTGTTCCAGCGTTACAGCCTTGAGAATAGAGCGACACTGCGCGGGGGTAGTCTTGAACGACGCCGACACTATGTTGGTATAGGTACCCAAGATTCACACAACCGTTGGCGCTACCGGTATCACAGGCCTTGGAGAAGAGTGTCACCGCTAGCGGATAGTCCTGTTCGACGCCCAGCTTGTATTGATACATATAGCCAAGCTGGCTACATGCAAACGCATTACCTCCCTCACATGCTTTCCTGTAGACCGTCGCCGCGCGGGCGTAGTCCTGCGCACCACCGAGTTGGTTTTGATACATATAACCAAGAAAGGCGCACGCTTCAAAGTCGCCTCCGGCACAAGCCTGCTCGAAGAGCGGCCCTGCATCCGAGTAGTCCTTTCGATTGTAAAATGCGATCCGCCTTTTGCTCGATGCCGGCGGTTTCCTGACTCGAAGTGGTCCGGGCGAGATCTCCTGTTGGATTGCTGGTGAGTGGTTCTTGCCACTGCAATTGGTTAGGGCCGTCCCATTGGCACCATCTCTCCATCTTTCCAGATTGGGCATTCTTGATCTCGTGACATGTCTTTGTCTGTGTACGGTCATCATTTTGACCGGCGGAATCGCGGGCGATCTGGCGCGATTGTTCCCACATCGTTTGATAGTCGCGCCGCGTATTAGCATTAGCCGCTGCGTTCCGATCTGCGAGAGGCTGAAGGCGGGCGATGGCCTTGCGGAGCATGGTGACATGGGCATTGGCCAAAGGCCCGTCCAGCCGGTAAGTTGTTTGAGGCCACGCTGACGGCAAACGGGCGAGGCCGTTCGCGCCCATGAACACATAGCTGGCTTCGGTGACCGTGCGATTATGCGGATCGATTGTTAAGAATCTTTGTTGATAGCGAATACCGGCGCACTTCGCCCGATTTTCAGGGGAGTCTTGCTTTGCCGCCTGGAGATCGAGCACGCATCCGTGGCTGCTCTTGTAAAACGAGTAGAGGGCGACCATGTAACCGCCGCTGCCGTCCCATGGAAGAGGCAGCGGAGCGTTGGTGATCGCATCCACTGCCTGCTCACCGTCCAGCAAGTAAGCGGGAACGGAGAGTTCAAGGTCGGCGTCTTGATAGACAATCGCGACCGCCTCCCATTGGCCAGCTATGTTGCGGACCATCGTAGGCTGACCATGCAGTCGAGGAATAACGATTCGTAAGTCGTCAGCATCTTGACCGACCGCCGCGCCAGCGGCAATGACCAAGGCGAAAAGAATAGTTATCGAACGCATTCTCAAGTTCGGGGCACCGCGATAGGGACAGTCGGAATTTTGCACTTCACACGCTCACATGTTTGATTGCTCTCTATCTTATTTGCTCGAAGGCTGGTCGCGTCCAATTCCGGTGAAATCATTCCTATTGTCGCTGCCGCACCGCCGTTCTGTCATTGCCCACGTCGGCGGCTTTAGGAGTACGAAATGGGGTAGGCACAGCCCCAGCACCCGTGGCGAAGTATCCTTCGCTCCGGCGTCCGTCAAGGCGCTTCGCCCGCTGCGTGGCGCGCAAAATCGCGCGGTCCTGACAGACTCCTCCGCTTCGGGTGAGGCGCTGACATGAGAAGAATGTCTTCTTCTCATGTGTCCAAAAATACATGGAAAAGCGACGGCTGGGAGGGCCGTAGCGAGGCGACGAAGCATCTATCGGGGCGAGGGCTACTGAAAGCCTTCGAGCAGGCGCGGGAACGCCGATGACCGGAACCTGTGAGCGAGGAAAGCCGACAGGAACCGTAGTCAGAAGATTGTTGCATATTTCTGACATAGAGCTATACTGCTTAAGTCAGAATATTGTTGCATTTATCTGACATGAGGCCATTCCATGCCTACTCGGGCATTCAGCATACCAGCCGCCATCCGGGACCGCATCTCCGCCCCGGCGCAGCCGCGCGTCTGGACCCCGGAGGACTTTGCCGACCTGGGGCCGCGCACCGCAGTCGATCAGGCCCTCCACCGGCTGGTTGCTTCCCGCAACTTGCGGAGGATTGCGCGCGGCTTCTACGACACACCCCAGGACAACCGGCTCACCGGAAAGCCCACCTATCCCAACCCGCGCGACGTGATCGACGCGCTGGCCCGCAAGGGCAAGGTCCGGGTGGTGGTCGATGGCCTCACCGCCGCCAACGACCTCGGACTCACCGACGCTGTTCCGGCGCGCATCGGCGTGCTCACCGATGGCCGCCTGCGGCCCATTACCCTCGGCAACCTGACCCTCGACTTCCAGGCCGCCGCGCCCAGCCGCCTTTATTGGGCGGGTCGCCCCGCCATGCGTTTCGTGCAGGCGCTCCATTGGCTACGCGATATGCTTCCGTCCGATGACGGAAGCCTCCGCAAGCGCCTTGTCTCTATCCTCAGAGACCCCGATCATGGACAGTCCATCCAGGACGACTTGCGCAGCGGCCTGTCGGCGCTGCCTGAGTGGATGCGGGTGATCGTGCGCGACCTCCTCAAGCTGGCGAACGCTGGGGCACCGTCGCCAGTAAAGAAAGCGAAGCCCTCCAGACGCGCACCGGCATCGGCTCCTATCATCAAGAAGGCGAGGGGTTCGAGCAGCCGATGACCGAGGGTTTTCAAACCGTACTGGCGGTGAGCGACGAAGAGCGCCGCGACCTCTTTGTCGGCGTTGCCGACCGCCTGCGCACCAATGAGCAGAACATCGAAAAGGACTTCTGGGTTTGCTGGACGCTCGATGCGCTCTTCAATGAATTGGAGGCCAGTGGCCCACGCCTGCTTTTCAAAGGCGGAACCTCGCTCTCCAAAGGCTATGGTTTGATCGAACGGTTTTCCGAAGATATCGACATCACCGTCTTCCGCGAAGACATCGGTCAAGCTGCCACCGTGGAAGAACTGGAGTCCTTGAGCGGAAAGAAGCGCAACGCTCGACTGGAGTCCATCAAAGCGGCGTGCCAGGAGTACATCCAAGGCCCGATGCTGGAGCAGTTGAGCGTGCTTTTGCAGCAGACGCTCAAGACCGCAAACATGAATGCGAACCGGGCGCGCGTGGAAGCCAATCCCGATGACCCCGACCGTCAGAGCTTGCTTCTCTGGTATCCCACCGCGACCGCAGAAGGAAATGCTTACATCCGTCGCGCCATCAAGATCGAATCGGGCGCGAAGTCCGCGCTTGATCCTCATGCTCCGGTCGTAGTCAGGCCGTATATTGCAGACGACCTTCCGAATCTTGATTTGGCAGTCGGCAATGTGACTACCGTTGATCCCAGCCGCACCTTCTGGGATAAAGTCATAATCCTGCACGGCCTGCGCCGGTGGTGGGATCGCCGTGGCGAGTTGAAGGGAGGAGGGCAGCGCGTCTCGCGCCACTACTATGATGTCTATCGGCTATTGGCTTCTGAGATTGGCCGGAAAGCAACGGGAGATGTAGACATGGCCGAGGACTGTGTTCGTCATGCCCGAATGTTCTTCAATCGGCCCGATCTTGACCTGGCCTCCGCCGTTCCCGGCAGCTTCGCATTGACTCCTCACGACGGGATGCTCGCCGATTTACGGCGCGACTATGAAGCCATGTCCGGCATGGTCTTCGGTCCGATACCCGCCGTGGACGAGGTTGTCGCGTCCATCTCTAAATTGGAGCGACTTCTCAATCTGAGGAGTGATCGCAAACCGACATTGCCGACGTGCTAAAAAAGCTCGATTCACGCGAAACTTCCGGTTAAGTAAATGGCAAGTCGCGGCGTGGTCTTTTCTGTCGGGTCCGTCTGCGGCGCTCCGACTCATGGACACATGAGCCCTGCGGTCGCTCCAACCGCAAGGTGTAAACTGTCTGTAACTCAAACGGCTACCCTGCTCCGGCAAATGCCGACGTGGACATACTCAGGTTGGAGACAACAATGAAGTGGCGAATTCTCTTTGCATCAATCTGGATGTTTGCTTGTGGCACTATGCTATTTGCCGCCGACAAGAATCCTGCGCCTTTTTCCAAGACCTACGACGCTCCTATTGAGAGGGTTTACGCAGCGGTTGTGCAAGTAGCGTCCGCCGACTACAACCTGAAGGCCGCTGTTAAAGAGGGGCATACGGTTAGCTTCTTCAGCGGCGGGCAGTTTTCTCTCGTTCTGAGTGCGATTTGCCGAGAGGCAGGCACGGATAAGACATCGGTTTCAATTTCCATCGCACAGGCCGTCGGAAACCCTCAGATTTTTGGGGTAGGGAAGACAAAAGATAAAGAAGCTCTGCGATTTTGGACCGAATTGGATAAAGCGATTCAGATCAACCAAGGACTAAAGCCAGACTCCAACGAACCCCAAGGCTCCGCCACAAAGAACGAATCAGCTCAGGTGACAGTCAAGTCAACGCCCGACGGAGCCGACATCACATTGGACGGCAAGTTTGCAGGAAGCACTCCCTCAACATTCCAAATCAAATCCGGTGACCATTCGATAAGAGTCGAACTTAGCGGTTTTGTGCCTTGGGAGAAGGCGTTGACGATTACCCCTGGCGGACAGATAACGCTGAACGCTAACCTCCAGCGAAATCCTATTGACGTACCCAAATAACTGAGATGCGGATGGTCGGGGAGCAAGTGCTGCGATGAGGTTGCTTTCATGAAGAATCCGTCTTGCTCTCCGCCCAGATCATCACAACCCGATTGCGAACATTCGTAGCTAGCCATGCGATTCAAGCATGGCCTTGAGCTGCCTTATGGCAGCCGTCCTATCATCAGATATTGTGCCGTCCACTTCCGATGCGAAAACTGCAACAGCCACGAGGAAGTCGCACGTTGGTTTCTTGAAATTCGTTCCGTGTGATGCGTCGAAACTCTCAATGAACGGCAGCGTGTAGGGCTTCACCGCCCCCCCAAGATAGAGGTCTGGATTCGATTGTATGATCTGCTGAAGCGCATTGATCGAATTGTCCACCGACCATCCCGAATAAGTTTTGGGATGCATCTGCCTAAACAGTTCCAAATATAAATGCGCTGCACTTTGCGAAATCTTCCCGTCAACACATCCGAAGTGGATTATGGTCGCCCGCAAGTCTTGCTCAAAAAAGTCCCGAGCCATAGCGGATTGCCGTGAGGCACGCATTTCAGTTTTGAGCAGTTCTATGATCGCGCCTACAAAGTCCTTGCTCACGTCCTTGAGCGAGCTCAAGGTGATTTCGTTGGATGTCGTGGAAGGCCGAATCTGCATCTCGTCTGGCGAGGTTTCTGATTGAATGTGCGGCTCTTTCAGTTCCTCCGCTACGGGTTGTATTTGGCTGCTCGTACTTTGCTGTTCTGGGGATACAATTCCGAGCGGGCTGGCATCCGTTCGCTCTGACTGTACATCCCGTATAGGCACTTGTCGCAATGTCTCCAATTCGCGCTGCTCAATTGGCGATAGAGGGCCATCCGCAAGAGCAACATTCAGAGCAACCTTATACATCAGCTCCTTCAACCGATCTGCGAACTGCTGCCCTGCCTGCTTGGTGAACCGAAAGAGCATGGATTCTTCGGTTGGCTCCAAGAGAGTTTCCGGGTGTCTCTGACGATGCCCTTCTAATAGCGCGGCTCCGTCTTCCGGTAGTAAGCCGGCATAGCTTCTTGGGTGGAAAACTTTGAAGATTTCCAAGAAGACATTGCCCTCTGTGGCGTCGATGGGGCCGTCGAGCGCAGCAAATCGGCAGATGAGGCTAAAGAAGCAATTTGTAAAAATATCTTCATATCCGGACGCAACACGAGACTTCCGAAGTTCATTCTTCACGGGGACCGTCAAATCCAAAAATATGGCTTTTAGTTCATGTCCAAGCCACTCAGAATTCTGAGGGATTGCTTCCGCTGTACTGATAATCGGCTTACCGCGTATTTGCCGAAACGCGTAGACGCCCAAAACGATGATCGCAAGCAAGATCAGGCCAACGCCGATCCCATTGCCACTTTCTAAGACACGCCCAAAGATGACGAGTGCAACGATGATTAGGACGAACATTGCTAAGCAGCCCCCGCAACCTATCCCTGGGCTCTGCTGTCCTGAATCCACTTGTTGTGATGTCTCGCCCTTCAGGTATTGGCGGTTGTAAAGCCCGGTACCTGGGAGCGAGACCGTTCTGACCAATCGGCCACGGCTATCGCGCCCAAAGCGAAACCCCCGAAATCCCCAAGAGTAACCGAGTCCACTCTTAGATAGATTAAGCCGGAAGCCTCCAAACAGCCGCTTCGATTTTCTGAATCTCCAAGCCAAAATTCGCCCCGATCTTCAACAAGATTTCCGATCCGCCAAACGGGGCTCCTCCCCGAATGGATCAGCGAGATTCTCCGAATTAGCTGATGGTGAATTGGATACAAAACTAAGTTTGACCTTAAAGTCCATCGCAGATTCGCTCTCGAAAGAAACCAAGACTATAGAGCTTAGACTAAGAGTGTAGCAATTTTGAAATCATGCCCTTTCTTGGCGTATGCTGTAAAGCCGCCAACAATCCTAGCATCCTCGTGAGTTCAGATTCAAAGTCGCGGGTCACATCGCCAAAGCCGCTTTTGGCATGTGCAATCTCATGGAGAAGTGTCCCTGCAAAAGTTGACAGTGTTCTCAACTGAGTGCGCTTAATGACGATACTTGATGAACTTGGATCCCAAAGACCCCCCACCTCATCGGTAGTCATAAAATCAGGGCGCATTGTCTCAGAAATCCTGACCTCACGAACTTTAGTCGGTAGGCCGCCAACAAGATCAGCTATCGTTCTCCATTGATCAAACACGCTACGTTCGGTCGTATTAAGTTTGTTAGGAGCAATAAATCTGAATTGGAAACTTTGTTCCCATTCCGATTGGTAAACCGAGAGGTCGCGGACGCTATTTCCAAGAATGTCATTAGTCCCGTGAAGCGCATTCTTGATGTTATCGGGAACGGTTACAATCCTTAGTCCGTCTGCTTGAGCGTGGTCGATAGCATCCTTTTGTGAGATCAATTCGGATGCAGTCACAAATATCACCTTTTTAGCCGCATTTAAGGTTTGCGAAGCGTGAACGGCAACATCCATCCATTTTACTTCGTCTCGATTTGCGCCCGTCTCGATCCTCATTACGTCATCGACGAGAGTATCGGCAACGGCTGCTGATTTAGACGCCAGTAACATTTGCTTAACACGCTCACTGTATGCAGTGCGACCAACATTCGTGCGTTCCCGGTTGAGCGCCTTACGCATCATCGCTGTCAGGGATGTAATGTTGTAGGAGAATGCAAAGTTCTCTTCTTCTGAGATAAGCATTCCGGTAACGTAAATGCGTGCGTTGCGACGAGGATCTCTCTTCAGAATTTGCCCATAGGGTGTGTCCTCCATAATCGGTTCATTTGAGAACTTGAGAAAGAAGTTCTTCGCCTCCGCAATATCGCCATCGGATATACCATGCAGAATAACCTCCGTTCCAACGAAAGATTTGTCATGCGTGGGATGAACAACTGCGTGAAGAGTGACAACATCTGTGAAACCGAACTTGGGAATCTGACTGAGTGTGATGTCATTAAATCGGGAACGGATACAAACCTTAGCACCACGCCGATCAAAGGTCGCTAACGCGTCCTTAAGTCCAACGCCGAACTTACCGATGACCTTGCTTGGATTCCTGAGTTTCTCTTGGTTTTCGTTCTGTGTGAGATGTTCGTACTTCAAACCGCGCCCATAATCGCGGATGTGCCATGCGCCGTCTGATTGGCGATTGATTTGCACATCCTTTGTCTGAGTCAATATCTGCTCATCAAGAGCGTTTGCGATAAGTTCGCGAATCGCATGGCAGGTTTCCCATCCTTCAAGAACTTTTTCTATATTCAGGTCGAAGTTTCGGCTCGCCGTGCTGTTAATCATCGCGATACACCTCCAATCACCCCAAACCAATGTTTAAGCTTATCGCCCGAAAGCCCACGCCGTTCCCTGCATAAGATTGTGTCGGGTACATCGTGTCTACAAAGTTTAGGCCACCATGGACCCTGTCCATCAAAATAAATCGTAAAAACTTGATTTTCCTAAACTGTTCTACTTAACAATCCAAGACTTTTCTGCATACAGGAGGGAGGAGGCTTCCTCCCCGTCTGCGGCTGCTTCGCATCCTTCGCCCCCACCTCAGCGGGGAGGTCCACCCTCCCCGCAACGCCCCTCCGGTAAGAACAAAAGCCGCAGCCAAAGCCGCTAAGGGGAGCTCCGCCCCTCGCGCCCGCAAGGGGTGTCCCCAGGCTTCCGCGCTGCGCTTGTGCAGCCCTCGCTTCGCTCGCCCTTTCCACTCCGCTTCACTCCGTTGCAAGGGTGGGAGATACCCCTCCCCTTGCAGTTGCTACCCCCCGCTCTTCGCCAGGAGGCGTTCGGCATGTATGTACATGCCGCTGCCCATTCAAAGGCAGAGGCAAGTGCAAAAGCCAACAGGAGGAACCACCTATGAACAGCGCAACCGTCACCACCGAAACCACCGTCAACTCGTCCATCCAGAACCCCAAACAGCCGCAGCAGAAGCAGACCGCGAAAGAAGTGATCGCGGCCAACGTCCAGGCGCTCATCGAGCAGTTGGAGCAGGGACACAGCGAAGGTCTCACCGCCTATCTCACAGCGATGGGGAAATTTCACAACTACAGCTTCGGAAACATCCTTGAGATTGCACGGCAGAAGCCGGACGCAACCCGTGTTGCTGGCCTGTATGCGTGGAACCAGCTTGGCCGCAATGTCCGAAAGGGAGAACACGGCATCCGCATTCTGGCTCCGGTGATCGGCATTCGGCGCAAGAAGGATTCGGAGGCGGAGAAGGACATCCGCACTCAGAATCAGGGCGTACTTGTCGGATTCCGTTCAGCCTACGTCTTCGATGTCTCGCAGACGGACGGCAAGGAACTACCGGAGCTTTCCAGCAAAGTGAGTGGAGATGTTGGCGAACGGCGAGAACGGCTGATCGACTTCACCATCGCGCAGGGCATCCAGCTTGAGTTCAAAGAGAGCATTGCACCGGCCTTGGGCGTGAGCTATGGAGGCAAGATCGTTTTGCTTCCCGGCCAGTCCACCGCCGAGGAGTTCTCAACACTGGTTCACGAACTGGCGCACGAGATGTTGCACAAGGCCGAACGCCGCACAGCTACCACCAAGGTAGTGCGTGAGACGGAAGCCGAGGCAATAGCCTTTGTAGTCGGCCAAACCATCGGCCTCAACACGGGCAGAGCATCGGCGGATTACATCCACCTGTACCACGGCAACGCGGCACTCCTCGCCGAGAGCTTGGAAGTTATCCAGAAAACCTCAGCCGTCATCCTCTCCGCGCTCGAAAACCCCGCAGCGGAAGCAACCGCCGAACCAGAACCCGAACTGGCGCAAGCCAGCTAATCCCTTCTCTATGGGCGGGCGGCCTTATGCCGTCCGCTCAAACCCCACACGAACGCCCAACCGCACAAGGAGAGCAACCATGAACCCAAACACCGCAACCGAGTACCGCAACCTTCCCCTCAACGTCCTTTCCGAGTCCACCACCAACCCGCGCCATATCTTCGAGGATGCAGCCTTGAAGGAACTCGCAGCCAGTATCCGCGCACAGGGGATTCTCTCGCCCTTGCTTGTGCGGCCACTCACCGAGCAGAGCTTCGAGATCGTCGCCGGAGCGAGGCGTTACCGCGCCGCGCAGATGGCCGAGGCCGCAACCGTTCCGGTTCGTATCGTCAACCTCACCGATGCCGAAGCGTTGGAGGCGCAGTTGATTGAAAACCTCCAGCGCCGCGACGTTCACCCGATGGAGGAGGCACAGGGATTCCGCGCCTTGCTTGCCTTGGAGGAACCGACGTACAGCATCGAACAGATCGCAGCGAAGGTTGGCAAAACGCCCACATATTGCGCTTCCCGCCTTCGCTTAACCGAGCTTGTTCCGGTCGTGGTCGAAGCCTTCTACCGGGAGGAGATCGGGGTCGGCCATGCGCTTTTGCTGGCGAAGCTCCAGCCAGACAAGCAGGAGCAAGCCCTCGCCGCCTGCTTCAAAGAGGAATGGAGCGGCGGGGACCGGAAGGCGAAGCGTCTCTTGCTTCCCGTCCGCAATCTCCAATTCTGGATTGAGCACAACATCCTGCTCATTCTGAAACAGGCACCGTTCAACAAGCGCGATGCTCAACTCATCCCCACCGCCGGAAGCTGCGTCGATTGCCCCAAACGCACCGGACACAACAAGCTGCTATTCGCGGACGTGCGGGAGGATGCTTGCACCGATCCAACCTGCTACGCCGCGAAGCTGGAGGCGCACGTACAAAAACAGATTGCAGCGAAGCCGAAACTTGTACAGATCAGCACGGCCTACGGCCAGCAGCAGGAAGGCAGCAAAATCGTTACCCGTAGCAAATACGTTGAGATCAGGCCGGACAAGCCCGACACACCGGAGAAGGCGAAGTGGCCGGAGTTTAAAACGTGCAGGTACACCACCGAGGCCATCGTCTCCGATGGCATCGACAAGGGAGAAATGCGGAAGGTTTGCACCCAAACAGATTGCCCGGTGCATCACCCAAAGAAGCAGCTATCGAAGGCCGATGCCAAATTCAAAGCGGAGCAGGACAAGCGCCGCCGCGAAGAGGCACTGGCGAACGCTACCGGAATGCGAGTCCTCGAAACCATCGTTGCCGCCGTTCCCGTTCGATTGATGAAGCGCGATTTGCTCTTTATCGCCGAACAGATGCTCCCGTTGCTCGACGACAAGCGGCAGGAGATGGTCGCCCGCAGTCGAGGCATCAAGCCGAAGGATGGGGAATCCGCTCCCAAGCTGCTAACCGCATTCGTGCGCAAGGCAGACGAGAGCGCACTCGGAAAGCTAATCGTCGAAACCGTCATCCTGCTTTCCGTCAGAACCCAGTCCGACGGCGGAAAGGTACTCCGTACCGCAGCCCAGGTCTACAAAGTGGACACCGACGCCATCGCCCTCAAGGTAAAGCAGGAGTTCGCTGTAAAGGAGAAGGCAAGGTCCCAGAAGAGGATCGAGCCAAAGTCCGCAGCGAAAGCTCTCAAGAAAACAGCATAGCAACCCACCCTCGAAATGGGTCTGCCTTCGGGCAGGCCCATTTTTTTGTTAGCCCGTCTTCCCGCCCTTGAAGGTCGCTCTCCCATCAGCGAGAGCGTCATGTTCTGCCCACCCGACGGGCTTGCCTATCGTACTCGCATGGGTTAAGAGCACAAATTGCTTTTGAATCACGATTCGCAGAACGAATACCCAAGAAACCCAAGGCAGAAGCTGCGGCACCGCCGGACAATCCCCCGACGCAAGCAAATGCTCAATGATTCAACATCGCATTCTACCGCCGCCTCTTTTGACGAACCGTCTTTGGCAGCTCATGCACTTGGAAACGCTGCGCCGCTTTGAGGTGCGGTGTATCGCTGCCGATATAAATGTCGCCCGAAGCAGGCGGTCCCCCAACAAGACTGCCCATCGGCAGCAGCGTCGGGGTCGCTTCCACAAAGAGAGACGGACTCTTGTGACGCAAACTCTCATGTCGGAGACACATCGATTTCCACGCATCCTCTAGGCGCGAGCACGTCGCTCTGAAATCGTCCTTCGCCTGGTCCGAAGCAAACACGAAATCGTCATCATCGTAGTGATACATGACTCGGGTCCAAAGCCGATACTGATCGATTCGGTCAGGTTTGGGTATCTTCCGCCGCTTCTGATTCTTTGGCATTGGCAAGATTGCATCGTGAAGTAGATTGCGATATCTTGACAGCCGATTTTTTATGAAATCCTTCAGCTCAGAAGTGCTCAATGTGCTCGCAGAATGCAACCGCTCTTTTTCAAGCAATGCGAATGCTTCAATCAGCTTGATACCAAGCTCAGCGGACCGTTGGATCGCCATATACACCTCTTCAATATGGCGAAAACCCTCTTCGTTCGAGTAGACCTGCTCGTAGGCTCTTCCGAGAGCTGAGAAGGTGGAATAACTGGTGATCGCAATGGTCTCCACTGTTGGATCGAGATCAGGGCGGAACCAGATTGAATCGGGCGCACGCAATGGAACGACATACAGCTGCCAATACGTTTCATAGTGAGAAACCAGCGTCCTCAAGCGTCCCCAATATTGCCGCTCGGTTTTGTCACCGAATCTTTGAAGCCTTGGAGCGTGTTCCATAGCCAACCCCGCATTTGCCAGTCGTTCACGATGGGAACCGCACGGCAAACCTATAATTAGTGTACGTTCGGAGCCCAATTCTCGTCGATGTGACACACAAGGCTACGAGCGCCTGGAGCGTCATCATGCCGCGAATCGCCGATGCCTTCATTGACAACGCCGTCTACATTTACTCGACTCGTGAAGATGCGGAACTCGGTAAAGGGTTTGGAGGAAGTGGATTTCTCATCCATGTGCCATTCCGAGCGATCAAGGACATGCAACAGACCTACGTCGTGACGAACCGTCATGTGATTTTCGGAACGCCAACCCCTGTGATCCGCCTGAATCGAATTGATGGTTCGGCGACCGGACACATAACAAAACAAGAGGATTGGACCCTCCACCCAGACGGGGACGACCTTGCAGTTCTTCCAATCCCAATGAACCGCAACGAAGTCAGATGTATGAGTGTTGGTCCCGACCGCTTCGTTACTGAGCAGTTGATTGTGGACGAGGACATTGGCATTGGAGACGACACCATCATGATTGGACGGTTCATTGGGCACGATGGGCGTCAGAGAAACACGCCATCGGTTCGCTTCGGAAACATCGCGATGATGCCCCACGAGAGGATCAAAGCGACCAACGGCTTTGAGCAGGAAAGTTTTCTGGTCGAACTCAGATCGATGCCGGGATACAGCGGCTCCGCTGTATACATCTATTCACCTTATGCAATGAACGATATGTCCACGAGACGCAACGGCCAAAGCATGGCTCCATTGTCCGACTTCAATCTCTTTGGCCCCAACGCTCAGCAACACATCAATCTGATGGATATGAAAACGGCGCCGAAGGGTCCATATCTTCTCGGTATCGATTGGTGCCACCTCAACAATGTAGCTGGAGTTCGCAATAGAGCGGACCAACCGCATTCCGAAGGACTGTTCGTGCGCGAAAATTCCGGAATGGCGGGAGTGGTGCCGGCTTGGAAGATCGCTGATATTTTGAACGGAGAGATCCTAACAACTTCACGTCGCGCGCTTGAGGACCGGTTTGCTAAGAAACGTGCGGAATCGGGCCTAGCGTGAACTGCATGGGGAGGGGATAATGTCGGCTCCTCTGGAGCAACAGTTGATTCGGACAGCGCACCATGAGGCGGGCCATCTCGTGGCTGCGGCGGTTCAGGGACTCGAACTGCGCTCCGAGGGTCTGGCGGTCGATGCACGCGGTGAGGGGCTTGCCTGTTACTGCAAGCAACCCGGCGATTCCGACGAAAGACGGGAAAGTGTTATCGTTGCGACTTTCTCGGGTTACAACAGCGAATTGCAACTGTGCTCCGAGCGCGACTACCCAAAACCGGACGAAATGCTCGTGATCTTCAGTTGTGACGCGCGTGAAGCACGAGAGACAATTACTAAACTCGCGTACCTGAGCGCAAACCGAACTGCCTTTCAGATCGAAGAGGAATTGCAAAATCGCTCCAGAGTGCTGGTTAAACAAAGATGGGAGGCAGTCCGCACTATCGCCGACGCTCTTCTTGCCAAAGAGTGGGAACCTATGCGGCCGCTGAAGAGTGGCAATGCATGGTCGCAAGAGCAGTCCGCCAAATACATAGATGGAGAAGAAGTGGCAGGAATGCTTGCTTGTCTCGGAATCCACGCTGAAGTTACCGGCTCATGCCAAGAAGACTGAACCGAAATATCGGCGATCAAGGGTAGCTGATTGGTTGAAAATCGGCATCTGAGAACAGGGTTGGCCTTAAAGTGGATTTGCGATCACCCTCGAATGCTATCGGGGTAGTTGGTCAGTCTGCACGATCTCCTGTTTGCACGATCACTCGGCCACCGCGCCGGTGCTTTAGCTGCGCCCTGCGGCTCTGCGTTCAGAACTCGCGTACCGCGCCCTCCGGGTTTTGGACTCCTCCCCCCTCGCAGGCTCCGGGTCCCTTTCCAAAAACTTCTTCTCTTGGCAACGCGGCCCTGCCGCGACTTGGGAGCAGCGCACCTTGCGCCCCTTCGGGATGCGTGTCCCGAGTAACCGGGCAAAAGGAGAAACACCATGCAGACACATCAGACCATCACACTCTTCGGCACCGTCAGCAATTCCGCCACCAGCCGCACTTCCAAGAACGGACGCAAGTACACCGCCTTCGGAGTCGCAATCATCGCCGACCGCAACCTGCAAGCCTTTCACTACAACGTCGTGGCATTCGGCAAGCAGGGGCATTTCGCCAAGCCGCTCCAGAAGGGCACCCGCATCAAGCTAGTCGTCCAGGCGCAATCTCAGCCCGACAACATCGCCACCCTCCCACTCCTCACCGCAACCTTCGTGCGACCGGTCCATCCGGTCGCCGTCGCACCCCAATGGGGTGCGATGCGAGGCAAGCGTGTCAATATCATTCAACAATGGAATGATAGTGACATCATGAACCGCTTATCCAGAAGCCCAGGAACGGCATCAGCGGAGGCAATGATATGTACTCCGATGCCCGCCTGTTCAAGGGCGTGCATGTATGTCTTGCGATCACTGATTGGCGGTGAGTATTCGTCGGAGAAGGTGACTCCGAAGAACTTCGAGTTGCTGGCGGAAGAGGCAGGACTTGCGAAACCGATGGTGAAACGACGTGTGCCGGAACTAGCCAAAACGATCATTGCAACGCTGCCCGGATTGGAGATTGCCGATCCCTTTGCCGAAGCCGTCGCATCGCTGATACAACAGCGATGCGAACGCGCAATGAACAGCTTTCGCCACTGATGCGGGGACCCGGCTGTTCGCACAAACAATGCCGCGGACATTCCTGCATAATCGTCATCATGGCTGACACTTGGTTTACGTCCGACTTTCACCTTGGACACTTCAACATCATTCGATACTGCAATCGCCCGTTCGCAGATACGCGGGAGATGGATGAGGTAATTGTGGATCGACTGAACGCCAGTGTGAAGCCCAATGACACACTTTATTTCCTCGGAGATTTCTGTCTCGGCAAGCACGATAGCGTGGCGGCATATCGCAATCGGCTGGCTTGCCAGACCATACATTTCATCGACGGCAATCACGACAAGACGACGCGGCAACTTCAACATTTCTTCTCGTCTTGGAGTTCTCTGTCCGAGATTCATATTGGCAAGCAGGGGATCGTTCTTTGCCATTACGCGATGAAGGTATGGCCGAACCATTCACGCGGGACCTGGCAGCTCTACGGACATTCGCACGGTAATCTACCGGATGATCCGATCTCCCTTTCGATGGATGTTGGAGTGGATAGCCACGACTTCCGCCCCTGGCACTTCGACGAGATTCAGGCGGTTATGAAGGTCAAGGCGGAGGCGAAAGCGGCGCACATAGAGAAGAGGAACGCCGCTTTGAAGAGTGCGGACTCACCTGAAATCCGGGGGCTGCTTTGATCGTGCGAGGGGCATTTGAGCGCTATATCGGAATCGACTACTCCGGCGCGGAGACACCCATTGCGAGTCTCAAAGGTTTGCGCGTTCATATGGCGGACAGAGACACGCCCCCGGTCGAGGTGCAGCCTCCCGCAGGATCGAAAAAGTATTGGACGCGGCGCGGAATCGCAGAGTGGTTGACTGAGGTTCTGACCGAAGATATACCGACGCTGGTAGGCATCGACCACGGCTTTTCCTTTCCACTCCGTTACTTTGCGGAGCATGGTGTTCCGCTCGATTGGAGAGCGTTTCTGGAAGACTTCCAGCACCATTGGCCGACGGACGATGACCATACTTATGTCGATTTCGTGCGTGGGGGAGTCTGCGGAAATGCGCCCGCGCGATCCGGTAATGCGAAGTGGAGGCGTGTGACGGAAATCCGTGCTCGCGGTGCCAAATCTGTCTTCCATTTTGACGTGCAGGGGCAGGTGGCGAAATCGACCCACAGCGGTATTCCGTGGCTTCGGTATATCGATTTGAAAGCTGCCGGTCGCGTTCACTTCTGGCCCTTCGATGGGTGGTATTTTCCAGCGGGGAAATCCGTTGTGGCCGAAGTCTACCCGGCGCTTTGGAGCCGGAGTTTTCCCAGGGAGAATCGTGACGGCCACCAGCACGACGCTTACTCCATAGCTGCATGGATGAGGCAGGCCGACAGCAACGGCTTGCTATCCACATTCGCCAATCCGCCTCTTGATGAAGCAGACCGTAGAACTGCCGAGATCGAGGGATGGATACTCGGCGTCATGTAAGCATCACCCAGCCCGCCAGTGTAGCGATGCTGGGCTTGCTTGGTAGCCATCTGGGACCGCAGGGCAATCGTGACAGCACCAGGACGCCTCAGCAGGGGGCAAGAGCGAAAGGCACGCTGCGATGCAGCGGAAGAAGGATTGACACATCACCCCCAAAGGGTTGCTGTGGAGCGCCCCAGCGATTCCATTCGTAATCGCGCATTGAATCAGCCACTTGGCTGATTCACGATTCCAAATGCAAACGAATGTTTACGCGGAAGCTAGTTAGCGTAAACATGCTGATTCAAAAGGCCAATCACGCGCTCGCGTGATTGGCCTTTCTTGACGCCCTGTTGCGGTGAGACTAGGGTTAGCCCAAAGGCGGGCTCCCATGAGCACCACCCGAACGGGCCACGATTCCGATACCCAGGCGCTCGCTACTTCAGGGGCAAGGACGATCCTCCGCGCCAAGACTGTAGCGACCCGCCTCTCTATCGAAGAGCTGGAGGAGGTCGAATCGGCGGCCAAGCGGGGCGGCAAGTCGCTCGCCGAATGGCTCCGCGACTCGGCGCTGACGGAGGCGCGGCAACGTCCGGCAGACCCGGTTGAGGTGATCTTGGCGGAGGTTTGCGCCACCCGGTACATGCTCCTGAATCTCTTCCATGCGACTGCCCAGGCGGGATCGGAAGGCAAGCAACTACTCCCCGAAACCGTCCTCAAAATCCGCGAAACCGCCGATGCTCAGAAGGCTTCAAAGGCACACAAGCTGCTCCAGGAATCGCCCGTCTCAGGGAAGCCCGAGCCGAAGAACGGGAGCAAACCATGAGCCGCCCGATGCAGTTTCCCAAACGCTTTCCGTGGCTGATAGTCGCCATCGTGATGCTCACCGGGCTTCCGGTTTTGCCGGTGGCGGCATGGTTCTGGTTGGTGACACCGCCGCTCCAGAACTACTACCTGATTACCTACCTCGACAGCACGGAACGCGGGAGCCAGCCCGACGCGACGACCAAGGTTGAATGGCTCCTAAAGACGGCGCCGGGACGGAAATCCGAGGTGGCTTTGGGGGCCGATGTCGTCTCAGCAACCATCGGCAACGGGAACGAACTGCCCGTCAAACTTTCGTCTCGTGCCGTCGCCGACGGCTGGCGCGGAGTGGTCAAGAGCGAGCCGCAGCAAGTCGAGTCCGCGAAACTGGAGCGGTATCTGGAGGCCGAGATTTTCGATGGAAGAGGCATCTGGCGGATGGTGCTACAGCCGTTGTTTGCGTGTGCTGCGGCGGCACTCTTTCTGTTCGGGATGCGGGCATGGTGGAAGACCAGATCGAAGCATGAAGAGCGGCACGGACGGCGGACGAAGGGGCCGGAACTTGCATCGGCCTTTGGCTGGCTCAAGACGCGGAAGGAAGATGGAGTCCGCTTTCAGTTGCAGTGGGGCAACTCGCCGTTCAGTTGGACGACCCGGCTACCGTTTGGGCCGAGCTATCGCATTCCCCGCCGTCTGGAGTCCAGCCATATCATGCTCATGGGCGACACCGGCAGCGGAAAGTCCTCGGCCATCCGGCAGATTCTTCGGCAGGTCCAGGAGCGCGGAGAGACCGCTATCGTTTACGACCCTGCGATGGACTTTGTGGGCGAGTTCTACGACCCAGAGCGCGGCGACCTGATCCTGAATCCGCTCGATGCGCGGTGTCCGTACTGGTCGCTGGGTGATGAGCTTCTGCGGGAGGAAACCGCGACCACTATCGCCACCGCGTTCCTTCCAGATAAGGAGTACGAGAAGGCGTTTTTTACCGATGGCCCACGCAGAATCCTGGCCCATCTTCTCAAGTACAAGTCGGACTCCAGCGACCTCTTGAAGTGGATGTCCGACCCCGACCAGATCGCTTCGAGAGTGAAGGGAACGCCTCTTGCCGCCCTAATCGACCCCACCGCCCCGGCGCAGCGGGCAGGTGTCATCTCAAGCCTGAATATGGTTGCCGACAGTCTGGAGTTGCTCCCTGAATATGACGATGCCAATCGTAAAACCTTCTCTACGGCCGAGTGGCACACCGAGCGCAAGCGGTGGGTGTTTCTGACCTCCAATCCCGGCTACCGGGAGAAGATTCTGCCGCTACATTCTGTCTGGTTAGACCTCTTCATCCTGCGCATGATGGGCTACTGCGAAGATCGCTATGCAAAGCCGGTATGGTTCGTCATCGACGAACTCGCCAGCCTCAATAAGCTGCCTCAACTCCATACCGCTGTCACCGAAAATCGCAAGTATGGCAACCCCGTAGTGCTGGGATTTCAAGGGCGCAGCCAGATGGAAAAGCGCTACGGCAAGGACGCCGAGGCGATGCTATCGCAGCCGGCGACCAAGGTGTTCTTCAAGACCTCCGAACCCCGCGCAGCGAAGTGGATCTCCGATGCCATCGGCGAAATAGAGGTCGAGCGGTTGAAGGAGTCGCGCAGCATGGGACTGCTGCGGAGCAAGAAGTCTTTTTCACTGGAGATCGTCACCAAGCCGCTTGTCATGGCCTCGGAGATCGCTGGACTGGAACCGCTGCGCGGCTTCATCAAGCAGGAGAACCGCGTTGTGCCGGTGCGCTTCGCGCTGGCAAAGGAGAGAAGCAAACAGCCGGAGTTCATCGAAAGGAAGCTGCCCGAGTTGATCCCAAGAGTGCTGGTGGAAGTTACCGCGCCAGTGGCCGTAGCGGTAACGAAACCGCCGATGAAGAAGCCGCTGGCTGCTGTCCAGGCTTCGCTCCCGCTGTCCCCAGCGACCGACCTCGAAGCGAAAGATGTTTACGTCTGGGATGAGTCCAAGGGGATTGATTAGAAGTCCCTTCTACCGATGGGACGGAGCGGTTGAGGGAACAGCGTAATCCATCATTGACGATGCAGAGGGAATCGAACGCACTGGCAAACCGATGAACAAGGTTGGCGAAGCCGAGACGTTCTTACGCGAAGATCGTGCGATATGCCTCGATTGTGTCTGCTTCACTCGCAGGCGGTTGCGAAATGAGGTCGGTAATCTTCTTCTTGCGCTGAAAGAAGCCCAACAGGCTCACGAACTCCTCCTCAACCGTAAATTCCGTCCATATCTTTGCCAAAGCGACCTTCGGGTGTGTCCACTTCGATGTAAGTGAAGGGCTTCGAAACAGTCTGTCCCTGCAAAAAGACCAGTGCGGAAGCCTTGCTGGGAGCAGTGTAAATCTTCTTTGTCGCAGTACGTCCACCGATGCTTGGGTGCTCTTCGCGGACAAAGGTCACCGAAGTTGGGGCCTTGCCTACGGTCGTCTGAGAAGCCTTCGATGGTGCAGGAGGACCGCTCACTCGTTTTTCATTTCCGTGGTGCTTTTTGAAGCTGTTGATCGCGGCTTCGTAGAGTTCCAAACTCAAGTGCGCGCCACCGACAAAAACACTCCATGAAGCGATCTTTCCGCTCCCATCGCTGCAAAGTTTCGAGTAGAGTCCGAAATCCAACACTTCTGTGCTGATGAGCTTCCCACTGTCAGTTGCAATCTTGAAGCACGGTAACTCCGTCATTGCTGCTATGGCGTCTGCTTTGCCGTCGCGGGGGCCGACATAAAAGTAGTAATAAATGAAGGGAATCTTCTTACGAGCTTGCGGGTCTTTTGAAAAGGTGGTCACCAATGGGGAGCCAATAGTCTCAACGCTGAATCCTGATCCTGGTAGGTCTCTGGCCAACGAATAACCCTGTATTTCTTCGGCAGTCTCATAGCGTGTTCCTACGTTGTCTCGTTCCCTGTAGGTCTTAGCGGATTGGGCATCACCGATGCGGATAATGTCTTTTGCCTCTTCGACAACATTTGTTGACTGCGCCGGTGCGACGGATTTTGGAGGTTCCGGCGTAATGGGTTTTGGCTGTGTCGGCTTCGCTGCGGGGGCGGGAGAGCCGCCGAATAGTTTTTTCCAGAAGCTCATACCTTTTTCCTCCATCAAAAGTTTTGAACTGTGCGTTCGACAGAACGTCATTGACCCAAATAGGTTGCCCTCCTGGTCCGCCCAAAGCAGCGGCCATTCCACAGAGACGCAAACATCTCCTTAACCGGGGGACACACGGAGTATACTGCCCCTCCCCCGTGTGTCTACAAGGAAAATCCAGTGAAAAATCGGACGCACGGACAACCTAGATTCCGGCCCTTTTGAAGACGACATTTTCGAGTCGACAGATTACCAACACAACAAGCACGATAGGTGAATACGGTGGCACAGGTCTAGCATCGCTATACGCGGCAATTCGATGGCCGCGTTGAAATCGGGCTCCCAATGCTATCCATCTCGAAACCGCTCTCCGCAGGTCAAGCGCGGACGTATCACGCGCGGGAGTTTGCTTCGACTGAGCAGAACTATTGGAGCCGCGACCAGCAGGGGCATAGCGAGTGGCAAGGGCGGCTCTCCGGCAAGTGGGGACTCGCAGGGGCCGTGGGCGCGGAGCACTTCGCTCGGCTGAGCGAAGGCCAGCATCCGCAGACCGAGGCGCAGCTTGTTCGGCACCAGGTGTCGAAGACTTATGAAGGCAAGAACGGCAAAGAGATTACATCGGTTGAGCATCGCGCCGGGTGGGACGCGACGTTCTCCGCGCCGAAGTCCGTCTCGCTGACCGCGCTGGTAGGCGGTGATGACAGGGTGCGGCAGGCGCACCGCGAGAGTGTCCGCGTGGCGCTGACTGAGCTGGAGCGATACACGGAGGCGCGGATTGGCAACATTCGGGAGCCGGAGACTACGGGCAAGTTCGCCGCCGCGACCTTCGAGCACGACACCGCGCGACCGGTAGAAGGATATGCCGCGCCGCAGCTTCATACCCATGCTGTGATTTTCAACGTCACAGAGCGCGAGAGCGGGCAGACTCGCTCCCTGCAACCGCAGGAGCTATTCGCTTCACAGAGCTACGCCACCAACGTCTACCGATCGGAGTTGGCCGTTCGGTTGAACGAGCTTGGCTATAAGGTCGAGCGCGGCGAGTGGGGCGAGCCGCAGATCGCCGGGTACTCCAAGGAGTACCTTGCGGCCAACAGTCTGCGGCGTGAGCAGGTTAAGGATTACATCCGCGCCAATGGAATAGACGGGCCAGCCGCCGCGCAGATCGCGGCACACCGGACGCGGGACTCCAAAGAACTGCTATCGCCGGAAGAGGTGTTGCGGCAGCACCGGGAGCTATCGGCGCAGTACGGCCACCAGGCCGACCGCGTTGTTGCCGAGGCGCGGCAGCATGGACAAAATCACGAATCCCATCCGGGCAAGTCCGCCCAAGTGTCCGTGACCTACGCCCGTGAGCATCTCTTCGAGCGCTCTGCGGTCGAGAGCGGACGGTCGATTCTGACGGCGGCGCTCGATAGAGGTATGGGCGAGGCCAGCTTCTCACAGGTTCGGCAGGAGTTCGACCGACGAGCGCAGTCGGGTGAGTTCCGTACCGTCCAGCATGGGCCTAAGCATGAGGGCCAACAGTACACGACTGCGGAGACACTTCGCATGGAGCGCGAGACCATCGGCCACATGAAGGACGGCAACCAGCGCGGATTTGCCGATCCCATGCTGGTAGACGGGAGAACGCGCATTGATACTGAGCAACGTCACCCAGAGCTAAATGCGGGACAGCGCCAAGCAGTCGATGAGGTGTTTCTGTCGCGGGAGAAGATCGTTGGCTTGGATGGAGTCGCGGGTGCTGGGAAGACGACGGCCCTAGCCGTGGTGCGCGAGGGCGCGGAGAATGCCGGGTATCGAGTAGAGGGTTTTGCGCCGACATCCCGTGCAGCGCAGAAGCTCGGCGAGGCCGGCATCGAGACGAAGACATTGCAAGCCCATCTTGCCCAAGGACAAAAAGTTGATACCGGCGAGAAGCGCCTCTATATGGTGGATGAAAGCTCTCTCGCCTCAACCCGTCAGATGCACGAGTTTGTATGCCGTCTCCATCCGAACGAGCGCGTTCTATTGGTCGGTGACACCCGCCAGCATGAATCTGTTGAAGCCGGTCGCATCTTCGCCCAGCTACAAGAGGCAGGCATGAAGACGGTAAAGCTGGAGGAGATCGTTCGCCAGAAGGACCCGGAGTTGAAGCAGACCGTCGAGCAGCTTGCCCGTGGTGAGGTTGGACTCGCGATTGCGGGCTTAGACAGGCAGGGACGAATCCATGAGGTCAGAAGCCCAGAGGAGCGTATCGCGGCCATCGCGAAGGAGTACGCGAAGTCGCCAGAGAACACGTTGGTCGTTTCGCCTGACAACCGCTCCCGTATCGAGATCAACCAGGCGATCCATACTGAGCTGCAAGCGAAGGGAATTGTTAGCAAGGAAGAGCACCAGACCAAGGTTCTTGTCCCGCGCCAAGACCTCACCGGAGCAGACCGCAAGTGGGCGGCGCGTTACAACGAGGGCGACGTGCTGCGCTACAGTCGCACATCTCAGGAAACTGGCATTCCCAAAGGCGAGTATGCGCGAGTGACACAAGTAGATGCGCCGAACAATCGGCTCACTGTTGAACTGAAGGACGGCACCGAGAAGAGCTACGATCCGCGCCGTCAACAAGGAGTCTCCGTCTACCGTGAACAGGTGCGGGCATTCTCCACCGGAGACCGAGTGCAGCTGACGGCTCCCGTGCCTGAGTTGAAGCTGGCGAACCGGGAACTTGGAACGGTGGAGCGGATCGCCGAAGGGCGAATGTCCGTCAAGATGGACGGAGGCCGCGAGGTGCAACTTGATCCTGTGAAGCATCCCCACCTTGACCACGGCTACGCTGTGACCAGCCACTCCAGCCAGGGGCAGACTGCCGACCGGGTACTCATCAACGTGGACACTGAGCTTGGAGCGAAAGACCTGCTCAACAACCGCATGGCGTATGTTGCCGTCTCGCGTGGAGCCTACGACGCACAACTCTTCACCGATAGCCGCGAGAAGCTGGGCGCTGCGCTCGGGCATGATGTCTCGCACACGAGCGCACACGCGCCAGAGGTGAAGCAGGATCAGGCCACCAAAATGTCAGAGCAGGCGGTCGCGCCGAAGTCAGAGACAGTGGTGGAACAGAAGGCAGTCCCCGAGCCTATCGAAAAGGTCTATAGCTGGCCTGAGCTTGAGCGGCACTGGGCACCGCTCAACAATGCGGTGACAGCCTCCGAGGGGAGTCAGTTCGGATGGAAGGCCGAGACGGGGACGATTCAGTCATATGAGCACCTCGATACACAACGTGGTTTGCACATTGACGGGCCGACCGGCCAGTTCTACCGGCAGGACGGAAACCCGATCACGGCCAAGGAAGCCTTGGATCATGCGATGCCGAAAGGGGAGGCCCATTCGCATTCGCAGGATGTGGCGCAGGTCAAAGGGCAAGACAAGAACGAGCAGAACATCGTCTCTGCGCCGAAGCAAGAGCAGGAACAGAGCATGGACATTGGCTTGGGCCTCTAGTAAAAAGGCTGGGGATTAGAATCCCTGTCTCGCATAGCACTGTGACCTTGCCCTCAGAATGCGTATCTCTTAGCCGGCCGGGTTTTGAGGATTAGATTCATCCTCGTAGTCGTCGTGGCGGTGGGAATGTGGGAATCGGGTTCATCGATTTCCAAGGGCTGTGGGAAGG
>Ga0326727_10004854_pt1 | contig 39450 bp, 35 predicted proteins | sample MB2enrmetagenome_FD_207643 | JGI IMG/M metagenome (GOLD analysis project Ga0326727, IMG submission 207643) | Lab enriched peat soil microbial communities from McLean, Ithaca, NY, United States - MB29MY | ecosystem: Environmental > Terrestrial > Soil > Wetlands > Peat | place: USA: New York...
ACGGCCAGGGGATTAAGCAAGCGAAAAAGAAAATGCTCCGCGAAAACGAAAACGCCTTTGGAGCGTTTAACCCCCTGAACTCAAGCGGGTTCGGAATGGCGGGCCATTCAGCCTTCCGAAATCACTGGTTTTCAACTGCATGGCGACCTCCTGTTCGGCGGCGGCCTTGGAAATGCCCGCCGGAATTTGTGTATAGTAGTAGAAACCCGAGCCGCTATAGTTGGTCACATTAGCCAAATAGGTGAGCTGCATGCGGTCGTGATTGTCCCCGGCATACATGGTGAAGGCCTGGATCATCTGGCGCTCGTTGCTCTGGCAATCGGCCTCCGTGGCCTTGAGCTTGGCCCGGGTCAACGCCGGCAGGAGCATCGCGGCCAAAATGGCAATCACGGCGATGACCACCAGCAATTCGATCAAGGTGAACGCGGCCCGCAGGCCCGGCTCGGAGCATGTCACGGGTGTTGATTTCATGGTGATTGGAACTGGTTTGGTTTCTGTTGCGCGATCATGAGGCATTCTTGGCAGGATTTCCGGTCTTGACAAGCGGTTTTTCTCTTCAAATTGAAAAGCATCAGGCCGCACCATTAGAATATGTTGCACGTCTGGCATATCGAATCTTTCTCGCCTAATATACTGCGCAAAGCGGTTCAGAGCAACGACAAATAATTCGACGGTCGGCCGCGGGCGGAATATCCCGTCTTGCCCGCGCGGCGGCGTCTCCGTACCCTCGTGGCCATGAAAACAAGGTTCGCGGTCATTCTGCTGCTGCTCAACGTCGCGGCGCTGGCGGCGGGATATGTCTATTTCAGCGAGTATTGGGGCCGGCAAACGGCCCGGGAGCGCGAAACGGCCCAAACCGAATTGGCCGCCTGGAAGGCCCGGACGGCGGCCCCAAAGCTCACGGCCCCGGCCCAACCGCTGGTGGTCTATCGGACCAACGGCTTCCATTGGAGCCAGCTCGAATCCACCAACTATCGGCAATACATCGCCAACCTCCGCGCCGTCGGCTGCCCGGAAAGCACGCTCAAGGACATCATCCTGACGGATGTCATGCGCCTCTACGCGCGGCGGCTCGGTCAATACTATCATAACGGGCGCCCGTTCAAGTACTGGGAGACGAATGACAAACGCAAATTGACCCAGCCGCAGATGGAGGAGCGCGACCGGCAGTTGGCCGCCATTGACAAGGAGCTTCCCGCCGTCCTGCGCGAGTTGCTGGGGGTCAATTACGAGCGGGAACTCAACCGGTACTTTGTGGACGCGGGCGAGGACGACCGCCGCCTGGCCTTTCTCTCCGAGGACAAGCGGGCGCAAATGCTGGCCTTGCGCGACCAATTCGAGGGCGCGCGCGAACGGATTCTCTATCAGGCGCAAAAGGGGAAACTCACGCCGGGGGACCTGGAGAAGCTGCGCGAGCTGGACCGGCAACAGGACGAGGCCCTGGCGGGCGTCCTGACGCCCGGGGAAAAGGAACAATACGACTTGAGCACCTCGCCCGCGGCCGACCAGTTGCGCCAGCAATTGATCGGGTTCAATCCGACGGAGGGGGAGTTCCGCGACTTGTATCGCCGGCAAAAGGCCATCAGCGAGGCCTACGAATTTGAGGACGCCAACGATCCGGCCGTGATCGCCGCCAAGGCGGCGGACGAAGCGGACATGATGAAGGAATTCAAGTCGGGCCTGGCCAGTGATCGCGCGGCGCAACTGGAGCGCTCGCAGGACCCCGATTACCAGAGTCTGTGCGAGTTGAGCGCGCGTTTCAATTTGCCCGCCGAGACCTCCGACACGCTCACGGCGATGCGGCAGGCGGCCGAGGAGGAGAAACAGAAACTTCTGTCAAACAACGACGTCCCGCCGGAGCGGCTGGAAGTGGCGCTCAAGGCGATCCAGGCCGAGACGGAAAAGGCCGCGCGCGAAGCGCTGGGAGACCAGGCTTACGGCCTCTACTCGCAAAGCGCGGGCTGGATCAAAAAGCTCGGCAGGAATTGATGTCTCACGGGCGCGCCGGGTGGTTGGCCATGCCGAGATTCCAGCCGTCTTGCGCATACTTTTCCGCGATCAGTTTTCGGCAGTCCGGCGCGGCGGCCAGGGGCGCCTGCGCGGCCCAGGCCTCGCGCAGGGCGCTTTGGATCACCGAGGGGGGCACGCCGAGGTTGGTCACGAAGCGGTCGTGCGGACGGCCGTTCCGATACTCCGGCTGGCGCGAGGGCGGGAGCAGGAATTTTTCCATCAGGCCGAGGTCAAAGCGCAGCAGGAAGGTGCCGTGGAATATCAGTGCCTGGCGCTTGCGCCGCTGGGCGTTGCCGGAAAATTTCAAACCGCCGATGGTCAGGTCGGTAACGCCCTGGACTTCCACGGGCCGGCCCAGCGCGCCGGCCAGGGCGTCGCGGTGGCGGGCCATGATGTGGCGGTTGGCGCCGGTGATGGTTTCCAGCGGCGGATGCCCGGCGGTTTTCATGACCAGGGAGTAGTTCAAACAGCCCGGTCCTTGCAGAACGGCTCCGCCGCCGCTGCACCGGCGAAAGACGCCGATGCCGGCCTTTCGGCAAGCGGCCAGATTGACTTCCCGCGCGGCTTGGTTGGAGTAGCCGAGCACGACAAAACATTGCTCCGGTTCCCAGAAGCGCAAGACCTCGCCGCCGGCCCCCTGGTCGCAAGCGTCGAGCAAAGCCTCGTCGCACGCCAGATTGGCAGCGGGGAAAGCCAGCGTTAGATCGAGATATTGCATTGGCGGCGCCGGGATTTATTCGTATTACTAATCTTAATCATTACCTTAGTCCTAATCCAAAGAGATTAAGATTCAACTGACCGTAACTGACCGTAACTTGGCGGCGCTGAGTTCAAAGTTCAAGGTTCAAAGTCCAGCCTGACTGAGGCGGACAAGGGATCCTCGCCTGACAAAGGCGAACGGGAATGAAGACCGCATTAAATCGGGAACCTCAAAAGCAGTGCCAATATGGAAAACCGAGTGAACCGCGAAATACCGAAACACGCGAAAACCTCAGACCGTTCGCGTAGTTCGCGTAGTTCGCGGTTCAGGAAAAGCCCTGAGGCGAGAGTTTGGGCCGCGCTGAAAGAGTTGAATTTGAAGGTGGCGCGGGCCTGGGCACCCAAGGAAAATCGAGGACGGGATTTACAGGATGCACAGGATCTGAAACAACTCATTCTGGCAGGGGAATCATTGTCAGGGGAATGGGAAAAAGAGTTTGCAGTTTTATTCCCCTGACGATCATTCCGCTGACATTTCCGGGCTTTCGAGCGGCGGCGTGGAGATTAAGATTAAGATTAAGATTAGGAAGGGGAATGAGGAGCGGTATTTTGTGGACTTTGGCTGGGGCGGCGGGATAGGATTGGCGGTGATGAATGCTCCACAGTTCTTTTCGGGGCCTCTTGGAAGGTTTCTCCTCGTTCGCGCGGCGGGGCTGGCATCGGCGGCTTTGCTGGCCGGGTGCGCGGCCTCGGAGCCGCGCATTTTCACTGCTCCCGCGGGCTTGCAGCTTTACAGCGTGCGGGATCAACTGGCCAAGGACGTGCCGGGGACGCTGGCGGAAGTGCATTCCTGGGGCGTCAAATACGTCGAAACGGCCGGCACTTACGGGCTGACGCCTGCGCAGTTCAAAGCCCAACTGGACGCGCAGGGTCTGGACGCGGTCAGCGGCCATTTTTCCTTCGAGGAATGGAGCCGGGACCCGGAGGCGGTCTTGCGCCAGGCAAAGGAGTTGGGATTGCGCTATGCGGGTTGCGCCTGGATTCCGCATTCCGGGCCGTTCAGCGAAGAGGCATGTCGCCAGGGGGCGGAGGTTTTCAACAGGGCAGGGGAGGCGGCGGCGCGGCAGGGGATGCACTTTTTCTATCACACGCACGGTTATGAATTTCAACCTTGCGCCGACGGGACGCTCTTTGACTTGTTGATGCGCGAGACCAATCCGAAATATGTGAGTTTTCAGATGGACATTTTCTGGGTGGCCCACGCGGGGCAGGACCCGGCGAAATTGCTGGAGAAGTATCCCGGGCGCTGGAAGCTGATGCACCTGAAAGATATGCGAAAGGGCACGCCCACGGGCCTGCTGACCGGATCGTCCCCAGAGACCAACTGCGTGGCCCTGGGGGCGGGCCAGCTTGATCTGCCTGGCATCCTGCGGGCGGCCCGGAAGGCGGGGGCGGAGTGGTATTTCATTGAGGATGAGTCGCCGGTTTCGGAGCAACAGATTCCCGAAAGCCTGGCGTATCTGCGGGGGCTTTGACGGATGGAAAACGGGGAAGGGCGGCGCGGGTCCGCCTGATACGCTAAAGCTACGGCGCGACAAGTCCGCCCTCCCTAAAGCTACGGCGGGACAGGTTCACCTTGGCTAAGCGTCCGTGCAAAAATGGCTTCCGGTTTTGGCAGTGCCGTTTCGAGCAAAGCCGTTTCGGAAGGCGTGAGACATCGAAAGCGTTGATTGAGAATTGGTCATTGAGAATTTGTCATTTGCAATTGCGTCCCGCTTCCCCGGTTGGTCAGTTGCCGATTACAAATTTTCAATGATCGATTTTCAATTGCCTTCGAGAATGGGCCTTGAGGCGCCAGCTCGATTATGTTTGAACAGGGCCTCATTATGAGAAATTATTTTTGCGCGGTCCCCTAAAGTTCCGGGGGTGGGGTGCCGATAATCGTTCAGAGAGCGAAATGACCGACTTGATTGATCGTTTGCGACGAGGCGGACGCGGGGCGGCCGGGCTTGTGCCGGCGGCGGCCCTGGCGTTGGCGCTTTCGGCCTGTCAAACGCACAAAATCCATACGCCGCTGGAAGCCCGTTACAAGCCGAGCAACATCTACAGCCGAAGCCCGGTGCTGAGTCCCGAGGTCAAACGGGTGGCGGTGCTGCCCATGACCGCGCTCCAGTCCACCGAGGTCTTCCAGGCCGGGGTGGATTCGCTGCAACCGCTGCTGGACACCGAATTGGACAAAGCCAAACGATTCGAGATGATCGTCGTCACGCCGGAAGACTTGCGGCGGTGGACGGGCCAGCGGGTCTGGCGGGCGGACGAGAGCCTGCCGGGGGATTTTTTTGACCGTCTGCGCGAGGAGACGGGCTGCCAGGCGGTGCTGTTCGATCAATTGACGCGCTACCAACCGTATCAACCGATTGCGGTGGGATGGAAATTGACGCTGGTGGTCAACAAGGAGCGCCAAATCTTCTGGGCGGCCGACGAGGTGTTCGACGCCGGAGACGAGGCGGTGGCCAATGCGGCGCGGGTCTATGAGTTGGATCATATCACGACCCAATCGCCGATCCCGGACGCCAATGCGATCCTCAATTCGCCCAGCCGGTTCGGCCAATATACGTTGCACGCGCTGTTTGCGACGCTGCCGCAGAGATAGTTGCGTCTGAGGCAGGAATGTGATTTGTCCGCCCTGGCGGCGGGACGCCCCGGCCACCTTGCCGCAGAGCGTCGCCGGATTAAAGTATTTGCCGGGCGCGCCGATAAATGAAGTGGCAGTTATGGAGATCAATACAATTCTGAGCACACTCGGCGTCAACGGGGCCGCGACCCCGTCCCGTTCCACGCCCGCATCGAAAATGCTTTCGGATGGACTGTCTTTGACGAATTCGTCGGCCCTGGAACAATCACTGGAAAACGCGCCCGCCAGCCGCTCGGAGGTGGTGGACCGGGCCAAAACGCTCATCGCCGACCCGGCCTATCCATCGGGGCAGACGCTGGCCGCGGTCTCGCTGCGCCTGGCGTCGGGCCTGATGTCCGAGGACCAGTAAGATAGGCCGCGTGTGCCCTTTATGATGCCACCGAACAAACCCTGGGATTCCTACCGCAAAGTGGCCACGCAAACGGCCACGCCCGGACAATTGGTGCTCATGCTCTACGATGGGGCCATTGGCTTTTTGGAGAAGGCGCTGGCCGGCTTTGGCTACGAGGATCCGCAGCTTTTCAATCAGACCATCAACAATAATATCATCCGCGCCCAGGCGATCATCCACGAAATGAACGCCGCGCTCAATATGCAGGCGGGGGGCGAGATTGCCTCCAATTTCCGGCGTCTCTACAATTACCTCTATCGCCGCCTCTCGGCCGCCAACCGCGCCAAGGAGAAGGCGCCCGTGGAGGAAACCATCTCGCATCTGCGTGTGTTGCGGGACGGTTGGGCCGAGATGCTGCGCCAGGGCGGCGAAGCCGGGCGGGCCGCCAGCCAGCGGGACCTGGAAGCAGCGGTGACCTGACTATGGACTACCGCCAGCGCATTGCCACCCTGCTCAAAGAATGGCTGCAGATGACGCACGCCGAATCCCAGGCCATCCGTGCCGGCGACTGGCCGGCGTTGCGGAAAATCCAGGCCGCGAAGGCCGAACTGAGGCCTCCCCTGGGCCGGGCCGTCGAGCAGTGGCGGGCGGAAAACCCGGCCGAATCGGCCAGCAATCCCTTCAGCGCCGAAGTGAGCCGGCTTCTGGCGTTGGAAACGCAAAACGGCAACGTGGTGGCGGTGCGCCAGCAGAAGGCCCGGGAAAAGAAGAAGCTGCTGGAACAGGCCCTGTTCAATTTGCGCCGCGTGCGGGGCACCTACGGGCCTGTGGCCGGGCCGGCCCCCAATAGTTGTAATTGACGATCCGGCGTTTCTAAGCGAAGGAGCGCAGCCATTCGAGTTTCACTTCCGACGTGACAGCGGGCGGCGGGGGTTTGGGCCTGGTCACGCAGCCGCGCCAGAAACCCAGGCCGTAAAGGAGGTGGCTCAGGAAGATCAAGCCCCCGATGGCCGGAAACCAATGGAGCTTCTTCCAGGGCGCCGCCGCCAGCGACTGAATCAGAACCGCCGCCCCGTAAAGCGCCAGCCCCCAAGCCCAAGGGCTGGGCAGGAAGGGCCAGAGCGCCAGGTAAAGGCAAAAGAGCGGCGGAATGAAATTGGGGGCCGAGCGGAGGGTGGGGTGCAGGCGGAATTGTTCGGCGCGCCCGCGCCCGTAGTTCAAGAGCATCCGGCCGAAGGCCTTGAAGGTGCGGCGCGGACGCCGGAAGACAATCAGGTCCGGATCGTAGAGGAGCGTTCCGCCGCGCCGCTGCAACTCGTCCATCAAGGCGTTTTCCTCGTTGGGATAGAGCTTTTCGTTGAAACCGCCCAATGCCAGCAGCGCCGCCCGCCGGGCCAGCAGGTTGCAGAGGATCAATTCCTTCTCGCTGGTCGGGCGGGGCCGTCCGACTTTCCGGTAGCGGGCGCAACTGGGGCCGAAGGCCAGCCAGGCGCCCATGGTCAAGGCAAAGGCCTGCTCCAGCTTGGGCGCATCGGGCGGGCAGATGTTCGGCCCGCCGACCATGATGACATCGTTGGAGGTGAATTGGGCCGTCCCGCGCCGCAGGTTTTCGGGGAACGCCTTGGAATCGTCGTCCAGAAAATAAATGATCTGGCCCCGGGCGGCCCGGAGGGCGGCGTTGCGCTGCACGGAGGGCTGTTTGCCGCGGGCCAGGATGATCTCCAGTTTGTCGGCGGGATAATCCAGTTGCAGGGCAGGGGAGGCGGCGCGGACTTCGGCCATGTCCGGCCGGGCGGCGATGATGACGCTAACTGTGGGCAGAGTGTCGTTCACGGTGGAAGAAGCTAAAGTTTTGCGGCTAAAGAGCAATGCCTGTTTATCGGTGTTTCTCACGTAGTGTTTCTCTGTCGTGTTTCTCTGTTGCGGGCCGGCGTCAGGTCGGGTAGCTTGGCGGGTCTGATATGACGCTTACTGAGAAAATTCTGGCGCGGGCGGCGGGTAAACGCAAGGCGCAGGCGGGCGATAACGTCTGGGTCAAGGCCGATATACTCATGACGCATGACGTTTGCGGCCCCGGCACCATCGGCGTCTTTAAACGGGAATTCGGCCCGGCGGCCAGGGTCTGGGACCGCAACAAGGTCGTGATCATCCCCGACCATTACATTTTCACGGCCGATTCCAAATCCAACCGCAACGTTGACATTTTACGAGAATTCGTCCGGGAACAGAAGATCACCTACTTTTACGATGTGATTGACGATGCGAACGGGAAGTGGAAGTTCGACAGCGGCCAAGGGCCATTGCAACGGCAGTACGGCTCCCACTACGCCGGGGTCTGCCACACCGCGCTGCCGCAAAAGGGCCACACCCGGCCGGGAGAAATTCTTTTCGGGACTGATTCCCACACCTGCATGGCGGGGGCCTTCAATGAGTTCGCCACCGGCATCGGCAACACGGACGCCGGCTTTGTCATGGGCACGGGGCGGTTGCTGCTCAAAGTGCCGGAGACCATGCACTTCCGGCTGGTGGGCCAGTTGCAGCCGGGCGTCATGGCCAAGGACATCATCTTGCATTGCATCGGGGAGATCGGCTTTGACGGGGCGACCTACCGGGCGTTGCAGTTCGACGGCCAGGGGGTGCGCACACTTTCGATGGACGACCGCATGACCATTGCCAACATGGCCATCGAGGCGGGCGGCAAGAACGGCATTTTTGAATGCGACGACCAGACGCGCGCGGCGGTGGACGCCCGTTGCCGGCTCAACGGCACCTGCCTGACCTACCAACCGGTGGAACGGGACCGGCATGAAAAATTCGTCTATGAACTGACGGTGGACCTCTCGAAGCTGGAGCCGACCGTCGCCTGCCATCCCGATCCGGGCCGGCGGCAACTGGCCCGGCTGCTGGGGGAGACGCGGCTGGACCGGGCCTACGTCGGCTCCTGCACCGGGGGCAAGACGAGCGATTTTCTGGAATTCGCCCGTGTGGTGCGGGGGCGCAAGGTGGCCATCGCCACCTTCGGGGTGCCGGCGACGCCGGAGATCGTGCATGATTTGCAAACGGCGCGGTGGGGGGACAAGACGGTGTGGCAAATTTTGCTTGACGCAGGGGTGCAAATGACCGAGAACGCCGGGTGCGCCGCCTGCCTGGGCGGGCCGGTGGACACCTTCGGGCGGATGAACGAGCCGTTGAAGTGCATCAGCGCGACCAACCGGAACTTTCCCGGCCGCATGGGCCACAAGGAGGCGCAGGTGTTTCTGGCCTCCCCCGCCACGGTGGCGGCCAGCGCGTTGACCGGGCACATCACCGACCCGCGCGATTATCTGAGCTGATCGGCTCTTTTATCTTCCGTGCAAAAGGAGACTTTGGAAGCGAGGGGGCCAATCCGGCCACGGGAGCGGATGGATGCGTTTTGCGCGCGGGCCATCCTGGCGATGGTCTGTTGCATCCTGGTTTGGGGGCCGCTGGCCTTCGGCGCGACGCCGCCCTTTTCCTTTTTGGTCATCCAATGGCTGACTGTTCTGGCTGCGGCGCTGTGGGCGGCGCGGATTTGGGTGCAGCGGCCCTTTCGATTGTTGTGGCCGCCGATTTGCTGGGCGGTGCTGGGCTTTTGCCTCTACGCGGTGGCGCGCTGCCGGTGGGTCCCGGTGGAATTCGCCGGCCGCCAGCAGTTGGTTCACGTGCTGGTCTATGGGACTCTGTTCTTCCTCGTTTTGAACAATCTCAACCGAAAAAACTCGGCCGCCTACGTCAGCCTGACGCTGATCGCGGTTGGATTTGTTCTGGCCATGTTCGCCCTCTATCAGTTCGCCACCCATTCGGCGCGCCTGTGGGGGGCGGCGCGGCCCGATCAATACCTGGGCCGGGGCAGCGGAACATTTGTCAATCCGAACCACCTGGCCGGCTTTTTGGCGATCATCACGCCGCTGGCGCTGGCCTTCACGGTAGTGGGCCGGTTTTCCCCCACGGTCAAAGTGGTGCTGGCCTACTGCGCGGTGACGATGCTGGCCGGCATCGTGATTTCTGTCTCGCGGGGCGGGGTGGTGGCGGCGGCCGTTTCGCTGGCGGTGTTTTGCCTGGTCTTGCTGGCGCAACGGGATTACTGGCGGCCGGCGCTGGTGACGCTGGTGTTGTTGATCGCCCTGGGGGTGGGATTGCTCAGCCAGATCAGTTCTTTGCAGAAGCGGTTTGACGCGGCCCTCTATAATGAGAAGGGAGGAGACTTGCGTCCTTATTATTGGGAAGGCGCGTGGCGCCTGTTTGCGCGCAACCGGGCCTTGGGGGTTGGGCCGGGCCACTACGACATCGAGTTTCCCTCGGTCCGTCCGCCGGAGGTGCAGCAGCGTCCCCAGTTCGCCCACAATGATTACCTCAACACCCTCTGCGAATGGGGCCTGGCCGGCCTGGGCATCATCGCCGCCGCCTGCGGGTTGCTTTATGGCGGCATCTTCAAAGCCTGGCGCGGCCTCCGCAAGGCCCCCAATGAACTAGGCTCCAGGAACAGCGGCCGCGCCGCCTTCGTCGTCGGCGCGGCCGTGGGCGTGCTGGCGGTCATGATCCATTGCGCGGTCGAATTCGACATGCAAATTCCGGCCATTGCCCTGACGGTGGTGACGCTGATGGCGTTGCTCACGGCCCATTGGCGCTTTGCCACCGAGCGATATTGGCGGAATCCGGGGCGGGTGGGGAAAATACTCTTGACTCTAATCGTCGCGGCCGCCGCCGCCTGGTTGTCGGCCCAGGGGCTGCGCCAGGGGCGCGAGGCCTGGTGGCTGGCGCAAGCCAGGTCGGCCTCTGCCTCCGAGGAGCGCATCGCCGCCTGCGCCAAGAAGGCCAACCAGGCCGAGCCGATGGATTGGGAAGCCGACTTCAAGCTGGGGGAGTTTTTCTGGAATTTGAGCCTGGAGGACAAGCCCGATTACCTGGACCGGGCCAACGAAGCCCTCAACTGGTACGCCAAGGCCGCCCGGCTCAATCCCTTCGACGCTTTTGCCCCCGTGGGCTGCGGCATGTGCTTGGATCGGATCGGGCGCACGCGCGAAGCCACGCCTTATTTTCAACGCGCGGAGCGCAACGATCCCAATAATTCTTATGTCGCGCTGGAAGTGGGACGGCACTGCGTCGCCTTGGGCGACTACCCGGCGGCCCACCGCTGGTTTGAGCGGGCGCTGGACCACGCCTGGTCGCTGGAGGGTTGGGTGGAGGTGCTGGCCGAGCAGCGGCTGCTCGAACAGCACATGGCCGACCCAATCTTCCGGGCGGCAAAATAGGGCCGCCCACGGCCCAATACGAACCGTGCAAAATCGAATACTTGCATTCCGGGGCGGCAGACGCCATGCTGGAGGCCAGATACATATTTGAGGATTGCCCGCAGGCACACATGAGCACAGCGCCAGAACCCGATTTTGACTTGGAAAAGCTTTTCCTGCCCGCTTGGGCCCAGGCTTCTCCACAGGTCAACCGCTACGCCAACTTCGCCGGCGAAGATCGGCCCGCCCGCGGCTACGACGAGCGCAAAGGCCGGCGCCCGCCCCGCCGCGACCAGCCCGGCCGGCCCCGGCCCGGCGGCGCCCGTCCAGGCGCGGCCGGACGCACGGGCCGCCCGCTTCAACCGCGTGACCAGCCCAGACCGGAGCCGCCGCCGCCGGTGCAACTGACCGTCTCGCTCCTGCCCGAGGAGACGGGGGTTGAATCGCTGGCCCGGCAGATTCGGATGACGGGCCGCGCCTATCCCCTCTTTGACATTGCGCAATTGATCCTCAGCAAGCCGGAGCGCCACCAAATCCGGTTTGCTGTCAAGAAAAACGCCGAAGGCCAGCCGCTCCAGCCCCTTTTTGTCTGCGCGCTGGACGACACGCTCTGGCTCTCGGAGGAGGAGGCCGAGCGGCACGTTCTGTCGCGCCATTTTCAAACTTTCTACCAGGCGGAGAAGACGGCGACCCAGCCGCCGCGGGGCACTTACACCTTCGTCGCCCAATGCGGCCTGAGCGGAAAAATTCTCGGCCCGCCCAATTATCACGATTACCAGACCCAACTGCGCAAGTTGCACGCCGAACGCTTCGCCCGCATGCCCTTCGAGGCCTTCAAGGCGCGGGTGAAAATCATCAAGGACGAGGCGGTCGTCAAGCAATGGATTGAAGAGCAAAGTTTCAAGACCGAATACAACTGCCTCAACGTGCCCGAGCCGCTCAAGCTGGGCAGCTTGGAGGAAGTGACGAAACATTTCCGCGAAGTTCACCAGCCCGTGATCATCAAGGCGGTGGAGTCCCACGCCCTGGGCGGGGCCGCCGCCCGCTCCCTGCGCTGCCCCGGCCTGCAGCGGGCGGTGCGGATGGCCTGGGAAGACCAGCGCCGGTTCCCTTTGCAGGTGGCCACGGCCTTGAGCCAGCAATTTGCCGGTCACGGGCTGCAGTTTTTCAAAGTCAACCACACCGTCACCCACGTCTCGGTCGCCCGCCCTCATTATCTTGACCTGGAAGCCACGCCGGTCTCCGAGGGAGTCAAGCGCATTGTCCAGTTCATCAACGCCCAGCCCAAATGCACCCGCCGCAAATTGACCGAGGCCCTGGCTCCGGCGCCGGCGCCCGCGGCGCCCGCCGCCCCCGTTGCTCCCGTCGAAGGCGCCGTCCCCGCGCCCCCGGCGGAGGCCACGCCGGAACAAACGGCCCTGGCCGCCGATTTGCATTGGCTGATCCATGAGGGACACGTCATCGAGTTTGCCAACGGCATTCTGGAAACAGCCAAAAAGCCGCTTCCCAGACCGCCCAAGCCGGAAAAGCCGCCGGCCGCCGCTCCGTCAGCCCCGGAAGCGCCCGCCGCCGAGGCCGCCCCGCCCGCCCCGGTCGAAGGTTCGATGGAGACTCCTGCGGAGTCCAGTCCCGCTCCGCCGCCGCCACCGGAAGCCGCCGCGCCCGCGACCCCGGAAACGCCCGCCACCGAAGCTGCCGTGCCCGGCCCGGCCTTGGCCGCGATGGAGATTCCTGCGGAGTCCAATCCCGCTCCGCCGCCGTAAGCCGGTCATGTCAGACAGATTAGCCGTAACGGTTCAGTCGGGTCTTTGACGCAAAGACGCCAAGGCCCAGCGCGGCCAGCCGCAACCAAAGCGAAGCGACCACGGATTTCCCGGATGGCACGGATAAGGCACTATGCAAACATAATCGAGGTGGCGCATGAAAGCGCATTCTCGAAGGCCATTGAGAATTGGTCATTGAAAATTTATAATCGGCCATTGAGCAACTGGGGAAGCGGGACGCAATTGCAAATGACAGATTCTCAATGACTAACTGTCAATCAACGCTTTCGAACTCTCACGCGTTCCGAAACGGCTACGGCGAGACAAGATGGCGCGCCAAGGAAGTCTCGCCCTTCCGAACCATCCCGGCGGTTCCCGTCACGGCGAGGTTGGCACCGGGATTTCGACGGTGAAGCGAACCGCCGGGCCGGGCGGAATTTTCCACCATCCCCAGTCGTCGGGCGAAGGCGCCGGCACTCCCGCGACGCGGGCTTGCGGCCCGCCATTGAACCGCACGTCGGTGTCCACCGCGCCCAAGTCAAAGGAGCGGAGCAGCGTTTGGTTGATCGCTCCCGCGCCCTGGCGCAGGGAGATCAACTCGCGGGCCACGACGCCGTTGACCTGGTAGCGGAATTGGGGACAGCCGTTGATCAGATCGTAACCCAGGTATTTGACTGTCGGCGGGCCGGGATCGCCCACTCGCAAAGGAAATTCCGCGGGCGCGGTGTAACATTTGCGGCCCAGAACCTTGGGCGGGCCGCCGCCGCGCAACGTCCAGACCGTCTTGACATCGAGAAATTCCCCCGTCCACGCATAGCGCAATTGGCCGGCGGCGGCGTCAAAGCAGTAGGAGACTTTGCCCGGCAGGCCGACGGCAATGGAATGAGGCGAGGAATCGGCCAGGAAACAGTGAAACACAACCGGCTGGTTGGTGACCTCGATGACATAAGCCAGCGGATTCTGCCGCCAGCCGGAGGGGGCGGGCATTTTGGGACCCATCGAGAGGGCCTGGATCAGCCGGCCGATGTCCTGTTGCACCATCCACTCCGGCTTGCCGACGAAGAAGTCCGGCATGACCGCTCCATGCAGGATGCGGCTGGGCTGGGAGAGCCAGCGCCGGCACCAATCGCTCCGCACCTGGTCGTCAATTTCCGTCAAATCCGGCCCGCGCGTCTCGGCCCCGGCGGGCACGCCGCGAAAATCGTGGCAGGTGATGCAGGAAAGCCCGCCGGCATCGGTGCCGATGAGGTCCATCCCCTGGTCAACCATATCAACGCGGGCGTTGGTCATGCGCGGGCCTTCGCCCAACGCCGCCCCGGCCTGCCCGGCGAATCCGTCGAAGAAAAACGCGATGTTCGCGCGCCCGTAGTCGGGCTGGCGGGCGGTGAGCCACGGACGGCCGCGCCTGCCGTCCAAGACCGCCTCGATCCAACTGCGGCGCAGTTTGTTGCCGGCATCCACCAGCGACGGGGGCGCTTGGTTGGGCGGAAAACTCAGCTTGGGCGGCCCGTGCCAGGCGTGGCAGACGGTGCAATCAAACTGGCGGAGCAGCCGCTGAAAATCGCGCACCGGCGCCTCGCTCACGTCAGGGCTTTGCAAAAACGCGCGCAAGGCCTCCCGTTGCGCGGCGGTCAAGCCGAAATTGGGGACGTTGGCGGCCGGAGTTTCCGCCAGACAGCCGCCGTCGCGCAGCGCCGCCAGGGCGGCCGGCGCGGCCAGCGTTGATTCAACCTTCGCCCCCGCCTCCGCCAGCGCGTGGCAATTCAGGCAGCCGCGCGTCAGGACCAATTCCCGTCCGCGCGGCGCGTCCCCCGGCGGCAGCGTCTTCTCGAAATCGGGGTTCTTCGACGCGGCGAGGAAAACGGCCAGGCCGGCCGCCTCCGAGTTGGTCAGATACTGGCCGGGCATGCGTCCGCTGGGATCAATCGCCAGCGGATTTTGCAGATAGCGGGCCAGGGCCGGCGCGTCCATTTTCGATCCCATCCCGGCCAGCGGGGCGCTCTGCTCGTCGTGGCAGCCGGCGCAAGCGAACTGGGCGAAGAGTTCGTTCCCGTCGCGCGCGGAAGCCGTGGCCGGCAGGGGTTCATCGGCCAGGCCCGTTTTGCGAGCAGCCAGAAAGGCGGTGACATCGGCGCGTTCCTGGCCGATCAGCGGCAAAACCGGCATGACTGCCGTGGGACGGAAATGCCTGGGGTTCTCCAGCCATTGGTAAATCCACTCCGCCTTGAGCCTGGAGCCGGCGCCGGTCAGGATGGGCGCTGTCCGCCCCCGCAGAAACGTTTTGTCGGTACGGTGGCAAGCGACGCAATCGAGGTCCTCCACTAGGTCGCGGCCGTAGTCGGTTTTCTCGACGGCGGCCACAGCCTCCGGAGTATCGCCGTGAAGGCAAGCGTCCCAGGGGACCGGTTCCTGGCGGAAGAACTCCGATTGCCACCACAACTGCTGCTGCGCTAGGCCGGGCTGGCGCTGGAAGCTGAAATGAACCGGCATCAGACCCGCCTCCATCTTGAGGGTCTGCTGGCCGGTGGTTTTTTTGCCGTCGGTCAATATCAGCGAATAGACGCCCGCGCGGTCAATGGTCAGATAACCGTCCAATTCCGCCTTGAAGGACGGTTTCAACTGGGGATGAATGGACTGGCCGGCCTGCAGGGTGAAATCTCCCGTCGGCATGATGAATGTGACCGTCCGTTCGCCGTCGGTCGCCTTGCAGATAAAGCCGGGCGCGATGGCTTGCGGGCCGTTTTGCGCCGCGGCCGCGACCGCGCCCACCGCGAGCAAGGCCGCCAGGCGGCATAGATGGAGGATCGTTCTCAATCGTTTTTGAGGCGGTTGAGGGTGTAATAAGCCGTCGAGTGGAGCAGAGCACTGCCGTCGGCGGCTTTGATCCCGTTGAGGGTGACTTGGTAGAGCTGATGGGTCACCAAGCGGGGCAGTCGCACCGAAACGGTCCTGGCGTCGCTGGAAATGTTGACCGCGGAAACCTGCGCGGCCTCCGTTCCCAGGATGGGGGCGAAATAAACGCGGTCGTATTTATAGTAAAAGTGACGGAATTCATAAGCCGTGGCCGCGCCGGCGCCAGCGGGATTGACCGGTTTGGTGAAGGTCAAGTCGAATCCCGACGGCGTCAGTTCCATCTTTTGAATTTCAAAGGGGACGGCGCCCCTCCAGACCAGGCGCTCCAAAGCGCAGGGGCGGCCGCCGACCGAGCCCCAGCCCCGGCTGGTTTCGCCGATCCACAAACTGCCGTCGGCGGCGAAAACCGCCCGGTTGCAGCCGGAGAGGAAACCGCGGCGGAAAGGATAGCAGGCGCCCTGATATTCACCGGCCACTTTCTGCAAGGTGGCCCGCATGACGCGCGACTGGCTCACGTCGCCCACGAACATCTGGCCGGCATAAGGCCCGAATTTCCCGGCCGTCAAGTCGAACACCGGCTCCGAGGCCGAACGGCCCATCAAGTCGTAGGGCAGGACCAATATGGGCTGCGCCCGGCGGCTGTCCAGTTGCTCCAGCGGGATGGCGAAAGGGTCTTCCACCGCGCCTTCGCCCCAAAACATCGAAGTCGGCTGCCCGATGAAATCGCCGCGGTGAACGTGGTACAACTGGTCGGAGCCGATGTACTCGCCCTGGTTTTCCATGATGAGCAAATCGCCCGCGGGCGTGATGACCAGGCCGTTGGGCGAGCGGAACCCCGAGGCCCACGGAATGAACTGGCCCTTGGGTGTGATTTGGCAGCACCAGCCGCGCCATTGCGGATGGGTATTGGGCGCGTAATCGGGCGGCGGCTCCATTTCCCATCCGATGAACGGCGGTTGGGTGTAATGCTTGGTGGGAAAGCACCAGCAGCTCAGGGCGCAAAAGAGATTGCCCTGGCCGTCGCGCACCGGCCCGAAGGTGAATTCGTAGGGATGCCCGCTGTAATTCCAGGCAGCGGTGATTGTGTCGAAGCAATCGGCTGCGCCGTCGTGATGGGTGTCGGTCAGGCGGGTCAACTCCGAGCGTTGGGCGACGATCATTTCGTTGGAGTTGATCAGCAGCAGGCCCAGCGGCTCGTCCAGGCCGGCGGCAAATCTTTTCCAGCGGCTGTCGCGCAAGGTCCAGACCTCGCCGCGCCGGGTGCAAACGGCCAGCGTGCCGTCCGGGGCAAAGGCCATGCCGCCGGGTTCCAGGATGATATTGGCGGGGACGGGGACCGGCTGGATGGAATAAAAGCGGGCCTCCTGCTGCTCCAGATCGGGATTGAACAGGTTCTCCGGCACCGCCTTGAGCGCCAGGGGCGGGAAGAGCGCGCAGGCCAACCCCGCGATCAAAGCCAGGACTTTCACGCGAGCGGTATTGAAAGCGGACCCCGGCGGGAGAACAAGGCTTTTCACCACAAATTCTTTGCGACAAGCCAATTTTCTTCTTTTCTTTTCCCGGCGGCCGTTTTATCTTGGGTCGTTGTCAAACTATGAAAAAGGCACAAAAGAAGATGAAGAGCGTTTACACGCGCAAGAAAATCATGGACGAGTTCACGGACCTGCCGATTTCCCGGCAGCAAAAGTGGCAGCTTCGCCGGGCCAAGGAGGGGCGTTGCGTGATCTGCGGCGAACCCAAGGTCACGGCCTGGCATTGTCTCAAGCACGCCATTGCCAACCGCGAATGGGCGCGCAAGTACTCCGGCTCGATTCGCCGAAACGAGACCTTGACCTACCGGCTGGCGGCGGCAGCCAAAGCCAAGGGCAAAGGCAAAGCCGGCAAAGGCAAATAGAAGAGAAACAAGACGATTCCTGTTGCCTTCCAATCGCCACGCGGGCATTCTTCCCGGCGGATGGTTGGCGGGGCGTAGCGTAGCTTGGTAGCGCGCTTGGTTCGGGACCAAGAGGTCGTGGGTTCAAATCCCACCGCCCCGACCATTCTTCGATCAGATACATGGACGGCCACCGCACTTTCCTGGCTCGATAGTGATGCGCTTGAGCAGTTCAACATTCATGCCCAAACGACAAATTTTCAATGACCAATTTTTTGCACGGACCCTTGGCGCGCGAAAATGGAGATTCAAAGGGGGGAATCAGTGATTAGTGAACATTGGAAGTTGGTTGGTGAACATTGGAACCTGGTTCGTGAACATTGCGGGTGGGTTCCTGAACGCCGGGGCCTTGTTGGTGAACGCCGGCGCCTTGCTCCTGAACGCCGGCGCCTTGTTGGTGAACGCCGGGGCATGGCTGGTGAATGCTGGCGCCTTGTTCGTGAAGGCCGGGGCCTTGCTCCTGAACGCCGGGGCCTTGTTGGTGAACGCCGGCGCCTTGCTCCTGAACGCCGGCGCCTTGTTCGTAAACGCCGGGGCCTTGTTTGTGAACGGTGGCATCTTGTTCGTAAACGCTGGGGAATCGTTCGTGAACAATGGCGCCTCGTAGATGAACCCTGGCTCGGCAGTTGCAGGCACACGATCCGTCGCCGTGGGTTGCGACGGGGCAGGTTGCGTCGGTTGCGCAGGAGCCGGTTCCGGCTTCGAAGTTTGCGCTGGAATATTCAAAACGACCAGCACACTCATCATCGTCAAACAAACCAATCCACGCAGATTATTATTTTTCATAGCCGGACTTTGCCGATTAAGGTCGCTCGAAACCAAAGCTTTCGCTCCACTCTCAATTTGAGCGCGATTATGAATCCCGTCAATCCACGCTTTTTGTCCTCCGGCACGCCAAATATGGTGAACATCGTATTGGCTCGATAGTGATGCGCCTGAGCAGTTCAGCATTCGTGCCCCAAACTTCATCCCGGTCATCCCGGCAAACAGGCCCTGGGTCGAACCTTAAGCGCCATCTTCCCGGCGGGCTGCGCCGGCTAGTCCGGCAGCGGGGGCTCAACGTCCGGCATGACGTCCGGCGTGTCGTCCGGCTCCTCGGGGGCGGAGGCGGGCTTGGCTTCGGGCGCGGCGCTCTCGTCTGTCTTTTCCGTCTTCTTCTCCACCATCAGTTGCGCCCGGTCGCGGATGACCGGGTCCACCAGCCAGGAGTTGACTAGGTAGGTCCACTTGCCCAGGGCCTTTTCCTTGTTCAGCTTCTCTTGCAACGGCTTGGTCTTGTCCTGAAATTCCTTGTCCAATTTCGCCTTGTCCGCCGGCTTCTCATCCTTCTCCGGCGTGCGGGCGGCCGGGATGTCGCCGGCGACCGCCACCGTGATGTGGTAATCATTTTCCGGCGTTTTCTGGCCAATCTTGAGCGTGTAAGTGAAATGATCGAAGGTCTCGATGGTGACGGTGAGCGGTTTGTCCAGGCCGGTCTTGTCGGGCGCGGCGTCGGCGGCCACGTCCACAAAACTCGGATAGCTCAACGTGCTGGCCAGCGAGGAAACTTTGTTCGTGTCGAGGACCTCGCCGGCTTTGGGCTGCTCCAGCGTCCAGGAGGCGGATTCGCTGGCGCGGGTCAGCGTCCAGGAATTGGTCGCGTTGGTGGAGACAAATGAAATCATCCGCGGCTTCTCGACCTTGAAGAAATCCTTGTCCAGCCACTCGGCGCATTGGGGCTCGGCGCTATTGAGAGGGTCGGAGACGGTCAAGACTGTTTTTGGATCGCCGGCCAGCATGAGATAACGGCCGTCGGGAAAGCCTTCTTCGCCGTAGGGCATGGGGGAGGGGCGCATGGATTGGCGGGTGTGTTTTTTGCCCAGGAGAATGGATTGCATCGTCTGGCCCTGGGCGTTCTTGAATTCCAGCAGGACGGCCGAGCCGGCGCCTTTGCCGGGTTGCTCCAACTGCATGCGCTTCAATTGCGAGGCCGCGATGGGGTCCGTCTGCGCGACTTTCAAGTCGGCCATTTTGATGAGCAGGTCCTTGATCTGGGAGAGGTTGGCGGGGTAATTGCCTCTTTCCTGCACGTGCCAGCCGTCATCCTTGCGCGCCAGCACCAGGTCCGTGTCACCCTTGATGTGAATGGCGGCGACGTCGTTAAGCTGGAAGTCCTTGAGCAGTTTGTGTCCAATCTGGTCTTGGGCGACGGTCCAGGATTGCTGGTGGCGCTGGAGCAGAACCAGGCAGGCCCCGCCGATAATGACCAGGGCCGCCAGAAGAAGGAACAATTGTTTGCGATTCATTTTGCCGCGGTGCGTTTGCGTTTGTAGATGGCCAGGACGACGCCCGTGACGGCGACCACCGCCGGCATGGCGCCGATATTCACCACCTTGGTCCAAAATTCCAGGGCGTCCGTGTCTTTGCGCAGTTTCTTGCGCGTCAGTTTGAGGTCTTTGTTCGCGTCGGCCACCGTCTTCTGATAATTCTCCAGGGCCTTCTGCTGTTCGGGTGAGAGGATGAACCGCTGGTCGCTGCCGGCCTTGGCGTTTTGCAGCTCGCTGATCTTGCGCTCGGTCTCGGCCTTCTGTTGCTCAAGCTGTTTGACTTTGTCCTCCCATTCCCGTCCGGCCCGGGCCTGCATCTCCTTCAAGCGCGTGAACGGGTGGTCCAGGCTGGCCCGGCTGCGCAGGCTGATCAGGTCGCTGTCCCCGGAGAGTTGCTCGACCAAACTTTGCACCAGGTTCAGGTTGCCGTTCATCGGCCGCACGAGCCTGTATCCCATGAAATTCTGCACTTGCACGCAAACCTGGTCGCTCAACAGGTCGCTGTCCCCCACCAAGATGACCACGCCGGGGGTTTTGGACTCCTTCAACGGCGTCTCTTTGGACTGGTCCGGGGCCGCCTCCTTCTCGTCCTTGGACGCTTTGGGCGGGCCGTCGGGGAAGGCGGTCTTGAACTTGCCCGTCAGCCGCACGGCCAGGGCGTACTTGATGTTGTCGGGCTTGAAGTCCTTGACGATTTGCTCGGCGCCGATGGTGGCGGTGACGCCGTCAACCAGTTCGGATTCCGGCGAGGAACTGACCAGGACGGTCTCCTTCAAGCCGTCGGCCGGTTTGCCGGTGAAAGCGCCGGCAAAGGCCAGGACCAGATTGTCAATCTGGCTGGTGACGATGTCATCTTTATTGATGCCGTCCTTGTTCTCCATCAGGACGGTGGGCATGGCCCCGCCATTTTGCGGATTGCGCCCGGCAAAAGTCATGTCGGCCACCACCTTGTTGAGGTCCATGCTCAGACCCCAGGCCTTGAGCAGTTTGTCCAGGCTGGATTGGCCGGAACTTTCCCCAAGCACCTGCGCCATTTGATCGTGCCTTTGGTCGAAAAAGGCGTGCGGGTCCAAAAAGGCCAGCAGCTTGCCCCCGCGCAGGACAAATTGGTCAATGGCATATTGGGCCGTGTCGGTGATGTCGCGCGGATGGACCACCAGCAGCACTCCGATGTCCTCCTCAATCTTGCTGGTCGTCAAGGGAATTTCGCGCACGGTAAAGTCTTTCTTTAGTTCGGAGACGAAAGTCCACGGCTCGGAGCCGCCTTGCCCCATGCGCTGCAACATGGGATTGGAGGCGGAGCCAAAGACGGGCAGGGCGCTCATCAGGCCGATGACGGGGGGGGTGGGATTGACCACGCGGGCGATGGCGCGCGAGATGTCGTATTCGAGCAACTTCTCCCGCTCCGGCGCCAGCCAGGGAAGAATCTGCTTCTGGTCCAGCATGGTCACCACCAGTCCCAGATAGACCCGGTCGCCGCCGAAGGGCGAGGTCGGCTGTCCGTCAATGCCATCCAGCCGGGCGGAGTCCTCCGCGTCGGAATCAGGCTCCGGGTCAAACTTTTTGACCACGATTTTGCCTCGGCCGGCCTGCTGGTATTCGCCCAGCAAATCCTCGACGTGCTGCGCATAGGTGCGCAAGTACGGCGGCATGGCCGTGCCCCCTTGGGTGCAGTAAAAGCGGATGGACACCTGCGAATCCAGCTTGCCCAGAATTTTTTTCGTCCCCGGCGAAAGGGTGAAGGCCTTTTCGGCCGTCAGGTCAAGGCGGTCCTTGAAGGCGCTGGTGACCACGTAAAAGGCCAGGAGGACGACAAACATGATCGCCACCCCCGCGGTGGAGTAAAGAATCGTTTCAAGATTTTTGTGCTTCATGGTTTGATCTGGCAAGGGGTTAGCCGGCGCGGTGGCTGCGGATGATGACCCCGGTGGCAAAGAGGGAAAACCCGATCACGCTCAGAAAAAATATCACGTCGCGCGAATCCAGCACGCCCTTGGTAAAGTACTCGAAATGGGTCATGACGCTGAAGGCCGCCACCGTGTTGACCAGCCACGGCCAATCCATGCGCGTCAACAGGTTGGTCACCGGCGGAAAACCGCACAGCACCAGAAACAGGCAGAGCACCAGGGCGAGGATGAAACTGACCACCTGGTTGCGCGTCATGGCCGAGGTCATGCAACTGATGGCCAGATAGGCCCCGGCCATGAGAAAACTGCCAATGTAGCCGGCGAAAATGACGCCGTTGTCCGGGGCCCCCAGATAATTGACCGTCAGGACCACGGGAAACGTCAAGAACAAGGCGAGAAAGAGGAAAATCCACGAGGCGAGGAACTTTCCCACGATGGCCTGCCAGGCAGTGATGGGCATTGTCAAAAGCAATTCCAGCGTGCCCACCCGGCGCTCCTCGGCCCACAGGCGCATGCCCACGGCCGGCACCAGAAAGAGGTAAAGCCACGGATGCCACATGAAGAACGAGTTCTCCAGCGTGGCCTGGCCCCGTTCAAAAAAGCCGCCCGCCATGAAGGTGAAAAATCCCGTCAACAAGAGAAAAATGACGATGAAGACGTAGGCGACCGGCGAGGAGAAATACCCGCCCAGCTCGCGCTTGGTGATGGCTTTGATGTTGCTGATCGAATTCATGGCTTGCGCGGTCTTTGAAACCTATTTGGCCGGCTTGGCCGTTTCCGGCAGCGTGATGCTGCGGAAGACCTCGTCCAGGCGGCCCTCCTCGGTGTGCAGCTCCTCCACCTGCCAGGCGGCGGCGGCGGCCAGCACTCCGCGGGCCAGATCGCCGTTGCGGTTTTCGCTTTTCGGATAGACGCGCGCCCAGACTTTTCCGCCCTCCTCCTTGACAATGGCCGCGCGGCGGGCGTTGGCCACCCCGCCCAGGCGCTCGACCAGTTGCGCCCCGGTGACTCCCCGCACCACCAGCAGCACCGCCCCGGCCAGGTCGGATTTCCCCTTCAATTCCTGCGGCGTGCCGTTGGCCACGATCTGCCCGCGGTCAATAATAATGGCGCGCGTGCAAGCGGCCTCGACTTCCTCCAGGATGTGGGTCGAAAAAATGATCGCCTTGCGCTCGCCCATCCGCCGGATCAAGGTGCGCACCTCGTGCTTCTGATTGGGGTCCAATCCGTCCGTCGGTTCGTCCAGCACCAGCACGTCCGGGTCGTGCAGGATGGTTTGGGCGAAACAGGTGCGATGCCGGAAGCCTTTGGAAAGGGTGTCCACGCTTTGATAAAGGACCGACTCCAGAAAGCAGGTTTCCACCACCCGCTGGATGGCCTTTTTCTTTTCCTCCCCGTGCAAGCCGCGCAGTTCGGCCATGAAGCCCAGGAAACCCTCCACCGTCATGTCGGTGTAGGCCGGCGCGTTTTCCGGCAGATAGCCGATCAGGCGCTTGGCCGGGATGGGGTTGCCGGCCATGTCGAACCCGCCCACCGAGACGCGGCCTTCGGAGGGGGGTATGAACCCCGTGATCATGCGCATGGTGGTGGATTTGCCGGCGCCATTGGGGCCGAGGAATCCGAGCACTTCGCCCCGTTCGACCGTGAAAGAAACGTGATTGACGGCCATTTTGGGGCCGAAAGCCTTGCTCAAATTTTCTACTTTTATCATTCCTGTTACTCCGCTCCGCGGCCGGGCCGGCTGCGGTTTTCTCATTCTGACTGATTGACAGCCATTTTGTTCAATCCCCATCCTACGCGCCCACCGCCTTTTGGACAATGATGAAAAATTGCGTTCAAAAAAAACTCAAAAATCCGCCCCGGCCGGGTTGCACCCGGCTCAGGGGTGCATTTCATTTTTTTGGCTAATTGTTCTTAATCTTAATCCTAATCCTAATCTTAATCTTCTTCATGCACCCGGATTAGGATTAAGATTAGGATTAGGATTAAGAGCCGGAAACCGCAACCCCAAAAAACGGGATTCAGCCCCCCGGCCCCGGCAACAGAACTTTGAACCTTGAACTTTGAACTTTGAACTTCGCACTTTAATCCTATTCTTCCCCCCGGCGCAAGCCATTCGAGGATATTATGTATCAAGGCAAAAAAGTGGTCGTGGTCATGCCCGCTTACAACGCGGCCAAAACCCTGGCCCAGACCTTCCAGGAGGTCATGGCACAGGGCGTCGTGGACCGGGTCATCATCGTGGATGACGCCAGCCGCGACGAAACCACCGCCATTGCCCGGACGCTGCCCAACGCCATCGTCTTGACTCACGAGATGAACCTGGGCTACGGGGGAAACCAGAAGAGCTGCTACCGCCTGGCCATGCAGGAAGGGGCTGACATCATCATCATGGTGCATCCGGATTCCCAGTACACGCCCAAGCTCATCCCCTCGATGGTCTCGCTCATCGCCTGCGGCCTTTATCCCTGCGTGCTGGGCAGCCGCATCCTGGGCGGTTACGCCTTGCAGGGCGGGATGCCCTCCTGGAAATACGTGGCCAACCGCTTCCTGACGTTTGTGGAGAACATGCTCCTGGGCGCCAAGCTCTCGGAGTATCATACGGGCTACCGCGCCTTTTCGCGCGACATCCTGGAACACCTTCCGCTGGAGGCCAATTCCAACGACTTTGTCTTTGACAACCAGATGCTGGCGCAGATTCTCTGGCTCCGCTACACCATCGCCGAGGTCAGTTGTCCGACCCGCTATTTCGCCGAGGCCTCCTCCATCAATTTCCGGCGGAGTGTCAAATATGGTTTCGGCTGCCTCGGCACGGCCCTCTCCTTCCGGCTGGCAAGAATGAAACTCCGCTCCTCCAAACTCTTCCCGCCGCAGTGACTTCCGCCGCCAAAGACAAAGCGCGCACCGCCCTCATCTGCCTGGCGCTGGCCGCCGCCACGCTGGCCGCCTTTTGGGGCGCGCTTCAGTGCCAGTTCGTCAATTATGACGACCCGGCCTACATCACCTCCAACCCGGAACTCCAGCGCGGGTTGGCCTGGCACAGCGTCGTGTGGGCCTTTCGCTCCGGCGCGGCCAGCAACTGGCATCCGCTGACCTGGCTCTCGCATCTGCTGGATTTTGCCTGTTACGGGCTGACTCCCGCCGGGCACCACCTGACCAGCGTGCTCCTGCACGCCCTCAACGGCGTCCTGCTGTTCCTGCTCTTGCAAAAAATGACCGGCGCCCCGGGGCGCGCCGCCCTGGTCGCCGCCTTCTTTGCGCTGCATCCCTTGCGGGTGGAATCGGTCGCCTGGGTTTCGGAGCGCAAGGACGTTTTGAGCGGGCTTTTCTGGATGCTCACCCTCTGGGCCTGGCTCCGCTACGCGGAGGAGTTCAAAGTTCAAAGTTCAAAGTTCAAAGTTTTTTACGCGCTGGCGGTGCTGTTTTTCGCGCTCGGTTTGATGGCCAAGCCGATGCTCGTCACGTTGCCTTTTGTCCTGCTGTTGCTGGATTATTGGCCGCTCGGACGCCTGCCGCGCGGCCTCGCCACATTAGTCAGGGAGAAAATTCCATTCTTCGCCCTGGCGGCGGCCTCGAGCGTCGTGACTTTTTTGGTCCAACGCCACGGCGGCGCGGTCTCTTCATTGGCGGGCGTGCCGCCGGTGGCGCGGGTGGAAAACGCCTTTATTTCGTACGTGCGCTACCTGGGTAAAATTTTCTGGCCGGCGGGGCTTTCGCCGTTGTATCCGCATCCCGGCTACTGGCCGTTGTGGAAAATCGCGGGCGCGGTCATTTTGCTGGCGGCCATCACCGCGTGGGTCATCCGGCGCCGATGTTCCCAGCCCTATCTGGCGGTGGGCTGGTTTTGGTTTGTGGGGATGCTTGCGCCGACGATTGGGCTGGTGCAGGTCGGGATTCAATCCATGGCCGACCGCTACACCTATCTGCCCGGCGTCGGGGTCTTGATCATGGTCGTATGGGGAGCCAATGAGTGGCTGCGGGCGCGGCCGGGCGGGCAATATGTTTTGGCCGCGGCCGCCGCGCTGGCCCTTGGAGCGTGCCTGGTCTTGACGCCGCGGCAGGTCAACTTTTGGCGCACCAGCGAAACGCTTTTCCTGCACGCCGTGGAGGTGACGGACAACAATTATCTGGCTTACAATAATCTGGGCTACGACTGGTCCAACCGCGGGGAAACGGAGAAAGCGATGGCCGCCTACCGGCGCTCGCTGGAAATCAACTCCAATTACGACGAGGCGCACAATAACCTGGGCTTTGCGTTCGCGGCGCTGGGCCGCTACCGGGAGGCGACCAACGAATACATCAAGGCTTTGAGCCTGAATCCAAACCTGACCGAGGCGCACAACAACCTGGGCGTCGCCCTGGGCGATCTCGGTCTGGCCGACGCGGGCATTCACGAATTTCAAGTCGCCTTGTTGGAGAATCCCAATCATGCCGGCGCCCATAATAACTACGGCGTCGCCCTGGCCATGAAGGGCAGGCTCGACGACGCCATCGAGCAATTCCGTCTGGCGGTGGCGGCCGAACCGAGGCACGTCGGCGCCCACAGCGACCTGGGCAACGCCCTGGCTCTCAAGGGCGACTTGGCGGGGGCGATTCGGGAATACGAAATTTGCCTCGGCATCAATTCCAAGGACGCGCAGGTCCACAACAATCTGGCCAACGCCCTCTCCCAACTGGGCAGGCTGGACGAAGCGGCCGCCCATTATCGCATCGCGCTGGGCCTCAAGCCGCAGAACCCCGAGGCGCATTTCAACCTGTGCCTCTGCCTGGAGCGGCAAGGCCGCCGGGCCGAAGCCGAGGAACAGTGCGCCCTGGCGTTGCAACAGCGCCCCGATTACCCGGAAGCGCAACGCGAGTTGGAGGCCTTGCGCAAGGCCCGGTGAATCCGCCGCCTGCGCGAACTTCAAGGTCAACTGGCTGCTTGAAACCCAACAACAGAAGCAGCGGTTGGGGTGGTGGTGTTCAATGGCCAATGACCAATTTTCAATGGCCAATTCTAAATCAACGCTTGCAGGTCCTGATGCGTTCCGAAACGGCCTGGTTGCAAAGGTCACTGGTAAAATCGGAAGTTATTTTCGCACGGACCCTATGGCCGTTCTTTCAAAACCGCCCCGGCCGCTCCGGGAGCGGGCTTGGTCGCAGTAAAAGGCGCTCAAAAACTTGCGTTGGGCCGCGGGTCGGTTCTAAATGTGCGTTCGCATGGTTAATCATACTGTCGCCTTTACCAAGGAAGACCCCTGGCGCGTCTTCCGCATCATGGCTGAATTTGTTGATTCCTTCGAGGTTCTTTCGAAGGTCGGCCCGTCTGTCACCATTTTCGGCTCGGCCCGCGCGCCGGCGGGCAGTCCCAATTACCGCGCGGCCACGGCCATTGCCAGGGAACTGGCCCGGCATAATCTGGCCGTCATCACCGGCGGCGGGCCGGGCATCATGGCCGCGGCCAATCGCGGCGCGGCCGAGGGCGGGGGAAAATCCGTCGGCCTGAACATCGAACTGCCCTTCGAGCAAAAGGGGAACCGTTACACCAACGTGCCGCTCCAGTTCCACTACTTCTTTTCCCGCAAGGTCTGTTTCGTCAAGTACAGCGTCGGCTTCGTCTATATGCCGGGCGGCTTTGGCACCCTGGACGAGTTCTTCGAGGTCCTCACCCTGGTCCAGACCCGCCGCATCCCGCGCTTCCCGCTGATCCTTTTCGGACGCGATCATTGGACCGGATTAGTGCGCTGGATGAAGACGGTCCTGCTCAAGAACGAACTCATCGGCCCGAACGACCTCGATTTGTTCGTCATCACCGACGACACCAGCGAGGTGGTGGACCGGGTCCTGGACTACATGCGGGAAGTCGGCCCGCCGGAAGAGACGCCGCGCGCCCTGGCTTGACCGGGAGCAACCGCAGGAGCGCCCATGTACCGAGTCACACGGCTGGATAATGGATTGACCGTCGCCACGGCGGAGATGCCGCACATGGCCAGCGTCAGCGTCGGCCTGTGGGTGGGTGTGGGCGCGCGCTACGAGACCGAGGCGCTCAATGGCGCCTCCCATTTCATCGAGCACATGTTGTTCAAGGGCACACGGCGCCGCACCGCCCGCCAAATCTCCCAGGCCGTCGAGGGCATCGGCGGCTATCTCAATGCCTTCACCAGCGAGGAGCACACCTGCTTTTACGCCAAGGCCCGCCACGATTATTTCGGCCATTTGCTCGACGTGCTGGCCGACATGTTTTTGCATTCCACCTTCGATCCCGTCGAGCTGGACAAGGAGCGCGAAGTCATCAAGGAGGAACTGGCCATGTACATGGACCAACCCCAGCACTACGTGCAGGAGTTGCTCAACGCCACCTTGTGGCCCGGCCAGGCCCTGGGCCGCTGCATCACCGGCAGCGAAAAATCCCTCAACGCCCTCGGACGGCAGCGGCTGCTCGATTATCAAAAGCGCAATTATGTCGCCCCGGCCACGCTGTTGGCGGCCGGCGGGCGCGTCACCCACCGGGAGGCCGTGGCGGCGGCCAAACGCTGCGCCCACAAGTTCGGGCGCGGGGCGCGGCCTTGTTGCGCGCCCGCCGTTTCCAACCAAGCCAAGCCGGCCTTGCGCCTGTTGACCAAAAAGACCGAGCAGACGCAGATCGCCCTGGGTTTCCGCGCCTGCTCCCGGCACGACGAACGGCGCTTCGCCTTGCGCCTGCTCAACGCCGTCCTGGGCGAGAACATGAGCTCGCGCCTCTTCCAAACCGTGCGCGAGGAATGCGGCCTGGCCTACTCCATTTACAGCAGCAACAGCTTCTTTGACGACGCCGGCGACCTGGTCATCGCCGCCGGACTGGACACCGACAATCTGGAGAAGGTGCTCAAACTCATCCTCCGCGAGACGAAGCGATTGAAGACCCAACGGGTGCCGGCGCCGGAATTGCGCCGCGCACGCGATTACCTCATCGGCCAGCTCGATTTGAGCCTGGAAAACAGCGAGAGCCAGATGATGTGGGCCGGCGAACAATGGCTCGGCTACGGCAAAATCATTCATCCGGACGAAGTCAAAAAGCGTTTGAGCGAAGTCACCGCCGGCCACGTGCGGGCGGCGGCCGCCGCGTTTTTCCGCCCTGAACGCCTGAACCTGGCGCTCATCAGCCCGCTCAAATCCGCCGCCGGGATGGAGAAAGTCCTGGCGGCCTGATTGATGCATCCCATCCTGCAAGCCGTTCAATCCGCCCACACGCCCGAATCGTTGACAGAGCGATTGGCGGGCGAGCGCGGCGTCGTCTTGCTGCTCAGTTCTTATTTCGACTCGCCGCAGGCCCGCTATTCTTTCGTCACGGCCCGTCCGCTGCTGATTTTCCGCTGCTTCGGCGTGCAATGCGAGTTGCTGGGCGCCGGCGGCCGGCAGTTCGGCAATCCCTGGCGCCTGCTGGAGGAGTTGATGGCCCGCTACGAACTGCTGGATGAAATTGACCTGCCCTTTCCGCTGGGCGGCTGCTTCGGCTACTGGGGCTACGGCCTCAAGCATTATGTCGAACGCGGCCTGCCGCGCCGGGCCGTCAACGACCTCGAATTGCCCGACGCTCACGCCGGCTTTTACGACAGCCTGGTGGTCTTCGATCATCGCCTGGAAAAGACCTGGATCGTTTCGACCGGATTGCAGCCCGATGGCTCGCGCGACGCGCAACGGGCGCGGGAGCAATTTGACTTTTGGGCCGGTCACCTGGCGGCCGCTCCGGTGACGCGGCCCGCGCGCGGGGGGAGCGTTTCGTCGTTCAGGTCGAATCTGTCGCGCGAGCAATTCGTGGCCAAGGTGCGGCGCGCGCAGGAATACATCCGCGCGGGCGACATTTACCAGGTGAACCTGTCGCATCGGCTCAGGGCGCGGACCGACCTGGCGGGTTGGGAGTTTTTCCAGCGGCTGTGCGACGTTTCGCCCGCGCCCTTCGCGGCCTTTCTGGGTTGCGGCCAGTTCCAGGTTTGTTCCTCCTCGCCGGAATTGTTTCTCCGCCTCAACGGCCCGCTGGCGCTGACCCGGCCCATCAAAGGCACCCGCCCGCGGGCGGCGGACGCGACGCGCGACGCGCAGTTGACTTACGAACTGCAAACCAGCGCCAAGGACATGGCCGAGTTGGTCATGATCACCGATCTGCTGCGCAACGATCTGGGCAAGGTGTGCGAGTTTGGCTCCGTGCAGGTGCCCGAATTGGTCCGCTTGGAACGCTTCCCGCAAGTGCAACACCTGGTCTCCACCGTCACCGGACGGCTGCGGCCGGACCAATCTCATGTCTCGGCCTTCGCCTCCTGTTTTCCCGGCGGCAGCGTCACCGGCGCGCCCAAAATCCGGGCCATGGAGATCATTGACGAGTTGGAACCGGTCACGCGCGGCCCTTACACCGGCGCTATCGGCTACCTCGGCTTCAACCGCGAGAGCCAGTTGAGCATCACCATCCGCACCGCGATTTGCCGGCCGGGCGAAATTTATTTCCACGTCGGCGCGGGAATCGTCACCGACTCGGTGGCCGAGGCGGAATACGACGAGACCATGGCCAAGGCCGGCGGGTTTCTCGCCGCCTTGCGCCAGCGGCCCCGGCAATTCATCCGAATATGATTGTTTTTCTGAACGGCCAATTTGTGCCCGAGGAGAAAGCCGTGGTTTCGGTCTTCGACCGCGGATTTCTTTTTGGCGACGGCTTGTTCGAGGCCATGCTGGTGCGGCGCGGCCGGATTTTCCGCTGGGAGCAACATTTCGAGCGCCTCCGGCGCGGCATTGAGTTTCTAAAGTTGACAGTCCCCTGGTCCGGGGGGGAACTGTTCCGCTTCTCCATGCAATTGATCGAGCGCAATCGCCTGCCCGATTGCCTTTTGCGTCTGAACCTCTCGCGTGGCGTCACCGCGCGCGGCTATTCCCCGAAAAACGCCGCCCGCCCCGCCGTCGTCCTGACCCTCCACCCGGCGCCGGCGCTGGACGCCCGGCGGCCCGCCCGCTGGCGGGTCATCACCTCGAGCTTTCGCCTCCCGGCCAACGATCCGCTGACGGCTTTCAAGACGGCCAACAAGCTGCCCGAGGTCATGGCGCGGGCGCAAGCCGACGCCGCCGGCGCGGACGAGGCGATCTTGCTCAATCCCAGGGGCTGCGTGGCCGAGGCCGCCAGCGCCAACGTCTTCTGGGTGCGCGGGAACGTCGTTTGCACCACCCCGCTGGCCAGCGGCGCGCTGCCGGGCGTGACCCGCGCCGCCGTCATCGAGCTATGCGTCAAGATGAACATTCCCTGGCGCGAACGCCACGCCAGGCCGGCCGATCTGGCGCGCGCCCGGGGCGTTTTTCTCACCAACACCTCCATGGGCGTGATCGAAGTCGCGTCGCTGGACGGGCGCCGGCTGCGCCGCTCCCCGCTGGTCCGGACGCTCTGGGCCGCCTGCCGCGCGCTGCCCTGACGCGACATGTCAACTAAAATCTCAAATTGCCGCGTTTTGGCGGGAAGGCAGACAAAAAATTAGGATTTGCAGCCGGCATGGGAAGCGTTAATCTGGCCTGCGCCTGTCCGATGGTGTAACGGTAGCACAAGGCCCTTTGGAGGCCTTTGTCTTGGTTCGAATCCAAGTCGGACAGCCAACTGTGGCTGATGGAAGCAAGGCTGTCCGCCTCCGAGATAATGGACGCCTCTTTTGGTCAGCCGGAAATTCGAAGAACAACAAAGCACAATGAAGTCTATAAGTCCCTCAGGGGAAGAATTCAAACTTCCGACGCGCGAGGATTTTCAGGCTGAGTACGCCCGCCTGGAGAAACTCGTCGCCGCGCAGCGCAAGGCCGGGAAAGAAATCGTGGTGGTGGTCGGGCTTGGCTTTGTCGGGGCCGTCATGGCGGCGGTGGTGGCCGATGCGACGGACAGGAAAGGCCGGCCGACGAAGTTCGTCATCGGCATGCAGCGTCCCAGCACGCGCAGCTTCTGGAAGATTCCTCTGCTCAACCGCGGCGTCTCGCCGATCAAGGCCGAGGACCCGGAGGTGGCGCAGTTGATCACACGCTGCGTCAACGAGAAACAAACCATGGTCGCCACCTACACCGACGAGGCGCTGCAATTCGCCGACGTGGTGGTCGTGGATGTGCAATGCGATTACCTCAAAGAGTCGCTGGGCAACGTCTCCACCGGGGCGGCGCACATGGCCGCGCTGGAGGCCTCCATCGCCACCATAGCCGAGCACATCCCGCCGGCTGCTTTGGTGCTGATTGAAACGACGGTCGCGCCGGGCACGACCGAACAGATTGCTTATCCGATCATGAAGAAAGTCTTCAAGAAACGCGGCCTTCGTTCCGAGCCGTTGCTGGCCCACAGCTACGAGCGCGTCATGCCGGGGCGGAACTACGTGGCGTCCATCCGCGACTTCTGGCGCGTCTGCAGCGGGGTGAACTCAACCGCCCGCAAACGGGTCACACAATTCCTCAATGAGGTGCTGCATACGGACAAGTACCCGCTGACCGTGCTGGATCGCCCCATTGAATCGGAAACGGCCAAGATTGTGGAAAACAGTTATCGGGCGACCATCCTGGCTTTCCTGGACGAATGGTCGTTGTTCGCCGAGCGCAACGGAGTGGACTTGAAGAAGGTGATTGAAGCCATCAAGGTCCGGCCCACTCATTCGAACATCATCTTTCCCGGACCCGGCATTGGCGGCTACTGTTTGCCCAAAGACGGCGGGCTTGGGGTATGGTCTTACCGGCACGTCTTCGGCTTCGAGGATGACATCTTCAAAATCACGCCCCTGGCGATTGACATCAACGACACCCGCGCGCTGCACGCCCCGCAATTGGTGCGCGACGCGCTGCGCAACATGGGCAAGCCGATGGCCGCCGCTGAAGTGCTCCTGCTGGGCGCCTCTTACCGCGAAGATGTGGGCGACACCCGCTACAGCGGCTCGGAGATGATCGTGCGCAAGCTCACCGAGATGGGAGCCGATGTCAAGGTGCATGACCCTTACCTGGACCATTGGTGGGAATTCGAAGCGCAAGACACCTATCCCTTGCCCAACTATAGCTGGGCGCGCTTCTTCCACCGGCAGGACTCGTTGCAGAACCTGCGCATCGAAAAAGACTTGTGGGGCGCGATGAAAGGCGTGGATGCCATCGTTCTGGCCGTCCGCCATGAGCCTTACCTGCAACTCGACCCCGACAAAGTGTTCAAGTGCGTTGGCCACCGCTTTGTCATCATTGACTGCTTCTGCGTGCTCAACGACGAGCAGATTCGCCGCTACCTGGAATTAGGCTGTGAAGTCAAAGGCATGGGCCGCGGCCATATCAAGCGGATCAAAGACAGTCTCGATGCCCGCCGCGATCGCAAGCGGAAGAAGGTCTAGGCGCAATGAAATTCAAAATCTGGAGAAAACCATGACCCATCCACGGAAGGCCGCCAAACCCGAAGTCTCCATGAGCGCGATGGATGCCATCCATCATCGCCGCTCCGTCCGCAATTATACGACCCAGACAATCGATCGAGCCGTCATCCGTTCGCTGCTCGATGCCGCCGTCCACGCTCCCACGGCCATGCGTGAGGAGCCGTGGTCATTTGTCGTCATTCAGGACAAGAACCTGCTGAACCGCTTGTCGGACAGCGCCAAAGAAAGGGTACGCAGCGAGACGCAAGCTTCCGCTTCCGAGCAGGCAAAGCATTTGCTCGAGCTGGTGAACAAACCGGATTTCCATGTTTTTTACAACGCCGGCACGCTGATCGTCATCTACAGTAAATTTCAAGGGCCGTTTGTCGCGGCAGATTGCTGGCTGGCAGCGGAAAACCTGATGCTCGCCGCCTGCGCAAAAGGGCTTGGCGCCTGCGTCATCGGTTTGGCGGTTTCGGCGCTCAACACGCCGGAGTGGAAAGCTGCGTTGAAAATCCCTGCTGAAATGACAGCCATCGCGCCGATCATTGTGGGTGTGGCCGCCGGCGAAACGCCGCCCGTGCCTCGCAAGCAGCCGGAAGTTGTGGCCTGGAAATGACGCCGATGGGAATGCCGCCGTGGCAAAAAAATCCTTGCGCTTATCTCAAGTTTACCGTCTGATCGAGCCCGGGCCGGTGGTGCTGGTCACCACCGCCAGCGGCGGGCGGGCGAATATCATGACCATGTCGTGGCACATGATGATTGATTTCGAGCCGCCGATCCTGGCTTGCGTTATCAGCAACCGGAACTACACGTTCGGCATACTGAAGAAAACCAAAGAATGCGTCATCAACATTCCGACGGTGGAATTGGCCAGAAAGGTGGTGGCCTGCGGGAACACATCCGGGCGAAAAACCGATAAGTTTAAGGAATTCGGCCTTACGCCGTCCGATGCCGCTTGCGTGCAGGCGCCGCTTATCGACGAGTGCTATGCCAATCTTGAATGCAGGGTGATCGACACCAAGCTCGCGACACCATACAACATCTTCATCGTTGAAGTGGTCAAGGCGTGGATTGACCGCTCACAGAAAGATCCCCGCACCATCCATCATCATGGCTGCGGCACGTTCGTGGTTGACGGCCAGACCATTAAGCTGCCTTCCAGAATGAAATAGGGTGGTTGTCTTGCCCTTAAGAAATGAGCTGCATCCCGGAACGACCGGCCTTGCAGCATGGACGGGCATTGACAGGCAAACTGCGGTGGTGTATAACACACTTGTTAAACATGAAAACAGCCAACGTCAGACAACTCCGGCACGCCTTCGGCCAGGTGATGAACCTGATAGACGAAGGCCAGCAGGTGGAAATCGTCAAAAAGGGCAAGGTCATCGCGCTCTTGTCCCCGCCGCCGCGCCCGAAAGCGAAAAAGATCAAACTGCCGGATTTTGAGGCGCGCCGGAAACGCATCTTTGGCGACCGGGTTTTGCCCGGCAACATCATTGCGGAGGAACGAGAGAGCTACGAATGGTAGCCTTTGCCGACACCGGCTTTATTGCTTCGCTTTACCTGGAAGAGTCCACGTCCCAGGCGGCGGACGCGGCGTTGGGCAGCAGGCGCGAGCCTCTGCCGCTCACTCCCCTGGCCATGCTGGAACTGCGCAACGCCTTCAACCGTGCTGTTCACCGCCAGCGCATCACGGCCGCACAGCGCGACGCCCTCTGGCAGGACGTGGAAGCGGACATCGCCAACGGCTTTCTTGTGCCGACGCCGGTTGCGTCCGAGGAATTGCACGAAAAGGCCCGGCAATTGAGCGACCGCCACACGCCCACGCTCGGCACACGCAGCCTGGACTTGTTGCACCTCGCCGCGGCATTGGTTTTGGAAGCAGAAGTGTTTTTCAGTTTCGACGACCGGCAGCGCAAAGCCGCCGCCAGCGAAGGGTTGAAAGTGAAACCGTGAATCAACGGACTGGCGAAGAAAGCGGGGGCGGAAAAGTGGTTTGCCGTTGCGCCGTCGAAATCCGTTGCCAACGTCATTCCGCTACGCGATGCGGCCAACGGATGAAACCCGATGAATCCGGCAGGCGGGCGCAAAAGGCGGCAAAGGCGTGTATTGACGAGTTGACATGGGTAACATAAATGATACCCTATAAATGGCGCTTTTGAAATTCGGGAATACGTCGAAAACGGGCGGTCGCCATACGCGATATGGTTCGAGGACTTGGACAGCGTCACAGCGGAGCGGGTGGACAGATACTTGCGACGGCTGGAACAAGGCAATTTTGGCGCGGCCAAAGCGTTGCAAGACGGCGTGTTTGAAGTGCGAATGGATTTTGGGCCGGGCTATCGCGTGTATTACGGGCGCGACGGCCAGACCATCATCATTTTGTTAGGTGGCGGCAGCAAACGGCGGCAGGACGCCGACATCGCCGCCGCTGTGGAGCGATGGAAGCGGTACAAACAATCGAGGCGGTAAAATGATAACAACACGAGACTACAGAGAAACGGTCATGGCGCGGATAAAACGCGACCGCAAGTTTGCGCGGCTGTTCTATGCTGGCGCGGTTGAAATGCTTTTGGAAGGCGACACAGCCGGGGCGCTTTCCAGACTGCGCGACCTGGTCAACGCCGAAATCAGTTTCAAAGAACTGGCGCGACAGACCGGCCTGGGCGAAAAATCCCTTCATCGGATGCTCAATCGCAACGGCAACCCCACCGCGCGGAACCTGGGCGTTATCATCAAGAGCATTGCCGAAGACTTGGACATCAAACCCCGCGTCGAATTCGCCTGAGACGCCATGATTCACGGCTATTACAAAGCACTCGCCACAAAGGCGGAAGTGGAAAAATGATCCGCCATGAATCCACAGGACGCGGCAACGAACGTCGTTGAACTGCGAAAAACCAGGCCGTGAAGCCCTCGAAACGAAAACCTGAACCCTCTGCTGCTTCTGAGCAAATCGCTCCGCCGTATGCCAAGCCTTATTCTGCCGAAAAGCCCGACAAGCCCAGCAATCTTCCTGAGCCAACCAAAGATGGCGTGGATAAGAGGTTTGCTCTCTGGCAAGCCACGCTCCGACGGGAATAATTGCCGTTTCGATTCCGTCCGTCGTCCGAGAAGACGCTCGACAGCGGGGCCGGCGTGATTAGACTGGGCATCGAAATGACGGACAGTGAATTGAGCACACTTGTCGCGATGGTGCAGCAAGCGAGACACCGAAAAGGCACGCCGGGATTCATCGGCTGCCGAGGGGAAATGGAAGGTCAAACCGGCATCATTGTTTACTCGTTCACAGACGGCGCCAGCGCCGCTGCTTTCCAGATGAAAAGGCAAATCGAGGCCCGCCCGTTGCGATTGGAAATCCTGGACCAAAGGCCCAGCGAAGTCCGCGAGTACCAGGAGTAAATCTGTCGCATTATCGCTTCAAGCCGGCGCGGGCGTCGAGCCGGCCGGCTCCAACGGGCGAAGGCCGCACGCCCCGCGCCAGCGATCCACGCGCTCGCCCAAGCCGATCTGTGCCAGGTAGCCAGGATGGATGCCCGGAGGCGCTTCCGCTCCGGCAACCGGGGGCGGTGACTCGGTTTGGTGGGCAAAAATGTTGGCCGCATGCACCGCCGCCAGCAGCGAGAAGGTCTTGTCCCCAGAACGCTCCGGCTCATGGTGGAAGGCGATGGCTTCAAGGATCGGCAGCGGCAACCCCCAACCCGCCAGCAAGCAAGCCCCCAGTTTGGCGTGGTCCACCCCATAGACTTGCCGCTCAGCCGCGCGCTCCGGGAGATTGCCTGTCTTGGTCAACGCCTGCACTCGGATGAACATCTCTGGCAGATTGCCCGCCAGGACCAGCTTGCCCACGTCATGCAAAACCCCGGCGGTGAAGGCCGCTTCCGCCATCGGCCCGCTTTTGGCTTCGCTCAAGGCAATGGCCCGCGCAAAGGCCCCAACCTGAATGCTGTGCCCCAAGAGCCGCTGCACCGGCGAGGCCACCCCCTGGTTGCCTCCATACTGCGAGAATATCCCCGCCAGCAGAATGAGCGTCTTGATGCGATCGGTGCCCAATATGATCACCGCCTCCAGCAGATTGGTCACTTCGCGCGACGAGGCGAAAAATGCGGAATTGACCAGTTGCAACAATTTGGCCGACATGACCGGATCCTGCCCGATCAGGGCGGCAATCACTTCCAGCGAGCCGTTTGGATCGCGCAACTCCGCCGTCACCCGCGTATAGAGTTCGGGCGTGGCCGGCAGTTTGCGGATTTGCGGCAGGAGCGCTTTGATCGCCGGTTCGGCCATCCACTCTCGCAGAAGGACTCTCCGGAGCAAACTGGCCGCCAAGGTGGTCGCGTCTGCCTGGCTGGCCACCAGTGGAATCCCCAGACCTTTCCACAAATCCACCGCCTTGGGGTCCGACATCTCGCAGCGAATCAGGCAGAGGATTTCGGGCCGTTGCTCCCTCACCGCTTCAATCAATGGTCGCGCGTTGGGCGCGCGGCCATCCACGACCAGTGCCGCCAACGAAATGGATGTCAGAATCTTCACCGCCGCGTCGCTATCGGTCGCGTGCAGGCAAACCCAGTCAGGCTGAAGACAGGCCAGGTCCTGCTGAAGCTGGCCGAACCACAACGCATCGCCTCCGACAAGAAGGACGCGCCACCCTGCGGGCAGGCCCTTTGCTGACGTTGCTGGCGGCAGCGTCAAGCCGCCATTTTCAGTCCCTTCTTTCCAGCCCGCGTCGTTGAGTGCCACAGGGTGATGCTGCGCCAACCCTCCTTGCTCTCACAAGCAAAAAAGCGGCCCTCTCAGGGCTGCTCCACCGTCAAGAGCGCCACCGAATCGCGGTCACGGATGAAGAGGCGGTTGCCGGAAACCACCGGGTAGGCGTAGGTCGGCGAATCGGCCACCTTGAGACTGGCCACTTCGGTGTAGGATTTGTCATTGGGCTGCACCACATAGAGCTGCGACTTCGGGGTCAGGGCCAGCAGGACCGAACCGGCATCCACCACCGAACCGAAGCCCCGGGCGCCTTTGGCATCGGCGTCGGTCCACGCCAGCGCCCCCGTCTTTGCGTTCACGCAAAACAAATTGCCCCGTTGGGAGATGCCGTAGAGAAAACCATCCTTGAGCACCGCCGTGTTAAACTGCGGCGAAACGTCAGCCGCGGTCCAAAGGTCCGTCGTGGCAAAGGCCTCCCCTTGCTTGGCCACTTTGACCGCATGAGTGCCGCGTCCGGCGCCCGCGTAGATCAGCGTGTCTCCATCAACAATCGGCGTGGCGGCGTTGTAATTCATCCCCTGCGCCGCGAAGGGCGTCTGCCAGGCCGTCTTCCCGTCCATGCCAATTCCCACGACACTCTTGTCCGTGAGCGCGACGACGATTTTTGTGCCCGCCACGGTCATGAGCGCCGGGGAAGCGTAGCCTGGCCCCGCGCCGGTCCAATGCCACTTCTGATCACCGGACTTGAGGTCATAAGCCGTTACGCCGCCATCCGCCGGCCCGCCCGCCTGCACGACGCACATTCCATCGGCGATGAGCGGCGAGGAAGCAGTGTAAAACCTGGGCCAGGCGGTGGCATCTTTCTTCTGCCAGAGTTGGCTGCCATCCGCCGCGTCCCAGCACGTCAAAATGCCCGTCACGCCGAAGGTGACCACTTTGCCCTCGGCCACCGCCGGGGAGCTGCGCGGCCCGCTGTGCTCTCGAGCCGCAGGCCCTTCCGGCGGGGGCGCTTCATATTTCTTCCGCCAGATTTCCTTGCCGTCGGCGGCATTGAGGCAGATGAGCGTTTCGTCATTCTCCACCCGCGAGAAGACGAAGAGCTTCTCGCCGACGAGCGCCGGGGTGGTGTCGCCCAGGCCGACGGGCTGCTTCCATTTCAAGGGCAGTTGCGCCGGCCACGCCTTGGGGGCTTTGAAGCCCTCCACTTTGGCGTCGCGATTGGCGCCGCGCCATTGGGGCCAGTCTTGGGCCGGGAGGGGGGTTGAGGCGAAAACGAGAAGACCGCCAACAATTACGGCCTCAAGGAAGGTTCTGTTTTTCATAGACGATGGTGCCAAGGATACTGCCGCCGCCTCCCTGAATCAAGGAAATAATCGCGCGACGACCAATTAGAGCCGGTTCCGGCTCCTCATACTCTTAATCCTAATCCTAATCTTAGTCTTAATCCCCCCTGATTAGTGGCGGCCCGAAGCGGATCAAGATTAGGAATCGGCTGGCCAGGGGTGCATGACAAAAATCTTCACTTTCTTGGTAGGGCAGAGCTGCTGAGACTGTCCCAAAAGTATTTTTTTTGATCGGATTTTTCATGCCGCTTTTCATGTCGCCCAATGGGGAAGCCATTCACCAAATGGTTTTATGGCGCTTCCGACGGC
>Ga0326727_10004856_pt1 | contig 39444 bp, 38 predicted proteins | sample MB2enrmetagenome_FD_207643 | JGI IMG/M metagenome (GOLD analysis project Ga0326727, IMG submission 207643) | Lab enriched peat soil microbial communities from McLean, Ithaca, NY, United States - MB29MY | ecosystem: Environmental > Terrestrial > Soil > Wetlands > Peat | place: USA: New York...
CGTCTGATTCGCCTATTTCAACTCCAGAAAAGGATAGATTTTCTAGATGGCCATTTGCAAGAAGAATATCAGATGTAATTGCTAGAAGAAGTGACCCAAGTAGCATTGTTATTGGCTTATACGGGGCTTGGGGTGATGGCAAAACAACGGTATTAAATTTCATTGAGGAGGCCTTAAAGCCTGATCAAAATGTAATATGCATCAAGTTTAACCCTTGGCGCTACGGTACAGAAGATCAACTTCTAGAGGGATTCTTCCACAGTATAGCTGATGCACTGGATACAAAACTTATAACTTCTGGTGAAAAAATTAAAGATATAGTCAAAAAAGTTGCACCAGCAGCTGCTGGCGTCTTTGGGCAGAAAACTATTGGTGATGGCGTTGCCCAATTTATAAGTGGACCGACATTAGTTGAACTTAGATCCAGAATAGAAACAGCATTAGAAGAGGCAAAAAAAAGAGTAGTTATTTTGGCTGATGATATAGACAGGCTGGAAAAAGAAGAGATTCATGCCATTTTCAGATTGGTAAAGCTGACGGCAGATTTCAAATACACTTCATACATACTAGCTTTCGACGAGCAAGTGGTTTCATCAGCATTGCAAGATAGATATGGATCAGAGACTGTAAATGCAGGAAAAGCATTCCTGGAGAAGATAATACAGGTGCCTCTAAACTTGCCATCAGTCGATAAAAAAGTTTTAAGAGGATTTTGTTTTGAGAGTGTGGACAAAGCTTTAGCCATGGCTGATATTCGACTGACAGAGCAGCAAGTTCAGGAATTTGTGAGATATTTTTCAGTAGCTTTTGATATACGATTAAAGACACCAAGAAAAGCGAATATGTACGGCAACATACTGATGTTTTCCCTGCCAATTCTAAAAGGAGAGGCGAACCCAGTTGATGTCATGCTAATAGAAGGTATTAGGGTTTTCTTTCCGAATCTTTATGAAACGATCAAAAAAAATCCAGGAATGTTTACTGGTAGCGCCAGAGATGCATACGGAAACCAAGATAAAGAAAAGCCCCATATTATCGCTACCATCAATAAATCAATTGACTCCTCAGATCCAGAAGAAATTCAAGGAGTACTGAGACTTTTAAAATCCCTATTTCCGAAGCTTGATGCCGTTTATGGTAATACGTACTATGGTGACGAATCAGAAAAAATTTGGTCAGAAGCACAGAGAGTTTGTTCGGCCGCGTATTTCCAAAGATATTTTACATATGCTGTGCCAGAGGATGATATCCCCGACCAAACGATAGCAAAACTAATCGAAATATCAGCAGGAGGGGATGTAACTGATACTGCTAAATTCTTTGAACAGCTTTTAACACCCCAAAATGCCGATAGACTTATCCGAAAGCTGAGATCGCGGTCTAATTCAATTGCGCAAAAAGCATCAATGACGTTGACCGGAGTTCTGCTCTTGCATTCCGATCTTTATCCTAATCCAGAAATCCTGTATAATTTTAATAATCCGTATGCACAAGCAGCAATGTTAATAAGCGATTTGATTCAAAATGTCACTGAGAAAACGGAGAGAGTTTCTCTATCTAAAATTTGTATGCATAATGCGCCTGACATTGAGTTCTCTCTTGCAATTTTTAGTTGGCTTAGAACAGAAGATAAGGATAGACCGGAGCAAGATGCATTTACGGAAGGTGAAATAAATGATATTGGTAATACGTTAGCTGATCGTATTAAATCAATATTTGAAAGCAATATTGATATTACCAACCAGCATCCGAAAGTATGTGGCCAATTATTATATCATGTAAAAAAATACCTAGGTGAATCTGAGGTCGATAAATATATTATTCGACTCTTTAGCACCTGTGATAAATCAGTTTTTAGGTTATTAGACACCTTTATTCCTATGGCATGGGGAATGGAATCAGGAATACCCCATAAGTCAGACCTCCGAAGAAATCAATATGATACCATAACCAACATTGTTAATCCTGATGTTATTATATCCGCAATAACTGATGAGCTGGGTGAACTTCCCTCTTCAATGAAAGAATATCCTCGTGAGGATAAAGATCGAGTTCTTTTGTTCGTAAAACAATTTATGTGGTTACATGACTATGTTCGCAGGGAACAGACGAAACCCATTGAAGAAAATAGCCAGCCATCGGATGCAAATTGACTTCGCTACGCATTTGATCCGCACAACCGTTAAAGCTCGCAAAGCATCCCAAGCCTCCTACCCCCTGAAATGCTCCGCCACGATCCCCTGTGCCAAATCCATGGACGAGGTGAAGGCCGGGGAGATGGGGTTGAGGACATGGAGCGAAGCCCCGTCCGCCACGACCATGAAATCCATGACCATCTGCTTGGTCGTCCAATCCACCAGTTGGGGCCGGATGCCGACCTTGGCGGAGGGGAGCACGTCGCTGGGAGAGAGTTCCTTCACCAGCCGGGCCGCATCCCGGAAGAAGCAGGAGGGGATGTATTTCAGCGGCTCGCTGAGCGCCACGCCGCGGAACTGGGGGTTGGCCAGGAACAGCACCAAGTCCTCCAGGGCGATGCCGAAACCCTCCCTGTCGATCCCGGCCAGGATGCCGTAGTTCTCCCGGCCGAAGGCGGGGATGGCAGTGGGCCCCAGGTAGACGTCGCCATGGACGCTGCGGGTGAAGTGGACCCCCAGGAACGGGTTTTTGATGTCCGGCACCGGGTAGATGCTGGAGTTGACCGTAAAGGGAGCGGCCTTGCTCAGCAGCCGGTAGACTCCCTTGAAGGGGATCAGGCGATAGTTCGCACCCACGTTGAACAGCCGGGCCACCTTGTCGCAATGGGCGCCCGCCGCGTTGATGAAGCGGCTGAAGCCGATCTCCCCCTTGCCGGTCAGGGCCGTACCGCTCCCCTTCAGCCCGGTCAGGCGGCAATCCAGATGAAACCGCACCCGGCCGCTCTGTTCCAGGTCGTTCTTCAGGCTCTCCAGCACCGCCTTGGGGTCCACCACGGCCGTGTAGTGAGAGAACAGAGCCCGCTCCACGGTAAGGGCATTGGGTTCGATCTCCGCCAACTGTTGTTCGTCGATCATCTCCACCTTGGCGCCGTTGGCCGTGGCCCGGCGGTGAAGCTCGTCCAGCACCGGCAACTCTTCAGCCGTGCGGGTCACGATCACCTTGCCGTTCTCCAGCAGGGGGAGCCCTTTTTCCTTGCAGTAGGCGCGCATCAGGAAATTGCCGCTCAGGCACGACCTGGCCTTCAGGCTGTCGGGGGAATAATAGATCCCGGCGTGGAGGACGCCGCTGTTGCGGCCCGAGGCGTGGCGCCCAAGTTCAGGCTCCTTCTCGATGACTACGATGTCGCCGTACCCGGCCTTGACCAGTTCGCGCGCAATGGCCAGCCCGATGATGCCGGCGCCCGCAATCAGTATCTCGGCCTTGTCCAGTTGCATATTCCCTCCCAGTGTACCGTGCGATTAGTCGCAGGAAGTAATTCTGAGCTATTTTGGCTGATGCCAAGGCGCGGCGACGAAGGTGTAGCAGAGTTCATACATCAAGGAGCCGCAACAATGGCAGCGGTCAAAAGAGCCGGAATTACGAGTACGAAGTGATCGAACGGGACACTAGCGTCAATGTTGGTCACCAGGTTCAGGAGCAGTTTCAGTCCTTGGCGTTACAAGGACAATCACCACGGCGGTGGCGGCTCCGATGCACGCCTCGCTGAAACGCAACACCGCATTGACGACCGGGCTAAGGGTAGGGTTCATGTGGGAAATCACCATGATGACCGCCACGGTGATGACCGCAAGGCGGCCGTGTGCGGGAACCTTCAACAGTTGGCACAGAACGATGGTAACACCTATGGAAACAGCCATGCCGACCGGACCGAACGGTAAAAAGGAGAGAGACAGAGCGCTGACGACAGCTCCGATGAGGGTCCCCAGCACCCGAAGGCCTGCCGACGTCCAGGTGTCGCGGGTCGTGGCCTGGAGCACCACCAGCCCGGAGATGAGGGACCACAGTCCGCCCATGCTCGCCGACTCGCCGTGAAAGATGCTGGTGGAATACTCCCCGCAGGGGTACGCCACCAGGCAGACCACGATATTCTGGATGGCGACGATGATGCCACACTTGGTAAGAAGTCTCACGATGTAATGTTGCAATGTGCTATTCCCCATGCCCATGCCCCAGCAGGACGCCGGCAACGAGGGCGCACAGCACCACCAGGCAGAAGAAGGCAAAGCGCCAGTCCCGGTCCCGTGCAAAGATCAGCCCTGCCACCACCACCCGCATGATTGGAGTTGCCAGGAGCGTCAGCAGTCCGGCGGTGATGAGCCGCGGCGCAAACCCCGTATGCCCCAGCAGCATGGCGCCGATACCCACGGCCAAAAGGATGGCGGCGATCATCGAGCCGAGGCGCAACAGGCGCGCCAGGACCATCTCGATCGGCTCGTGCCGGGACGGAGCCTCATGGTGCGTCTCGGGCATCATCCTTTCACCCCCCGGTAGATCATCTCGATGGCCGTATAGACGAGCAGCGGGATGAAGAGCTTGCGGATGGTGGATGTCTTCATCCTGACCATCAGCCGGGCGCCCAGCACGGCGCCCAACAGCACCCCAAGCACCACCGGTCCCGCCACCAACGGTTTGACGTCGCCCCGTGCGAAATAGACCACCGCACCGGAGGCCGCCGTTACGCCGATCATGAAGTTGGAGGTCGCAGTGGAGGCCTTGAACGGCATGCGCATGACCTGGTCCATGGCCGGCACCTTGAAGATGCCGGCGCCGATGCCCAGGAGTCCGGCTGCGGCCCCGGAGAAATACATGATGATCAGGCCGGGAAGGGTCCTGGTGACCTGGTACTCCACCCGGCGGCCCAGCATGCGGTCATAGTAGGAACCGGCCAGGTTCAGCTTTTTCGACAGGCGGTCGGGCACGACCTCGCCCGGCAGTTCGGCCTTGCGGGTCCTGAACATGTTGTAGCCCGAATAGGCCAGAAGCAGCCCGAACAGGATGAACAGGAACCGCTGGTCCAGGTAGCCGGCGATCAGGGCTCCGCTCAGTGCGCCGGTGGCGGTGCCCATCTCCAGCCACATGGCCACCCTGGTGTTGGTCAGGCGGTCACGCAAAAAGGCTACCGCCGCCCCGGTGGAGGTGGCGATGATGGAGACGGTGGAGGCTGCCACGGCCGAACGCATGGACACGCCGAACAGCAAGGTCAGGCTGGGCACGATGATGATGCCGCCGCCGAGCCCCAGGATGGAGCCGACGATCCCCGCCGCAATGGCGATGGTGAATATCTCAAGTGTAGTAATGAGTAGGATGGAGTTCTCCTTTAGGAGGGTTGCCCAGTACCCCGTGCGGTTAGTCGCGGGAAGTAATTCCTTTGCTATTTTGGCTGGTGCCAAGACGCGGCGACGCAGGTGTAGCAGGTCTGCATCAAGGAGCCGCGACGACGGCAAAGGCCTTAAGAGCCGGAATTACGAGTACGATAACCGGACGGGTCTAGTCCGTATTGATCCCCAGACGGGCGTACAAGCGCGAAGCATTCCTCTCAGCCGGTGTTTCCTCGCAGGCCGCCTTCCCGACAATCTCGGCCAGGCTTTTTTCCTGGGGAGCGTCCAGTCCGACAAATCTCAGGCCGACCAGGCCAAACCCGGCGTGGACGACCTGGGCCGGCAAATCGACTGCGGATGCGCCCAAACCCTGAGGCAACGACAGCATGCATCTTCCCTCCTGGCGGGCCAGTTCGCAGGCCGCATCCTCCACCCCGATCAGCGCCCCGTTCCGGGAGATATTTTCCACATGGCAGGGGAAGCGCTGATGCAGGCACTGCACTACGCCATTCGCCACAAAAACGATCCGCTGAGAAGACCTTTTTTCACGCATGGGATTGGTCCTTCCACGACAAATATAGCAATTCAAGAAAACATGTTTTTTAGTTTCTCACAAAATCCCGGCAAGGACAATACATTGGTTGTACCACTTTCCCCGAGCCGGCCACAGCCGTCGGAGACGGTTAACAACAACGCAAAGAACAATGGCCGCCAATGGCACAATCTGGTATAGTACCGGGAAAAGATAAACGTATCCTGTTTTTACTCCGTGTTCCTCCGTGTCCTCAGTGGTGAAGCTTTCTTAAGCGGTACGGCAAAAAACCAAAAGCGTGGTTACCACGGAGGACCGGAGAAAAACAGGATCTGCGGGGGACAACCTGAATATCGGATGTTACCGCAGATTAACGCAGATACTGTACAGGAATGATACGGCGTACGAACAACTCGCCAGCTAACGTCTTGTGGCGTGTCTGTTCAGATGTTATCAGCGTTTATCGGCTTTTATCCGTGTACCAAATAGTTTTTTGGGGTTTTACATGACGTGCGATGGCAAGGAGATTGGCATGTTAAAGATTGCGCTGGTAATGACGCTGCTCGTGTCTTCAAGTGTAGCGTATGCCTTGAACAACAGCGACCTGATACAGTTGAACCAGCAGACATCCCGGCAGCAGCAGGAGCAACGGGCCGACGCGGCGCAGTTGCCGGGACAGATGGAGCAGGCCAGGCTGCGGCACGAAGAGTATTTGGAGGAGCAGATTGGCAGGCAACAGCAGGACCAACTCAAGCAAAAACGGTACCTGCAGGAACTGCTCTGGGAATGGCAACGCCGGCAGGACTCCCAGGAGTTGAAGGAGCGGAAGCTGCGGGATCTGCTGATGGAACGACAGCAATCCGGGGGGCTGTTTCAGTGAAGGAAGAGTTCGTGTTCAGTGCGCAGCCTTGCCTCCACTCAACAGCAGGTTGTACCGCAGATATGCATTCAGGCGGTCAGGCGTGTTGAACTCCTGCGAGAAGAGAAGCTCGTCCAATTGATCGGCACCGTGTTGGGTAAGCCCACGAACGAGCTTGAGCATCATGGCGGCATCCTTGTAAGAGTGATCCAGGCTCTTCGCCTCCTCCGTCGTCCGGGGGGGAGTAACTATCACATCCTGCATGGCCTTGGCCATTGTCATGAGGATGGTGCGTTTTATGGTTGTCGTGTAATTTGTATAGATCCAGATATGCACGTCGTCGCGTACGCCGATGCCGGTCGTATCGATCCCTGCTAGGGTGGCATCGTTGACGTTCGGGTCGGGCATGGGCGGCAGATCGCTGTTTATTGCCGTGACCGCGGCAGCGGCCGGGGCGATTTTCTTTTCCGGCCGGTAGACAAGAGCGCCCGTACAAGCGGCAAGGGTGCACCAAAGCACTGCCCCGAGAACCAGCCCCACGATATGTGCCCTCTGTTTGACGATAACAACCACCCTTGTCTCCCCGCCATACGCTTACTTCGAGCAACAGTCCGTTGCAATCACTGCCCCTCTGTCCAGCCCATCCCGGCAACAAGCTTGAAAACACAGCCTGTCCGTGAAAAATCAGCGTGACATTTTGCATCACCTCCACGATCGTTGCAACTGTAAACTGGATTCCTGCAAAAGAGCGCGTGGCCTTCGGGCGCTAACGCGGCCTGCGTCCCGGCTTCGCTTGTGATGGAACATCTTGACCATTGTGATTGAATTGAGCGAAGATATCATTAAGGGAGGGATCAAAGTGTCGGATTATAGTGTCACCTGCACAGTATGCGGCACAGCAAACCGAATCCCGGCCGACAAGGAAGGGAAAAAGGGACGTTGCGGCACCTGCCATGCCGTGCTGCCTCAACTGTACCGCCATCCGCAGCAGCTCACGGACCAGACCTTCGATGCCTTTGTGGAAAACTATCCGGGACCGGTGCTGGCCGAGTTCTGGGCTCCCTGGTGACCGCACTGCGCCTCATTCGCGCCGGCGGTGCGAACAGTAGGGGAGAGACTGGCGGGAAAGGCAGCCGTCGTCCAGATCGATACCCAGCAAAACCCGGCCCTCGCGGCACGATTCGGCGTACGGGGCATTCCGGAACTCGTGCTGCTTCGCGGCGGCAAGATCGTCTCCCGGCTCGCCGGGGCACAGAGCGTTGAGGCTGTTCTCGCCTGGTTCCGGCAACATTCTTAAGGGCCACACTCAAAAAAGCCCTCCTCCGGCAGACTATCTTTCCCGCAGGGTTCAACAACCTCAGTGAGGCGGCGAAGAGGCATAATTAGGACCAACCACTGCACCCAGTTTCTTTGCCGCCTCTAAACCGGCTTCAAATTTCTCTCCCTTTGCAAATTGCAAACAGCCCTTTCTGATCCCTTCCCACCTGTCCGGATGGGCGTCATATGCGGCAGCGTGTTTGTCTATTTCATCGTAAAATGAATCCGGTCCCCCGACAGCCTTTGTTGCGTAGCGCATGGCCTGCGCTGATTCCGCACCATTTTTAAAAGGTCCCTGCACCGCCCAAACAGCATTGATTTTGACAAAAACATCATCCGCCTGCTTCTTCACCTCCTTGTTCCAGTATTGGTATCCTGCGAAAACCAAAACAACTACAACTATTCCGCCTATCATGATTCTTTTCAACATTAATGCCTCCACCGTTTTGATGTTGATCAATATCTATTCATCAGTTCTTTGGTCTCATATGCCTCTTCGAGCATTGCTTGCAGGTGTTTGAGCTCTTCAGGCGTATAAACCGCAGCCCCCTTTTTGATGGCAGCTTCGAGGCGCCTGATCTTCTCAAAAAGGTCAAAGGTCGTGCCGCCTGGGCATTTGTCGGTATTCCCGAGCAAACACCAATCCTTATCCGCATCCTTGCCTTCAGTGGCGTGCGCTGACGCCGCAACCGACAAAACTACTACAAGCAGCAGGATAATCCGTTTCACCGCCGAACCTCCTGTCATTGACCTGCCGGAATGATTGTTTCGAAGCTTTGCATCCAGTCTTCACCACTCATACCCCCGCCATCAGACGATTTGTATCTGTAGGTAAACCGCAACTTGGTGCCTGGCGTTGCCGGCATGGCTACTATGGTGCTGAATGGAACGGTATCGTCGCGCTTCAGTTCATTCATGGTGAAAATAGAGTGCGCAGCCGTTTTGCCCTCATTATCAAGTGCTGCTACCCGCAGTTCGAGATCATAGATCCGGTTGTAACGAACATTGGTTATTACACCATCCAGTATGGTTTTATCTCCCTCTGCCTTGACATTCCACGCCATTTTCAGGTCAAATTGCTCATAATGTTGAGAGAAGCTACTCAGCTTTTCATGGTTGACGTCTCGGTAGGTCGCGCACCCGCCCACCGCAACCAACATCAAAGCCGGGATCAGGAATCTGAGGAACATTGTTGATTACCTCCCTACGCTTTTCAAAGAAAATATTCACCGGCAGAGCCGGGGGCTTTACGATTGCCGGTCCCTCGAAGGGGTCTATCCGCAATCAATCACGTCAAAATCAAACTCGTATTTGGTTTCCGCTACAGATGGAAACCGGGGAAGCACAGTTATTACAAGACAGGATGTGGCGTGGTATCTGTGCTTGCAGGCATTATCGGGTAGACGACCTTGGGCTGTTTGCCGGTCAGGGTACCCAGGAAAGCGGCTAAGGCATCGGTTTCGTCAGCGGTAAGCTGGATGCCGAATTGGGCTGACCCCATGACGGATACCGCTTCTTTCAGACTCCAGACAACACCGGAATGAAAATAAGGATAGGTGATGGCAACGTTGCGCAGTGAAGGCGCCCTGAAGACATACTCATCCTTGGAGGTATTGGTAACGCGGAACCGTCCCTTGTCGGCCCGTGGCAAGATGTTCTCGGCCGGCTTTTCCACAACACCAAAGGGATAGTAACCTTGTCCTCCAAGATTCAGTCCGCCGTGACAAGCGACGCACCCCTTGTCGATGAAGAGCTTCAGGCCGGTGGTCTGCTTGGCGTTAAGGGCTTTTTTGTTCCCCTTGAGATAACGGTCAAAGGCCGAATCGGGGGTGATAAGGGTAGCTTCAAAGACCTCTATGGCCTTGGCCATGTTATCGAAGGTCACGGGATCTTTTTCGGCCGGGAAAGCCTTTTTGAAGAGACTGACATATTCAGGAATGCTGTTGAGTGTTTTTATGACTTGATCAGGTGTATTACTCATTTCAACAGAGGCTTGCACCGGCCCTTTGGCCTGTTCGGCCAGATCCTTGGCACGGCCATCCCAAAACTGAGCGATGTTGTAGACCGAATTCAGCACGGTCGGCGCATTGCGTGGTCCTTTCTGCCAACCGTGGCCGGTTGATGTCATCTGGAGGTCGGCTCCACCCAAGCCAACGTTGTGGCAGGTATTGCAGCTGATCAGTTGCGATTTGGACAAGCGAGGATCAAAGTAAAGCTTGGCACCGAGATCTACTTTTGTGGCAGAGGCGGGGTTGCCCTTTAATACTGGCGGCTTGGCCGGGATCGGTTTGAACAGGGCCTTGGCGTTGGACATAAGGTCGTCTGTGGCGAAAACCTGACCTGCCATGGCGATAACCGCCAAGACCAGTGCAAACTTTGTAACCATCCGTTTCATCAGCTCATCCTCCTTTGATTGTTTGTTTTGCTACCCACTTCCTGTTAGAAACCCTCGAAGACGTTTATGCAACGATCAGGCGAGGTCGAAACGGTCAAGGTTCATAACTTTGTTCCACACCGCTACAAAGTCGTTCAAAAACTTCTCCTGGGAGTCCTCACATGCATAGACTTCCGCCAAGGCCCGGAGTTGGGAGTTTGAACCGAAGATGAGGTCGACACGGGTGCCGGTCCACTTTAGCTCGCCCGTTACGCGATCACGACCCTCGAACACGTCGTCTTCCGAGGCCGCCTTCCACGCTGTTCCCATGTCGAGCAGATTCACGAAGAAGTCATTGGTGAGCGTCTCGGGCCGCTTGGTGAAGACGCCGTGCCGGGACTGCCCGAAGTTGGCGTTCAAGACACGCATACCGCCGACGAGAACCGTCATCTCAGGTGCGGTCAGCGTCAGCAATTGCGCCCGATCAACCAGCAACTCCTCTGCCGACACGGCGTATTTGGTTTTGAGGTAGTTACGGAACCCGTCTGCAGCCGGTTCGAGTACGGCGAACGCCTCCACGTCGGTTTGCTCCTGGGTCGCATCCGTGCGCCCCGGTTTGAAAGAAACGGTCACATTGTGGCCGGCATTCTTCGCTGCGTGCTCGATAGCTGCGCATCCACCCAGGACAATCACGTCGGCGACCGAGACCATTTTCCCGCCTGACTGCGCTCTGTTAAACTCCTTTTGGATTCCTTCAAGGGCTCGCAGCACAGTTCCAAGTTGGGCAGGCTGATTGACTTCCCAGTCCTTCTGCGGCGCAAGACGGATGCGCGCGCCGTTCGCCCCGCCACGCTTGTCGGAGCCGCGGAACGTGGACGCCGACGCCCAGGCCGTCGAGACCAGTTGGGAGACCGATAGCCCCGCAGCGAGGATCTTGCCCTTGAGATCGGCGATATCCTGCGCGTCAATCAATTTATGAGTGACTGCGGGAACGGGGTCTTGCCACAGCAGATCTTCTTCAGGTACTTCCGCGCCGAGATAGCGCGAGCGCGGCCCCATGTCGCGGTGGGTCAGCTTGAACCACGCCCTGGCGAAGGCGTCTGCGAATTTCTCGGGGTTCTGCTGGTAGCGCCGCGCGATCGGTTCGTAGATCGGATCGAAGCGCAACGAGAGGTCCGCCGTGGTCATCATCGGCCGGTGCTTCTTCGACGGGTCGTGCGCGTCAACCACCATGTCCTCTTCGGCTACGTCCCTGGCCAGCCACTGATGCGCGCCGGCCGGGCTCTTGACCAGTTCCCACTCGTATTTGAACAGCGTTTTCAGATAGCCCATGTCCCATGTGGTCGGGTTTGCTTTCCAGGCGCCCTCAATGCCGCTGCCTATCGTATCGCCGCCTTTGCCGCTGCCGAAGCTGCTCTTCCAGCCGAGTCCCTGCTCCTCGATGCCGGCGGCCTCAGGTTCCGGGCCCACATGTGTTGCAGGGCCGGCGCCATGACACTTGCCGAAGGTGTGCCCGCCGGCGATGAGCGCGACGGTCTCCTCGTCGTTCATCGCCATGCGTGCGAAGGTCTCTCGAACGTCACGGCCCGAGGCGACCGGGTCCGGGTTGCCGTCCGGGCCTTCCGGGTTCACGTAGATCAGGCCCATCTGCACGGCGGCGAGGGGGTTTTCTAGATCCCGGTCGCCTGAGTAGCGGCTGTTGGGCTTGTCGCTGGTGGCCAGCCATTCTTTTTCACCCCCCCAGTAAATGTCTTCTCCGGGCTCCCACACGTCTTCGCGTCCACCGCCAAAACCGAACGTCTTAAAACCCATCGACTCCAGGGCGCAGTTGCCGGCGAGGATCAACAGGTCGGCCCAGGATATTTTTCTGCCGTATTTCTGCTTGATCGGCCAAAGCAGGCGGCGCGCTTTGTCGAGGTTGACGTTGTCCGGCCAGCTGTTGAGAGGCGCAAAGCGTTGGGTACCCGATCCCGCGCCCCCGCGGCCGTCACCGGTGCGGTAGGTACCTGCGCTATGCCAGGCCATCCGGATGAAGAGCGGCCCGTAGTGACCGTAATCAGCCGGCCACCAGCCCTGCGAGTCGGTCATCAGCGCATTGAGGTCCTTCTTCAGCGCCTCCATGTCGAGTTTCTTGAATTCTTCAGCGTAGCTGAACTCCTCGCCCATCGGATTGCCCATGGGAGAATTCTGGTGAAGGATCTTCAGGTTCAACTGGTTCGGCCACCAGTCCCGGTTCGACGTGCCGCTGCCGGCAGTTAGTTTGTCCGCTCTGCCTGTTACTGGACACTTGCTATCTTTACCCATCTCTGTTCTCCTTTCCATTCAGGTTTGAATAGGTACGGCTTCGTCAACCACCCCGCCGCAAGCGGACGGGTATCCAAATGCATTCTGATGAATCAAGAAAGGCATTTCTTGCAGACCCCGTAGACAACGACGTTTTTGTTGTCTATCCGCCCCCATGAGGCAGTTTCTATTGGGAGGGGCGCATCATCAATGGTGGTCCATTGAAAATCCATGATTTCCTGGCACCTGCTACAGATCAAATGGTGATGTTGTTTGTGTGTCACCTCGAATCTGGCAAGGCTTTCAATCGTATCGACCTTTTTAATAAATCCATGGTGCACGAAAGTGGCCAAAGTCCGGTAAATAGTGTCTAAAGACATCATTGGAAATGTATCGTGCAGCCTCTGATAGAGAGCTTCCGCTGTGGGGTGGTCTGTTGCCAGCGCCACCTCCCGATAGATCGCCAAACGCTGGTGCGTGAGCCGGAGGCCAACTTCCCGGCAAGCACGCTTAAACTCTGTAATTTGTATCTCTATGGGTTCCGACATGACTGAATACCAACGTTATTTAGTTAAGAAAAATTCTTATGTAATGAGATTAACACAAATAATGCCTCTGTCAACATGGCCCAGATATTTTTCATAGAAGTCGATCCCCAGCTTGGAGCCAAACAAATCTCTGTGCGGGTCTTCAATAATGAAGCGCACTTATGACCTCTTCTGTCGGTATGCGATTGAGGACAGTGGCCGTGATCATGTTTTGTACTATTGAAAAACACAAAATGCACAGGTATGCTCAAACTGCAGAGAATAAGGATGAATGCGCCGGAATTTTCAGTGACAAGCCGACAGATGAATGCGGCAATTGCGGTGCTAAAGCCAACTGAAGCAAAAAGGCGTGGCGTCAAGGCATGCCGGTTTTACTCTATTCCTCATGGGGTTTCAGATGCACACCACAAAATATCTTGCGATTATTGCAATCCTTTTCCTCCTTTCGGGTTGTTCCATAACAAAAGCCTTGCGTGTTGAAGATCGCTCAATGGTCGATATAAATACGATGATTGACGGAGTAAGTGATGTGCCTGTCGTCTTCATTGGCGAACGGCATGACTCAACGGCTGACCACAAACTGCAACTTGAGATTCTGAAAGGGCTTAAAGCAAAGGGGAAATTAATTACCATCGGTATGGAGATGTTTGAAGACACGAGTCAGCGAGCTGTTCATAACTGGGTGGCCGGAGAGCTCTCTAAAGATGATTTTATAAGAGTTTACCAACGGAATTGGAGAAATGTTCCCTATAGCCTTTATGAGGACCTCTTCGATTTTGCTCGTGAAAATCATATTCAAATTCTTGCGCTTAACGCGCCGCGTTCCATCGTCGAGAAAGTTTCACAGCATGGGTTCTCGTCACTTACTGACGACGAAAGACGCAACCTTCCGCCTGGCGCGGATGTCGAAGTGAGTGATGCGTATGTCGAGTTTATCCGATCGTCCTATGGCGCCCACAGCCAAAACAGTGAGCATTTTCGCCATATCTGCGAGGCTCAGGCACTCAGGAACAGGGTCATGGCGAGTCGCATTCGCTGGTTCCACCAATTGGAGTCTGGTAAAGTTGTAGTTGTTCTTGCAGGAGCGGCACATGTCCGCGGGGTTGGAGGAATTCCTGATGAACTGGGCAACCTTCCGTTCAAGATTATTCTTCCGCCATTTCCAGGTTTCAGTGATGAATCAATCTCTACGAAAGATACTAATTACCTTCTTGAGGAGCCGTTTTCCATTCTCGACTATCTCTAGTGATGAGGCGGGAGCATCCTGGTTCGTTGGGATATGGCTTTGAAACGCCAGGACGCATACCCGGCGAGCAAAACGGAAAGACTGAACGTTAACGTTGATGTTACGCCTGCCGATGTTTCCAGACAGTTTAATGGATGATTGTATAAGGGCGGGTAGACTTGTGGTTTTAATATGGTTATGAATTAAATAAACTTGTAGTAAAAACTAGCAGTAGTGGTTTTAATTTGCTAATTACTCAGCCCTCTTTTTTTTAAAGAGCCACTACATGGAAAGGCTTCTTTTAAAGCTAATAACAATACCATATTTATTTGATAATCATGCTCCAATTTGTCACTGTTTTTATCAAGATAATCATCTATTAACTCAATATAGTCATCAGCATCAAATATTTTATCATCAGGCAAACAAAAAATAACTGGCTTTTTGTCAATTTTAAGCGATGCGTTTGTTATGCTTATACCCTGGCCAATGCCTCCAATATACCCCTTAAACCATTTTGAATCATTGGATTTTTTTGCTACATAGTAGGCATCTATAGTCATAGCGGCTTCTGCCGGAACTATAGAAAAGAGCAAAAATAGTAAGGTTCCATAAACTCTAATTCTCATTGTATGCTCACATGATTATTTTGAATTGTCTCAATTCTGTGTCTGACAGCCCTATCAATCCCGGTTAAGTGCCTTGAGTTTTGCCCCTTATGGCCTAAACATATTACTGTTCAAAATATATACCACCACAAAGGGAAAAAACAAGGATTCTGAAATAAGTATAGAGACTGATTGACTATCCTGAAAACACAACCCGGAACTCCCAGCAAGGCATCCCTGCATCACAGACGATCAATAGGCGATCAATCGGCATTTCACGATGTGGGGACATTCCCCGGCACGTGCCCGAAAGATACCAAAAGAGCATTAATAGAAAAGGGCTTAACCATAATCGGTTAAGCCCTTGGATTATTTGGCTCCCCATTCTGAACGATATTCGAACTCAACTGGCCATTCTGACTGATAACTTATTAGCAGAAAGATTGTTCGAAATCAATGAGAAAGGCCGTCGATAGTTGACATCGACCTTCACTAATATTTAGAGTTGTTCGTCTTGTCGAGGTTGTCGAGGTTGTCGAGGGACTGGTGAGGGAGTAAGGATGATAGATCGGCAGCAGGATCGGCAAAAAGATCGGCAAATACCGCATGATCGCAAATAATTGTTTAAAATAATGTTCCATTATGTTAGATAGTTATTAGTTGCAAATAACCGGAAGCAGGATCGGCAAAATGTATCATAACCCAGCGCATATGGAACCTATGCTCCCATCGGCAGCAACGGACCTTGACGACCTGGCATTCGAGGTCGTCAGCAGATCCTCAGCTCTCGGCGGACAACTGCACCCGGTAACACAGCGGGCGGTTGTCGAATTGCTGCGCCTTATCAACAGCTACTATTCCAACCTTATCGAAGGCCATAGCACGCACCCGATTGATATTGAGCGAGCCATGCGGCAAGACTACTCCAGCGATCCGGTCAAACGTGATTTGCAATTGGAAAGCCTTGCCCATATCAACTGCCAGCGACAAATTGAGGCTCGGCTTCAGGCGGAACCTGGGCTCAACGTCGCCGCCGACGAGTTCATCCTATGGCTCCACCGTATCTTCTACGAGCAACTACCGATTGATCTTAGGCAAGTTAGGGACGAAAAGACCGGCGAAACATTGGAGGTTATTCCAGGAGAGCCCCGCCAACGCGAAGTGGAAGTCGGATATCATGTCGGACCATTATCTGGAGAACTGCCGGCATTCCTGAAGAGATTCGCTGATGCTTATTCACCGGCCAAACATCATGGTATTGCTCCAGTCATTGTAGCAGCGGCATCTCATCACCGCCTGATGTGGATTCACCCCTTTTTCGATGGTAACGGCCGCGCAACCCGACTTTACACGGATGCCAGTTTTCAGCGATTGCATCTACTTGGATATGGGCTTTGGAATGTCAGCCGTGGTCTTGCCCGGCGGCGTGACGAGTACATGGCCGCCCTTGGTTGGGCCGATGCGCCGCGGCGCAATGATCTGGATGGTCGTGGCAGCCTCAGCAATGAAGGATTGGTGAAGTTCTGCCGCTTCTTTCTCGATATATGCATTGACCAGATAGATTTCATGCACAGTCTGCTCAAGCTAGATGATCTTCTCGAACGGTTACAGGGATACGTCCACATGCGTGGCGCGAAAATTATACCAGCACCAAAGGCTGACAACCCGACACTCAGGCCGGAGGCGGCCTATATGCTCCAAGAAACGCTCTTGCATGGGCAAATATCCCGGGGCGACATTATCCGTGTATCCGGCATGGGCGAACGCACAGGCCGTCAGGTGTTGAGTCAACTTCTTGATGAAGGCATTTTGGTATCAGATTCGCCCAAAGGCTTGGTCAAACTCGATTTCCCAACCCATGTGGCAAGCTATTTGTTCCCGAACTTGTATCCTGGGCAGATAGTCTGATTTTTCTACATCATCCCCGATAACCCACGGGGACCGGTCCTGACTAACGTTAGTTGACGCGATGCCACACGGGCTCTGAAACTCCCCCCTCTTTAAAATATCCCAAAAATCCCAACAACATGGGCCCGCTAAAAAACTCACTCGTTGATCTTATAATCAACATCAAGTTGTCTCTTGATCTGCCCACGGGGGAATAACGAAATTGGCATTCAAACACAATACTGGTTTCGGGAACAATATTCGGTATTATGTCCCTCGAATTCCGCAAATCAATGAGAAAGGCCGACAATAGTTGACATTGTATAATTGTTCAAGATGCTTGATTCAGTTTGTTGAATTTCCTTTCATGTGCAGCTAACAGAATGTTGCCAAGCTTAGCGTGCCATCTCCGGCGGTTGTATAAGATCCCGATGTACACCAATATTTTGTTATCTCTCGAACTGCCGCATACCGTGTTTTTTAGTGACGATGATGTGTCAGTTCTAACTTCACTTGACGCATATTGCGATATCATATACGATACCATTATGAGTCCACAACGGGTCGTCATTGATACAAATATTTTATACGCTGGTCTTTATTCATCAACCGGCGCATCGTATCAGATACTTCGACTTGTTCGCAGCGGCCAGATAATCCCGTGTATATCAGTAACTCTGGCCATGGAATATGAAGCAGTGTTGACGGCCAAGTTGCAGGAACTCAATCTCACAAAAGAGGAGTTGGATGGGTTTCTTGGCTATTTTGTTTCATTAGCTGAGTGGGTCAAGATTTATTACCTCTGGCGACCTGGTCTGCATGATCCTGGAGATGATATGGTCCTCGAAGCAGCTGTCACTGCACCTGTCAATTTTATTATCACACACAACATTAAGGATTTTAAGGGCGCCGAACTTTTCGGCATCCAAGTTGTCAAACCATGTTGGTATATCAACAGCATTGGAGGTACACCATGAGCACTATGAGTCTTCGTCTTCCAGATTACCTACACAACAACATACGCGAGATTGCCGATAATGAACATATTTCAGTTAATCAACTTGTTATTACGGCGATTGCCGAAAAGGTTTCAGCTCTGGCAACTGAAAAATATTTAAACGCTATGGCCGCCAAAGGTTCTGCTGAAGTTTTTGATGCGGTTATGGCCAAGGTTAAGAACCGTCCGCCATTGCAGGAAGATGAGTTGTACCTGGAGACGGCCGAATCTCCAAAAAACATATTAGCCACCGGGGGCACTCCTCCTTTGTCCGAGGCTGCTAAAAAACAGATTTATCGAATGAAAACCTCAAATAAAAAAACCAATATTGCAGCTAATGTTGCCAGTACGAAGGTCATTATAAAACAACATTAGACAAACGACACTATCAACAAAATCTGGTTAACAGTACCATATTTAAGACTATATAATATTTAGATTATTTTGCTCCCAAGGCAAATCAATAGGTTCAGATTCCAATGCGGTTCCGGATTGATGCGGCGGGCAACCGAGCCCCATCTTACACTGAAATATGTTCTTCCCATTGTTGCCCAAATTTGTCCGTACTGGAAAAAACGGGACAGAATTATTTTAGCAAGCTTTTTAACAAAAAGATGACCTTGATTAGCCGAAAAAACTTTTCTGCAGTTTGCTTAACTTAAACTGAACATATCAACCCTCACCGCACGTTCTCTCCACCCCTCAAAGGAAAACGGCTCCCGACCAAAAGCGACTTAGAGCGATAATCACTAACTATGAGGGGAGGTTACACGGAGGCTCTATCAGACCTAGAGAGGTTGCATAAAGGAAAAGGGGCTACGGCACAAACCGTAACCCCTTGATTTTATGGCTCCCCAGCGCGGACTCGAACCACGGACAAGGTGGTTAACAGCCACCTGCTCTACCGACTGAGCTACTGGGGAATGCGGTGTAGAGCCGAGTTTTTAGCACGGAATTATTTGCCGTGTCAACCCAAAATATGCGCAAGAAATCCTCTCGCAGAGACTGCCGGGGAAAGGTGGCGATATCATGCCGTTTATCCCGCTTGTTTCTGCGCCGCCTCACCACTCCGCTGTCCCTTGAAACGCTTCAGGCGGTAGAACATTTGATATGCCGGAGAAGGCAGGGAGTGAATGGGCGGTCTATACCGCAGACTGCTGCGGGACGAAATCGGGACGGGCAAACGAATAGTCATTGTGCAAGTGACCGCCGTATCCCCCGGAAAGGATGGCGGTTACGTCCTGGGCAAAGACGAGTTCCTCATCGGTGGGGATGACAAAGACCCTGACCGGCGATGCGTCCGCGGTAATGAGCGCCTCTTTCCGCTCCGAGCCGGCGGCGCGGTTTCTTTCCCGGTCGAGCAGGATACCGAAGCATTCCAGCCCCCCAAGGGTCAGCTCCCGGGCAAACCACTCCCACTCGCCCGCTCCGGTGGTGAAGACAAGGGCATCCAGCGGCCCCACGGCAGCCAGGTAGGCGCCGATATACTTTTTGAGGCGATAGGCCTCCATCTCCAGCGCCAGCCGGCACCGGGCATGCCCGGTAAAGGCGGCCTCCAGTATCTGCCGGCGTTCCGCATGCCATCCGGTTATGCCCAGGATCCCGCTTTTCTGGTTAAGGATGCTCTCCATCTCCCGCGCCGAAAGGTTCAACTGCTGCATGATGAATGAGGTTATGCCTGCGTCAAAATCGCCGCTGCGCGTCTCCATGACCGCCCCCTCCAAGGGGGTGAGTCCCATGCTGGTGTCAATGGAGACCCCGTTGCGGATGGCGCACAGGGAAACCCCCTTGTCGATGTGGATGGTGACCAGGTTGCAGTCGGCGGCCGGTTTGCCGAGCAGCGTGGCGGCCCGCCTGGACAGGTAGATGTGCGACGGCCCGTGAAAGCCGTAGCGGCGCACGCCGAACCTCTTGTACCACTCGTACGGCAGAGGATAGACGTAGGCAAAATCAGGCATGGTGACATGGAAGGCGGTGTCGAATATGGCAATGTGGGGGATATGGGGCAGGAGGCCTGTAGCCGCCTCGATCCCGGCGATATTGGCGGCGTTGTGCAGCGGCGCCAGTTGCTGCAACTCCCGAATGGCGTCGAGAACCTGGTCGTCGATCACCACGGAGTGGGTGAACCTCTCCCCGCCGTGGGCCACCCGGTGGCCGACAGCCCCGATCCGCTCCGTCTCGTCGCCGACCCCATGCCTTGGGTCGTTCAGGGTATCGAGGATCAGGGATACGGCCCCTTGGTGATCGACAAACTCCACATTCCACGTTTCTTCTTCCCGGCCCGGCACCTTCAGACTGACGGACGTTCCGCCGAGCCCGACACGCTTGACCAGACCCGCCGCAAGGAGCGACTCCCCCCCCCATGAAAAAAGATGATATTTTATGGAATGACTCCAACAACTCAGGGTCAGAATATTCATGCACACTCCACTTGCGCCGCCGGTACGGGAGTTTTGCGGCCGCCCATGCCGCCCACTACCGGTCACGCCTCATAGTACTCTTTTACCGCCGCCGGCTCAAGAAACAATAGTTTTTCATCCGGAGTTTCCGGACGAAAACTCATTAACCCCACAGGACACCAGGAGACACTCTCCACTGCCGCATTATCTTTTTTGCCCTTTTTTCGCCTGGAGCAGCGCCTCTTCCCGCGCCAGGATCAGCCTGGGAGGGATCTCCTGGGCACCGAGGATCTTCACCAGTTGCTCCATGCCGTCCTCGATGAGCAGAAGCCGGTGTGCCGGCAATGTCTCCAGCCCCCTGACCAGGTGCCCCTGGACAACATCCGGGGCTTGACTGACCAAGTCCTTTCCCACCTGGGTCAGCTCTATCATCACCACCCGGCGGTCCTCCCGCGAACGGGTTCGCGCTGCCAGCCCCTTCCTTTCCAGGCGGTCAAGAATGCCGACAACCGTAGCCGGCTGGACGAACATGAGCCGCGCCAGGTCCGAAACCTTGACGGGCGCGTTCTCCGCAATCATCTTGATCGCCCAGAGCTGGGGGCCGGTCAGGCCGGTTTCCCGCTTGGCCTTCTTGGAATAATCGTTGAACACCTGGAACACCCTGCGGATATTATTGATGATCTCTGCAACCGTCGCTGCTTTGGCCATGTCTTCTCCTTCCTCCGTCATGCAAAACATTTAAAGCAATAATCATTTTAATAGAAATTATTCTAGCATAAACTAAATTGTGTGACAATTGCAATCTGACCGGCACACAGTTTCGGCCTCCGCCGCAACTCTCAACTTGTAAAAATCGGCAAACTTGCTATAAGTAGTTATCGTGTCAATCACGGGAGGAATCCATGGAAAGCAGCGGCAGGAGAACATTCCTCGGAGTTTGCCTGGGCGGGCTGGCGGCAGCCGTTGCGGCGGCGGTCACTTGGCCGGTATACCGCTACCTTGCGCCCCGTTCTACCGCAACAACGGCCGCCAAGGTCGAGATCCCGGAGAAGGACGTCCCGGAAGGCGAGGCCAAATTCTTCGAATTCAACGGCGCATCGGCGGTGCTGGTACGCAAGCGGGGCGACGGCCTGATCGCCCTTTCGGCCGTCTGCACCCACCTGGGGTGCATCGTGCAGTGGGAAAAGGACCAGCAGTATTTCCTCTGCCCCTGCCATGGCGGCCATTACACGGCCGAGGGGGTCGTCATCTCAGGTCCCCCGCCGAAACCGCTTACCAAGCTCCCCTTTACCGTGGCCAACGGGGTCATTACCGTTGGCTGAAAAACCAGGAGACAGCATGGCTCTGCTCAAACGGCTTATTGACTGGATCGACGTGCGCATCGGCGCCCGCGAGGTGGTGGCAAAGGAATTGACCGGCTACCTCCTGCCCCGCAACATCAACACCTGGTACTCCATGGGAAGCATCCTGCTCTTCATCTTCGTCCTGCAGGTGGTGACCGGCATCCTGCTTCTGATCTACTATGTGCCGGATGCGGACAAGGCGTTCAAAAGCGTGACCTACATCATGAACGAGGTCCCCTTTGGCTGGCTGATCCGCATGTGCCACGTGGTCGGTTCGAGCATGATGGTGCTGGTGCTCCTGCTCCACATGATCTCCGTGCTCTTCATGAACAGCTACAAGAGCCCGCGGGAGTTCAACTGGCTGACCGGATTCATCCTGTTCACCATGGTACAGGGCATATCTTTGACCGGTTACCTCCTCCCCTGGAGCCAGCTCTCCTTCTGGGCCACCACCGTGGCCACCAACAGCGCCAACGCCATCCCGGTGGTGGGGCCGTATCTGGTGGAGTTCCTGCGGGGGGGCAAACTGGTCGGTCCCCCGACTCTGGGGCGCTTTTTCGCCCTGCACGTGGCGCTCATCCCGGCCGGGATCGTGGCCCTGGTCGGCGCCCACCTTTTCTTCCTGCAACGCACCGGCGTCTCTACCCCCCCTTTCGGGCTCAAGGACACCACCAACCAGTGGAAAGGGGACGGCTACAGCTACGAGAACCACCCCGGGGGCATCCCGTTCTTCCCCAACTATGCGCTTGAAGACCTGAGGTCCATCTTCATCTACATAGCCTGCTTCCTGGCGGTGGTGTTCTTCGACCCCTACCTGTTCTTCACCAGGGACGCCTTTCTGCCGGCCAACCCGCTCCAGACCCCGGCCCATATCAAACCCGAGTGGTATTTCCTGGCCAACTACCAGACTCTGAAGATTTTCCCCAGCGAGTTCATCGGCCTCGCGGTGCAGGGGATCGCCATGACATTCCTGGCACTGCTTCCCTTCATCGACCGCAGCCCGGAGCGCCACCCCCTGAAGCGACCGCTGTTCATGGCCTGCGCCTTGGGAGGTCTCCTGCTCTGGATCGGGCTCAGCGTCTGGGGGCACTATTCATGAGATACCAGGAGATTGTAATGCACGTGTCGGGAAGAGTGTTTGCCCTGTTGTCGCTGCTGGCCGTGGCCCTGGCGCCGTTGCCGGCCGTTGCGGCCGAGTTGCCGGAGATTGTCTGCATCCAGTGCCACAGCACCATGCCGGGCAGGTTCGGGGAACCGGTCACGCTCTGGAAGGGGAGCATCCACGCGGAGAACGGCATCGCCTGCAATGCGTGCCACGGCGGCGACTCCAAGGATGCGGCCAATGCCATGAGCCCGGCCCGCGGCTTCCTCGGTGCACCCAAGGAAACGGCTATCCCCGCCTTCTGCGGCCGGTGCCATGTGGGGGTGATGAGAGACTACCTTGCCAGCGCCCACGGCAAGGCCCTGGGCAAGGGGGGACCGACCTGCGTCACCTGCCACAGTAACCATCATGTGGTCAAGGCCTCGCTGGAGTTGATCAACGAGAAAAGTTGCAGCCGCTGCCACAGCTTCGAGCGTGCCCGGCTGATCCGTGATGCCATGCAGGAAACCGAGGGGATGATCGTCGCCATCGACGGCAAAATCGCCCGCTACAAGGAGGAAGGGACTGACACGGAGGGTATGGAAAAGGGTTTGTTTGCCGTGCGCAACCGGTTCCATACCCTGTTCCACAATGTGGACGTTGCGTTGGTGAAGAAAGAGTCCGCAGGGATACAGGGGGACCTGAAAAAAATCCAGGACCAACTCACGGCCCTCGATAACTCGCACCAGAAGCGGAAGATCGCCGGGGCGGTCGTTGTTTCGGCCATGCTGCTTTTGGCCCTGTTCACCCATTTGCTCAGGAAGACATATGATTGAAAACAGGGGGACGGACAGAATATGTCGCAACTGCTTTCCTGTGATATATCACTTTTAAACAGTTTCCATACGGAGTTTCCGGATGAAAACTGATTGGCAGTCTCATCATCTGTGCGTAATCTAAATTTATGCCGAATGGGTCCCTCTGCTAATCGCCCACAATATCCTCGTTGGCGTTGTTTAGGATGTAACCTTCGTCATGGATCTCGAAGGTTTTCGCCGGTATCGGTTTCGCATCCACGCTCACCAATTTCCAAACGACTTCCCCGCTTTCCGCTTGAATCACCAGAGGCAGGCCGCTTCCCACGTTCCAGCAAATGTGCGTGGTGTGATTATTCTGAGACAAATCATACCATTGACAGTCCATTGCAGCCTTCGGCGCGCCATGTGGGGCCTGGGCCTCCACAATCCGGTATGCGCCGACGGGATGCTTAAGGCCGTGCGCTAAATCAAACCAGTCAGTAAAGTTGCCGATGCGGTAGAGACTGGTCCGGCCGACCAGGGTGTGAGTTTTCTTCTTCCTGTCCATGATCGACATCTGAAATTCGGCGGAGCCGGGCTGACGGAATACATAGGTATCTATGGCCTCATCCGTGCTGCGCTTCAGCTTGTCGCCGTCGCGCCACACTTCCAACCGATGTTCGGAACCTTTTGTGGAAAATATGGCTTGGTAGTGGAGTGCTGGAGGTTCGCTCCTGGTGGCAAATGCTTCCTCAAAGGCCGGTCCCTGCGCCTGGGCAGCCGATACCGCAGCCGCCAGGCAAAAGGTGGCGAGCCCCAGCCCCAGTATCCGCAGGCATGTGGGTTGTGGACGCTTCACTATCAAGCCTCCGGTTTCCTGCATTACTTGCGCACTGCCCTGGCATAGTCGAAATAGCGGTAGAACTTGTTGTCCACGGCCAGATCCTTTACTGCCAGGTTTATCGTGTAGGAACCGGTTGTCAGCGACGGGTCCGCCGTCGCGCCGGTCAGGTCTGTCGGCAACTCGAAACGCAGGCCGGTGGCCGTGCTGCTCGACAGCGTTGTTGCGGTCACGATCGGTGTGGAACTGCTCGCCGGCGCCAGGAGCGCCTCATTGAGAATTCGGCCGTCGGCCTGCGGCATGGAGAGTCCGCCGAGAAGGTAGGCGACGGTCGGGGCGACGTCGACGTTGCCCGATGGGGTGGTAATGGTGGCTGCGGCTTTGAACGACGGGCCGTTGGCGATCAGGGTGTTATGCACATCCGGGGCGCCAAAGCTGCCGTGCATACCGCGCTGGCCGGCAACGCTCTCGAACTCGATACCGGTCATTCCTTGGATCGACACGGTGTCATCCCAACTGAAACTCACCACCACATCGGGCTGGCCATTGTCCTGACGGGTCGCGTTTTCCAGGTTGACCTCCGCCATGCCGAGGGTGCCGGGAATAGAACCGTAGCGGCTATCGACGAAGATAGCGCCGTATTCTTCACGTTGCTGAAGAAATCTGACCAGGTTTTTCACCGTGGTGGCGTCATGGCCCGGCACGTAGAAGTAATCGGAGCCACCGTTAGCAGCAACAACGATGCCATTAGCCGGCATGCCGCCGGGAACCGGGACGGTAAATTTCGCCACAGGAGTGGGCAGGGTCGCGCTGATCGCCTGGTACGGGGAGTTGGGATTGGCGGCCCCGCACAAGGTTCCTGCATTGTCATCGAGCTTGACGGGAAGCGTCGGGACGCCCGCGGCGCTCAGGCCGTACATAGCGGAAACGCTGCAGCCAGCGCCGTCGTAGGCACTGAAGCCGCGGTACGTCAGCAGGTCGGCAGAGCGTACATCTCCCGAGAAAGAGTATCCTGTTGCGCTGACGGCACCTATGGCGGCAGCGCTCGCACCGCTGGTCGAGCCGTTGATAAGCCCGCGGTCGGGCAGCGTTGCGGAGGGGGCAATGGCGCGCAGCGGGTAGAGAGCGAGCGGGCCGGAGACGCTGCTGTGACCATGGTCGGACACGACAATGACGTTGGTCGTGGCGTCCATGCCGTTGGCCCGCAGGGCGGTGATCAACTCACCCAGGCGCGCGTCCTGCGACCGCACGCCGGCCTTGGCATTGGCGCTCCCCGGCCCATAACCATGCTCGGCGTTGTCCGGAGTGCGGAACCAGATCAGGGAGAGCATTGGTTTCTTGTTGGGCAATATGTACTGGGTGAATAGGGACATCATGTATTTGTTGGCGGCATCTTCCGGCGCGCCTTGGGTCGTGTCGGAGGAATCGCGGGCAGGGATGCCGATCGCGCCATTGGGGTCATATGCGGTGGTATTGAAGGCAATGTAGTCAGCTTTCTTGGTGGGGCTGCCATTGTTGGAGGCCAGCAAAACAGCGTCGGCGCCTGAGTAGCCATTGACGGTATTGGCGGGAAGGGCGAAGCCGCTGCTCTGGAGTTCAGCGACCAGGCTGCGGGGCATAACCGTGTTCTCATCCACAAAATAGCCGCCCCGTCCCAGATCCTGGATGTAGGCTGCGCCCGATTTGCCGATGGTGGCGGTCACCATGCCCGCGCTTTGTGCGGTCGCAAATAGGGTTTTCACCAGCAGCAACTGGTTGTCGTAGTAGCTGTTGAGGGTGGTCAGGATTTGATAATCCTCGGTGAAGACCGGGTCCTGGTAATCCGCGTTTTTGCCGTCAGCTTTTTTGCCGGAAGGAATGGTGTTACTGTTGCCCTGGGGCGGGGTCCAGAACGTGTTGCCGTAGAAGCCGCTGGTCTTGGGAAAAGAGCCTGTGGCAAACGACGATCCATTCATCATGGTGAACGTCGGGTAGGTTGCGTGATTATCGCTGAAGTTGACGCCGCTTTTTTTCAGGGCATACAGGTTGGGTGTGTCGGTGGCGTTAACGGAATCCGGACGCAGGCCGTCCCAGACCATGATGACGGTGCGGGTGGGGGCTAAACCGGGCGAAGACACGTGATAGCTCGAACAACCGGAAAGCAGGGCACCGCAAGCCAGAGCGGCAAACACGATACTCGTCAGTTTCATTGTCGGCTCCTTTCAGCCCACTGATGGGGCGACGGACATACCCCATTGCAATGTGGCATTTTGTGTGCATCGTACCACGGGAACGTTACGGCAGAATGGATGTCAGGTTACAGCGCGGTATATAAAATAGCTTCCATACGGAATCTCCGGATGAGAAACTATTTGAGGCTCTTGCAAAACGTCATGAGGAGGCCGGTATGCAAGGCGCAAGCGAGTGAGGAAGCGAGGCGTACTCGGATGTACGCTGAGCTTCCGAGCGAGTGGCAACACCGCAGACCGGCCCCGCAGTAGTTTTGCAAGAGCCTCATGTGTTTTCTATTCGGAAAAGGGCCGTTTCCGGATAAAAGAAGGCCCGTCGTTACGGGCCTTGTATAAGGACTGCGATTATTCTCTCATGAAGGATAAAAGCCTGATCGGGGCATCCCACACCTGCCGCTCCCGGCCGGCTTTTTAGCAGGCTGTTGAAAAACTCGGGTTGTTCAAAAATAGTCAGATCGTCGCACCCACAGTATAATCGCCTCCGGCGATTATCGGTGACGAAGCGCAGCGGAGTTCATCCCGCAGGGACAGAACCGGAACGGTTCTGCTAAAGGCCATGAGGAGGCAGGCCCTCTCTCTATCTCTCCCCCAGAGGGGGAGAGCATGCCTTGCCCTCTCCCTCTGGGAGAGGGATTGGGTGAGGGTTTGCGGCGCTACGCCGCACGAAAGGGCGTTCGAGGACGAAGGCCAAGATGGCTGTTTTTCAACAACCTGTTAGAGGAACCGACGACCGTTATGCCCGGGGTATGACGTTGATCTTCACCCAGGAGACGATGGCCTCCGTGGAGGTTCCAGGGGTGAACACCTCGCTGATGCCCGCCTCCTTCAGGCCGGGGATATCGTCTTCCGGGATGACGCCGCCGCTGAAGACCTTGATATCGTCGGCGCTCTTATCCCTTAAGAGCTGGCAGACTCGAGGTAGCAAGGTGTTGTGGGCTCCGGACAGGATCGACAGGCCGACGCAATCCACGTCCTCCTGGATGGCGGCCGAGACGATCTGTTCCGGCGTCTGGTGCAGGCCGGTATAGATGACCTCGAAACCGGCGTCACGGAATGCGCGGGCGATGATCTTCGCCCCCCGGTCATGGCCATCCAGCCCCGGTTTGCCCACAAGTACCCGTAATGTTCTTGAAGCCATGAAAGCTACCTCCGATTCGATAGTTATAAGCAGATCACGTTGTAGTTAACGAATTCGCACAAGGCTCCTCATGGCATGCGCGCAAAATTTGAGGAGTGCGGCGAGAATGAGCGCAACGAAAAAGATGGATTTTTTCCGGTTTCGTCGTCACATCTCTATGCCGGTGCGTGCCGGTACTCCGGCTTTGTAATAATGCTTGACCTCGCGCATCTCGGTTACCAGGTCGGCGGCCTCGATGATCTTTTCATGGGCATTGCGGCCGGTCAGGACCAGTTCCGTTCTTTCGGGCTTGATGCTGATGAGTTCCAGGACCTGCTCCACATCTACCAGACCGAACCCCACGGCGCCGTTGATCTCGTCCAGGACAACCAGATCGTACTCTCCCGAGGCGATGAGCCCCCTGGCTCGTTCCAGCGCATCCTGTGCCGCCCTGCGGTCCTCGCTGATGTCCTTGGTGTTGACCCAGCCGGGCCGGCCGGTCTGTATGATGGTGAACAACGGCGCCAGTTTATCGGCAATCAGGTGCTCACCGTAGGGGCCGCCTCCCTTGATGAATTGGAAGACGCACACTCTGAGGCCCCTGCCGACGGCCCGCAACGCCAGGCCGAGAGCCGCTGTGGTCTTCCCCTTGCCGTTACCGGTGTACACCTGTATGCATCCCTGCTCCAACGTCATGGGCAAATCCCGATTCAAATCCCGCTAAGCCCTTCCGCTAAAGGGCTAATCGCGATTACGGCAGAATAAAACAACAGTGTTTGAATATAGCAACTCAGCCTGATGCGGTCAAGCAAAGGATTATCGCTTCCGATTGCGAGCAATGCATTGCAGAGAGCACCCTTGACGGTATACTATGGGGCGCATATCTCACAAGCATCCTATGCGGTTAGTTCACCGAATCAACCGCATAGGATCCACAGGAGAACTCCATGAACCTTCCCAACGTCATCCGCCGTTCGGCCAAGGCCAAACATGAAGCCACCAAGCAGAACGCCGAGTGGCTGCAGCAGCACATGAGCCCCTATTTTTTCCAGGCCATGGCCGACGAGGAAGATGCCCTGGTACTGCTGGCTCGCGAGATGGGGCGGCTGCGCACCAATCGGAGCCTGATTCTGACGGACCGGGGAAAACGCTTGGTAATGGCTTGCGTCAACCAGCCCGGATCGCTCTACGAGACCCTGCGCCGCATAGGCGAGCAGGAGATCTCCTATGCAATGTTCTCCCATTCCAATGCGCCCATGCCGGGCATGGAGCATGAACTGGAGGTGCAGCGTTTCGAATTCGACCGCCGCCGGCATCACGAGATCGACCTGAGCCAGGAGGTGGCAATCCCGCCGTCCCTGACGCGCGGGATCCGCGCCGAACTGCACAGCATCTTCCCCGGTTTCGACCCGAAAAAGTTCAACCACCTGCTGAAGATTCTCTGGCTCAACGACGAGAACCTGATCCGCATTGCGCCGCCGTCGCGGCTTGCCTGGCTGATCTGGCTCTTTGAGCGGGGCAACGCGTCGGGCGGCCTTTTCCTGGACATCAGCGAGGTTATGCGTGAAGAACAACCGGAAACCCGGATTCTGTTCGCCGTCGGCAACCCCCCCCAGGATGAATTCCTGCTCCAGGTGCTGGAGGTCTTCAACCGACTGGATGTGGGCATCCGCCGGGCGTATTGCCAGACCATATCCAATGGCATCCATCCGTATTTCCTGGGGGCATTCTACGTCATCAACCGCCGGGGCGACCCCCTGTCGCCGGGCAGCGAACTGGCGGCGCTCCTGACGCGGGAGCTGTGCACCACCCAGATCATCGCGCCCTCCTCGCCCGCCTACCGCGACTATGTCACCGAAGGGCAAATGTCAGGCGAGGATGCCTCCCTGGTCAACGCCTTCATTGCCTTCTGCCATACCAGCCTGGCCCACAGCCAGCCGGATCGTTTCGGCCTGGAGAACGTACAGAAGGCCTTCTATGACCATCCCGAGATGGCCCAGCGCTTTATCAGCCTGTTCAGGGCGCGCTTCGATCCCGACCTGACTGACCGGGAGGCCGTTTACAACCATCTCCTGGCCGAGGCGCGGGCGGCTGCCGAGGAGTACAACACCGGGCACCGCTGGCTGGACGACATACGCCGGGCCATCTACCGCTGCTGTCTGCTGTTGGTTACTTATACCCTCAAAACCAACTTCTTCGTGGTGGCCAAGCAGGCTCTGGCATTCCGCCTCGACCCGGCCTATCTGCGCGAGATTGGGCACGAGTTCACCGCCGATCTGCCCGATACCCTCCCCTTTCGGGTGACATTCTTTTTCAGCCGTTTTGGCGCCGGCTTCCACGTTGGGTTCTCGGATATCGCCCGGGGCGGGTGGCGCACGGTCATCGCCCGTAGCGCCGATGACTACATCACCGCCGCCAACACCCTCTTCCGCGAGGTATATGTCCTGGCCAACACCCAGCACTTCAAGAACAAGGACATCTACGAGGGGGGGTCCAAGATGACCATGGTGCTTGACGCCTCCGACCTGGAGCAGGCCGGCGGCGAGGCTGAGAACAGCCGGCTGTACAAGCTGCAATACGGCATTGCCAACGCCTTCCTGGATATCTTCGTAACCGACAACGGCCGGGCAAAGGATCCGCGGGTGGTGGACTACTACGGCGATGACGAACCGATCGAGATCGGCCCGGACGAGAATATGCACGACGGCATGATCGAAGCCATTGCCAGCCTCTCGAAGAAGCGTGGGTACATCCTCGGCATCGGCATCATGTCCAGCAAGCGGATCGGCATCAACCACAAGGAATACGGGGTCACCTCCACCGGGGTGGTCAAATTCGCCGAGATCACCATGGCCGAAGCAGCCGGCATCGACATCCATAGCGCCCCCTTCTCCCTCAAGATGACGGGGGGCCCCAACGGGGACGTGGCCGGAAATGCCCTGCGCATCATGCTGGAACGTTGCCCCCTCATGCAGGTGCGCCTGGTTCTGGACGGCACCGCCGCCCTCTACGATCCCACCGGCATCAACAGTGCAGAGCTGCGGCGCATCGTGCTGACCCATGACCTGGACGCCTTTAATCCCAATGCGCTGGGAGACGGTGGCTTCATCATCTACCGCACCGGCAGGCGGATGGAGGGGCTCAAGGAGACGCATCGCAAGGTGCTCCGGGGGACGAACGGCCTCGCAGAGGAGTGGTTGGATGTGGACGACTTCTACCGCGAGTACAACTCCCTGATCTTTAGAGTAAAAACGGACCTCTTCATCCCTGCCGGCGGACGCCCCGAAACCATTGACGGCCTGAACTGGCGTTCGTTTCTCGACGACCTGGGGGCGCCTTCGGCACAAGTGATCGTGGAGGGGGCCAACTCGTTCATCACCCCCGAGGCCAGGACCCACCTGCAGAAGAACGGCGTGGTGATCATGCGCGACGCTGCGGCCAACAAATGCGGCGTCATCTCATCATCCTACGAGATCATCGCCAACCTGCTCCTCTCCGAACAAGAATTCCTGGCTCACAAAGAGGAGTACGTCAAGGACGTGCTGACTATCCTGGAAAAACGGACCGAGGACGAGGCGCGCCTGATCCTGCGGCGCTGGCGGGAATCCGGCGGCAGCCTTCTGTACACTGAGATATCGGACACCATCAGCCTGAACATCAACAGCTTCTACACCCGGCTGTTCGACTTTTTTTCCGCCCGGCCGAAACTCTGCCTGCAACAACCCTTCCGGCAGGCGATCCTCAACCACCTGCCGCGCCTCCTTCGGGAGACGCCGGCATTTCGGAAACGCATCGGGAATCTGCCCCGCAAATACCTGTGCGCCATCCTCGCCGCCGAGATCGGCTCGTCCCTGGTCTACACCGGCAACCGGGATGCGGATTTCGAGGAGATGGTACGACGGCACCTGGCGCGGACGATGAAAAAAGGCTTTTGAAAACCCACGGTGTAGCCAGGAAACCGGGCCAGCGGGACAGCCCGGCGGTAGGAGAGTTTTTCCGGCACCCGAAAATTTTGCTTTATGTTGCAACGCCTGCTGTGCTAGATATGGAATTGATCCGTCACTATCTTCGCTATCACCATGCAACCGATAAAGGAGCCTGCCATGTCCACCAACAACGATAATGCCGCAGCAGCAGTCATTGCCTTTGTCTCCGGCGCCGTCATCGGCTCTGTTGCCGCACTTCTCCTGACCCCGAAGCCTGGCCGCGAGGTGCGTGAGAAACTGACCGACCTGGGCGAAAACGCTGCCGAGAAGATGAAACGCCTCGCACGGGAAGCCAAGTTCAAGGTGGCGCCCAAGTCAAAAACCGGCGACTATCAGTACGACGGCGGGGATGCCTGGATCTAGGCAATCCTTTTCCGGCTTGTCTGTCCAAGAGGAAACCAGGAGAATCATCATACAGGGATGTGCGGGATGAAAAGGATCGGTAAAATATCCTGCCTCCTGTTCATCCCTGTTTGATTTGAGGGGCATCCCTCCCCCATGGCGACTCCTGGCGAAGGAGGCACACCCAGTGGATCTCAAGTACGGCTCAATCTCTTTCCCGCTCACACTGCCGCCAGAGCGCCTCGCCGGCGTTATTGAACCTGCCGTAGGCCTGCCGGCGGAATCCTCCGAAGAGATCATCGGTGCAGCGCTCGACGACTGTGAACCCATTCTGTCGGGCTTTGCGCCGGAGGACCGGGTCGTCATCGTCACCTCCGACATTACCCGCTACACGGGCAGCGAAATCTACCTCCCCCTCCTGGTGGAGCGGCTCAGCCGCCGCGGCATACCGGACCGCAACATCGAGATCCTGATCGCCCTCGGCATCCACCGCAAACAGACGCCCCGTGAGCATGAAAAGATCCTTGGGCCACTCCATGGGCGCATCAAGGTTATTGACCATGACTGCGACGACCCAGCCGGACTGGCCACCGTGGGAAGGACCTCCGCCGACATCGAGGTCAGCATCAATCGCCGGGCAGTGGAGGCCGACCGTCTCATCCTGACCGGAGTGATCGGATTCCATTATTTCGCCGGCTTCGGCGGCGGCCGCAAAGCTCTCCTGCCGGGCATCGCCAGCCGGCAAGCCTGCATGGCAAGCCATTTCTGCGTGCTCAATCCCCGACCGGGCAGCGGTAAGAACCCACTGGCAACCACCGGCAACCTTGAGGGGAACCCGGTGCATCAGGCCATGGCCGAGGCCTGTGCCATGGCTGGACCGGACCTGATCCTGAACACGGTCCTCTCCCTTGGAAAACGCGTCATTGCAGCATTTGCCGGACAGTGGCGCGAGGCCCACGAGCGAGGTTGCCGCTACTATCGGGAACTCTTTTCCTATCCCATCGCCGATAAGGCCGACCTGGTCGTGGTTTCCTGCGGCGGTTTTCCCAAGGACATCAATCTCATCCAGGCGCACAAGTCCATGGAGTATGCCTCCCGGGCGCTCATGGAGGGGGGCGTGATGATCCTCCTGGCCGAATGCCGGGACGGCTTCGGTCATACTACATTCTTCGACTGGTTCCGGTATCGCTCCCTGGACCTGTTCGAGGCCGCGCTGCGGGAGCGGTACGAGATCAACGGACAGACCGCCTATTCCCTGCTGCAGAAGGCGCAGCGCTTCACGATCATCCTGGTGTCCCGGCTCCCCGATCATCAGGTGGAGAATATGGGCATGATACCGGCCCGGTCATTGGAAGATGCCGTGAATAAGGCGGAAGAGCTGATGCCGCCGGGGTGGCGGGCATTGGTCATGCCCGAGGGGGGAAGCGTGCTGCCCGTGCCGGGTATTCCGTGCGGTTAGTTCTTAGAACTTATCCGCACGGAACACGAGGCCTTGAAACCATGCCGGGCGCACCCACAAAAAAAGGCGTACTACGCGAACGCAGTACGCCCTTTTTATCTTAATTAAACCTGATTAGCACTGATCTCCCGCCGGATGAACAATGTGCAGTCGAAAAGCAGTTCCTCCCCTTTAGGCCCTCTGGGTCCCAGCGGGGGGAGGTTAGGAGGGGGGATCAGTTGAATCTGCAGATTTTTGCCCCCTCCCTGACCCTCCCCCGCTGGGGGAGGGAACCTGTATAATCAGATTAGCTGGAGATTGGTTTCACTCAGATAATTGAATGATGCTGCTATTTTTTTATGACGCAGTCGATGACCGCATCGATCCTGCGATTCTTCTGTCTCCCCTCGGCCGTGGTGTTATACGCGAGGCGGCGCGTGTAACCGTACCCTTTGGCAGTGAGACGGGAGCGGTCGATCCCGAAGTTCACCACCAGGTAGTTCACCACATTTTCAGCACGCTCTCGGGATAGCTTCATGTTGTACTCATAACCGCCGACGTCGTCCGTATGCCCCTCGATGACGGCGGTTGTCGTCGTGTACTTTTTCATGTACTCGCCGACCTTGGCGATCTCATCCCGGTACGAGGGCTTGATGTCGGCCTTGCCGGTATCGAACTCCATCTGGAGCGACATGCAGAGCCGCTCGGGGGGCTGAACCTCTTTGACATCGAAGGCACAGTCGATGACGGCCTCTATGCGGCGGTTCTTTTGTTTCCCCTCATCGGTACTATTATCGGCGACCGGACGGGTCTCGCCGTACCCCTTTGCCGTCAGGCGAGACCTTTCAATGCCGAATTTTTCAACCAGGTAGTTCACGACACTCTCCGCACGTCTCTGGGACAGGTCGAGGTTGTGTTCCGGGGTGCCCACGTTGTCGGAATGCCCTTCGATGACAGCCGTGGTGTCCGGGTACTTTTTCAGGAAGTCGCCGGCTTTGGCCGCCTCGTCGTGGTAATCCGGCCGAATATCGGCCTTGTCGATATCGAACTCGATATGGAGTGTGATGCAATATTTGTAATGGCCCGGGGTTGGCTCAGCCGCCGGGATCTCTTCGAGCGGGGCTTCAGGGGCCGGCGCCGGAGCGGCCTCGGGGGCAGGGGCTGGTGTCGGCGTTGCCGGAGCCTCAACCGCCTTTACGGCCTGTGCCGTACCGCCGAAGGGTATGTAGGCGCCAATGGAGTACTCGAAGTTATTGAAGGTAGTGTCATTGATGCCGCCGGATTTGTAAAGAAGATGACGCACATCGCCCCGCAGCGCAAAGTTTTCGGTCAGGAACCACTTCAAGCCGGCACCGTAATCGAAGGCCCCCCGGGGCTGGATGTTGTCGAAATTGAGGCCGGCATAACCGGCGGCGACATAGGGGACAAGGGTATTGTCCGGGAAGAAATGGTACAACATCTCACCGCCGTAACGGTACATGTCCATTTTCCTGTCTGTTATGGTCGATTCCGTGTTTGCGTAATCGAAGAGCCCTTCCACACCGAACGCCTTGGTGAAATTGTAGCCGAGCCGGACGCCGTACACCGGGCTTGTGTCGAGATGCTGCTTGCCGTCATAGGTGTAGCCACCTATAACGGGAGAAACGGAGAATGCCTCCTCCCTATTGCCGGCTGAGGCAACAGTTGCAAGCGCTGCCATCAGACCTGCGACAACCAGCGTAAGCGTTTTCTTCATAACAGAATCTCCTTTCATGCACAGTGTGATAAATAGTTTTTTTCGACGGCCATTCCTCGCGAGGCACTCAAGGGCTTTAGACACAACACGTATAAATAATAGCCGGGAACTGTCAAATAACAAGGAAGGGAGAATTTTTTTACCGGGCAGGCGGACTGATGGGTCGTGCCGCTTGCATTATGACCGAACGTTGCAGTATTATTTCTAGATATACATTGTGGAGGAAAGGGAGGCACGCATGTTTTTTCCCCAGTTCAGGGCACGCAGGATTCGCGGCAGCGAGACATTCCGACGGATGGTCCGAGAGACAACCCTGTCGGTGAACGATCTGATCTACCCCATGTTTTCGGCATTCGGCAATGGGCCACGGAAAGAGATTTCCTCTATGCCGGGCATCTATCAGCAGTCGATCCCGGATATCGTTGCGGAAGCGCGCGAGGTGTACGCCCTCGGCATCCCGGCGGTGTTGCTGTTCGGAATCCCGGAGGCAAAGGATGCGGTGGGAAGCGATGCCTATTCGGATACCGGCATCATTCAGGAGACGATCCGGGCATTGAAGAAGGAGGTGCCGGGGCTGGCGGTCATCACCGATGTCTGCATGTGCGAATATACCGACCACGGCCACTGCGGCATCATCAAGGACGGCGACGTCGACAACGACGCTACGCTGGAACTCCTGGCCAGGGAGGCTCTTTCCCATGTCAAGGCCGGCGCCGACATGGTGGCGCCCTCGGATATGATGGACGGCAGGGTAGCAGCCATCCGGGAGACCCTGGACGAAAACGGGTATGATTCGATCCCGATCATGAGTTATGCGGTCAAATACGCATCGGGTTATTACGGCCCCTTCCGCGAGGCAGCGGACTCGACACCCCAGTTCGGCGACCGCCGCTCTTACCAGATGGACCCGGCCAACCGGCTTGAGGCGCTGCGCGAGGCGGCGTCGGATATTGAGGAGGGGGCCGACATCATCATGGTCAAGCCGGGCCTTCCCTATCTGGATATCCTCCGCGACCTGCGCAACGAGTATAACCTGCCGCTGGCAGTGTACAACGTCTCCGGAGAATACAGCATGGTCAAGGCCGCCGCCCAGAAGGGGTGGATCGATGAGGAGCGGGTTGTCATGGAAACCATGCTCGGGTTCAAACGCGCAGGGGCCGACATCATCATCACCTACCACGCCAAGGATGCGGCCCGCTGGCTGAAGCAACGGTAGCGCCGAACCTAGTTAGTTTCGTTAAGCCGTTCCTGCATCTCTCTCTTCTCCTTCCTGATGGTCCCCTCCTCTTTCCCTCCTGGGGAGGGGAGGGTCATCTGCGGCAGGCTGGGAAGAGAAAGCCTCTTGCCGGCGGCCTTCTGAGGCGCGGCTGCTCCTGCCGGGGTGGCCGCCGCCTTTTGTGGGGCCGCTGCATGGGGATGCTTGGCCGCGGCAGGGTGCCTCCGGGGGAAGGTCCGCTTCATATCGATCTCTGACGGTAAAAATGTGGCAAGGGTATCCCTGTTGATCAGTACCTGAACCTTCCCCTGGGCACGCCAGGCCGATTGAGCGCTGATCACGCCGCCATTCTTCAGGAAGACCGCCTTGGCCGCCAGGGAAGGCGTCGACAGCCCCAACAGCACGAGACCCGTAATAACCATCTTCATCATTGTGCCCTCCGCACTCACGATTATCGGCACTTTTTTACAGGGTACCGAAAACCTCTTTCAACAGCCTATCAGCGCCGGAACGGACTCTGTGGCAGGTACCGCGGCAATTCTCCGCGGACCTCGACCTTCGGCGCATCTTCCAATTCCTCCTGATTTCCGCTGTCGTCCTCGTAATCGGCTTCTCCCACAGCCCAGGCATACACCTTTTCCGAATCCAGCAACACCGGTTTGTCCGGGTACCCGAAAACCCGCTTCTGCATCGCCTCGTCGTAGAGCCCAATACAGCCGTGGGAAGCGGGGCGTCCCGGCAGGTCGCGTGCGTGGATCCAATATCCGACGCTGTTCTCGTCGATATAAAACCTCATGGCGTTGTCCATGGGATACTGTTCCTCATTATCTTGGGTCTTGTAGAGCGACGACGTGTGGTTCTGGTCCCGGGCACCGATACGAAACAGCCCCGTGGGGGTTGCTGCTTCGGCCCTGCCGGTGGCAGCCGGGACGGAAAAGACGAGTTTCCCATATTCATAGGCCCCAAGCCACTGCTCGGTGAGATCCACCAGGATATACTTCTCCTCGCGCCGGGCAGGCTCGTAGAGACGGGGGAGCGGTGTATAATCGCGGATATCGTTCATTCTGTCCGGGACTTTGATCGTCATGCCGGGATACACATGACGCCGGTCGATGCGATTGAAACGCGCCACCCAGACCCAGTCCTTACCGAAGAGCGTCTCCAGGGTTTCGGCCGGCTGGATGAAATGGGGATGCCATCTGATGGACTTGAGGCTTGGGTACTCCACCCGGGAAAGATCCTCCATTGCCTTGTCGGAAGGCGAAGCGGTCGGCTCACTGGTCTCCGAAGGCGTGCGCAGCACGGTGGCCCCTACCAGCAGGGAGGTAATAAAAAAAACCAGAATTATTTTGTGGGAAAACCCCATACGGCTGGGACGCATATAAAACCCTTCGAACTGTGGAACGTAAATAACATATAATATTCGTTTACCAAGAGATATTCAACCTCTTGCTGCGGGCGGCATGATAAATATCTGGCAGCATCACGCCTCTCCATGCTATTTATTCACCTTCAGGCTGCTTACAGGAGCAATCATATGGCACACGACACCCCGCAGGTCCCGCACCAGATCAATAATCAATTTGCCAGCGACAATTACGCCGGGATTTGCCCGGAGGCGTGGCAGGCAATGGAGGAAGCGAACCAGGGGTTCGTCTCCTCCTACGGCGATGACCGCTGGACCGACCAGGCATGCGAAAGCATCCGCCGACTGTTTGAAGCCGACTGTCAGGTGTTTTTCGTCTTCAACGGCACCGCTGCCAATTCGCTGGCCCTGGCTTCTTTGTGCCGCTCCTACCATAGCATCGTCTGCCACGACATGGCCCACATCGAGACCGATGAATGCGGCGCCCCGGAGTTCTTTTCCAACGGCACGAAGATTTTGCACACAACCGGCGCCAACGGCAAGTTGGACCTGGATGCCGTGGAGTTTGCCATAACCAGGCGCAACGACATTCACTACCCCAAGCCGCGGGTCCTGAGCCTGGCGCAATCAACGGAACTGGGAACGGTCTACACCCCCGGCGAGCTCCGCGCAGCCTGTGACCTGGCCCACTCCCATGGCCTGCGGGTGCACATGGACGGCGCCCGCTTCGCCAATGCCGTGGCATCGCTGGGGGTTACGCCGGCGGAAACGAGCTGGAAGGCCGGGGTTGACGTCCTCTGCCTGGGGGGCGCCAAAAACGGCATGGCCATCGGCGAGGCGGTGGTTTTCTTCAACCGGGAACTCGCCGAGGAGTTCGAGTACCGCTGCAAGCAGGCCGGACAGTTGGCCTCCAAGATGCGCTTTATCTCCGCTCCATGGATCGGGATGCTGGAGAGCGGGGCCTGGCTGCGGAACGCCGAGCGCGCCAATCGCCACGCCCGCATGCTGGCCGACCAACTGGCAACGATACCGAGCGTGCGCCTTATGTACCCCTGCCAGGCCAATGCGGTCTTCACGGAGATGCCGGAAAAGGCGACCACTGCGTTACGCGCGGCAGGGTGGCACTTCTATTCATTCATCGGCACGGGAGGCGCCCGCTTCATGTGTTCATGGCTGACGACGGAACAAGATGTGGCAAGCCTGGTTGCTGCGGTCCGGCAAGCCTGCGCGGAATCGTAAGGGCGCAAGGCGAAAGGGAGAAAATCATGGTCAAGACGGCAACATTCGAGGCTCTGCTGGAGGATACGGTTCCGGACGGCAAAGGAGGCTACCTTTTCACCCTGGAGGGGAAAACCTATACGCTCAGGGATAAAGACGAGGTTCGCGGCATAGCTGAGTCACACGGGTACATCATCATTTATTAGTGAACAGTGACGAGTGAACAGTGATCAGTGTCGTTAAAGGTTTTTACTCGTCACTGTTCACTGTTCACGATTTTCCCAACAAACGCGAACGAGCCCTTCAGGCTGTAACCTGAAGGGCTCGTTGGTTGTAATTATTCCCGGCGGCGACCTACTTTCCCACACAGCTACCCGTGCAGTATCATCGGCCCTGAGGGGCTTAACTTCCGT
>Ga0326727_10004859_pt1 | contig 39421 bp, 36 predicted proteins | sample MB2enrmetagenome_FD_207643 | JGI IMG/M metagenome (GOLD analysis project Ga0326727, IMG submission 207643) | Lab enriched peat soil microbial communities from McLean, Ithaca, NY, United States - MB29MY | ecosystem: Environmental > Terrestrial > Soil > Wetlands > Peat | place: USA: New York...
CTTGAAAAGAAGGTATATAGCGCATAGGCCATAATTGTTGCCGAGGCAGTGATGTTGACAAGCTGATCGAGAAAGGGGATGGAATAATCACTCAAAGACGCCCTATGATTACCAGCAACACCCTGCAAGCTAACCAACTCGTCACGGCGCTTGGCCAAAGCGATAAAGAGTGTCATCAATATGGTGCAAATCAGCAACCAGGACGAGATGGTCACGCCAATGCACGCGGCTCCGGCAACTGCCCTTAGTAGAAATCCGGCCGATATCGTCATTACGTCCAGTAGAACGATCCTTTTCAGGACGAAGGAATACGCCGCCATCATGGCCACATAAGCCAGCGCAGATAATGCGAACCATCGGCCAAGAAAGATCGAGGAGACTAGACCTGCACAAATGAGAATTACAGCAGCGATAGAGGCGGCAGACTTTGATAGCGCTCCCGAGGCAATCGGACGAAGACACTTCCTGGGATGAAAGCGATCATTCTGGGCATCAGCGATATCATTGATGATATAAATGCTGCCGGAAAGCAGGCTAAAGAGAATGAACGCAGCGGTTACTTTCGCAAAATCGCTAAGAGAGTGATGAGCATCAAGGGTAAACAACAAGCCTGCGAAGACGAAGCCGTTCTTGGTCCACTGCCTGGGCCTCATGCTTCGAACGATCGTCAAAATTACGTTATCCGAAGTTTTGTTACTCATAACCAAACGGAGTAGGAGGAGTATGGGGAGTGATGGAGTATGGGAATTTCGGATCCGCACCCGCCCTTACTCCTCTGCCTTATCTCACTCCTTCTACTCCGTCTAGATGCTTACTGGTTGACTTTTACCGTAAGCGTACTCTTTGCAGGTTGTTTGATGCCGAAAACATCGCTGCATGTAAGTGTGACCGTGTAGGTGCCGGCCTGCCTGAACTGATGATAAACCACCGGACCCTCTGCGGCATTCCGGAGGCCATTCTGCTCACCAAAGTCCCAGGTGTATTTCACATTCGTCAACTGTGCTTTGCACTTGCCGCTAAAGGGAACGTTATCCCACCTGGCTATTTCCTTGTCGTCACCGGCAGTTCCCTCGAGAGTTGAGGAATCGCGCTCGATGTCTATCTTTGCAACCCAAAATGCGTCTGCTCCATTGCTGCAGATCACCATCTTTTTGATCTTGTACTTATCGGCAACCAGATTTTTCTTGAGTACGGAGAGCGGAATCGAGACAGGCATGAAACCGTCGGAGTTTGGAGTAAAACCGTAGATATCAACCTGCTGCTCGGCTGAGGCTCCGTTATCAAGGAAGATCATCACCTGGAGCTTCGTGTCCGGATGTCCTGAGCTTGAAGTCGGGGTGCTCACCGCCTGTGGAGCAGTCGTGATCCCCCATCCGCTGTTATCAGAGGTCTGCTGCGTCACCTGCATGCCCGCCACTCTCACATTGAAGACCAAATAGGCATCAGCCTGATTGAAGGACTCCGTTATATCTATGGGATTCTCAAAGTTGAGCGCTACACCCGTGTAGAGGCCGTTAGAAGTAATTTCCAGGGAACCGCCCCCGGCATTGATTCCGTTGGCCTTGACCTCTTTCCCGGACCCGGAGCCCCAGAAGGAAGCCGTTATATGAGCCTGAGCCAGCGGTGACCCATCGTAAAGCGCGGGCGCCGCTTTCGCATTAAGCAGATCCTCGATGTTCTGATCTGCCGAAGTGATTCCGACCGCCAACAGGACACCTGCCAGCGCCAACATACCTGCCTTGATAACGCGTATACTCTTCATAATGCCTACCTTCTTTTTTCCGGATATTGGATGTTGGATGTCAGATATTGGATCAGGAATCCACCGGATCACCTCCCTATCCATTATCTAATATCGAATTCTATCACATTCTCACTATCTTAGTTGCTCTGCCTGTTGCAGGATCAACGTCTATAACAACGGCTCGAATTGTCGCCTGACCTTCGGCGACCTCGAATTTACTTGGCATCTGAGTTAGAAATCGTGAAATGATCAGTTCCTTCCGCACTCCTATCACGGAATCCGTCGGGCCGGTCATCCCCACATCTGTGATACAGGCCGTCCCTCCTGGGAGCACCCGCTCATCCGCCGTTTGTACATGAGTATGCGTTCCGATGACCGCCGAAACCCGGCCATCTACATACCACGCAAATGCAATCTTCTCTGAGGTTGCTTCGCCGTGAAAATCCACTATTATCACCCTGGTTTCGCCTGCCATGGCTTCAATTGCCGAATCCGCCACCAGGAACGGATTGTCCAAGCTATCCATGAAGACCCGTCCGCACAGGCTGATCACACCGATAGGACCGGCTTTCTGCGTTTCATAAAGAGCATAGCCGCGTCCGGGAGCCCCCGAAGGATAGTTGGCAGGCCGAAGAACCCTGGGATCCTGGTCGATGAAGTCGTATGCCTCCTTCTTCGACCACGCATGGTTGCCTAGCGTTATTACGTTGACCCCAGCGCCGAAAATGTCAAGCGCCGTGTCCTTAGTTATTCCGACGCCGCCTGCGGCGTTCTCGGCGTTTGCTATCACGAAATCCGGCACAAACTCTGCCTTGAGCCGGGAAAGCGACTGTGAAATCGCACGCCTCCCCGGTTCTCCGACAATGTCACCGATGAAGAGTATTCTCAGGGTCGATGCTGGATGCTGGATGCTGGATGCTGGATACCGGATGCCGGCTGATGCGCTATCTTGCACTTAGGTGTCCTTCATCTACCGATTGGATGAATGAGTTAAGCATTCGTCCCAACGATTCCAGTTTCGCTCACAAATCGCTGTAAAGGCCTACGTCAGTCAGAGAGCGCTTGTCTGGTATTCAGACCTACTTCGCATACTCGACGGCACGCGTCTCTCTGATCACCGTAACCTTGATCTGGCCGGGATATTCCATCTCTTCTTCAATCTTCTTTGCGGTATCATGCGCGAGTTTGGCCGCTGCAACATCGTCGATCTCAGTCGGCCTGACCATCACGCGAATCTCTCGCCCTGCCTGAACCGCATAAGTTTTTTCCACACCGGAGAAAGAGTCGCCAATTGTTTCCAGCCTCTGCAAACGCTTGACGTAGGTTTCCAGAGTCTCTCTGCGAGCGCCGGGCCTTGCAGCCGAAACCGCATCGGCAACGGATACCAGCACGGCCTCCATGGTTTTCTGCTCTTCGTCGCCATGATGAGCCGCAACCGCGTGGATTATCGCCGGGAGTTCATTGAATCTTCTGCAGATGTCCGCACCGATGGTTGCGTGAGGCCCTTCTACTTCGAAGTCCACCGCTTTGCCGAGATCATGCAGGAGCCCCGCTCGCCGGGAAAGACCCACATTGCCTCCGAGTTCAGCGGCAATTGCGCCTGCCAGATGGGCGACCTCAACGGAATGGTCCAGAACGTTTTGCCCGTAGCTCGTTCGGAAGCGCAGTCTGCCGAGCAGTTTGACAATCTCGGAATCCAGGCCTGTAACACCTGCCTCGAAATAGGCTCGCTCACCTGCTTCGCGCATCCTGGCATCAACCTCGGCAGTCGCCTTGTTGATGACCTCCTCGATACGCCCTGGATGAATTCGCCCATCTGAAATCAGTGAGCTGAGCGCCAGTCTCGCGATCTCGCGGCGCACGGGATCAAAGCCGGAAAGCACAACCGCTTCGGGCGTATCGTCGATTATCAAATCCACACCGGTGAGGGTCTCGAAGGCACGGATATTCCTGCCCTCACGTCCGATTATGCGGCCCTTCATCTCGTCACTGGGCAGAGGAACTACGGAAACCGTCGTCTCGGAGGTCTGATCGACTGCACATCTCTGAATCGCCAATGTGACGATTTCCCTGGCACGCTTGTCTGCTTCTTCCTTTGCCTGAGATTCTATATCGCGGATCATCCTCGCGGCGTCGTGCCGGACATCTTCCTCAACAGCCTTCAAGTACAAGGATTTGGCATCATCCACGGACAGACCGGTGATACGCTGAAGCTCCTGCTGCTGCTCTATCACAATCCCGTCCAGGCGCTCTCGTATCCTGTCGGCCTCCTGCTCCTTGTTTGCAAGAGATCGTTCTTTCTTCTCAAGGTTCTCAAGCCTTCGATCCAGGGTCTCCTCTTTCTGACCCAACCTTCGCTCTAACCTCTGGATGTCGGCCTTTCGCTCACGGTTATCCCTCTCTATCTCAGCTCGCATCTTATGAGCTTCTTCTTTGGCTTCGACCTGAGCTTCTCTAAGCCTGTTCTGTATTTCTTTTTGTCCAAGATCCTTTAGCTTTCCCGCCTCCGCAATCTCCATTTTGGCTTTAAGCTCCAACGGCTTGATTTTCCACAAATAGAGAAAGAATGGTATCACAGCGGCTGCTACAAGGATTATCAGTAACACACTCCACGGTAACATATGGCCCCCCTCGCCTTACATAATGAAGGCATGAGGCAGAGCGCTTCGAAAGTGTTCGGAAAGTTGTGAAATAAGAGACAGTTCGTTTTCTCCTTTAAGATCGGGTGGCGGAAACTCACCAATTCCTGCCGCTTCCACCGACGATCGTCCGGTGGATCTTGCTATATATGCTCATTTACTATTATCTTCCGTCTCATTCTCTTCACACAGATCGTTCATGGCTCTCGATACGACTTCCCATCCGAAGCCCTGCCTTTGCAGATATGAGGCAACTCGCCTGCGCCTGGCCCGTGTATCCGGGTCATTGTCCTTTTCCCAGCGCTTTCCGGCGGCTGCAACGGCCAACCGATACTCCGTCTCACCATCTATTTGAGAGAGAGCAGCCTCGGCCGTTTCGTTGTCCACGCCCTTTTGCCTGAGTTCCCATTTGATCCGCGTTTTCCCCATGGGCTTCCCCTCCAACCTGTGGCGGATCCAACTATCAGAAAACTGCTCGTCATTTATAAGACCCAGATCCTGGAAGCGCCCCAGCACTTCCTCTATCACGTCATCTTCGTACCCGGCCATCTTAAGACGCCGGGACAGCTCAGTCTTACTTCTAGCGCGAAAGTCGAGCAATTTCAGCGCCCGCTCTTTCGCCTTGTTGATCAGTTCCAGATGAACTATTCGTTGCAGCTCATCGGCAGCAATAATCTGTCCAACGCGCAGGCCCAGATCGGCAATCACCGCCCCGTCCACGCCCAACGCGAACTCACCATCAAGAAAGATAGATCGCCTGCTGCTACGTCTCTGCTGAACTTCTATTGAAGTTATTCGTTGTTCAGGCAACGTTTTCCTTCTTATTACCTCGAAATTGGCGTGCCGGTATGCGCACTACTCTCCAGCGGCCGCAACCTCCGTATCGTCCGCTTTCAGAATCACTTTGTCGATGCTCTCGTCGCGAATCTTCGTCTCGAGTTCAACCATCATCTCAGGATGCTCTTCCAGATACTGTTTGGCGTTCTCCCGACCCTGGCCGAGCCGGGTATCCCCGTACGCGAACCACGTGCCCATCTTGCTTACAATGGCCAGCTCTGTTCCCATATCGATGATTCCGCCGGAGCGCGATATGCCCTTGCCGAACATTATGTCGAACTCAGCCTGCCTGAACGGTGGCGCGACCTTGTTCTTGACTACCTTCACTCTGGTCCGGTTGCCGACCATGTCCGTTCCCTGCTTGAGGGTCTCGACTCGCCGGACTTCCAGCCTGACGGATGACCAGAACTTGAGCGCACGACCGCCGGGAGTTGTCTCCGGGTTCCCGAACATCACACCGATCTTCTCTCTAATCTGGTTGATGAAGACAGCCGCAGTGTTGGATTTGCTGATCGAGCCGCCGATCTTGCGGAGGGCCTGGGACATCAATCTAGCCTGAAGACCGACGTGAGAGTCGCCCATCTCTCCTTCGATTTCGGATTTCGGCACGAGAGCGGCAACGGAGTCGAGGACCACTATATCCACCGCCCCGCTCCGGATCAGCGCATCGATGATCTCCAGTGCCTCTTCGCCGGTATTCGGCTGAGACACGAGCAGTTCATCGACATTAACGCCGAGGTTCTTGGCGTAAGTGGGATCGACGGCGTGCTCCGCGTCAACAAAGGCTGCAATGCCGCCCTGCTTCTGCACTTCGGCGACGAGATGATATCCCAGGGTGGTCTTGCCGGATGATTCCTGACCGTAAATCTCTGTTATTCTGCCTCGGGGAATGCCGCCGACTCCCAGCGCGATATCCAGCGCCAGCGACCCGGTCGGGATCACATCAACCACCAGCCTGGAGGTCTCACCGAGGCGCATAATCGCGCCCTTGCCGAACTGCTTTTCCAGACGACTTAGAGTAAGCTCCAGGGCCTGCTGTTTCTCTTTGCCGTTATTCTTTTCCGTAACGCTGCTCTTTTCCAAAGTCCCCTCCGAGTAAATAATAAGAAGACCGAAGCTTTACTTCATCATAGTGTATTACAGAATGAGTCCGAGCGCTCTCTACTACTGGCTACCGGCCAGGATGAATCCGGCCAACTCTGAATAAACCGGCCCTGATGGCCGAAGTTCGCTTTTCATAACTGCAACTTCTTCCACCGGAAACGATCCCGCTTCCGCCATGCGAAGGCGCTCCAAACCTACTGCAAGCGCATCCAACCCTTTCGGCGACTTCACCCGCCCGATGGTGATGTGAGGGCTGAACGGCCTCGGTTCGCGCTCGAAACCCTCCCTCTCGCACGCTGATTCCACACGCTCAGCCAGCGACTTGAGTTCCTCGCCGCCCCTGCCGGTTCCAACCCAGACCACGCTTGGCCGCGAAACCTTCGGGAATGCGCCGACTCCCGCCAGATGGACCTCGAACGCGGTTATGCCCTGAACCGCCGACTCAACTGCCCTTGCCGCGGCCTCAACTCGGTTCGGCTCGACGGGCCCGATGAACTTGAGCGTGATGTGCAGGTTTTCGGCGGAAACCCACTTGACGTCCGCGCCGGAACCCATCAGTTCCCGCTCAATCTCCATCAGCTTTCGACGAACGCCCTCAGGAATCCTCACCGCGATGAAGGTGCGGGTCTTTTCCACCGGCCTTGCGGTTTCCAAGGGAAATATCTTCCTCCCGATCAGTGCAACAAAAACATTCTTAGCATATTCAACGCCGACTGGGATGCTCGAAGCTTCACGTCCTGCCTGCTTCCACCGAGCACGTTCCTCGTGACCTCTGTCCCATCCGGCGTGCATAAACCGATATATACCAGCCCCACCGGCTTCTCCGGTGTGCCTCCGCCAGGTCCCGCGATTCCGGTCACGCCGAGCGCAACGTCCGCGACTGTTCTGGCAACCGCTCCCTTCGCCATCGCTTCCGCGACCTCCGGGCTGACGGCGCCGTGCTTTTCGATCAACTCTGCCGGCACACCCAGGATGTCGATTTTGGCCTTGTTACTGTAAGAAACGACGCCCGCGAGAAACGTTTCCGAGCTTCCCGGGACATTTGTGATCCTGTGGCCGATCAGCCCGCCCGTGCACGATTCCGCAAGCGCAAGCTTGAGTTTTCTCTCGATCAGGGCGCGCACAACGGCATATTCCAGCGTCTCTTCGTCGATTCCATAAACATACTCGCCCAAACGCTCCCTGGCCTTTGCTTCAAGACCGGAGATCATCGTCAGAGCGGATTCCTTGTCGGCAGCCTTGGCGGTGATTCGGAAATGCACTTCGCCCGATTTCGCATACGGCGCGATGGTCGGGTTCCGGTTGTCGAGCAGATCCTTGATCTTCAACTCAGCCGCCGATTCCCCGATTCCACACACTCTGAGCGTACGGGAGACGATGACCGACGCCGTTCCTGCAGTTTTGTCGCTGAGCCAGGGGATTATGGAGTTGTCCAGCATCGGGATGAACTCACCCGGCGGTCCCGGCAACGCGAAGGCAATCTTGCCGTCTTTCTCGATGCCGACGCCCGGCGCCGTGCCCATGCCGTTTGGAATCGCGAAACCGTGTTCCGGGATGAGGGCCTGCTTCAGATTGCTGGGCGCAATCTGTACTCCCCGCCGCTCGAAGAAATCTCTGATCACCTTCTCCGATTCCTGGTCGGTTACCAGGCGCTCTCCCATCACCTCCGCGATGGTCTCCTTGGTGAGATCATCCTCGGTCGGTCCAAGTCCGCCGATGGTAATAACCAGATCGGCCCTGGAAAACGCGGTTTTGAGGGCATCGGAGAGACGAGCGACATTATCCCCAACGGTCACACGATAATAGACATCTATACCTAACGTGGAGAGCTGCCTGCTTACATAGGGAGCATTTGTGTCAACAATATCCCCCAGCAGCAACTCTGTACCCACGGAAATGATCTCAGCGCGCACGCAAATTCCTCCGGAATCTTACGGGCATTATACTGTACCGATTCTATGGAATTCAAGTAGTGCAAACACAATGCATTTGACAGTTGGCTGCCGTGCTACAAAACAGCGAATCGGGCCTCGCCGTTGAACTCGGAAAGTTCTCCATCAACCTGTTTGACTGACTGCGATCATATCGGTAGAATAGTGTTAAAACGTGACGGCAATGGATATACAAGAAAGGTGACTATAGACTTCACGAGAGGTTGGATATGAGGCGAACAAAAATAATTTGCACGATTGGGCCGGCAACCGAAACCCCGGAAATGCTCAGGATGCTGGCCAAAGCAGGTATGAATGTTGCGAGGCTGAACTTCTCTCACGGCACCCACGATGAGCATCTTCAAAACATAAATGAGATCAGAGCCATCGAGAATGAAACTGGTGAGCCGATCGCGATCTTATTGGATCTGCCCGGCCCGAAGATTCGCACCGGCGATATGCCCGGCACAGTCACAGTAACCCAGGGTCAAAAGTTTGTTTTTACCACAAGAGACGTTCCCGGCAGCGCGGAGGAGGTCAACCTTCCTTATCCGGAGCTTGTTCAGCAGGCGCAGGCCGGACAGCGCATCTTCGTAGCGGATGGCCAGTTGGAGTTTGCCGTCGATTCCGTCACGCCGACCGACATTATCACTCACGTGGTCGTCGGCGGGCCGATCAGCGGGCACAAGGGCGTAAACATCCCCGGAACCAAGATGAGCATGGCCAGCATTACCGAGTCCGATCTCTGTGATGTCCAGTTCGGGCTGGAGCACGACGTTGACTGGATCGCCGCCTCGTTCATTCGGGATGCGCAGGATCTCTTCCCGGTCACCAAGATGATAAGAAAGTCCCAAAAGCCCGTCAAACTGATCGCCAAAATAGAGAAGGCGGAGGCCGTGCAGGATATCGACAATATCATCAACTGCGTTGACGGGATCATGGTGGCAAGGGGCGACCTGGGCGTTGAGCTTCCGCTGGAAAAGGTCCCGGAGATTCAGAAATCGATTATCAAGAAGGCGAATAAGGCTGGGAAACCGGTCATCACCGCGACGCAGATGCTGGAATCCATGACGAGCAACCGACGCCCGACGCGGGCCGAGGTGACCGACGTCGCCAACGCGATCTTCGACGGCACGGACGCGGTAATGCTCTCCGGTGAGACCGCGATTGGCGAATACCCCGTGGAGACGGTGCAGACGATGTCTCGGATTGCACAGGAAGCGGAATTATCTCTGGATTATCGAGTTTTATGGGAGGAAAAAAACGACATCGCGCCGAATAATGTAACAGATGCGATTGCACAGGCGACGGTTGACATTACGCTGGATCTTCAGGCATCCGCGATAGTCACGCCTACCTCCTCTGGCATGACGGCGAGGGCTGTATCGAAATACCGGCCTCGCGCTCCGATTGTCGCGGCATGCACAACCGATTTTACAAACCGCCAGCTTGCCCTGTCGTGGGGAGTTTATCCGATCCTCGTGAAACCGAGCCGGAGCACGGACGATATGATTACCGAGGCCGTGGACGGGGCGAAGCGTGCGGGACTGGTCCGCGATGGTGACACGGTTGTCCTCACGGCGGGCGTGCCAGCCGGCGTCCCGGGCCGAACGAATTTGATAAAGGTCCAGGTAGTAGGCCAGGAAGTAACGACTTAAATCTGAGAGCGTTGCAACTTATTACCAGGGGATGCTTCGGTCACAGAGACTGCCAGAGGCAGTCGGCGCTGCCGAAGCTTGGTGAACAACAGCAGACCATCCAACCGCTGACAGCTTGTAAACGGAGCACTGAAATGACAAAACAGATTGTGAATCCGGAATCCCCCAAACCAGCCCGGGCGCGTCGGCGCACAACCATGGACACCGGGAAGTTCTTACAGTCGTCGCTCAAACTCGTCGGGATAGTCCTGCTTATCGTCGCCGCCTTTCTCTTCCTGCAGAAGCTAGCCCGTCCTTACATGCTCACACGCGTCGAAAACACCGAAATCGCCAAAGCAAAGGCCGACACATCGCAGGCTGAAACCGAGCAGGCCAAGCTCAAGAACGACATCGCCTATCTCCAAACCGAACGCGGAATGGAGACTGAGGCGCGGCGCCTTGGATGGGTCAAGCAGGGTGAAATCGCAATTATGGTCCCCCAGCCGAGGAAGCCCGCTCCAGTAACCGTGACCGTAGAAACACACCGGTCGCTTTGGGAATCGGCAAAACATAAGCTAAGCAACCTCTTCCACCATCAGCAGTAGAATGATCGGTTGTCAAGCTACACGCCAAACATCCCGAGTTCTCACAATGGCCAACCATATATTGCCGTCTCCCAGCCCTACCGACCAATGGCACGTGTATTGACATTCCAAGAATCCCGTGGTATTCTTTATATGTTTTTGGGTCTTTTGGGTGTAATCTATGAACTTGACTGCTCGACAAAAAGAGTTTCTCTGCAAGCTGGTGGATATCTATCATGAGGGAAACGGCCCCGTTCACTATGCCGATCTGGCATCACAGCTTCAAGTAAGCAAATGGACCGCCTACGACATTATGAATGTCCTTGAGAAAAAGGGCATGGTTGTCCGCCAATACGCTCTCAGTGAAGAAGGAGCGTCCGGGCGATCCCAGGTGCTCTTTGGCCCAACCGCAATCGGCGAAGCGATCGAGTCGGACCCCGATCGTGATCGTCCCGACGATCCGGATTGGGAGGAGACCCTTGACAGAATCTTCTCCGCAGTCGAACGCGCACCCTCCACTGGGTGTCAGGTGGTGGTAGAGGAACTTCTCAGGCTGCTTGATTCCAGACGCTCCCAGCGCGGCTACTGGGCAGGCTCCATGACCGCGCTCCTCCTCACCGTCAAGAACCTCCGGGCAAGAATGCAGGAAATCCCTTTGCTAAGCGAGATATCCGGCCGCGTCTCGTCACCAAAAGCTCGAATGATAGCGCTGGCCGAGGTAATCGCCAGCCTTCCCAGGAACGGTTTGAGCGCCGATGTGCGTAAGAGACTAAGGGAGTTCATTGGGCGCCATGAATCCGTGGTGGAATCAATTGGGAGAACGCAACAGGAGAATCTTCTCCGGCTCCTGGGTAGAGTAATGAAACAGATTAGCGAGTATTCTTAGAGATTGCACTTTCAATGATCGGAGTTTCCGGTCTTTGGGGTTTTGAGAATAGGCGGCCGGAAGAACCGGTTTGCGGGAGATTGGCATGGCATTGACAAGACATTTACGAAGAGCACACACGGAAAGAACGACTGTTACGCTTGCGGAGGCGTTTACCGACGATCCTGAAACCGCTGCTATCCAGGCAATTCAAAGCGGCAGAAGAACTTACGCGAAGCCGCTTAGCATTATCATCCCCACCTATAACGAGGAACGGTTCCTTCCGGATCTTCTGGAATCGCTGAAGCATCAGACTTACATTGAGTTTGAGGTCATCGTAGCCGATAATCACTCGACCGATCACACCCGCTCGATTGCTCTGAGTTCCGGAGCAAGGGTGGTAGAAGGTGGTCTGCCGGCTCGTGGGCGAAACAACGGTGCGAAAGTCGCCAACGGCGAATGGCTCCTCTTCCTGGATGCTGACGTGATACTTCCGCCGGATTTCGTAGAAAAAGCCATGGCCGAGATCAAGCTGAGCGACTGCTCCACTGTATCCTGCCTGATGCACCCTCTAACCGACAGGCAGATAGACAAGGTTTTGCACACTGTTGTCAACGCATACTTCAGGGCAACCCGAAAGGTGAAGCCTCATGCGCCGGGTTTCTGCATCTTCAGCAAGAAAGAGACCCATGAGCTGATGGGCGGGTTCGACGAGAAGATAAAATTCGCGGAGGATCATGATTATGCGGCGAGGGCGAGCAAGATTTCCGGGTTCGATCTCCTGCAAAGCGTCCGAATCCCCGTATCCACCAGGAGATTGGACAAGGAGGGCAGGCTCGGTATCAGCATCAAGTACCTGGCCGCTGAGATGTACCTGATCGTCGTGGGCCCTATCTACACCAACCTTTTTGAATACAAACTGGGCTGCTACGACAAGGACTCCTGATCCCGCGGAGCTAAAACGGCGGCCCTCTTCCGTTGACTTGGCGCTCGTGATATAATGTCTAATCCTTGACGATTCACGCCGCTGCGGGCGAGTCAGAGGTTGACCGTATGCTCAAGCGTTTGTTAAGCGGATTGATCGGCATTCCGCTTCTCGTGCTTCTTGTATTTACCGAAAGAGGCTTTCCCTTTGTATTAGGAGTTGGACTGGTTTCACTGATCGGTCTCAACGAGTTCTACAACGGCGTGCGTAAGATCGGCGCCGAACCTCAGGAATGGGTTGGCATGGCTTCAGCCATGCTCTTCATGTTTGCTGCCCAGCAAAAGTTCAATTATCCCGGTTTCAGTCTCCCGGCGGTTCTCACAATCTTTGTCATCGTACCACTCACCATAGAAATGGTGCGGCCGAATCGAGCGCCGATCAAGAACCTTGGAGCAACCTTCCTGGGCGTGGTTTATGTGGGATGGCTCCTCAGCTACCTGATCGCAATCCGGAGTGTCACTGGCCAGTTCACCGTCGCTGGATTCCCCTGGCCGATTGCAAGAGGAGCATGGCTGGTTCTCTACGTGATGTTTGCTTCCTGGGCATCAGACACCGGGGCATATTTCATCGGCGTTACCTGGGGAAGGCATCGCATGGCTCCCGATATCAGTCCGGGAAAGAGCTGGGAGGGATTCACAGCGGGACTGGTTTCCTCCATTATTATCTGTGCCTTGATGAGCCCGCCGCTTCACATCCCCCTCCTGCATACGCTTGGGCTTGCCCTTGGGATCAACATCGCAAGCGTAGTCGGCGACCTTGTGGAATCGGCGCTGAAACGGGACATCGGTGTAAAGGATTTTGGAACAATCCTCCCGGGCCACGGAGGAGTTCTGGATCGCTTTGATGGTCTCCTTTTCGCCGCCCCGCTGTTCTACTATTACATCACATTTGTGCTGAAGTACTGAGGGCTTAAGGCGTTGGATCCTCGGTTAAGTTGATTCCGACGGATCGGACCGATCGGACTGATCAGACCGACTAAATCGCCTGATAAGGATGGACGCTGACGAAGCTCTAAGACGACGACTGTTTTCCACACAAAGGAAGTTTGCATGCGCCGAAACCCATCCCTACTACCAATAATAGTCCTGGTCGCGGCTGTGGCAGCCGTGATCCTGCTCCCGAGGATCGCGTGGAGGGGGACAAGGGCCAATCAGGAGTCGTTCTCATCCGGAAGCGCCTTCCCAACTTCAGTCACCGACTGCCGAGGTGCAGAGATCGTCATCAAGCGCAAACCCGTGCGCATAGTCTCGCTCTCGCCCGCCGTAACGGAGATACTTTTCGCAATCGGCGCCGGCAACCGCGTTGTCGCGGATACCGATTACTGCCATTTCCCACAAGCTGCCGCGAAACTGCCGAAGGTCGGAGGGTATCTCGACCCGAATCCTGAGAAAATCACTGCCTTCGCTCCAGATTTGGTGCTGCTGGCCAAGGGAACCAAGAAGGATGTCGTGGATCGCCTGACTTCAATCGGCCTGACCACGGTCGTTGTCGATCCCGTGGATTTGGCCGGCACGTCCAAGGCTATTCGGCTCGTCGGAAGAGCGGTCGGGAACACGGCGCAGGCGGATCAACTTGCCAAGTCGCTTGATGCTCGGTGCCGGGCCATCACTTCGAAGACCGAAAATTTGCCCGATGATAAACGACCCAGGACGCTCTTTCTCTTCGATCTCAAGGCGCTCTTCACCGCGGGCGTAAACAACCACATCGACGATTTGATTACCAAAGCAGGAGGGCGGAACATCGCGGATAAGACGGGGATTCAGTGGCCGGAACTCTCCATGGAGACCGTGGTTGCGCAGGATCCTCAGGTGATACTATTATTGGAGGGCCACGGCAACCATAACGACTACACCACCCAGAGCGCCCTCAAAATACTGAGGGCGGACAGGCGCTGGCAGAGCGTTTTGGCGGTGAAGACCGGGAAGATCGTGATTCTGGACGACGATATCATGACCCTCCCCGGCCCCCGCCTGATTCAGGGCCTGGAAGCAACCGCCCGCGCCCTGCACCCGGAACTGTGGGGAAAAAGTGGAGTAGGAGGAGTAAGAGGAGCAAAAGAAGCAATAGAGTAACGGAAGGGTAGAGAGAGCGGGTAATCCGGGAATTCCGGTTACTCCCTCCACTGCTCATACTACCGTACTCCTCGCACTTCAAGCATCTGTGAGCGCCGAGTTTGGCGGACAGTGCCCCCTCTCCTGCTCCCTGGCGGGATAGGGAAGGGGTGAGGGTAATCCGGGAATTCCGGTTACTCCTTCTACTCCCGACACTCCCCATACTCCTCTATCGCTGCCCTTTTAGGAAACCTATGACCAATCCAATCCTCCAGACCCGCGACATCACGGGCGGATACGATAACGGGGACATTCTCCACGGTGTAAGCCTCGATCTGCAGGAGGGTGAATTCCTCGGCATTGTGGGACCGAACGGCTCCGGAAAGAGCACGCTACTCAAGGCGCTCTCCGGCTTGCTTCCGCACGTCCGAGGCAAGGTGACGGTCGGCGGGCGGGCGATCGACGAATATTCACCGAGGGAACACGCGCAGTGGATAGGACTCGTGCCGCAAATCACCGTGCCTATGTTCGCATTCAGCGTGCGGGACGTCGTTGAAATGGGACGGCATCCACACATCGGTCGATTTGCTTCGCCCATCGAGTCGGATGGTCAGGCCGTGGATGAAGCGATGCGCCTCACGGATATCGAACACCTGCGGGACCGGCCGGTCGATCAACTCAGCTCGGGCGAGTATCAGCGGGTGACCATCGCCCGAGCGCTCGCCCAGCAGCCGAGAATTCTCTTTCTGGATGAGCCGACCGCTCATCTCGACCTTGGGCATCAGATGGACATCTTCAGCCTGCTTGTTCGACTGAGCTCTGAGCGTGGCCTCGCCGTGATATGCGTCTCCCATGATCTCAATCTCGCCGCCGAGTACTGCAAGCGTCTGGCGCTCTTTTCAATGGGCAGTATATTCGCGATAGGCGATCCTGCCGAGGTGATCACCGAGGAGAACCTGAAATCGGTTTACGGCACGCTGGTTTGCGTGAGGGCCAACCCGTACAGCGGACAGCCGATGGTGTTGATCAACCGCACCGAGGAAACCGGAGGCGAATTGTGAGCGCAAAGACCACATCGGCCAGGGCCGGCCTCATTCTGACTGTTTTGGGAGCGCTGGTGATCGTGAGTGCGGTCATCTCGGCTAATGTGGGGACGGCGCACCTCACCGCCGGTGAGATCGCCAGGGTGATCTGGAACCATTTGGCAGGTGCAGCGCATCCCACCGCTAACGATGCAATCGTGTGGAACCTCCGGCTCCCGAGAATCGTGCTCGCGATGCTGGTCGGCGCCTCACTCGCCACGGCCGGCGCTTTGATGCAATCCCTCTTCAACAACCCGATGGCCGACCCTTTTGTGGTTGGCGCATCGTCCGGCGCGGCGCTCGGAGCGGTGGTCGTGATCTCCATGGACGTTCAAGCGACCCTCTTCGGCCTGAATGCGATGTGCTTCGCCGCACTCCTGGGGGGGCTTGGCGTTACACTGCTGGTCTATACGCTCTCCCGAAGGGCCGGACGCGTGCCGATTGCAACCCTCCTGCTCACCGGAATCGCGATCGGCGGAATAATGCAGGCGGTGACGACCCTTCTTCTTCTCCAGCGGCCGGGAAGCGAACTTCATGAGGTTATCGGCTGGCTGATGGGGAGCCTGGCGTATCGCGACTGGCCGCATGTTGCGGCCCTCCTTCCTTATACTATAGTCGGAATCGGAGTGGCGATGGCTTACCGGCGAGACCTTAACGTCCTTGCGCTCGGCGAGGAGGCTGCCCATAGCCTGGGCGTCAATGTGGAACGCACGAAGGTCCTGCTCCTCCTCACGGCCTCACTCCTGGCGGCAGCGTCGGTCGCGGTGAGCGGAATCATCGCATTTGTGGGGCTCATCGTCCCGCATCTCATGCGCCTGCTCGTCGGACCCAACCACCGATTCCTGCTCCCTGCCTGCATTCTTGGCGGCGGACTCATCCTGATATGGGCGGACATAGCCGCCCGGTTGATCATCCCTGGAGGCGAAATCCCCATCGGCATCGTCACCAGCGTGCTTGGAAGCGGGTTCTTCCTGTATCTGCTTAACAGGAGTCGTGGCAAGGTAGTTTAGGAGTAGTGGAGTGATGGAACTATGTTAAGCGGTATTATCTTCGATATGGATGGAGTGATTGTGGACTCCGAGCCGTTCATATGCGAGGCGGCGATTCGGATGTTCGCCGAGATGGGCCACACGGTCAAACCCGATGACTTCCTGCCGTTTGTGGGAGCCGGCGAGAATCGATATGTAGGCGGTCCGGCGGAAAAGTATGGCATCCAGATCAACGTCGAAAAGGCGAAGAACCGAACATACGAGTTGTACGCCGAGATCGTCAAGGGCAGGCTCAAAACTCTTCCGGGAGTGCACCAGTTCATTGAAAAAGCCAGGAGCCGAGGTTTGAAGCTGGCGGTCGCCAGCGCGGCCGACCTGGTGAAGGTACGTATCAACCTTACGGAGGTGGGATTGACCGACGAAATCTTCGATGCCGTCGTCTCGGGTTCGGATGTGGAGAAGAAAAAGCCGGATCCTGAGATCTTCATCCTCGCCGCACATAAGCTGGGTCTGCCGTCTGAGGGGTGCCTTGTAGTGGAGGACGCCGTAAACGGTGTTAGGGCCGCTAAATCGGCTGGATCGAAGTGTCTCGCACTGACCACAACCTTTTCCGCTGACCAACTCACTCTCGCCGACTGGATCGCCCCCGACCTCGCGCATGCGCCCGAAGAATGTCTGGAATGGTAAGCCACCGCTCAAAGTTATATTCTCTCCACTCACGTCTGACGACCTGCAACACTACGATCACAAACCAAACACTTGATTCATAATCCTGTAAGGCAAACTACATCCTCCTGTAATCTTCGCGCATAGCCCCGAGACTTCTTGTTCACATAATCACAATCAACTTTTCAGCATCCGTTAATCGAATGGTAAGGTTGAGCCTGTACAATTGCGTGGATAGCGAGTCAAGGAGGGCGATTTAGCTATGACAAATAGAAAAGGTTTTACACTGATTGAATTGCTGGTTGTTATTGCAATCATTGCAATACTAGCGGCGATTCTATTTCCGGTCTTCGCGAGAGCGCGCGCGGAATCTTACAAGACCGCCTGTCAGTCAAATCTAAAAAACTTCGCACTGGCATTCCAGATGTACGTGCAGGATTGGGACGCGCTTCCGTTGCCGATGGACGGTGGTCAAAGCCAGGTCGGGGTTTGGATGGATTCAGCGGACACAAGTGGGGTCACCAGCCCACAAATCGGAGCAATATGGCCATATGTCCAATCAAGGTTGACTCCAACGGACAACATGTGTGTTTGGTCATGCCCAGCAGCTCCCCATCTGCCTCAGTCCGCGACCAACCCAGGCTATTCCGTAGGCGACAGCTACGCAATGAACGAATATCTGAGGAAAGCGTTCCAGGGCGAAATAAACTTTAATAGCGGACGTCCGGCAGGATACTACTGCGGATTGTCCCCCGATTCCTGTTCTGAGCCTTCCAAGGTTATCCTTCTGTTCGAGGCCGTTCAGGACATTTATTGCGCTACCAGCCGGGCTGGGTCGCCGTGGTATTGGGCCGTAACATCAAACCCGGTTAACAACCAGTTTGCCACTCGATTTCCCAACGGAGGGACAGGCGTCGTGGGCATGCCTAACGACCTACACATGGGAATGTGCAGCTTCTTGTTCCTGGACGGTCATGTCAAATGTATGATGCCGGCCCAGACGTGGACTCAAGCATCCAGCGTTCAGCATTCCGGCACAACGACGGGTTGGATGTATTTCCACCTGTTTTACCCAGGCACGGGACCAGATGATCTCTGGAACCCACAGGCGCCTGGAGTGACGTTTCCATAGCCTCAATAACAACGACTGTATTACCGGCCGGAATCCGGTCCGATAACAAAGATTGCACGCAATAATGCGGGCAATACACGCAGCACTCTGCTCAGAATGAACGAAAGGGGAAAAGCATGAAAATCAAGCTAACAGCAAGAACGCTTACCAGCGGTATTGCACTCGCAGCCTTGGTTGTATTCGCCGGCTCCGCAATGGCCGCTTCGTACACCAAGACCGTCAATCCGATCGGTAACGGCTTCGGCATCACCGATCTGGTGTGGGCAATGCCCAACACCAACACAAGTTCAACCTCTCTCACCCGAGGAATGGACAATGTAACTCTTTCCGAGGCCTTCAGTAACAACGGCCTGACTCAGATCAACGGCGCATTCCTGGACTACGGCTACAAGTATGCAGGCAGCAAGTATCTGGAAGATATCGTTGGATTCACGGTCTCCGTCAATCCCAACCACCCGGACACATTGAACGTGTGGAGCAACCTGGCCGCAATCTGCGACGGGAACCTCGCCAGCCTTAGCGAACTGGGCCTTGGCGGCGTGACCGCCGGAGCGTCCGGAGTCGTGGGCTTCGAAGCCAACAACTACTATAATGAAATCAATAGCATCGACGCATACGGCGTCGGCACGCTGAGCATCGCTGCTCCCGGAATCACCCTCGGAACATGGGCAACCGGATCCTATATTCCTTACGCCGGTCCCGACAGCCTGTACTTCACCCCCATGGGTTACGGTACCGGAACTGCAAACGTTTGGTCTGTTCCCGGCGTTGATGAGAAGACCGGCGTGCTTTTCTCATCCAACTACGACGACGTCCTCGGCGCATTCGCATCCAACTTCACCGCAAACTACACCAACACGTTCGGTTCCGCAAAGCTCGACCTGACACCGAACGGACTGCAGCTTGCGAACGCTCCCACCAACGGCCCCGACGATCCGGCGGCTGACGGCTCGACCCGTGGTTCACTCTCCGCTAACGGTTATGCCAAAACGGCAGCCGTTTTTGTTAGAACCGAAGAGGAAGAGGACAACGCAATCGCTGACGAAATCAAGGAACTTCAGTACTTCACTTATAGCGTCAGTGGAAACAATGTCAACGTTCTGACAAACAACGCCTACAGCTTCAACCAGATCGACGGCGACAGCACCGACTGGTTCTTCGGCACTGGATTCTACAGCAGCACCTCCTACCAGGGTCCGACCCAGATCTCCATCAACGACAACGGCGACATCGTCTTCCCGGTCGTGATCTTGCCCGCAGGACGCCCGGACAACACACTACCGCCTGCGAGTGGTTACCGAAAGATCTATCATGTCGGTATCCTCTTCATGAGCCATTCCAACCCCGGCCACTTCAAACTGGTTGCCGATAACGCATCTCTGTACCCGATGATGGAGCACTTCACCTCCGGTACGCAGTACCCCGGCATCGGTGGCGCTGTGATCGACAATCAGGACAACGTTTACTTCACCGCGGTAAACTTCGACTCCGGAACTTCAAGCTCCGAGCCGAGAGTTATATTGAGAGCTTCCGCAAACGATCCTTCCACCCCGACATCCTGGATCACCAGGCCGGTTGCATGGGAAGGTCTGATGTGGAAAGACGCATCGGGCAACACCGACGAGCTCGACTATCTCCCTGAATTGCAGACCGGTACCAGCGATTACCTGGCTGCCATAACCTCGCTGAATGCAGCGGGCGGTATGTCGCGCAAGGGTCTTACTCAGAACGCCGGGTCCCTGTTCAACACCGGCGCACTCGCGTTCAGCGCGGGCGTCTATATCGGAACCGCCAAGGAGCAGGACGGCGTTGTTTACGTTGCTCCTACTCAGGGAACCCCTGCCTCGACCAACGTGGCTCAGGCTCTGACTCAGGCTGTGGGCTCACCCGCAACCCTGTTCAACTGCACCATCGCAGGATCGGGAACTCCGTTCACGACGACAACCGGTTCAACTTCAGCCCTGAAGACCTGGTTCCATTGGTACATCACGGACCAGTCCGGATCCCAGATTCAGTTCAGCACCCTGAGAAACGACCTCTACGTCGGCGAACTGATCGACATCTCCGGCAAGATCGCGACCGGCAGCCCCGTCGTACTCAGCCCGGACAGCTACGAGGGCATCGTCGCGCTCGGAACTCCTCAGGCATCCTTGAAGCTGAAGGTCGTCCTCAGCAACTACCAGGGTGACGTGACCAAGGTTCCGGTCATCGTCTATATTAACAACGCTCCGTTCACCGCGTTCCCGGATGCTTCCGGCAACATCTCCATCCCTGTAGTCGAGTCCGTCCTTAACAGCGCCAACTACACCGTCGCTGTCAAGGCAACCCACTGGCTCTCCCAGCAGGCGACCGCAGTTGCAGCAACCGGCTCTCCTGCAGTTGCCAACCTCGGTACTGTTACACTGTTGAACGGTGACGTCAACGGTGACGACTTCGTGGAAGACCAGGACTACTCCTCAATGGGCGCCGCGTGGTATACCCAGCAGGGAGTTGATGCCAACTACGATGCCAGAGCCGACCTCAATGGCGACGGCTTTGTTGAAGATCAGGACTACTCGATCCTGGGTCTCAACTGGTACACGGGTGGTTACTTCTCGACCCTGTAATAAATAGTAGATGACGCAAGTCACACTTGAAGAAATGCAATAGCCAACGATGACGGACAGGAGCCGGCCGGTGATCCGGCCGGCTTCTTCCGCAAAACGAATGTCATCCTGAACGCAGTGAAGGATCTGGGAGCAGTGGGCACACCCAATACTACGTAAGCAGATAGTGCCAATCGGTAGAAGATTCTTCGCTTCTCGGAATGACGCCCAACTGAAGGACACTCATGAAACGCCGAATTACCAAGTTTACTGTTGCCCTGGCGGCTGCCCTCCTAATCATCCCGCATACCGGATGGTGCTGGGGGACGCAGGGGCACGAACTGATCACCCAACATGCCGTGAAGCTTCTTCCCAAGGAGATGCAGGGCTGTTTCGAGGCCAACTCGCGGTTCCTCGTCACTCTCTCAACCCTTCCAGACGACTGGCGCGCGTCCCATCCGGAAACCGGCGGCGATCACTTCATAGACATCGATGAACTCGCTGATCCACCGTTCACCGAGGTACAGGTAGATCGCGCGACTGCCGAAAGCAAATTCGGCAAGGAGAAGCTGGAAAAAGCGGGAGTGCTTCCGTGGGCGATAGCAGACAGATACGCGAAGCTCGTGGACGCATTCAAGAAGGCCGACTCCACGGAGATCGTGATCCAGTCGGCGGTGCTCTCACATTTCATCGGTGATGCCCATGTCCCGATGCACAACACGAAGAATTACGACGGCGCGACTAAAGAGCAAAAGGGCGTCCATTTCAGGTGGGAAGAGGCGCTGCTTGCCCTGACCATCAAGAGCGAGGATGTCCAGCCGCATGGCCCGGAGCAGGTGGATGACATCCTGAAATCGGCGTTCAAGTGGAGCACGACTGCTTATGCGTTCAATGATGCCATTTTCAAGGCCGACGACAAGGCCCGTGCTCGGGATGCAGCTCACGGATGGTCGTACTACAAGGTGATGTCCGATGAAACCGGCGACATCCTGAGAACCCAGTTGACCACGGCATCCGAGGCGGTCGCCGGTACATGGATCGCTGCATGGAAGGCAGCCGGCAGCCCGAAACTTTCTTCCAAGCCCGCCCCGCTCTTTTGGGGTCACTGACGCGGGCAGAATTAAGGATTTAGGATTCAGGGCCGGAACCCCATGAGTATCCCTCCGGTGTAGGGAAGGGATTTCAGTGCCCTTCCGTCCGGGTTCCGGCTCCCCTCCTTAACAAGGAGGGGTTAGGGGAGGTTCCGTATCCATCCCGCGTTCACTGACTATTTCCACACGGGGTGATGGTAATCCGGATCGATCTTATGCTTCGGTCGCACGGCAGGTTTGAAACTGAAGAATTATATCCTTGGGATTCAGGATCAAGAACCGGAACATATGCCCAAGTCCTGAGTCCCCCAATCGTGGAGCGGGATGGGAAAACGCGCGAAAATCCCGTCCCGCTCCCGTAGCGATTTGCCCACAACCCCTCAACGCTACCATAATCCCGAGGGACTCGCAATGACACTCCTCGACTCGCTTGGATTTGTAATCCGAGCGCTGGATTCTCCCGAATCCAGGTCCCAGCCCGGAGGCATGACCATCACCATCATGTTCCCGAGTCATTGGGTGTCCGACCCTAATCCTAACGCCTCATATCTAATTCGTCCGATTGGGAATGGAACGCGCGAGGTCGTGGAGGCTCGCCCTGGACTCCGAGTCCGGGAAGTCGGCGAGTGACCCGAGCGCCAAGTCGATATACGTCTGCGCGACCAGCCGCGAGCTGTCCAGCGCGCCGACACGGGCTACAAAGGCGCACAGCCATTCGATCTCCTCTGTAGTGACTTCGCCCCCTTTGTACAATCCTTCTATGCGAGAGGTCTCAGCGGGATCGGCGTGAGCCAAGGCGTGGATCACGGGAAGCGTCAGCTTTCCCTCCCTAACGTCAGCGCCTATCGGCTTGCCGGTCAGGGCCGGGTTTCCCGTGAGATCGAGCAGATCGTCCGTTATCTGAAAAGCCATACCAACGTTGAGGCCATAGCAGCCGACCGCGTCCTCGATTTCCGGCGTGCAACCCGCCACAATCGCTCCCAGACGGCAACATGCGGAGATAAACTCGGCGGTCTTGCCACGGATAATCGATTCATATCCGGATGACAAAGCCTCCGTATTCCCCCGCGTCTCCATCTGCCGAATCTCCCCCTCCACCATCGCCGAAGTCGTGCGTGCGAGAGTCTGGATGATCCTGGCGTCGGCGTTGCGTGATAGGAGCATGAACGCGCGCGCGAGGAGAAAGTCGCCGGAGAGCACGGAGACATGGCTCCCCCATCGGTGGTTCGCCGTCTCCCGACCACGCCTGGAATCGGCGCTGTCGATGACGTCGTCGTGCATCAGAGTGGCCATGTGCAGGAGTTCAGTGCTCGCCGCGACCTCCAGCAGCCGATCCTCATCACATTCGCCCCTGGAAGTTTTCGCGCACAGGAGAACCAGCGCGGGCCGAAGCCGCTTTCCACCCGCCTCAAGCAGGTGCGTCGAGACCTCAGCGACGGTCTTGACGCTCGAGCTCAACTGGACGTGCAGAATCTCATCCACTCGATCCAACTCAGCGCGAATCGGGCGGGTGATTCGTTCCTGCAATTCCTTATATTCCGTGGTAAGTACGGGAACACTCACGGTTTAACTCCAACATGAACGGCGGCTACTCCGCCGGTGAGATCCAAAACTGTAACTCCTGCCAACCCCGCCGATTCCATCATGGCCTTAAGCTCGACCTTCGTGCGAAATCTTGCGACCGATTCCGGCAGATATTGGTAGGATTCTCTATCACCGCTCACCACTCCTCCTATTATGGGGAGGGCGCGGGCGAAATACATTTCGTAAATCCTGGCGAAGAATCGGTTATCGGGTAGAAACAACTCCAATGATACAACTCGGCCACCCGACTTTACTGCCCGAACCATCTCAGAAAGGGTCTTTTGCACATCCGACACGTTTCTCAATCCAAACCCTATTATCGCACAATCGAAGGAATCGGATTCGACGGGCAGGCTCTCAGCATTTCCTTCAACCGTTGAGACGTTACCTATTCCCCTGTCTTCCAGCTTTCTTCGGCCTATTTCCAGCATCGGGACACAGAAATCGACCGCCGTCACTGCGCCGCCCGATCCCACAATCTCCGACATCATGATCGAGAGTTCGAGCGTGCCTGCCGCCACATCCAAGGCCGTGTTTCCCGGCGTCAACGCGCATTCCCGAATCGCGGTCCGCCTCCACTGCTTGTGCAGCCCGAAACTGAGCAGGGAATTCAGCAGGTCATACTTCGGCGCGATGGATGCAAAGAGTTTTTCGACGTATTGTCCCTTGGAATGCATGGCAGTCGAGGTATTTAGTATGCAGTATTTAGTATTTAGTGGACAAGAGCCGAGCGCCTCCCGTTGTAGGAGCGTTCTCCAGAACGCGATCAGTTCCGGAAATCCCCTCCTTAATAAGGAGGGGTTAGGGGAGGTTCCGAGAGGCCGTCCACGCATATTCGTAAGGTTCTCCGGATAGCCCTCACCCTTGCCCTCTCCCGCTCCTTCGATACGGCGCTGGGGCGCCTACTCAGGACAAGGCAGGGAGCAGGAGAGGGAATTCTGCCTACAAGCCATTTCCGTGAGATCGTCAGACTAAATACTATATACTAAATACTTATCCCTATCCCTTCTCCCTCACCATTTCAACAGCCCAGTAAAGGGTCGTCACTAAGACCAACGCTACTACGACGTAGAGAAATGCGCCGCCAAGTCCTTTCGCACTTCCGAAAGCCACCTGGACTGAGCGGTAGATCATGAATGCAAACGTCCAAGCGACCTCAATTCTCAGCCATCGGAGCATGCCAATAGCACGCCGGTACAATCGCTCTGCATTCTCCTCGGTCACTTTCACAGGGTAGTTGAAAGTCTGCGGAAATAAGCTAAGCGTGAGGAAGGCGGCGTACAAGAATGCGTTCAACCCGGCCACGAACCACAGACTGTTTTTCGATCCCCAGCCATTCGGCACACCGGATGCTCCAAAATGCGTTGGGATTCTCGCCGGAAGGATGGGGAATGCTCGCGCCACGGCTACGATGCCGCAAATAATGCCTATGACGGCGATCGCCTCGAAGACGTAGTCGGTGTCGGTGAACGGAATCTTGATTACGGGCCTTGCAGCTTTGCCCTGCTTTTCGTCAGCCATTTACAGCGCCTCAAGCATCCTCATGGAAGTGTGGAGGAGGGTGATAAACGGCGAGGCGTAGATCAGGACGACAATAGTCATGGTGACGGTCAGCCCGATCACAAAGCTCATGGATGGTGGCGCCGCGATCTGCGAGCGCTCATTGGCCGGGACGAAGAACATCACCCGAACGATGTTCATGTAGTAGTAGAGTGATATGACCGTGTTCACTATGGCTACGATGGCCAGCACAAACGCAGGGGCATAGCCCGATTGAATAGCAGCCCAGAAGAGATAGAACTTGCCCAGAAAACCGGCGGTCGGCGGGATTCCGGCGAGCGAAAGCATAAAGAAGACCATTGCAAACGCGGCGAACGGTGAGCGTTTGATGAGGCCGGCATAATCCCGAATGTTGTCCGACTTCAGGCGCGTTCCCAGCATCGTTACCACGGCAAACGCGCCGAGATTCATGAAAAGATAGGCAAGCAGATAGAGCTGAATCGCGGGCACGGCATCCGCGCTCGGCATGGCAACCAGCCCGATCAGGAGATATCCTGCCTGCGCGATGCTGGAATAAGCGAGCATCCTCTTGATGTTTATCTGCGAAATGGCAATCAGGTTGCCGACGGTCATCGTCAGCGCGGCAAGGATCGCTATCAGCAACCGCCAATCCACAACCGCGATCTTAATGCCCGTCCCCAGGACTCGCACGAGTATCGCGAATCCAGCGGCCTTGCTTGCCACCGAAAGGAACGCGGTGATGGGGGTCGGAGCACCCTCATATGTATCCGGCGACCACTGATGGAACGGAACCATTGCAATTTTGAATCCAAATCCGACCAGGATCATGATTAGCGACAGGAACATTACCAACTCTGAGCCTGGGGTCGGCTTGAACGCTCCCGCGATGCTCAGGATGTTGGTTGTGCCGGTTATCCCATAGAGCATCGACATGCCGTAAAGCATCACCGCCGACGCAACCGAGCCGTACATGAAGTATTTGACCGCAGCCTCGTTCGACTTCGGATTTCGCTTGAGATAGCCGGCCAAAACATAAGACGTAAGGCTCAGGAACTCGATCGACAGGTAGATCATAATCAAGTCCGTCGAGGCCGCCAGACAGGTGATCGCAAGCGTGGCAAAGATCAGCAGCGCGTAGTATTCACCTCGATCAAACCGAATGCCGTGGAAATAATCCGTGGAGATAACGGCAACGATCAAGGTCGAAACAATCGCAATCAGCTTGAAGAAGAGCGCAAACCCATCCATCGCCATCATGCCGCCGAACTGCGCTCGCCCTACTGAAGCTGCGCCTCGGGTCATCAGGATTGCCGACGGAATAAGTGCAGTCAGCAGAACAAGCAGGCAGACGATCTCAGGCCATGGAACGCCCGAGCGCTTCCGGCAGGCCAGCCCGACTGCCAGCACGAGGATTCCACCACCGGCAAGAATCAACTCCGGCGAAATGTAGAAGAGATTGAAACTCAATACTAACCTCCGCCCGTCGCCATCACCTTAACCATGTGCATCAGTGAGCCATTGAACATGGTAAGGAGCACGGCGGGAAGGATTCCAACAACGATTGTCAGCACGACCAGCGGCGCGAGGCTCAACACCTCTCGGCGGTCGATGTCCGGCAACGATGCCCATTTCGGGTTCAGCGGTCCGAGAAGGATACGCTGAAGCATCCAGAGCAGGTACGCCGCGTTGATAACTATTCCGATGCACGCGAGGCCGGTCATGACATTGTAGATCGGCAGAGCGCCTCGGAAGATGAAGAATTCAGATACAAATCCGGCCAATCCCGGCAGCCCGAGGCTCGCGAATGACATAAATGCGAGCAGTCCGCCGTAAATCGGAATCCTCGCTCCGAGTCCGCCGAATTGGCTGAGATCACGGTTGTGCGTGCGCTCGTAAATCACTCCAACCAGAAGGAACAAGGCGCCTGTGATCAATCCGTGGCTGAACATCTGAAGCATCGCGCCATTCAGCGCCATGGTCTTGTTAAGCTCCGCATTGGCACCGACCGTCGCCGCCGAAGCCGCCGCAATGCCCAGCATCACGTAACCCATGTGGTTGACGGATGAATACGCGATCAACTTCTTCATATCCTTCTGCGCCATGGCAACCAGCGCTCCATAAACTATGCTGATAACCGCCAGAATCGCGATTATCGGCGAGTAAGTACGCGCCGCGTCGGGGAGCATCGGAAGGAGGATTCTGATGAATCCGTAGCAACCAAGTTTCAGCAGGATACCGGCCAGAATCACGGAGCCGGAGGTCGGAGCCTCAACGTGCGCATCGGGAAGCCATGTGTGGAACGGCCACATCGGCACCTTGATCGCAAAACCGAGGAAGAACGCCCAAAAGGCCAGCGCCGCCAGGATCGGCTCACCGGCGAAAGTGTGTCCTGCAATCGCCTGCGGAATGCTGAACGTATGCGGCGAGGTGTAGAAATAAACCCCGATTATCGCCAGCAGCATCGCAACGCTTCCCACCAGCGTGTACAGGAAGAACTTGATCGCCGCGTACTCTCTTCGCGGTCCACCCCAAATCCCGATTATGAAGTACATCGGCACGAGGCTGACTTCCCAGAAAATGTAGAACAGGAAGAGATCGAGGGATGTGAACACCCCCAGCATCCCGACCTCAAGAAACAGGAAGAGCGCAAAGTACTCCTTCGGGCGCTCGTTGATGATCCAGGAATAGATTATGCAGATTGTGGTTAGCAGGGTGGTCAGGAAGATCATCGGAATGCTGATCCCGTCAACGCCCATGTAGTAGTGAACGTTGAGCTGGGTAATCCAAGGGATATCCACCACGTATTGCATTCCGCCGCCGGAATGGTAGTATCCAATCCAAGCGATGACCGAGAGCACGAGCGACGGCAGGCTGAATATCAGCGCCGTCACCTTGATCGCGGTTGCCTTTTCTTTGGGGATACAAAGCACCGCAATCGCACCCAGCAGCGGAATGAAGGTTATCAGTGTAAGAATCCAGTTATTCATGGTAGATTCAACTCCTAATGAAGGGGCGGATACCGGATGTTAGATGCTCCATATTGGATAGGGAATAAATTCCGCTTACCCTGAGTAGCCCCGGTGAATGACGGGGCGTATCGAAGGGCGAAACACGTGTATTCACTTAAGGCATTCGAGAAACGTTGTACTGCCCTTCGATATGGCGCCAGAGCGCCTCGTCAGGAAGCGATGCAGATCCGGATTGCCCTCACCCCGCCCTCACCCCTCTCCCGCCAGAGAGCAGGAGAGGGGGCTATGTGTGGCGATACTTGGGCTTCCTGCTCCGCATTGGCCCGACGCAGATGGGAACACCTGCTACTCAGGGTAAGCGAACGCCTCTTCCGTCGAATGTTTAGAACTCAATATCCAATATCGTTTCTAGAATCAGAACGCCCCTCCTATAATCTTGTAATGTTTCAGCACATCCATCATCATTCCCGGGATTTGCTCCCAGGCGAAAAGATAAATCCCGGCGATTACCAGCACGCAGCCCATCATGACAAGCGTGTAGTTCTGCAGCACGCCGGTTTGCGAGTACCTGAGCGCGTTTCCGGCGAGCTTGGTCACGCCGCCGGCCAGGTTTACCGCACCGTCGATCACCCACTTGTCGAACCACGCCCACACAATCGTCAGGCCGATGGTGACGTAGCCGACTCCGTTCACTATGCCGTCGATGAACTTCTGATCGAAGATCGATAGCACTCTTGTGATGAAAAAGAGCGGTACCACCAGGATCGCCCAGTAGATCTCATCGAGATAATACTTGTTTAGCAGCAAATTGTACGCCCACGGCAATTTCTCTCGGAAGACGGAAGGCGAAATCGCTCGCTTGACGAAGATCAGCCAGCCGGTTCCGATTCCCAGGAACGCCGCTCCGGTCGCCATCAGCATGACCGCCCAACTGAACTCCGACTCGGCGTCGCCGAAGTGGATGAAGTGGTGGAAAAGGTTGTTCCCCGGCCACGCGATATAACCCGCCGTCACCGAAAGGAACGCGAGAATCATGAGCGGCACGGTCATGTTGTGCGGGCTTTCGTGAGCATGGACCTGGGGGTCGCGCGCCTCGCCCCAGAAGGTGAGTGCAACCAGCCGAGTCATGTAAAAAGCGGTCAGGAACGCCGCAGCCAGCCCGATCGCGAAGATAATTACGTTCCAATGAAACGCTTCGAGTAGAATCTCATCCTTGCTGAAGAATCCCGCCGTGAGCGGAACGCCCGCCAGCGCGCAGGTTCCGAGGAGGAAGGTCCAGTAGGTCTTCGGCATCTTCTTGCTCAGGCCGCCCATCTGCCGAATATCCTGAGTGCCCGTTCCGTGGATCACGCTTCCCGATCCGAGGAAGAGGTTTGCCTTGAAGAACGCGTGGGTCATGAGATGAAGCAGACCGGCGGTGTAGCCGCCGACCCCCAGCCCGAGCATCATGTAGCCGAGCTGACTGATGGTCGAGTATGCCAGTACACGCTTGATATCGTTCTGAACGGTGGCGATGGTGGCCGCGAAGAGCGCGGTTATCGCGCCGATAACCGCGACCGTGGTGAGCGTGATCGAATGCGGCTGATACGCAAACACGGGGTACATGCGCCCGACGAGATACACGCCTGCCGCAACCATGGTCGCCGCATGGATCAGGGCGCTGACAGGGGTCGGGCCTTCCATCGCGTCGGGAAGCCAGACGTGCAGCGGGAACTGCGCCGATTTCCCGACCGCCCCGGCGAAAAGCAGAAGCCCCGCAAGCGGAAGCACCGGTATCAGATGGTGCGCGATGGACATGTTCACGCCCATGAGCGAAGGAATCGCCAGGATGATTTTGTGGATGTTAAGCTCCCTGGTAAACCAGAAAAGAGTGAGCACGCCCAGGAAAAGCCCGACATCGCCGATTCGGGTGACGATAAATGCCTTCTTCGCCGCGCGCATCGCTGATGGTTTCTCGAACCAGAATCCAATCAGCAGATATGACGCCAATCCGACCAGTTCCCATGAGACAAAGAAAAGAAGCAGGTTGTCGGCGATAATCAGCGAGAGCATCGCGGCGCTGAACAGGGAAAGGTAGGCGTAGTATCGCGGGAAGCGGGGGTCGCCGTGCATGTAGCCGATCGAATAGACCATCACAAGCAGCGCGACCGTCGTGACCACGCAGAGCATCATCGCGGTGAGTTGATCGACCGCGAAGCCCATGCGGATGGGCAAATCTCCCACAACCGCCCAGGGAACGCTTTTCGTGAATGGGACGAAGTGCTCCCCCCCGAACGCATGGGCGACCGTATATCCGGTCACAATCAGCGACAGGATAAAGGAGCATGCGATCCCGGCGATACCGATATACGCCCCCTGCCCCGGTCCCTTCCTGCCAGTAAGCAGGATCAGCCCGAAGCACACCAGCGGGATAACCGGTATCAGCCAGGTAAAGCCCATCAAATTGTTCATGAAATCGTGCATAGTTGTTTCTAAGCTCCCCTCCTTGATAAGAGCCTGTCCAGAGCGTAGCGAAGGAAGGGGGTTGGAGGAGGTTCCGGGACCACCCTGTTATATTTAGTTCCTCAGCGTCATGAAGGCCGGACGGACTCAAGTCCGGGGAATCCAGTCACCGGATGAATATCCGGCGACATCGAGATTCCTGGATTCCGGAGAATCCAGCGCCCAGATTACAAATCCGGGCGAGTCAACGCCATCTTTGCTCCCCTCCTTGATAAGGAGGGGTTTGGGGAGGTTCCGGGATCACCCGCCATATCGTTCTAACTCTTCGTGTCCTCAATTCGGCCCAGTGTCCGCAGCACCGCAGCAAGCCAGTGAAAAAAGAGACAGCATAAATAAGCGACGAAGACTTCAGCAGCAGCATATAATATCATCTCTACGCCTACTGCGACCGAATACCCGGTACCTAACAAGCTATGCTGCTCCCCTTGGGATGTGGCTAGGACTAAAATAACAATGCCGACGAGTGCCATAATGGCCCCGGCAACCCAGCCTACGATTCCAATTGCGTCCCCGCTTCTCTGCAGCTTTCCCGCTAGTCTCACGGGATCTTCGGCAACCTCAAAACTGCGGCGTCCCCAATACTGTGCGTCTATATTGGGGCTCACGCCAGCCTGTTCTTGCGTTGGCTGTTCTCCACTCAACACTTGGGCCTTTCTTCTCGCACAGTCGGGACATAGTAAGGTAGCGTCGAGGGATTCTCGCGGGAAATGACGCCTACACTTTACACAGAAAACTGGGTTCATTTGATCTTCTGCTGTATATTGCATTTCCGATCCTCCCGACGGCGTTAATCCTTTTCCTTTACCATCTCATCACATCGATCTCGTCAACGTTCACCAGGTGCATATTTCGGTATGCCGCAATTACTATCGCAAGGCCCACCGCAACTTCCGCCGCCGCAACCGTTATCACGAAGACCGTGAACACCTGGCCGGTCAGGATCGCCGGGTGAAGGAACCGGGCAAACGCAACCAGGTTGATGTTCGACGCGTTGAGCATCAGTTCGATGCCCATCAGGATGCCGATCGCATTCCTGCGGGTCAGCACGCCGAATACCCCTATGCAAAACAGCGCCGCTGAGAGCATGAGATACCAACTAAGAGGAACCATCGGATTTGTCCTCCTTCGCCAGGACTATCGCCCCGACCATCGCCACTAAAAGCACGACCGACGCCAATTCAAAGGGGAGCACGAACTTGGTAAGCAGCGCATTCCCGATTATGGGGGTGGTCGGCATTGACGGAGTCGTAAGGGCGATATGGTCGGCAGCGCTCCAATTATTGAGCACCAGGATTCGGAACAGAATCACGAGGATTCCGAGTGATATCGGAGCGGCCAGAATCCACTGCTCCATCGTCTGAGTGATCTTCCCGGACATAAGCTTCTGAGTAAGCATGAGAGCGAACATCATCAGTACCGTGATCGCGCCGATATAAACGAGCACTTGCACCGCCGCGATAAAATCGGCGTTAAGCAGCAGGTAAATCCCCGCCACGCCTAGAAAAGCGAGCGCCATGAATAGCAGCGAATGGAAGATGTTCTTCAGCGTCACCACCAGCAGCGCCGAGCCGAGGGTCAACGCTCCCAGCGCCGCAAACATGATGCGCTGGATGGTGATGAAATGGATCACGTCCTGTACGGTGATGTGCGGGATCGAAAATTGCATCAGTCGGCGCCCCCATTAGACGTGGGCTTTTCTTTGCTTTCCGGGGCTTCCGGAACCCCCCCCAGCCCCCCCTTAGCAGGTGGGGAGCTAACCCCGCCGGGAACAGGCTTCTCCGGTTTGTCAGTCGGGAGGGCACTGTGGCCCTCCCCTACGGGATCCTTTTTTATCGCCTTCGTGCCGCCGATTTTGTTGAGGCGGGCGCGGTCATAGACCGCGTCTTCCCTTGTATATTCGGCGGTTTCGTATTCCTTGCTCATAACGATGGCGTCCACCGGGCAGGCGTCCTGGCAGAGTGCGCAGAACATACATCTGCCGGCATTGAGCGTAAAACTGTCAACCACGCGCTTTTTGTCCGGCCCCATGTGCGCCTCGACCGTGATCACCTGGGTCGGGCATGCGCGAACACACGCCCCGCATCCGATGCACGCGTCCATGCCGGTCGATCCATCGACCGGCAGGCTCGGCAGCCCGCGGTAGCCCTCAGGGATGGTCCACCGGACCTCCGGGTACTGCATCGTGACCTTCTTCCTGAAAAGGTTCATCAGCGTGACCCAGTGGCCTTTCACCATGCTGGTGACGGTATGGCATCCCTCGTGGCAGTAGTCGGTTGTTTTCATTAGCAGAGCCATAGGTTTTAAGGTTTTAGGGTTGTAAGGTTTTAAGTGAATGATTTATGTTTCATAACTTGATATGGCGGCGGCCAAGGCCGTATTAGATTATGGAATATAAATCCTCCCCCTAACACCCTAGAACCTTATAACCCTAGAACCCTTCCTTAAGTTTTTAGAACAATAAATCCGGTCCACACGATATTCAGCAGCGCGATGGGTATCAGGACCTTCCAGCCGAAGTTCATCATCTGATCCACTCGAACCCTGGGGAGGGTGGACCTGATCCACATCAGTACGAAAATAATCACGCCGGTCTTAGCCAGGAACCAGAGCACCGGCGGGATGAAGGAGAGCGCGGGGTGAATCGGCAGCCAGCCACCGAAGAACAGGGTGGTCGCGATGGCGGCCAGCGTAAACATCCCGGCGAACTCCGCAAGGAAGAAAAATGCGAACTTCATGCCGCTGTATTCCGTGTTAAAACCGGCGACAAGCTCGGATTCCGCCTCCATGATGTCAAAAGGTGTAAGGTTGCTCTCCGCCAGCGCCGAGATCAGGAACACGATGAACCCGACAATCTGGGACGCGATGAACCACCTGGGCAGGATGTGAAAATACGTGCCGCTCTGCGCCCCGATTATCCGCTGCATGCTCATGGAACCGGCGAGCATCACCGATGGAACCATGGCAAGGACGAGCGGGACTTCGTAGCTGATCATCTGAGCCGCGGCTCGGAATGCGCCGATCAGCGACCACTTGTTGTTGGAGGCCCAACCCGCCGTGATAATTCCGACAATCGGGATGCTGAGAATCGCAATGATGTACAGCACGCCGATGTTGAGGTCCTGAGCCACCCATCCGTTTCCCTTGCCGAACGGGATGACGACATAGACCATATACGCGGGAACGAAAACTATGATCGGCGCAACGATGAACGGCCACTTGTCGGCCATTCTGGGGACGATGTCTTCCTTCATGAGGAGTTTGAGCGCGTCGGCCATCGTCTGAGCGAGGCCGTAAGGGCCGACTCTGTTGGGCCCGATTCGCGCCTGAATCCAGCCCATGATCTTTCTGAGTCCGTAAATCAGGTAGAGGACAACAAAGAGGATGAACGCAAGGATTATGACCGCATCGATGAGCATCAGCAGCGGTCCCATGATTGCGTCGCCGATGTGCGCAGGGACGTGAAGCCACTGGAAGATATGCTCGATTATTCCGGTGAGAGTCATTATGTACAAGGCCCCCGCGAGGTTGGACGGCCCCATTGCCGCGCACTCCTCACAAAAGCAGCCCCGATCCCGGATGGGACGAGGCAACCCTGTCAATTATATGTAAACTGAACCGTTTGTGTCAAATCAAATGCGCATCCAGAGGGTGATTTCCGAATACCGCACGCTGGCTTGTCCGCCGAAGCCTCGGTGAAGATGGGATACTGGGTGGCCAGTCTGGATTGTGGCTTGCCTGTCGTAGCTTTGGCGAACGCAGGATATGGATGATGCGCGCCGAAACCAGACAACACCGTGAGCCGCACTCAACCTCTTCTCCTCTCCACAAACTGACGGGCATCGTCATTCAGAGCGAAGCGAAGAATCTGGTACCAGGGGCATACTATGTATCTCCAGAGGAGACCATCTGGAACTTGCTAAGATACACTTGCTTCAATGCCTCACTCACAACTCGTTGGTCAAAGACATCAATGCCGGCGTAAACCCCCACTCGGCATAGCTTGCTCTCGTTTACGGAGTTAAACTCCTCGATTGCCGTGAATGCTTTAGAGAAAATCCATTCCATCAGATCGAACTGGTATGCGGGGTCGTGCACTATGCTCTCAATCACTTCCTTGCTGGATTCAGGCCCCCACGGCGGTTTTGGACCAAGAGTGGCGATGACCCACGGCGGCTCTCCTGGGCCATCATTAGTCCGGAAAATCTGCACTTCTCCCATAGTCGGTCGCTTCTTGCTATATTTCTCCAGTACCCTGGTCGCGACTGTGAGATAAAACAGTGAGGCGTCCAAGTTTAGTTTGCTATCCGACTCCCTATCCAGGGAGAGGGCAAACGACACTCCCTTGACGCCCCTAAGCGTGTTCTTCCACTCAGCTAGATTGTCCTCGGTGCGCCCAAAAACCACAACATTTATCGAGACCATCGCATCCTCTCATGGCAGCGCTTGCCAGCATGACACCAGATTCTTCGCGGAGCCTGTCGAAGGGCTCTGAATGACGGTGTTAAACGCGTGAACTGAGCCAATACCTACTCAATCTCGATTTTGCCGAACTTCAGCTTGCCGACGTGGAGGATCATGCCGGTTTCGAGTTCCAATTCCGCGTTCGGGTCGGTGATCTTTTCGTTGTCGAGGGTCACGCCTCCCTGCTCGATCAAGCGGCGGGCGTCGCTGTTGGTGGCCGCGAACTTAGACACATCCTTGAGCAGGCGCACGATCCAGACCTTACCGTCCTTCACCGCCGATTCGGGAACTCTAACGATCTCGATGTCTGTCGGAATCTCCCGGTTGCTGAATACGCGCTCGAACTCGGCCTGCGCCTCGTCAGCCTCTTCTTTACTATGGTAGATGGTCACGATCTCTCGTCCCAGCCGCTTCTTCACATCCATCGGATGGAGTTTTCCGCTCGATACGCCGTCCACCAATTCTCGGACCTCACTCATGCAGACATCCGTGCAAAGCTCGAAATACTCCTCCATCAGCGCATCGGGGATGGACATCAGCTTGCCGAACATATCGCCGGGTGCTTCAGTGATGCCGATGTAGTTGCCGAGCGACTTGCTCATCTTTTGCAGGCCGTCCAGTCCCTTCAGTATCGGCATGAACATGCCGACCTGCGGTTCCTGTCCGTATTCGCGCTGAAGGTCGCGGCCCATCAATATATTGAATTTTTGATCCATGCCGCCGAGTTCTACATCCGACTTCAGGGCTACCGAATCGTAGGCCTGGCAGACCGGATACATCACCTCATGGAGGCCGATCGGTCGGCCCTCGGCCAGCCTGTTGGCAAAGTCGTCACGCTCCAGGACTCTGGCGACCGTCACCTTTGCCCCTAGCCGGATCACTCCTGCGAAATCGAACTTTCCGAGCCATTCGCTGTTGAACACGACGGTCGTCTTCGATTGATCGAGGATTCGGCAATACTGCTGCTCGTATGTTTTCGCGTTGACGGCGATCTCCTCCGCGGTGAGGAGCGGGCGTGTCACCGACCTGCCGGTCGGATCGCCGATGCTCGCCGTGAAGTCGCCGATGAGGATGATGACCTCATGCCCGAGGTCCTGGAACTGCCTCAGCTTGCGAAGCACCACCGCGTGACCGATATGGATATCGGGGGCGGTGGGGTCGAGGCCGAGTTTGAGCTTGAGGGGAGTGCCGGTTTTCTGCGACTTCTGGAGTTTGTCGCGGAGTTCCTCCTCAGGCACGATTTCGATCGTGCCTCGCTTGAGAATCTCCATCTGTTCTGTTATTGAAAGTTGTGAGACCACTTTTGCACCTTTTCGGATGATTTTGGGAGTGACGGACTGAGAGTTAAAGACCGCAAAAATGGTATCACAGGTCGGAGGTCATGTCAAACGATTGACGAGGATAGGGGTGGCTGCTCCGGGTTAGCAAACTATTCTCCTAAAAGCCAATGAAATCCGATTCGGCTCACCTGTGGATTCTCCCAGCGACCCTATCGCCTGATAGTCGTGGAATTTGCGTGAACGGCTCAATAATGCTCAAAAAACCGGCGAATTCGAAGGAATTCGACGGTACGCAAAAAAAATAAAAAAAGTTTCCATTTTAGGGAGGAATTCGTAGTGCGTCTGTTGAATCAATGATCCGCCTGGAGCGGGGTAAGTCATACAAATCTTTTCCCATGATGGGCAAACGCATGTTATCATTCATTCTACCTCGGGGGTGAGAGTCTTTGACTCTTTCCCCCATCCTTTTTTCCGCCTTACTCGTTTCGTATCCCCACTACCGTGACTTCTCCTACTTTTTCACTCCTCTTTCACAACGCTCTTCCGACCAGCACGCCGGCGATGAGCGCAAGCAGGCCAAGAGCGATCTGCCCGAAGACGTTCCCGAAGGCGGGAAGCCATTGAGCTGCCTTAAGCATCTGTGCCGTATCGAATGCGAAGGTGGAAAAAGTGGTGAAAGTGCCGACGAAGCCGACGAGTAGGATCATCCTGGTCTCGGCAGAGAAGTTGAACTTGTGCTCGGCGGCTACATAGATCAGGCCGAAGAGAAAACTGCCGATGATGTTGACAGCGAAGGTTCCGATGGGTAGATGCGCCTGGTTCGCCTTCTTGGCAAGTTCATAGACACAATACCGGCTGACAGTCCCGCAAGCGCCAGCAAGCGAAAGCCATGCGATTCTCTGAAACATATCCGTACCTCCTGCAATTCCAGCGGTCTCGAATTGTAGGAGTCATCAGTCCCGATCGAAAATCGCGACGGTTTTCGGCGGACTCCATCACCATCGACAGTATTATACCAGAAAAAGAGGGAATTGGGAGTTGGGAAGAGGAAATAATGCCGGATTTCCGTCCCCGCAATCCGCCGATAGACCGGAGACAGAATAATTCGCGGCTCTTGCGGATCCACTTGACCATACTTGGCTGGTCGCGTAATATATGTGAGATATGTCCACACCAAAGACCGACACAATCTTCTGCGCGAGGCACGCAAGCGTGCCGACCGGGCTTACCTGCGCGACCTGCGGCACACCCATCTGTCCCAAGTGCATGGTGGTCACGCCGGTGGGAATGAAATGCCCGAATTGTGGGAGAGGAAAGGGATCGGCGCTGTTCCAGGTGAGGCCGGAGCGGTTCGCGCTCGCCGGGATCACGGCGCTGGCCTTCGGGGCAATCTCGACGATCATTGGATTTGTGGGGTTTTTCGCTTACTTCATTGCAATACCGTATGGCTACTTCGCCGGTACGACGATTATGAAAGCTGCCGGGATGAAGCGAGGATTGAAAGTGGAGATTCTAACCGGAGTCGGAATGGCGCTGGGCGCGCTGGCAACTCGGTTTCCTGATATGTTCGGCCCCGGAGGATTCAGCCCCTCCTATGTATTTGTGGCGATTGCTTATCACCCGTTCATGTGGATCGCGGTTGTCATCTCGATAAGCTGCGCGGTGTCAAAGATCAGATACATGTAATGGAAGGTGTTGGGTGCTAGGTGTTAGGCGTTAGGCGTTAGGTGTTAGGCGTTGGGTGTTAGGCGTTGGGTGTTGGGCGTTAGGTGTTAGGCGTTTGGCGTTTGGCGTTTGGCGTTTGGCGTTTGGCGTTTGGCGTTTGGCGTTTGGTGTTGGGGCAATTCATGGCTACCTGCTACCTGTTATGCCATCCAGCAATCCCGCCACCCGGCGGCCCCAGGCATCCCAGTTGAGCCGATCTTCAAACGCTGCCCGGCTCGATTTCACCACGGCAGAGTATATCCCCTCAGATTCGAGCAATCTCTGAATCAACTCGGCATATTCCCATCCACCCGCTTCGGGGGAAAGCATGAAGCCGTTTTCGCCCTCAGTCACCGCCCCGCCCACTCCGCCGGTGTTAGTGGTGATGATCGGCAACCCGAAGGCGCTCGCCTCGCAGAATACCACTCCGAAACACTCACCTCTAGTCGGCAGTAGAAGGAAATCGGATTCCAGATACAATTCGGCCAGACGTCGGCGATCTGACGCGTCGCTCTTGCTCAGAAACGGAATCGTACGCATCCGTTTGTGCGCAAATCGCGCGGGCGGAGTGCAACCACAGACAATCAACTCGGCAGGAACGCCGCGGTTCTCCAACTCTACGAGCGTGTCGAAGGCAATTCTACCTCCCTTGCGCTCCCAGTCCACACCCATGAACAGAAGTCGGCAACGGTCTGATCTTCGCTTGCGATATACCTCCTCACGCGTGGGTAGATCCTCCTTTTCCAGGTTTGCGCCGTAAGGAAGCACGTGAATTCTGGATCGATCAGCCCCATAATCCTTCATAGATGACTGCGCCGCCCATTCCGATGCGTACAAAAGGAGCCCGGCTTTGCTGATGGTGAGCTGCTCCAGCTTATTCCCCTCCTTAACAGATTTGGCAAGAAGGTTGGAATACTGCGGATAATAGCTGTTCATGAGCGCGAAGGTCGCACCGGAAAGATATACCATCGGCAGCTTTGTTTCGATCAAAGCCGCCACGGTGGAATCGGATGGCACGAAAATTACGTCGATATCATTCTCTCGTAGCCTGGTGTCCACCGCCTGCGCGTAGCCCTTCGCCAGGAGCATGCTGTGAAGATAGGCATACCGTCTGTTTAGGATGGTTTCGGAAAGCTTGTTGAGGACTTTCCCCAGAGACAGTCTGATTCCGGGAGTCAGGTCGCCGAGATATGCGACATCGCCTACGTGCTCCTGAAGCGCCCGTGCCATGTAAAAATCGATGCCGGACCAGGATCGGCGATCGCGAGGATCGCCGGAAGTCAGAAAAGCTATTCGGGGGCGTTTGGTGGATATGCTCAAGAAATGGCCTCATTAAGAAAACGTAAATCCGGCATTCGAAGGCGATGACATCCGGTTCACATTCCTTATACCCAGACCATCGCCCGCGCTAACTCCACGACTTAGCCTTTTTCTTGAAGAAGCGGGAAGAGTAAGGGGTGGGAGGCCGCCTCGGAGTG
>Ga0326727_10004860_pt1 | contig 39417 bp, 29 predicted proteins | sample MB2enrmetagenome_FD_207643 | JGI IMG/M metagenome (GOLD analysis project Ga0326727, IMG submission 207643) | Lab enriched peat soil microbial communities from McLean, Ithaca, NY, United States - MB29MY | ecosystem: Environmental > Terrestrial > Soil > Wetlands > Peat | place: USA: New York...
TCGCCGGGGCGGACCAGCCTGCTCCACGCCTCGTTCGCATGGTCGCGGTCGAAGAGGGTCTGCATGGCGCGGTCCAGCAGGGCCAGCATCCGGCGCGAATCCACCGTGGAACCCGTGCCGCGCAGCAGCTCGTCGCGCGCGATGACAACTTTGGATTTCGCGGGCGCTGCTTGTTGGGCCGCTGCGAGCAGTTCCATTGCGCCCCCTGCGCGCAGAACCGCGGCGCCAGTGAACCACTGTTTCAGGAAAACCCGGCGACTCGAACCACGCATCGCGCACATAGGGCTACTCCGCTGAACGCACAACCATATGGCCCCCGGTCAGGCAGCGCACCGCACCAATCCATACTATGCGCAATTGGGTGCCGCTTTGCAGTGACAAACAGCACATGGGTTGGCCATCCTCGATACTCCCGCACAGTTCCGGACAAGCGTGGGTGCGATTATCATGGGCATTGAACCCTGGAAACCTGGGGCGCGGAGACAGGATGTCTGTTTCAAGTCGATTTTCTGCCTCTGGCACAGGCGCATCGGAGCCGGCAATGCCGGTTGCGTTGTATTCCGACGAATCCCTGCTTCCCGAGTCCCCGGCATCCCCGCCGAAGCCACCGCCCCACCGTGGGATCGTTGCCATTGCGGTGATGTCCAGCGCCGTGCTGGAGGTGCTGGACACATCGGTTGTCAACGTCAGCCTGCCCCATATCGCGGGATCTCTCTCCTCGACGGTCGAAGAGGCAACCTGGGTGCTGACGTCCTATATCGTGGCCAACGCCATCATCCTCCCGATCACCGGATGGCTGGCCAACTACATGGGGCGCAAGCGGCTGTTGATGACCGTGGTGACTGGGTTCACGGTGTCCAGCATCCTGTGCGGGCTGGCGCCGAATCTGCCCATGCTGATCTTCTTCCGCGTGCTGCAGGGGACGACGGGAGGCGGGTTGCAGCCGCTGTCGCAGGCGGTGATGCTGGAAGAGTTCCCGGGCCGAGAGCGCGGTAAGGCGATGGCCTTCTGGGGGATGGGAATCGTGGCTGCGCCCATCCTGGGCCCCACCATCGGCGGCTGGATCACAGATTCGTACTCCTGGCGCTGGGTCTTCTACATCAATGTGCCGGTCGGCATTCTCAGCCTGGTTCTCATCTATCTGTTCGTTCATGACCCTCACTACATCCGGCGGGGAACGCTACGCGCCGACTTCTGGGGGCTGGGCATGCTGGCACTGGGCATGGGCGCTTTGCAGATCATGCTGGACAAGGGACAGGAGAAAGACTGGTTTGGCTCCGAGATGATCCGGGTGCTGGCGGTGATGGCCGTGGTCTTCCTCGCTGCATTCGTGATTCGCGAGCTGACGGTCAAGGACCCCATCGTCCACTTCAACCTGCTGCGCTTTCGCTCCTTTGCCACCGGCATTGGTCTGGCGGGCGTACTCGGTTTTGTGCTGTATGGAGGACTGATCCTGTTGCCGCTCTTCATGCAGACCCTGCTGGGCTGGACGGCGGCCACGGCGGGCCTCTGGACCAGTCCGCGGGGGATTGGGACGGCGCTGTGCATGCCGCTGGTCGGCTATCTGCTGGGCAGGGGCTGGGACGGACGCCGGATGCTGGTGATCGGATTTGGCATCGCCGGCCTGTCGTTCTTCGGCTTCGCACATATGACGCTGCAATCCGGCACATGGGACATCTTCTGGATCCAGATTACGCAAGGGGCTGCAATGGGACTGCTGTTTGTGCCCCTGACCACCTTGACCATGGCCTCCATTCCGCCGCAGGAGACAGGCTATGCCACAAGCCTCTACAGCGTGACGCGCAACATCGGGTCCAGCATGGGGATCTCCTTTGTGACCACCTGGATCACGCGGCGCTCCCAGTTTCATCAATCCATTCTGGCGTCTCACATTACGGCTTCGAGCCGGATGAGCCGGGAGGCGATGGAGCAGATTACCGGCTTCCTGCAACACAGCGGCATCGACCGCGTAACGGCCAGACACGAGGCCGGAGCGCTGATCTATCGGACGATGGAACAGCAGGCCGCGCTGCTGAGCTACGTGGACGTGTTTCACATCATGGGATATTTATTTCTGATGGTGATTCCGTTGGTCTTCCTCATAAAGCGGCCTCACCACGCCACAACAGCGCGTTAATATGAGGTCTGCGCCGGGCGAGGGAGGGATTCTTTAAATAAGTGCGATCATCGGCACGCGTAAACGCGTGCCCTTCCGTTCGTGCCCATTTTTGAAGTGCGTGAAGGCGTGCGCCTCCGTTCAATCATCGATCCGGCCTCTGTTCGACTGCAGCTCTATGCGCATGAGGAGCGCGTCGTCCGCGGGGTCTTGGTAGTAGCGCGGGCGGCGGGCGGCGAGGGTGAATCCGAGGCCGGCGTAGAGGGCGACGGCGGCGGCGCTGGAGGCGCGGACTTCGAGGATGGCCTCGGTTGCACCGTTGGAGCGGCACCAGTCGAGCACGGCGCAGCAGAGGGCGCGGCCGATGCCGGCGCGGCGGGATGCGGCGGAGACGACGACGCTCTCCAGCTCGGCGGTGCGGCCGGATGCGGAGGCATCCGTGGGCTCATGGATATGGTTCCGGCCCGAAGTTTCCGAGACAGCCTCCCACCCATTCCGCAACGAACGCGGAATGGATGGGGCACCCGGATGGAGCAGGCCGACGGCGAAGCCAGCGAGTGAATTGTCTTTCTCTGCAACGAAGAGGCAGCGGTGCGAAGTGGTCGATTCAAGAATGGCCGAGTAAGCGGAGGGCGGCCAGTGGGGCGCGAGACCGGTGGCACGCTCGATGGCAAGGATTGCGTCGAGGTCCGAGGCGATGGCGGGGCGCAGATGAAATTGCGGAGTGCTCATCGGGACGGCGTACCGGAGTGGGATGGGTGAGGCTGCGGCGCGGCGGCGGCGATGGGCTTGGCGAAGATCTCGGCGTCGCTGCGGCGGAGGTAGTTGGCGTCGATGGATGCGGGGTCGTCGAAGGCGCGCTGCTGGATGCGGGCGAGGGCGAGAGGCAGGGCGGAGATGGCTGTGGGCTCGGCGACGAGCTGCGGGACGAGCTCGGCGAGGGACTGGGCGACGATTTGCTCGCAGACGACGAGCTGCGCCTCTTCTCTGCCCAGTTCGGCGAGGAGCTGGTCGCGGGTCAGCAGGGATTCGTGGAGGCAGAGGCCGTTGGCGTAGAGGCCGGAGTAGAACTCGCCGCGGCCGGCGTCGAGGAGGGCGCGGACAGGCGCGGCAGGCGATGCACCGGAGAGTCTGGCGAGGACGGCGAGGCGGGAGATGGCGACCAACGGGAGGTTGAGGGCGTGGCAGAGGCCCTTGGCGGCGCTGAGGCCGACGCGCTCTCCGGTGAAGGAGCCGGGGCCGTGGACGACGGCTACGGCGTCCAGCTCTGCAAGGCTGAGGCCGAGGCTGGCCGCCAGCGACTGGATGGCCGGGACGAGGCGCTCGGCGGCGGAGCGGCCGGGGAGGGTCGCACCGGCGAGCGGGCGGGTGGAGTCGGCGAGGGCCAGGCTGCCGGTTGCGCCACAGGTGTCGATGAGCAGAAGATTCAAATTGGTTCGGCCTCCGGCGGCGGGTTGAGGTGAGTTCGGCGAAGTGAAGTTGATTATCTCTCGTGTAAAAGGCGGCAAAAAGTCTTAAAGTATTCAAAAATGGCAACTTAAGTCTAGACTTCGGTCTGGACTGGTCTGGACTTTCCTGCTAAAGTCTTCATTTCAGGCTGTTTAGTATGTAAAATCTCTGGATTGAGTGACTTGCAGCGATGCGATCGAACTTGACCCAAAGAGCAGCGCCATGCGTGCATAGTTCCCCCCTAGTTTTATTATAGAGGTTTGGTGGAAACTGTTATGCCAACTATTTTACGGGTGGAAGTGATTGTTGGGATGTTGGTTATGGGGATTTTGTGGGGTCGAGGGTCTTGACACGGTTTTGGGGTTCGGCAAAAGGCCCAGGGCTAAAGCCCATCGATTTTATTGCTTTTCCTTCGTGGGGCTGAAGCCCCACACTCCCTCCGAAGAGCTCCTGGTGTTGAAGAGTTGTGCATTGCATCGAAAGGGTTTGCAGCAGCATCGAAGACTATAGACTTAGAGTTGCGAAAGAGGGCCGGGATGACGACGATCACAGAGGATGTTGCCGCGACGAGCGAGGAGATTGCCCCGGCGACGGCAAATGGCGCAGTGAAGGGGGATTTTTCCGCCGAGGTTGCGGAGTGGGTCGAGGCGTTTGACGAGGTGGTGGCCAGCGGAAGGCCGCAGGCCGTGGAGCTGCTGGAGGCGCTGCGGCTGCGTGGACGCGAGACCGGGGTGGTGCTGCCGTACCGGCTGTCGACGCGCTTCCGCAACACGATTCCGCCGGAGGAAGAGCTTCCCTACCCCGGCGACATGGAGATCGAGCGGCGGATCAAGTCGCTGATCCGGTGGAACGCCATGGCCATGGTGCATGGGCAGAACAAGAAGGACCCGGGGATCGGCGGGCACATTTCGACGTACGCGTCGCTGGCGACGATGCTGGAGGTGGGCTACAGCCACTTCTTCCACGCGAAGTACACGGGAGAAGAGGGGAACGAGCTGCCGGGGGACTTCATCTACTTTCAGGGACACGCGTCGCCGGGGGTGTATGCGCGGGCTTACCTAGAGGGGCGGCTGACGGATGAGCACCTGAAGAACTTCCGCCATGAGCTGAGGAAGACGCCGGGGCTCTCGAGCTACCCGCACCCGTGGCTGATGCCGAATTTCTGGAACTTTCCCACGGTGTCGATGGGGCTTGGGCCGATCAATGCGATCTACCAGGCGCGGTTCATGCGGTATCTGGAGAACCGCGGGCTGATTGAGCGGACTCCGCGCAAGATCTGGGCGTTTGTGGGCGACGGCGAGACGGACGAGGTGGAGACGCTGGGGGCGATCTCGCTGGGGGCGCGGGAGAAGCTGGACAATCTGATCTTCGTGGTCAACTGCAACCTGCAACGGCTGGACGGGCCGGTGCGCGGCAACAAGCGGATCATCGACGAGCTGGAGGGCGTGTTTACGGGCGCGGGGTGGAACGTGATCAAGGTGATCTGGGGCAGGGGGTGGGACGAGCTGTTTGCGCGCGACACGAATGGACTGCTGCTGAAGCGGATGGAGGAGTGCGTGGACGGCGACTTCCAGACCTACAAGGCGAAGGGCGGAGCGTATCTGCGGCAGCATTTTTTCGGCAAGTATCCCGAGCTGCTGGAGATGGTGAAGGAGTATACGGACGACGAGTTGATCCATCTGCAGCGCGGCGGGCACGATCCGGTGAAGGTGTTCAACGCGTACCATCGGGCGGTGGAGCACAGGGGCGTGCCGTCGGTGGTGCTGGCGATGACGGTGAAGGGGTACGGGATGGGGCCAGCGGAGTCGCGCAATGCGACCCACTCGGAGAAGAAGCTGTCTGACGAGGGGCTGGCGGCGTTTGTGAAGCGGTTCAACATTCCGATTCCGGAGGAGGAGGCGATCGAGGGGACGCCGTACCGGCCGCCGCAGGACTCTCCGGAGATGGTGTACATGCAGGAGCGAAGGCGCGAGCTGGGCGGAGTGATGCCGACGCGGTCGGTGGCGGCGGCGGGCTTCAAGGCGCCGGGGCTGGATTATTTCGGCGAGTGGACGGCGGGGTCGAAGGGACGCGCCGTGTCGACGACGATGGGGTTTATCTCGGTGCTGCGGCATCTGCTGAAGAACCCGGAGATCGGCCAGCGGGTGGTGCCGATCGTTCCGGACGAGGGACGGACGTTTGGGATGGAGTCGGTGATCCGGCAGGTGGGGATCTACGCGCCGGAGGGTCAGCGGTACACGCCGCACGACAAGGAGATGCTGCTGTTCTACCGCGAAGAGCTGGATGGACAGATCCTGGAGGAGGGGATCACGGAGGCGGGAGCGATGGCATCGTTCACGGCTGCGGGACAGGCCTACTCGACGTACAAGATGCCGATGATTCCGTTCTACATGTACTACTCGATGTTCGGGTTCCAGAGGACCGGGGACCTGGCGTGGGCGTTTGCGGACGCGCGCGGCCGGGGGTTCATGATGGGCGGGACGGCGGGGCGGACGACCATGCTGGGCGAGGGACTACAGCATCAGGATGGGCACAGCCATGTGCTTGCGAGCACGATTCCGACCTGCGTGAGCTACGATCCGGCGTTCATGTACGAGATGGTGGTGGTGGTGCAGGAGGGCATCCGGCGGATGTACGAGAAAGGCGACGAGTGTTTCTACTACATCACGATGTACAACGAGGAGTACGCGATGCCGGCGATGCCGGAGGGGGTGGCGGAGGGGATTCTGAAGGGGATTTATAAGTTCCGCGCGGCGGCGAATGGAGAGGCGACGGTGCAGTTGTTCGGGTCGGGGGCGATCCTGAACGAGGCGTTGCGTGCGCAGGAGATTCTGGCGGAGAAGTACCAGATTGCGGCGGACGTGTGGAGCGTGACCAGCTACACGGAGCTGCGGAGGGCTGCGATTGCGACCGAGCGATGGAACCGGCTGCATCCGGCGGAGGCGGAGCGGAAGACGTATCTGGAGACGGCGCTGGCGGGAGCGAAGGGGCCGATCATTGCGGCGAGCGACTATATGAAGGCGCTGCCGGACGTGCTGGCCCCGTGGTTGCAGAGTGAGGGACGATGCAGGCTGGTGACGCTGGGGACGGATGGCTTCGGGCGCAGCGACAACAGAGCGCACCTGCGGCGGCACTTCGAGGTAAACGCGGAGGCGATTGCGGGAGCGACGATCTCGCGGCTGGCGCGCGAGGGCAAGATCACGGGGAAGAAGGCGCAGGCTGCGCTCAAGGAGCTGGGGATCGACGCCGAGGCCAAGGACCCTGCGCGGGCGTAGTTATGATTCAATGACGACAGATGAATCATGATGACAGGGGCCTGGTATGAAGAAGCTTTTAGCCGTGTGCGGAGTGGGGCTGATTCTTATAGCGTTAATGTTTGCAAGATGGCGTGGATGGATAGATGGTCAAACATCGCCAAAGCCCGGACTATGGGAATCAACAACTCATACCAAAGAGACAGCGTCTCCGGCACTCACCGAACTCATGAAGAGTGAGGGGAAAGAGATAGGCCCTCCTTCAACGTATACACGTCGCGTCTGCATGGATGAAGCTCAATGGGAAGGGATGAAGAAAAAGATCCTTGAAGTTCCAAAGATATGCGTCGCGACTCGTGTAAGTACAGATTCCAAATCGGAATCGGTCACATTTAAATGTCAGGGAGACAGTGTTTTGACAACTGTCGAAAGTACTCTTTATTGGACAGGCGGAAAGGCGATAAGCCTTTCGTTCACCTCAAGGACGACGTATCCACAGGGAATGGGAGATATTGTTTTCAATTCCTCTACGGACAGCAGATTTATATCTGACGACTGCGGTTCTCTGGCGCAGAGTGGTAATAGATGAATTCTCTGTATGGATAGGTTACGGACTTCGTTTGGGTTCTAAGTTATACGACAGCTAGGTAGTCAGAGATCATAGCAGGCATACGGTAGCAGGGGCGACGCAAGTGGGATCGAAGCAGCAGCAGTCTGTAGCAAATCAAAAGCTCTCTGGAGTAACGCAGAGGCATGAAGCAACAGAGCCAGCCATCGCGTGGGAGAATCCGCTGATTCCCAACGCGCTGCTGCGCGGCGGCCAGGACGTGGATGGAGCGCGAGGCAAAGAGCTTCGCAAAACGGCTGGCGAGGTAGAAATCAACATCCAACGGAAGCGCGCGCAGTTACACTGAGAGGACGATGGAGTTGGGTTCCGAGGTGCGTGTGCGGAGAGATGTCTCTGGATGGTTTGCGGGCGTTACGGGCCTGGGATTCGTTCTGGGCTTAGGGATTGTTGCGTCTGCGCAGACGGCAGCGAACACTCCGGCTCCGGCGGCAACTCCGGCGGCGGCGCCTGTGCCGGCTGCGGAGGGGCAGGACAAGATCGAGTCGATGCCGGGCTATCGGCAACAGCCTTCGAGTGCGCGGCGGACTGAGGGCGTTTCCGCGGCCGCAGGCGCTGCGCAGACCAATCCGCAGGCGGTCCCACAGGCTGCACCTGCCGCGCAGGCTGCGCCGATTCCGCAGACGGCCCCCTCGCCGGTGGTGACGACTGCGCCGCCGACGGCGCAGGTCCCCTACACGGCGATGCCTGCGTATGGAACGCTGGACACGCGTCCGCCCGGAGACCCGGAGGGCAGCGCGTACATCCCGGTGGACAGTTGGGTGTATCCGGCGATGCTGCGGCTCTACTCGCTGGGCTATGTGGATACAGCTTACCTAGCGATGCGGCCGTATACGCGGCGCAGCGCGCTGCATATGCTGCAGGCGTCGCAAGGCGCGATTGCGGCGAGCGGTGACGAGCAGGCGCAGGAGATACTGTCGGCGCTGCTGCACGAACTGACCGACGAAGGCGTGCCGGGGAAGACGGAACGCGGAACCGTGTATGGGTTGCAGTCGGTCTATACGCGGATGATGGGGGTCTCGGGGCCGATCCTGGTGGACAGCTACCATGTGGGGCAGACATTCTTCAACGACTACGGGCGGCCGCACGAGACGGGCTTCAACAATGTCACGGGATTTACGACGTTGAACGAGCAGGGGCCGTGGTCGCTCTATGTGCGCGGGGAATATCAGCACGCGCCGAGTGCGGCGGGCTACTCGCAGGCGCTGGCGCAGCAGGTCTCTCTGATGGATGAGATTGTGTTTGCGCCGCCCAACGATCCGCAGGCGACGGTTCCGGCGGGGCCGATTGCGGCCGCGAACCCGTTCCGACTGGTGGAGGCGACGCTGTCGTTGCACATCCTGGGGCACGAGATCTCGGGGGGCAAGTCGGACGCGTGGCTGGGGCCGGGGCTGGGCAGCGCGATGCCGTGGTCGAACAACGCGGAGAACATCTACTCGTTCCGCATCAACCGGGTCGAGCCGATCAACATCAAGTATCTGTCGCGGTGGCTTGGGCCGGTGCGCTATGACTTTTTCTACGGGAGCCTGAAGGGGCACACCGATCCCAACGACGACTGGGTCCACTCGGATATGTTCTCGTTTCAGCCGACGGCGAACTTCCAGTTCGGCTTCCAGCGGACGGTGATCTTCGGCGGCAAGGGACACGAGCCGGTGACGATCCGGACGTTTCTGAAGGGATTTTTCGACACCAACGATACGAACGGAGGGGAGAAGGGTTCGCGGGACGATCCGGGAGCGCGGTTTTCGGCGTTCGACTTCAGCTACCGGCTTCCGTTCGCGCGCAACTATCTGACGCTGTACGCAGACTCGGAGGTGCATGACGACCTGACGCCGGTGTCTGCTCCGCGGCGTGCGGCGTATCGGCCGGGAATCTATCTGTCGCAGTTTCCGGGATTGAAGCGGCTGGACCTGCGGGTGGAGGGGGTATCGACCGACTGCTCGACGCTGGTGTGCCTGGGCGGAGGCAACGAGTACATCGAGGACGCGGTGCAGAAACAGGGCTACACCAACAAAGGGACCATCCTGGGCGACTGGATCGGGCGCGAGGCCAAAGGCGGACAGGCGTGGCTGACGTGGCACCTGAGCGGCAACGAGTGGGTGCAGGTGGAGTACCTGAACAAGAAGACGGCGAAGGATTTCATCGCGGGCGGGACGACGCAGAACCAGTTCCGCGTGGATGTGGTGAAGCGGATCGGACCGGCGATCGAGGTGAATGGCTGGTTCCAGCACGAGGGGTGGAAGGCGCCAATCTATATGGCGGGGGCGCAGAGCGACAACACGGTCGCGGTGCAGGTGACGTTCTTCCCCAAGCTGAAGACGAAGGCGCCGTAGGGCTACTTGGATTTGGCGGGGAGGCAGGAGTGGAAGTAGGCGAGGGATTTTTGGAGGCCTTCGCGGAGGGGGACCTTGGGCTCCCAGCCGAGCAGGGCGCGGGCTTTCGCGATGTCTGGGCAACGGCGGGCGGGGTCGTCCTGGGGCAGGGGCTGGTGGACGATTGCGGATTTTGAGCCGGTGACGGCGAGGACCTCGCTGGCGCATTCGAGCATGGTGAACTCGGTGGGGTTGCCGAGGTTGACGGGGTCGTGCTCGGCGGAGGCGGCGAGGCGGAGGATTCCGTCGATGAGGTCGGAGACGTAGCAGAAGCTGCGTGTCTGGAGGCCGTCGCCGTAGATGGTGAGGGGTTGGCCCGCGAGGGCCTGGAGCATGAAGTTGGAGATGACGCGGCCGTCGTTGGCCTGGAGACGCGGGCCGTAGGTGTTGAAGATGCGAACCGTGCGGGTGTCGACGGCGTAGTAGCGATGCCATGCGGCGACGACGGCCTCGGAGAAGCGCTTGGCCTCGTCGTAGACGGAGCGCGGGCCGATGGGGTTGACGCGGCCCCAGTAGGATTCGACCTGGGGATGGACCTCGGGGTCGCCGTAGCACTCGGAGGTGGAGGCGTGCAGGAAACCGGCGTTATACTTGCGCGCCAGGTTGAGGATGTTGACGGTGCCGACGGAGCCGGCGAGGAGGGTTTCCGGGCCGAGGCGGGCGTAGTCCACGGGCGAGGCGGGCGAGGCGAAGTTGAAGATGAAGTCGACGGGGCCGGGATCGAAGGGGAGGGTGATGTCGTGATTGTGGAAGGCGAAGCGCGGCTCGCGGGCGAGGTGCGCGAGGTTGGCGAGGTTGCCGGTGGAGAGGTTGTCGACGCCGAGGACAGAGTGGGCGGCAGACTGGGCGAGGAGAGCGTCTGTGAGGTGAGAGCCGAGAAAGCCTGCGGCCCCGGTGACGAGGATTTTCTTCATTTGTCGGCTGAGGCGGCGAGATCGAGGTCGCGGACGGGATAGACGGCGGGGCGGCCGATGCTGATGTAGGTGAATCCGTGTTGCTGCATGATTGCGGGGTCGAAGAGGTTGCGGCCATCGACGACGATGGGGTAGCGCATGGCGGCGTAGAGGCGATTGAGGTCGAGGGCGGCGAACTCGCGCCAGTCGGTGAGGACGAGCAGGGCGTCGACATCGCTGGCTGCGGCGTAGGCGTCTTCGACATACTGCAGTTGGGGGCCGGCGGGAAGTTCAGCTTGGGCCCGCTGGATGGCGGCGGGATCGTAGGCGGCGATGGAGCAGCCTTCGGCGAGCAGCATCTCGACCAGGTCGATGGCGGGCGACTCGCGGATGTCGTCGGTCTCTCCCTTGAAGGCGAGGCCGAGGACGGCAAGATGTTTTCCGCGCAGCGTCCAGAGGGCTGAGCGGACCTTGGCGAGGAACCGCTTCTTCTGCTCGGCGTTGATCTTTTCGACCTCGGTGAGGAGGCTGAAGTCGATGCCGAGCTGGTCCGCGACGGAGCGGAAGGCGGCGACGTCCTTGGGGAAGCAGGACCCCCCGTAGCCGATTCCGGGACTGAGGAAGCGGGGCCCGATGCGGCTGTCGAGACCGATGCCGCGGGCGACCTGTTCGATGTTTGCGCCGGTGGCCTCGCAGAGGTTGCTGACGGCGTTGATGAATGAGATTTTGAGGGCCAGGAATGCGTTGGTGGCGTGCTTGATGATTTCGGCGGACTTGGTGGAGGTGAGCAGCAGGGGCGGAGGGGCTGCGGCGGAGCAGCAGCCGGGAATGGCGTCTAGCTGCGCGTAGTATGCGCCGGAGGTGAGCGGAGCGTAGATGCGGCTGAGGAGGCTGGCGGCGGGTTCGGAATCGGCGCCGACGACGATGCGGTCGGGGTGGAGGAAGTCGGCGACGGCTGTGCCCTCGCGCAGGAACTCGGGGTTGGAGACGACGTCGAAGAGGCTGCGGGCGACGCCGTTGCGCTCGATGGTGCGGCAGATCCACTCATTGGTGTAGACCGGGACGGTGGATTTTTCGACGATGACCTTGTAACTGGTGAGGGAGCGGGCAATCTCGCAGGCGACCGATTCGACGTAGGAGAGGTCTGCATCGCCGGTCTCGGACTGGGGCGTGCCGACGGCGATGAAGATGGCATCGCACTGGCGGGTGGCCTCGGCGAGGTCGGTGGTGAAACGGACGCGGGTGTTGCGGTGACGCTCGAGGAGCTGCGGGAGGTAGTTCTCGTGGATGAGGGTGTCGCCGGACTGGAGGGCTGCGACCTTGTGCTCGTCGTTATCGACGCAGACCACGGCGTGACCGATCTCGGCAAAGCAGACGGCGGCGACCAGGCCGACATAACCCGAGCCAACAACGGCGATTTGAATGGTTTTGCTCATGGTCTGCGGCAGATGGTCCTATTGCAGTGCAATGCTGACAGTCTAGTGGATTTCCGGTCGAAGCGGAAATGCAACCAGGACCGGCGCCGAAGACCCGTCCCAAACCGGGGCAAGCAGAGGAGTCGAGAAGGTACGATTTGCTTCCTTGAAGTGAGGCGGGTCGAGTAGACTTGCAGGAATGGATCCCCAGAAGACACCGTACCCCCCGCCAGTGAGCTTGCCTGACCGGCAGCCCGGCCTGGGGTTCGAGGTCGGCGACACCTCGTTGACCGAGGCGTTGGCGACACTGCGCAAGCGGCGCTGGCTGCTGATCCTCGCAGTGATTCTGGGGGCGGGCTATGGCGCGTACAAGGCTTATACCCAGCCCAAGCTGTATCAGGCAACCGGCACCATCCAGGTACACAACGGGGCGTCCAACGAATACAAGCTGGACGCGAACTCCGATTACGACGATCAGCAGACCAAGATGGACACCGAAGTGGCGATCCTGAAGAGCGACGCGCTGCTGTACACGGTGGCGCACGAGATGAACCTAGCGAACAATACGGACTTTTCCGGTGTACCTCCGGGATCGCACCGTTCGTTGGACGACCCAGGCGTGCGGGCCAGCGTGGTTGGTTCGCTGCAGGGCAATCTACAGGTGTCTATTGTGCCGCAGACGGAGATGATTAACATCAGCTATTCGAGCCTGAGCCCGAAGCTGTCCGCGGACATCGTCAACAAGGTGATCGACGACTACAGGCAATGGAGCTACCAGACACCGGTGGAATCGACGCGGCGGGTTTCGCAGTGGCTCTCCGGGCAGTTGGAGGAACTGAAGGCGGAGGTCGAGCAGACGCAGAAACAGATCATGGATTTGCAGCGGAAGCTGGGGACGCTGGGGTACGATTCGTCGCACAACCAGTTGCAGTCGTCGCTGGAGGAGTTGCTGACGGCCGAGGGCACGGCGAAGGTGGCGCGCATCAACGCCGAATCGCGCTACCGGATGGTGGCGAGCATGGACCCGAATACGATCGAAGGTTCGATCGAGACGACGCCTGGCACCATGCCGGGCGAGCTGAATCTACTGCGCGGGCAACTGGCGGCGGCGAAGGCGAACTACCAGCAGTTGACGGCGCAGTCGCCGCTGGGGCTGGGGCCGAACCATCCGCAGGTGAAGGCCTTGCAAGCGCAGATCGGCGAGCTGACCAAGGAGATCGACACCGAGCAGAACCGGATGGAGTTGCAGGCCAAGGAGACCTACCTGGCGGCCAAGGCGGCGGAGGACAAGACCGAGCAGGAGCTGGACGCGAGAAAGGCCGAGGCATACCAGCAGGGCGACGACCTGGTCCAGTTGACGATCCTGCAGCGCGAGTTTGAACAGAACCGCACGCTATATGACGGGCTGGAGCAGCGGCTGCGCACGGCCGAGGTGCAGGCGGGCCTGGAGGCGCTGGAAGTGGACGTGGTGGACCAGGCGTTGCCGCCGGTAAGTCCCACGATGCGGCCGCCATCGTCGATCATCCTGTCGACGACGGTTTTTTACCTGATGGGCGGCATCGTGATTGCGTTCGTCCTGGAGAGCCTGGATACGGGGCTGCACAACATCCAGGAGATCGAGACGGTGATGGAGATGCCATCGCTGGCGATCATTCCTCAGGCCAGGCGGGCGGGCTTGGAGCAGATGGCAGCGATGTCCACGCCACAACGCAACATCCATGTCCTGACCCAGCCCAAGTCGCAGTTTACCGAGGCGTTCCGGGCGCTGCGTACCTCGCTTCTGCTGGCCACGGCGGGACAGCCTCCGAAGTTCATCCTGTTTACCAGCGCGATGCCCTCGGAGGGCAAGACGACGATGGCGACCAACCTGGCGTGCATTCTGGCACAGAGCGGCGTACCCGTTCTGCTGCTGGACGCCGACCTGCGCCGGTCCAACATTCATCACCGGTTTGGGCTGACCGGAAAGCTGGGACTGACGACCGTTCTGGCGGGCACGTCGACGCTGGAGGAAGCCGTGCAGCGTGTTCCCGAGGCACCCAACATGGACATTCTGCCCAGCGGTCCGGTGCCTCCTTTCCCAACCGAGATGTTGAGTTCGGAGGCGATGCGGGCGCTGATGGAGAGGTTGGGGAAGGTGTACACGCACGTCGTGATCGATTCTCCGCCGGTCCTATCGGTGACCGATGCCGTGGTTATGGGGCGCATGGTGGACGCGGTGGTTCTGGTGGTGCGGCACGGCAAAGAGAGCAAGAATGTGATGCGGCGGGCGCGCGACATTCTGGCCCGCTCGGGCGCACCGGTGGCCGGTCTGGTGCTGAACGCGGTGGATGTGAACTCGCCCGATTATTACGGGTACTACGGCTATCTGGGCTACTCGTACGGGAACGTTGACGGCGACACCTGGGAGACGCAGCCATCTGCGGCGGGAGAGACGGGCGCGGAAGGGAAGGAGAAGCCATGACCAGGACCTTCGCGGCCAGGGTTATCGCGGTGGCTCTCATTGCGTTTTGCTGGACCGCGGTAACGGGACAGGCGTTGCCGCAGACGGGCGCGCAGGCGGGGACGCTGGATTCGGGCCCGTTGCCGGGCGCGGCGCCAGCGCAGGCGGCGGCCTCGCCGACGACGCAGTACGCCAACCCGTCGATGCTCTATCCGGGAGAGGATTTTCATTTAGACCCGGGAGACCTGATCCTGGTGCATGTATTCATGCAGGAATACTCTCAGACGGTCCGCCTGGGCGCGGACGGGAGCGTGCATCTGCCCTTCATCGGCAGCGTCCCACTGCAAGGCCTGACGGTTCGGGCGGCCCAGGCCCTGATCGCGGACCGGCTGCGGGCGGGAGGGTTTTATAAAGATCCCGAGGTTACGATTCAAGTGCTGGACACGGTGAACGGCTCGGTGCTCGTCACCGGGGAGGTCCATTCCATTGTGCCAGTCTCGACGGAGAGGAGCCTGAGGGAGGTGCTGTTGATTGCGGGCGGCCTGCCGGCGACGGCGAGCCATACGGTGAAGATCGTGCGCCCTGGAATGGCGGAGCCGATTGTGATCGATCTGGGGACAGACCTGGCGGCCAGCTCCACGGCGAACTTTCCCGTCAAGCCGCACGATATCATCCAGATCTCGCGCGCCAGCGTGGTGTATGTGCTGGGCGCGTTCGCGCGCCAGGGCGCGGTGCCGCTGGACCAGGCCACACCGCTTACGCTGTTGCAGGTGGCCTCGCTGAGCGGAGGGATCAACTTTGAGGGCAGATACGCCGATCTGCGTTTGATCCGCACCGTGGGCACCGAGCGCAAGGTGGTCAAAGTCGACATCAAGAAAGTGCGCAACGGTCGTGCTCCAGACCCGGTGCTGCAGGCCAACGACATCGTCTTCTTGCCGACCGACGCGATGAAGGCCACGATGAAGAATCTTGGCGTTGGCGGCGTGTTGGGAATCGTCTCACTCCTATACGCAATCCACAGTTTCTAGAGATGGCCGCTGGAAGCGGCGTTGGGGAGTGGGGACTTCTGCGCAAGCGAGCAACGGGAGATGGGAGATTGCATGACCTCCGCGCCTGAACGATCGGACCCACGGACGCAGCGGCGCGTGCGGCTGGCCTATCTGGTGAGCCACCCGATCCAGTACCAGGCGCCTCTGCTGCGGCGGATCGCCGAGGAGCCGGACATAGATCTTACGGTGTTTTTCGGTTCGGACTTTTCGGTGCGGGGATACCGCGACGAGGGCTTCGGCGTAGGCGTGAAGTGGGACATTCCCCTGCTGGACGGATACAGGCATGAGTTCCTGCCGCGGTTGCGCGACCGGGGGACCGTGAGCGTGGCAAGCCCTTTGAACTACGGCATCGTCAACCGGCTGCGCGGCGAGGGCGGCGATGCGGAGTTCGATGCGCTGTGGGTGCATGGATACGCGACCGTGAATGCGATGCATGGGATCGTGGCGGCGAAGGCGCTGGGGATTCCCGTGCTGCTGCGCGCGGAGGGGTGGCTCGGCGACCGCGGGCGAAGCGGGGTGCGGCTGGCGATAAAGCGGGCAATGTTTGCGGGTCTGAGGCAGATGGTGAACGGAGTGCTGCCGATCGGGAGGCTGAATGCGGAGTACTGGCGCTACTACTTCGGCGACGATGTGCCGCAGTTCCCGATGCCCTACGCAGTGGACAACCAATCCTTTGTACAGCGCGCGCGAGAGGCTGCGGATGGACGCGCCAGCTTGCAGGCGGAGCTTGGACTGGACCCCGCGCGGCCGGTGGTGCTGTTTGCGTCGAAGCTACAGACGCGCAAGCACTGCGACCATCTGATCGAGGCGTATGCGCGGCTGTCGCCGGGAGCGGGCGAGGAGCCGAGTCCGTATCTCGTCATCGTGGGCGACGGCGCGGAGCGGGCGGCGCTGGAGCGGCAGGCGGCGGCGACCGGGTTCGGCAGCATCCGCTTCTGCGGCTTTCGCAACCAGTCGGAGCTGCCGCGCTTCTTCGACCTGGCAACGGTCTTCGTGCTGCCGTCGCGGCACGAGCCGTGGGGACTGATTGTGAACGAGGTGATGAATGCGGCGCGGCCCGCGATCGTCAGCGACGACGTGGGATGCGCTCCGGACCTGATCGACGACGGGGTCAATGGATGCATCGTTCCGGTCGGCGATGTGGACGCGCTGGCGGCGGCGCTTGGGCGCGTGCTGGAGCCGGGCGTGGCCGAGGCGATGGGGCAACGCGCCTTCGAGCGCATCCAGGGCTGGAGCTTCGAGGAGGATGTTCGCGGACTGCGGCAGGCGCTGGAGCATGTTGCGCCGGGGTTCGTTGCGTAGGAGATGTAGACAATGACCTGCCTCAAATAATTCATTTGAAAAATCAAGGGCGGAGAGACAAGATGAATCCATTTCAGCAAACTAACACAATGAAGCTCGAGTATCAACAAGTAGGGTTTACGAAAGCTATTAATCTATTTCTTTCCGGAGTTGTTATCCTATTTAGCATCTTCATCTTCTATCTTTTCAAGACTCAACCCGATTTTGCAGATATACGAATGTTGCTCGCTGGAATTGCTGTCATTACCGGCGGCATCTATTTTTTTATAACAGTTCTCCGCTCACGCATTGTAATTGATGGTACGCGAATATCGGTTCGAAATGCTTTTGGAGAGCGGACAGCAGATTTGTCTGAAATTGAAGGATTTCGCAATACCTACGGTAGATATGGTAAAGTCGGCGGTAACATAATCGGGGCATGGCTTATTCTAAAAGATGGTCGTGGCAAGATAGTAATATCTTTTCTGGCAGTATCTGTGGATGATCGCTTTCGAGATTGGCTCAAGCAGCTACCTGACCTGGACAAGCAGGACTAGTAGTCTGAATACGATTCCGAAAATCCAATTGTTTGTCAGATTTAGACAAAAGGCAAACTGTCGTTTTCAAAAAACCGGTGGGGTGTCCTTCATATTTTCCTCCATTCGATTCTTGGGCGGGTAACAGCCACACTCAGCTCTTTTTAAGTCAGACACCCTTGAGATGCGGTTGGATGAGAGTCCTGGCTAGAGTTATGGCGATTGCTGCTCCTGCTGCGCTGCTGTATGGTCAGTGGTCGGTGGCGAGCATCTGAGGCTTTGCAGGCGGTCGAGGATGAGGCGGAGCTGGTGGTCGTTGTGATAGCCCGAGCGTTCGGCGCGCTCGCGGCCTGCGCGGGCGATGCGCGCGCGGGCCGCTTCATCGGGCAGATAGAGCGCGATCTTGCGGATGCACTCCTCCACAGTGGAGAAGAAGACGGCCTCCTTGTCCTCGACGAAGCGGCTGAGATGGCCCGGTGACCGCTCGACCAGCAGGAAACCGCCGCAGCCGGCGATCTCGAAGCTCTTGTGCGTAACCTCATCCTGGTTGGATTTGGTGAGGAAGCTGAGATTGATCTTCGAGCGCCAGATCCCGGTGCGGTAGGCGTCGCCCATCAGCTCGCCTTCGCGATAGAGATTGGCGAAGGCGGCGGGAGCGAGAGCTTTTTTCCAGGCCCGTTCCGCGCCGGAGATGACGACGGGAAAGCCGGCCTGGGAGAGTTGGGTGAGGAACCCGGGCCGGTCATCGTAGGGCGAGCCGATGAAGGAGACATCGCGGTCGCGGCCGGCGTCCGACCAGCCATCCGGCGGAGGAAAGTGCGCGATCGGGTCGTAGGCGGTCTGGACCTTGATGACCTGGCGCGCGCCGCGCCGCTTGAGGTCGGCCACGCTGACGTCGCGCTGGGTGCAGTGGAGGTCGAAACAAGGGATGGACTCCTTGTACAGGCGCAGGCCTGAGTCGCGGCGCGGGCCGAATGCGTTGTCGATCATGTAACAGACGGTCTGGATTCCCAGGGCGCGGCAGCCCAGGACGGTGGCGGGCTGGAGCTGGAGCACCTTGTCCGCCCAGAGGAGGTCGGGCTTGTGCTCGGCGGCGAGGCGGAGAATGTCGCGGTTCAGGCGCCGCACGTTGGGGCCGGCGGCCAGCAGGAATGTGAGTTTGCCAAGGACCCTGTTCTTTGTGGCGTAGGAGTTGGTGTCCAGGGGGACGATCTCGTGTCCCATGCGCTGGAGGGCCAACATGCGGGCGCGGGCGCTGCATCCCTGCTCCAACTGGCTGATGTATAGAATCTTCATTCTGCTGCACTCCTCTGCATGTTAACACCGGCGGTTTCCGCGACTCGGCAAGGCGCGACCAGCATCCGGGCGATCGCATGAACCGTTAATCATTTAGTACCTACCCCCCCCTCCCCCCCCCTTCTTTTCGTGCTTCCCAAAGTCTCTGGAAACAAAGAGATGTGAGTTTGCTCATGCAAAGATTTGATTCCAGACTGATTATAGCTATCAATAAGAAAATAAATGGTTTCCTCCGGGCTTCGGTCTCGGGCATAAAAAACCCCGGCCGCTGCCGAGGTTTCCTTTGTTTTCTCTACTATTTCTATTTTATCAGGTGGGGCATAACTAGTATGCCAACTATTTTTGGGAGGGAAGTGGTTGGTGGGGTGTGGGTTATGGGCTTATTTGGGCGCGCAGGGGCTTGACACGCGATTTTGCTGGGAAATACGAGGATAGATTTTCAGGGTGAATCGAGGTTCAGCGGTTATAGCGCGGGCCTACAGCCCGCAGCGTTGTGGAGGTAACGTTACCTGGGGCGATGCCCCAGGCTAGGATAGGACGCGCCGTTGGCGCTTTCCAGGCGCTCACCTTGATTCTGCGGCATTCAGAGGGTCGAAGCCCCCTGCTCCCCCCGTGTCTCGCAACCGCGCGAACCCCACCCATCGCGCAAAGGACGCGCGATGAATGGGGCACCCGGCGAGGATTGCGGCGCGGCGCCATCCGGCATCTCACTCAGAAGTAACCTCGTTTCCGACGCTTGAAGCGGCCGCGGAGGTACCTCCGGTGGTGCGCAGCGCGGCGTTTGCGGCCATCGCTTCATGAGAGAATACGCTAGCAATAGGATGGACTGAATTTTCCGGGTGTGGTGCGCGTATGTGCGGTATCGCGGGATTCATCTCGACGGATGAGCCGGTTGCAAGCTCTTCGGTTGATGCTGTTCGGCGCATGACGCAGCGGATGCGCCTGCGCGGCCCCGACGCGGAGGGGGTGTGGACGGGCAAAGGCGCGGTGCTGGGCCACCGGCGGCTGGCCATTCAGGACCTGGATGCGCGGTCCAACCAGCCGATGGTGACCAGCGACGGCAGGTACTGCATCACCTTCAATGGCGAGATCTACAACTTCCATGAGCTGCGCCGCGAGCTGGAGGCGGAGGGCGTGGCGTTGCGCACAACGTCCGATACGGAGGTGTTGCTGGCGCTGTATGCGCGCGAGGGGGAGCGGATGCTGCCGCGGCTGCGGGGCATGTTCGCGTTTGCGATATGGGACGCGGCTACGCGCGAGTTGTTTCTGGCGCGCGATCCCTACGGGATCAAGCCGCTCTACTATGCGCAGACGGAAGGCGGGGTGGTGTTTGCGTCACAGGTGAAGGCGATCCTGGCGTCGGGGCTGGTGGCGGCGCGGCAGGAGGAGGCCGGAGTCGCGGGGTTCTATCTGTGGGGCAGCGTGCAGGCGCCGTGGACGCTGTACCGGGGGGTCTTCGCGCTGCCGGCCGGACGCTGGATGCGGGTGCGCGCAGGCCGCGCGGAGACGCCGGTGTGCTGGAACGACATCCGCGACAACTGGAGGCGGGAGGGCGTGCGGCTGCCTGACGATGAGTTGCAGGAGGTGGTGCGCAAAGCGGTGACGGATTCGGTGCGCGCCCACCTGGTGTCGGACGTTCCGGTGAGCGTGTTTCTGTCGGGAGGGATCGATTCGGGAACGATTGCCGCGCTGATCTCCGAACTGGGCGGGAAGGTGGAGGGGATCACGGTAGGATTCGACGAGTTCACCTCTCAGCATGAGGACGAGGTTCCGTGCGCCGCGATCATCGCCAAACACTATGGTCTGCCGCACTCTGTCCGGCGCATCACGCGGGAGGAGTTCGAGCAGGACGTTCCGCGGATTCTGGATGCCATGGACCAGCCGTCGGTGGATGGCGTGAACACCTGGTTTGCGGCCAAGGCGGCGGCCGAGCGCGGGTATAAAGTGGTGCTCTCCGGAGTGGGCGGCGACGAGCTGTTCTACGGCTACGGCCTGATGAAGCAGCTTCCGCGCAGCGCGATGCTGGGGAGGATGGCTGCGGCGATTCCCGGCGGGCGGTCCCTGGTGGGAGCGGCGTGCTCCCTTCTCGTCAAAGAACACCGGCATCCCAAGCTGAAGGGCATCGCGAAGTACATGGGCTCGCTGGAGGGAGTGTATTACCTGAAGCGCTGCGTCTTCCTGCCGGAGGAGCTGCCCCTGCTGATGGGCGAGGAGAGAGCGCGGGAGGGGTTGGCGCGGTTGGGCGGCCGGCCTCCCGGCATGTCCAAGGCCAATGCCGTGAATGACGCGGCTGGGGTATGCCTGCTGGATTCGACGCTGTATCTGCGCAACCAGTTGCTGCGCGACAGCGACTGGGCCAGCATGGCGCACTCGCTGGAGTTGCGCACACCGCTGGTGGATGCCGCATTGCTGGACGCGCTGAAGCTGTATCACACGAGTTTTTCCGGCGGATTCGGCAAACGGCTGCTGGCGCAGACTCCGGCGAACCTGCTGGCGGAGGAGATTATCACCCGTCCAAAGTCGGGGTTTGGAGTGCCGATGACGCAGTGGATCGCGGCAGCCACAAACCAGCGCGACTGGAGCAGCCTGCCCCTGCTGGCAGACCGCGGGACCCCCTGGACACGCCGCTGGGCCAAGGTGGTGATGGACGAGGGATTCAAGGACAGCCGATGAGAATCCTGCACTTCATCCCATCGATCGATCCGGCCACGGGCGGACCTGTTGAAGGGCTGCGACAACGCTGCATGATCTATCGCAACGGCGGGTATGAGGTGGAGGTGGCCTCGCTGGACTCGCCTGAGTTTGTGCGGCAGTGCGATTTTCCGGCGAAGGTGGTTGGACTGGGCCCGGGCTGGGGAGTTTACGCATATTCGCGCCACGCGATGCCGTGGCTGAAGGCCAATCTTTCGCGCTTCGACGTGGTGTTCGTCAACGGGATATGGAACTACAACACGGTGGCCGCGCATCGCGCGCTTGCCGGCACGGAGATTCCCTGGGCGGTCTTTCCCCACGGAATGCTCGACCCGTACTTCAAGATGCGGTATCCGTTCAAGCATCTTAAGAAGGTGATCTACTGGCATGGCCTGCTGCGGCGGGTGCTGCGCGATGCGACCGCGGTGCTGTTCACCTGCGAAGAGGAGATGATCCAGGCGCGGCGTTCGTTCAGCCGGTACAGCGTACGCGAGATGGTGGTGCCTTATGGCACATTCGGGCCCGACTGCGACACAGGGGCGGCGAGCGAGGAGTTCCTGGCGCGATGGCCGGAGCTTCGCGGCAAACGGGTGGCGATCTCACTGGGGCGGATCCATCCCAAGAAAGGGACCGACATTCTGATTGAAGCGTATGCCGCGACGCTGGGCAAAGATGCGGCCTGGCGGTTGGCGATCGTGGGCCCCGACCAACTGGGATGGCGGAAGGAACTGGAACCGATGGCGGCGAGGCTGGGAATCGCCGACCGGATACTTTGGACCGGAAGCCTGGAGGGCACGCTCAAATGGGGGGCGTTCTCGTCGTCGGAGGTCTTTGTGCTTCCCTCGCACCAGGAAAACTTCGGGATCGTTGTGGCAGAGGCGCTGGCGTGCGGGCTGCCCGTGATCGTCTCCGACAAGGTGAACATCTGGCGGGAGGTTGTGAGCGGCGGGGCAGGGTTTGTGGGAGCGGACACGGTCGAGGGGACCAAGAACAGCCTGCGCGACTGGTCGGCGCTGAACGCGGAGGAGATTGCCGCACTTCGCATCCGCGCGAGGAAGTGTTTTCATCACAAGTTCGACTACCACCTCACCTCCAAGCGCGCGATGGAGAACGTCGAGTGTCTGGCCCGGGCCACGACGAGGTATCAACCGATTGAGAAATAGAGTTGCCAGTTGTAGGTTGAAGGTTGTTGGTTGCGTAGCGCGAGGCTGAGACAGGGATGGCGAAGCAGGTGCATTACAACTCGGCGGAGCACATTGCGGCGGAGACGGCGGCGGACCCGTATCTGCGGCCGGCGTTCGCGGCGAGCGACCGCGCGCGGCGGCTGGTGTGGAACGCGTGCCGGGCGGTGCTGTACCGTCCATCGCCGCGGCCGATGCACGCGTGGCGGGCGTTCCTGCTGCGGCGCTTTGGCGCGACGATGGGGCCGAACTGCCACTTCTATCCAAGCTCGCGGGTGTGGGCCCCGTGGAACCTGGTCTGCGCGGACCAGGTGACGGCGGGCGACGGCGCGGAGATCTACAACCCGGCGCCCGTGCGCCTGGGATCGCACGCCATCCTGTCGCAGGAGTCGTACCTGTGCGGCGCGACCCACGACCTGGACGATCCGCGCTTCCCGCTGCTGGCCTACACGATGGAGGTGGGAGCGTATGCGTGGGTGTGCGCGCGTGCCTCGGTCGGCCCCGGCGTGAGCGTGGGAGAGGGCGCGGTGCTGGGGATGGGTTCGGTGGCAACGCGCGACCTGGAGCCGTGGACAATCTACGCTGGAGTTCCCGCGGTGAAGGTGAAGGAGCGGAAGAGGCCGGCGGCTTCGATGGGATGAGGCGGCGCTTCAGTCCCACATCTCAAAAACGAGATGTGGGGCACCCGGCACCGGATGACGTGTCTAAATTCGGGGATTCTTCCCCATTCCCCTTCACTACGTTCAGGGTCAGGGTCAGAATGACAACTCATCGGGCTGCGCTCAGAATGACAACTCAAGAGGCGGGTCCATCCACGCTGCTTCTGCGTCAGCCGCGGAGTTTGGCGAGGAGGTCGTTGGGGTGGACGGGCTTGGCGAGGACCTCGAACTCGTGGCCCTCGTGGCGCGCCTTCTCCAACAGACCGGCGGTGGCGGCCTGGCCGCTGAAGAGCAGGACCTTGCAGTTGGGCCTCTTGCGGCGGGCGGCGATGGCGGTCTCGATGCCGTTGATGCCGGTCATGATGACATCGGTTATGAGCATGTCTGGCTGGAAGCTGTCGAGGGCCTCGATGGCGGCCTCTCCGCTGTAGACGGCGCGCGCCTCGAAGCCGGCCTGGTTGAGGATGACGGCCAGCGTGTTGGCGATGACCTGTTCGTCGTCGGCCACGAGGACCCTGCGTTTGGACGGCGTTGCGGCGGGTGCTTCAGTCATGCGGAGAGTCCCCTGGAGTGAATGGCGCGGAAGACCGCGGGAGCGGATGCACTGCCCGGCCCGCGACCCATTCTTCGCGACTAGGGCAATAATACCCCGGACGGAGCGAGGATGTCGTGCGGCGGCGATCCATCCTGGCGCGGACTCGGGCGCGAAAGGGTTGTGGCTCGCGCGGCGTGTCCAACCTGGAGGGTTGCGCGCGGCATCTCACGCAAGGGGACGCTGAACATCTGCCGTGGGTTCAACTTGTTCTCTGGGGTTTATCGCTGGTTCTAAAGACAACTACAGTGATTCTGGCCTTCGGCCAGAATGACGATTCGTGGGGCTGCGCCAGAATGACGAGCAAGAAGAGACAACGACAGATGCGGGGATTCTTCCCCTTCCCCTTCACTACGTTCAGGGTCAGGGTCAGAATGACAACTCGTGGGGGCTACGCCCAGGGTCAGGGTCAGAATGACAATTTTGGCAAAATGACACTTTTTCTTGATCGAGAGATGGAGAACAAACGATGGCAGTGATGATGCAGGCCTTCTACTGGGACGCGCCGAGGCAGGAGAAGAAGGAGCACGAGTGGTGGAACTTCGTCGCCGAAAAGGTGGAGGAGCTGGGGCACGCGGGCTTCAACGCGCTGTGGCTGCCGCCGGTGAACAAGGCGGCGAGCACGACGTCGATGGGCTACGACCCGTACGACTACTTCGACCTGGGCGACTTCGACCAGAAAGGCGGCACAAAGACCTGGTACGGCAACCGGGCGGAGCTGGAGGCGCTGATCGCCAAGGCGCACAAGCACGGCGTGGGGCTATACGCCGACATGGTGATCAACCACTGCGGGGGCGCTGACGAGGAAGAGGTGAACCCCATCGACGGCGAGAAGCGGTGGACGAAGTTCAACCCCAAGAGCGGGATCTTCCCGCGCGACTACAACCACTTTCATCCCAGTCGCTACGAGCGCGTGATCGTGGAGGGCGAAAACTATGCGGGCTACCCGCACCTGTGCCATCGCAACCCGGAGGTGTACGCGGCGATGTACCGCTACGCGCGGATGCTGATCGAGGAGCTGGGCTTCGACGGCTTCCGCTTCGACTACGCCAAGGGCTTTGGCGCATGGATGATCGGGCTGCTGGCGAAGTATCAGTACGTCAAGGACGGCAAGGAGTTTGTGCCATACGTGGTGGGCGAGTACTGGTCCGGCACAGACGACATCGACAACTGGCTGGACCGGGTGGAGGAGTTTACCGACAACCAGATCGCGGCGTTCGACTTTCCGCTGCGCTACAAGCTGAAGGCCGTGTGCGACAAGCCGAACTACGATCTGCGCAACCTGACCGACGGCGGTTCGGTGGTGATGAAGCGGCCACGCCACGCGGCGACTTTTGTGGACAACCACGACATGGGCGCGAACGCGATCGTCAACGACAAGCTGATGGCCTACTCGTTCATCATGGTGCATGAGGGCTATCCGTGCGTCTTCTGGTACGACTACTACAACAACGGGCTGGCGCGGAGGGGGACTCCGAACGGGATCGACGCGCTGATGGAGGCGCACCACAAGCACGCGGGCGGCGACTCGCAGGTGCTGCACGCCGATCCCGACCTGTACATCATGCAGCGGGTGGGCTGGAAGGACGAGAGCGTCGACCAGCCAGGGCTGGTGTATGTGCTGAACAACCTGGGCGACCGGTGGAGCGGCACGTCGGTGAAGACCAAGTGGGCGAACCAGCGGTTCGTGCCCATTGCGTGGGACGGGCACGACGAGGCGTGGCCGGACACGCGCACCACCGACGGCGAGGGCAACGCCGAGTTCCCTGCCCCGCCGCGCGGGTATGCCATCTACGTGCCGGCGTAGAGCGCGAGCGGTCCCCGCGGATTCCTTGGCCGCCGTTGCTGTATTCTTGATGCAGCGACGCAGGGGGGTGAGTCCGAGCCTCTGCACTCAGAGGGTCTCCGTTGCGCACGGCTGCATTTGTCCCACTCCAGGCTGCACTGGTTTCGATCTTCGCCGCGCTGGTCTCGCTCGCGGGATGGGGCGCGCCGGCGCGGGGCCAAGCGGTTGACGGGGCCGGCGGAGTTGGCAGGGTGCAGAGCTACGGCTTCTCGACCAGCTACAGCAAAACATCAAGCCACATCCTGATCGGCGATGCCGAGCAACGGCGCATCTGGACCCTGGGCGTGGAGTACACCCACCTGCTGCACCAGGGGCAGCGGTTCCGCCTGGACTACGAGGGGTCGCTGATGCCGTTGTTCGAGGAGACCGACCCGACGGTGACCGGCACGATCTTCACCAACGGCGGACAGAGCATCATCACGCCGCAGACACCGGTGCGCGTGGTCGCTGTGACCCATGGGCCGGTGGGCAGCGCGCCCATTGGAGGGGGCCTGAGCGTTCCTCTCTACGCGCTCTTCGGACGGCAGGACACCTACGCCGCGGCCTGCGCGCCGCTGGGCGCCCGGATCAGCGCGCTGCCGCGGCGGCGCGTTCAGCCGAGCATGGCCCTCGATCTTGGCTTCGTCGTCTCGGCGCGCGACATTCCGGTGGACGAGGCCGACCGGTTCAACTACATGTTCTCGCTCGGCCCCGGCGTGCAGTTCGTCACCGGCCCGCAGGCGTCGGTGCGCGTGGAGTACATCTATCGCCACGTCTCCAATGCCGGCCAGGGATCGCAGAACCCCGGCGTCGACCAGGGCGTCTTCCGCGTGACCATGAGCCGCCGCTGGTAGTGACTTCAGCAGAAGATGTCACCACTTCGTCAATACCCTTGACACTCCGCTGCCTGTAGCCTTTAGTGACCGTGACCAAGTTTCTCAGCCTTTCCTTCTGCATTCTCTTCGCGCTGCCTATACTGCCTGCGCAGCAAGCCGTCTGGCAGCCTTCGCCCGGCCATACCCAGATCCCGATCTGGCCGGGAGCTGCGCCGGATGCACAACCCGTTGCGGGGCCGGAGAAACTGGAGGCGGACACCGATCAAAAAGAATTGGTTGCCGGGAAACCGTGGCTCTACATCAGCAACGTCTCCCGTCCCACGATAACGGTCTATTCGCCAAACGGAAAGAATACCGGCGCGGCCGTGGTCGTGTTCCCTGGTGGCGGCTATGAGATTCTCGCCATTGACCTTGAAGGCACTGAGGTCTGTGATTGGCTCACCTCTCGCGGCGTCACCTGTGTGCTGCTAAAGTATCGCGTGCCTGCCTCGCGCTCGGACCCGAACTGGCGCGCACCAATACCCTCCCCCATTGCCCTCGAAGACGCGCAGCGCACCCTCGGCTTGGTTCGCCTCCACGCCACCGAGTGGCACATCAATCCCCATAAGATCGGCGTCCTCGGTTTCTCCGCCGGCGGCCATCTCGTCGCGGCCACAAGCGTCCACTTCGAGCGCGTCTACCCCGCCATCGACGCGGCTGACAAGCTCAGCTGCCGCCCCGACTTCGCCATCGCCATTTACCCCGGCCACCTCTCCTTCGGCGACGAGCAGCTTCAGAGCCCCAAACTGAACTCCGACATCCGCGCCCACCTCACCGCGCAAACTCCACCAACCTTTATCCTCCAGAATGAGGACGATCACGTGGATGGGATCAACCAGTCGCTGGTCTACTACATCGCGCTCAAGAATGCGGGCGTCCCCGTCGAGATGCATCTCTACGCTCAGGGCGGCCATGCGTTCGGCCTGCGGCCCACCAATCTTCCGGCGACGCACTGGCCGCAGTTAGTCGAGACCTGGCTACACACCATCGGGATAACCCCGGACTAGCACTGCAACTAGCAACCCACAACCGGCAACTGTTACCCTTAACCTATGAAATTCGGCGTACTGATCTTTCCCGGTTCCAACTGCGATCAAGACACGCACCACGCAATCGGCGCGGTGATGGGCGCTCCGGTGACGTATCTGTGGCACGAGTCGCACGACCTGGAGGGATGCGACGCGGTGCTGGTGCCGGGCGGATTCGCCTACGGCGACTACCTGAGGACCGGCGCCATCGCGCGCTTTGCGCCGATCATGCAGAGCGTGCGGCAATTTGCCGAGGCGGGTGGCCTGGTGATGGGCATCTGCAACGGGTTCCAGATTCTGTGCGAGGCGGGGCTGTTGCCCGGCGCGCTGATGCGCAACGCGTGCCAGCGGTACGTCTGCCGCCACCTGCATCTGAGGGTGGAGACGACGAACTCTGCGTTCACCGACGGCCTGGCGCGCGGGCAGGTGCTGCAGATGCCCATCGGGCACATGGAGGGCAACTACTACTGCGACGCCGAGACTCTGGCGACGCTGAAGCGCGACGACCGCATTGCATTCCGCTATGCCACGGCGGCGGGCGAGATCACGGCGGAGGCCAATCCCAACGGCTCGCTGGAGAACATCGCGGGAATCCTGAGCGAGGGACGCAACGTGCTGGGCATGATGCCGCATCCGGACCGGTCGAGCGAGAAGCTGCTGGGTTCGACCGACGGGCTGCTGCTCTTCCAGGCGATGGCAAGGAGTTTGGCTACGGCGTAGGGAGAACATTATCGTGAGTGCTCAGTGGCGAACTACCTTCCAGCACAAACCGATCCCCGAACTGCGTGAGTCGCTCGGACTTGTTCACACATTTCGACCAGAGCAGTTCGCTCGCATGAAGGCTGGCCATCTCTCGCAGGAGATGGAAGACAAATGGGACATCGGCTTTGAGGACGGATGGCTGCTAATCTGCCGCAGTTGGACGGGCTATTGTGTCTACGGCATGTCATTTGACGAACAGGAAGATGGAGTGCGAATAACAGACGCTTGGGTCAACCGGAATACGTCTGAATACAAATCGCAGGACGTCGAGGATGAGCGAAAACTACTGTTGAAGCTACTGTCGTTCAAGCTGTTGAATTCAGAACCTCTCTGACAACATCTCTGACCAATGCTACTCTTGCTGATGCAATGGTAGATATCCATCATCATCTTCTGCACGGGGTGGACGACGGGGCCGACAGCATGGAGACCTCGGTGGAGATGGCGCGGCTGGCGGCGGCCGAGGGCATCACGCACGTCGTCTGCACGCCGCACGCGAACAGCTACCACGACTTCGACAAGAGCGTGAACGCGGCCAAGGCCGACGAGCTGCGCGCACGGCTGGATGAGGAGAGGATCCCGCTGACGCTAGGCCTGGGATGTGACTTCCACATGTCGTTCGACAATGTGAAGCTGGCGAAGGAGGACCCGGCGCGGTTCAGCATCAACGGGCTGGGCTACCTGCTGGTGGAGGTTCCGGACTACGGGCTTCCGCCGGGGCTGGCCGAGACATTCTTCGAGCTGCGGCTGGCCGGGCTGACGCCGATCCTGACCCACCCGGAGCGCAACCCCACGCTGCAGCAGGAGCCCGCGCGGCTGGTCGAGTGGCTGCGCGGCGGCGTGCTGATCCAGGTGACGGCGGACGCTCTGACCGGGCACAAGGGCCGGCGCGCGGAGCAGATGGCGCACGATCTGCTGGAGAAGAGGTGGGTCCACTTTCTGGCCACGGACGCGCACAACACCACGACTCGCCCGCCGCGAATGCGCGAGGCATGCGATCTGGTGGCAAAGAAATATGGCGCGGACTATGCACGTAGTTTGTGCGTTACGAATCCGATGGCAGCGTTTGAGGGCCGTGAGTTCGAGGCGGAAGAGGAGCCGCGCGGACTGGTGGAAGAGGTGAAGATTCCCAACTGGTGGCAGCGCATGGCCGAGCGATTGAAGCGACGCTAGAGACCAAGGCCGCCGTCGACGGCGAGGAGCTGGCCGGTGATGAAGTGGGGGCCGGTGGCGAAGAAGAGGACCGCGGCGGCGACGTCCTCGGCGGCGCCGTTGCGGCGCATTGGGGTCTTCGCGGCGAAGCGTGCGTAAGCGGGATCGACCTCGCCCTGCACGATCATTCCCGGCACAACGCAGTTGACGCTGACCTCGGGCGCCCAGGCCTTGGCCATGGTCTGCGAGAGCATGTGCAGGGCCGCCTTGGAGGCGCAGTAGTGGGCGTGCGTGGCCCAGGGGTGCGAGCCGCCCAGCGAGCCGATGTTGACGATGCGGCCGCGGGAGGCGCGGAGATGAGGATAAGCCGCCTGGGCGACCAGGAAGGGGGCGCGCGTGTTGGTGGCAAAGATCCGGTCCCACTGCTCGGCAGTGATGTCTTCGAGCGCGGCCTGCTCGAAGAGGCCGGCGTTGTTGACCAGAATGTCGAGCTGGCCGAACTCCTCGATGACGGCGGCGACGGATTGGCGGATGCTCTCGGGGTCGGTGAGGTCGGTGCGGAGGGCGAAGGCATCGACGTCAAACGCCGCCAGGTCGCGCAGGGTCTGTTCGGCTTCGGGCTGCGAGTCGCGATAGGTGATGGCGACGTTGGCGCCGGCCGCGGCAAGCTGGAGCGCTATGGCGCGGCCTATGCGGCGGGCCCCGCCGGTGACCAGGGCGGTCCGGCCCGCCAGCGGGGCGGATACAATTCGTGATTCCCTGCTCTCAGGCTCAGGCATCGCGGGACTCTACGGCTTCGGCGTGGTGGCGGAGGGGGTGGACGCGGGGGTTGTGGCTGGCGTCGCGGAGGCGCTGGGCGCGGCGGATGAGGGCGTGGACGGCGTGGACGGCTTCGTCTTCGGAGTGGGGCGGACCGGCTCCTGCACGCCGGGCTTGAGTTCCGCCGGCTTGCCGGTGTTGTCGATGTAGGCGGAGACCTGAGCGCGCGGGCGGAGCATGGAGATGACAATCTGGCGGCTGGCCTCGTTGATCTGATAGTCCTGGGCAAAGGTGGCGAAGCCGTCGGCGATGATCTGGATGGTGACCTTGCTGCCAGTGGGGATGACGTCGATCACCGCCTTGCCGTCGGGGTCGGTCTTCATCTCCATATTGCCCTCGTCGCGGCCGTCTTTGACCGGATGAAAGACGACGGCGGCGTTCATGATGGGCTTCTTGTTGAAGCCCTTGAGCACGGTGACCTCGATGCGAGAGGTCACGGGCGGCGCCTTGTACTTGCGGCCATGCTGCTCTGGCGTGGTGGAGTCGTCCTGGGCGCGGGCGCAGAGGGGTGCGAACGAGACGAGGAGCGCGAAGAGGCAGAGGGCCATCGCAAAGGGGCAGAAGACGAAGGCGCGGCCAGAGTGGGTGCGGAGATGGTTGCGGAGCAGCATGCGGTTATTTTACGTCAGAAGAGAGGCGTGGGTGGGCTTGGAAGGGTGGGCTGGGATTATGTGGTCAGTCCGATATGATATGAGCGAGTTTCACTCAGATTTCACCCGGAACGGCTTGACAGGGCGGGGAGAGTGGCCTATCGTTAGCAATCGAGGGGCCTGAGTGCTAAAGGGCGCGCCGGGCCACTCCGACGGCGGAACGGATGCCCGGCGAATGCGCCGAGGCTGCGGTTGGCCGGAGAGGTTTCTGCATCCAACAGCCTGCAATCAAATTTACTTTGCAACAAGGAGAGACACGCAATGGCAACAACAAAGTTTACCCCCCTGCACGACCGGATTCTGGTCCGTCGTCTGGAAGAGGGCGAGAGCGTACGCGGCGGCATCATCATTCCGGATTCAGCCAAAGAGAAGCCGCAACAGGGCGAGGTGATTGCCGTAGGCAAGGGCAAGTCCAACGACGAGGGCAAGGTCTTCCCGCTGGATGTGAAGGCTGGGGACACGATTCTGTTCGGCAAGTACTCGGGCACCGAGATCAAGCTGGACGGCGAAGAGTTCCTGATCATGCGCGAAGAGGAAGTGCTGGGCATCGTCAAGAAATAGGTGCTTCGGTGCTTCGCACCGTTCTCGACGCCTTCGGCGTGAAAGCCAAAAAACATGGCATTGATTCGCACGCATAACATTTTCGACCGGCCATGAGCCGGTAAGAGGAGCAGCACAATGGCAAAACAGATATTGCATGGAGAAGAATCCCGTCAGGCAATCCTGCGCGGAGTGAACATTCTGGCTGACGCGGTGAAGGCGACGCTCGGCCCCAAGGGACGCAACGTCGTCATTGAGAAGAAGTTCGGATCGCCGACCATCACCAAGGACGGCGTGACGGTGGCCAAGGAGATCGAGCTGGCAAACACGACGGAGAACGTGGGCGCGCAACTGGTGAAGGAAGTGGCCCAGAAGACCTCGGACATCGCGGGCGACGGAACAACGACGGCGACCGTGCTGGCCCAGGCGATCTACCGCGAGGGCGTGAAGACGGTGGCGGCGGGCGCAAACCCGATGGCGCTGAAGCGCGGCATCGACAAGGCGGTGGAGGCGATCGTCGGCAAGCGCGACGACCAGGGCGTGGTGCATGGCGGCGCGCTGAACAAGCTGTCGAAGCCGGTGACGGGCGACATGATTGCGCAGGTGGGCACGATTTCGGCCAACTCCGACGCGCAGATCGGGTCGATCATCGCCGAGGCGATGAAGAAGGTGGGCAAGGACGGCGTGATCACGGTGGAAGAGTCGCGCACCATGGAGACGCAGTTGGAGGTGGTGGAGGGAATGCAGTTCGACCGCGGCTACCTGAGCCCCTACTTCGTGACCGACGCGGAGCGCATGGAGGCCGCGCTGGAGGAGCCCTACATCCTGATCTACGAGAAGAAGATCTCGTCGATGAAGGACCTGCTGCCTCTGCTGGAGTCGATCGCGCGCACCGCGAAGCCGCTGCTGATTATCGCCGAGGACGTGGAGGGCGAGGCGCTGGCGACCCTGGTGGTGAACAAGCTGCGCGGAACGCTGAACGTGGCGGCGGTGAAGGCGCCCGGCTTCGGCGACCGGCGCAAGGCCATGCTGCAGGACATCGCCATCCTGACCGGCGGCAAGGCGATCACCGAAGACCTCGGCATCAAGCTGGAGGGGGTCAAGATCGAGGACCTGGGCACGGCCAAGCGGGTCACCATCGACAAGGACAACACCACGATCATCGACGGCGGCGGTAAGGACGGCGAGGTCGAGGGGCGCGTGAAGGAGATTCGCGCGCAGGTGGAGAAGTCGACCTCCGACTACGACAAGGAAAAGCTGCAGGAGCGGCTGGCCAAGCTGGTTGGCGGCGTCGCCGTCATCAAGGTGGGAGCAGCCACCGAGACCGAGATGAAGGAGAAGAAGGCGCGCGTGGAGGATGCGATGCATGCAACGCGCGCGGCGGTCGAGGAGGGCATCGTGCCCGGCGGCGGCGTGGCGCTGCTGCGCTGCGCGGCGGCGGTGGACACGCTCATCAAGGGCCTGGAAGGCGACGAGAAGATCGGCGCAACCATTATTCGCCGCGCACTGGAGGAGCCGCTTCGGCTGATCGTCTCCAACGCGGGCGAAGAGGGCGCGGTTGTGATCGGCAAGATCCGCGACTCCAAGGACGTGAACTTCGGCTACAACGCGGCCACGGACGTGTACGAGGACCTGGTGAAGGCCGGCGTCATCGACCCGACCAAGGTGACGCGGACGGCGCTGCAGAACGCGGCGTCGATCGCCGGCCTGCTGGTCACCACCGAAGCCATGATCTCCGAGATCCCGGAGAAGAAGGAAGCTCCGGCCGGCGGCGGACACGGCGGCGGCATGGAAGGCATGTACTAATACTGCGCGTATGGCGGTACGCGCCTACGGCGGTACTACGCGTACGGCGAAAAGCGCCTTCGGCGCAAAAGCAAAGACTCCCCGCAGCCAGATGGATTCGCTGCGGGGAGTTTTTTGTCTAGCGGACGGAAGGATTCTGGCGAACAGAAGGAATACTGTTTAGAACCGAGCCGGTTCGAACGGAGCGGCGAGGGATTATTCCACGTTGCCGGGGCGGACCTGCTCGGGGGCGTGGAGTTTGGTCTTGGCGGCAGTGAACTTGACGCGGACCAGGTCGCGCACGGGATTGTTGCCGAGGGGAGCGTTGAAGGTGGCGATGTAGGTCTCGGCGAGGGCGCTCTGAAAGCTGCGCAGGTAGGGCGCGGTGGAGACGGGGTTTCCCATGCCCTGCCATAGATTGACGCCTCCGGTGGCCTGCGTGATCTGGTTGAGGTAGTTCTGGCCGCTCGAGTCCGCCGAGTTGTCGCTGATGCCTGCATCGCCGAAGTAGATGGCGTAGACGGCGACCCCGGCGCGCTGGGCATCGGCGACAGCGTTGTCGACGTAGGGACTGCCCTGGTTCATGACGCTGGTGCCGCCGTTGTAGGGATCGACTCCGTTGGTGAGCATGAGGATGAAGCGCGCCTTGTGCTGCGTGGATGGATCGGGGGAGCTGCTGGAGGAGGACGCGCCGGAGGGCCAGTTCCTGACGAAGTCGGAGAGGCAGACGTAGGGGCTCGCGCTCATGCCGGGCAGGCCCCCCGGCAGATGAAGCGTGGAGGCGGCGAGGGCGTGGTCTGTAGTGAAGGGCTGCGCCGCGACGACGTGGCCGTACTGCATGTAGCCGACCAGGACCTCGACGCCGGGGGCGAGGGTGCGCACGAAATTGCGCAGATTCTCCAGCTCGCGGCCGACGCTCTCGCGCAGGCCGTCGTCGATGAGAAGCGCGACCTGGGCGCCGGCGGGGGCCACCGGCTCCCACGCGCTGAGCGGCTGCTTGCGGTCGTTGACCGCGACTACGAGAGCGGAGGGGCCGGCGGGAAGCGTGGATTTGGCATCGACGTTGACCAGCGCCTGCGTCGGGACAAGACCCTCCTGCTGGGCGTGTACGGCGAGACCAGCCGTGAGGGCGAAGGCTATGAGGAGAGCGGGAGTGAGTGGTCTAGTCATGGCGATAGATTAGACACGGACTTGCCCCGGACAGTTGCCTTTCTGGTTGCAATTCCCGCAGGGAACTGCCCCTGTTTCGTTAGTCTCCGCCGATGCGGAGTTTGAGGCCTGCCCGGATGGTAAACGGCAGGCCGGGGTAGCCGATGGGGCCGATGTGCTGCTGGCTGAGCAGGTTGTCGAGTTCGGTGAAGGCGGTGACGCGCGGCCGGACGGCGTAGGTGAGGTTGGCGTCGAGTTTGGCGTAGCCGAAATCGAGGTCGCGGTTGGGCAGGACGAGCGAGTTGCCGAAGTTGAGATCGAAGCCATCGAGGAAGGTGGAGTCGTCGGAGCGGCTGGCCAGCGCGCCGGTAAACGCCGCGCCCAGCCTTGCGCCCTCGTACTGCACGGCGAAGAAGCCGGTGTGCGGCGGGCGGCGGAAGGGACGTGCGCCGATCAGCGGGCCCTCCGCGCCGATGGCGACGCCGGGCAGATTGGGATTGTTGCTGGCGGTGCCGTTGCTGTAGGCGTCGCTGGAGAAGGACTGGGTGACGACGGCGTCGAGGTAGGTGTAGCCGCCGTGGATGTAGAGGCGGCTGAACGGGCGGTATTGCAGCTCGGTCTCGATGCCCTGGGCGCGGAAGGCGAGCGAGTTGAGGTAGGGCTGGTAGGTATTCTGAGCGACGCTGGGCGAGTAGCCGAAGAACTGCTCCAGCGCGCCTGCGTCGACCGATTCGAGCTGGTGGTTGAAGGTGTTGCGGAAGTAGCCGAGCTTGAGGACCAGCTTCTCGCCACGGATGTTCTGGTCGATGCCGAGGTCGTAGGTGCGCGACCGCTGGGGGCCGGCCGGGGTGACGTGATACTTGGCGATGTCGGCGGTATCGCCGGCCTGTTGCAGTTGGGTGTAGAGACTGGCGAACTGGATGCCAAGCGATGGCTCCTCGACGCCGGTGGCGACGTTGGCGCGCAACAGCGTTCCGTGGAACCACTTTGCGCCGGGGAAGAACGGCACATACGAGAGGCCGAGGCGTGGCGCTCCGGTGATGCCGTAGAGGTGGTTCTTCTCGATGCCTCCGCCGGCGGAGTAGAAGACGCGGCTCTTGATCTCGCCCTGAAGCTGGAGGGTGTAGTCGAAGTTGGTGCGCTGGGTCTGCTCGCTTTCTGCGTAGGGAGGCGGCTCGACGTAGCTGCCGCGCTCGTTCTCGTAGTGGAAGCCGAAGAGCGCAGAGAGATAGCGGGCAAAGCTGTAGTCGGACTGGCAGGTGAGCTCGTCGCGGTTGGAGGCCATGTCGTCGGTGGGGACGAAGAACGAGGCCTGGCCGGATGCGGTGTAGCCGTTGGCCCCGCGAATGGTGACGACGTTGCCGAAGTACTCGGTGAAACAGTCTGCGCCCGGTTTGCCGCAGGGAACGGTCCCGAAGTTAAATGTGATCGGCGTGCCGACGTTGCTGAACTGGCGCTCCTGAATGCGCTTGCGGCTGATGCCGTAGCGGACGAGGTTGTGCCAGCCGGTCTCCAGGCGGTTCTCGAGCGTAAGGCCGGAGTAGGTGTCCTGGTCGCCCTGCTTGCCGTCGGCGGAGAGGCCGTAAAAGTCGTGCGCGGAGGGCAGTCCAGTGGCTGAGTCCGCATTGCGCAGGGTGAAGCGGACCTGGGTGTTGGCGGCGATGTTGTAGCCGAGGTTGGCGGCGGAGGTGGCTGAGTGGTACCGGTCGCGGGGCAGCGCGTTGGAGGTGTCGAAGCGCGAGAAGGCGGTGTAGTAGTCGAGACGGCGGTGCGCGCCGCTGAGGGAGAGCTCGTCGCGGAAGGTGTGGAAGTCGCCCGCGTCGCCGGAGTAGTTCAGGACGGGGCGGGTGGCGCTGCCGCGCGGCGTTTCGAGGTCCACCACCGAGGCGCCGGCGTCGGCGCCGTAGAGCGCGGAGTTGGGGCCGCGATAGAGTTCGAGGCCCGAGAGCGCAGTGGAGGAGACGGTGCCGAAGTCGAAGGCGCCGCCCACGTCGCCCGCGGGAATGCCGTCGATGAGGACCTGGTTGGCCGTGGAGTTGCCTCCGCGCACGAAGAGCGAGGTGACGCCTCCGGCCTGGCCGGTCTGGACCGCGGCGACGCCGGGAGACTGGCGCAATGCGTCGACCATGCCGATGGAGGTCGCAAGATCGCTGTCGGGAACCAGGGTTACGGCCGAGCTGGTCTGCGCGAGCGGCGTGGGCAGGCCGGTGGCGGTGACTGTGACCTCCTCGTGCACGGAAGCGGTCTCCAGCACTATGTTCTGCGTGATCTGGTCGGTGAAACCGCCGTAGAAGTCCTGGCCGATTCCGGGATAGAAGGCGGGCGCCGAGGTGAGCAGGACGAAGCGGCCGGCCAGGGTGGAGCGGACCTCGAAGGATCCGTCCGCGCCGGCGATGGCGATGGCAACCGGCCTCGGCCCCTGAATGAGTTGGACGCGGGCGCCGGGAACGGGGCGGCCAAGCGCGTCGGTGACCATGCCGCGTACCACCACCGCGCGCGCCGGCGTGGGGAAGATCAGAAGCGCAGCAAAGATCAGGGAGAGTTGCGCAAAACGGAGCAAAAACAATTGTGCGGGCAAGAGGAAGGCGGCGAGCGCGGAAGCGGCCCGCAGGAGAGATGCGGCCGAGGAGCGGCCGGAGACTGAGGACATGGGTGAACTCCTACGCTCCCCCCCGGGAGCGCGGTTGGATGTACGCGGCGAAACCGGTCTCCTGACTTACGCGGGTGCATGACAGCCAAAGACTGGACGCTTCCCTTCCCGTCGCCTGGCGGCTTCAGTGGGAGGTTCCTGGCTGGCATTCACGCCTCTCGGTGCGGCTGAGGCGGCGTGCGCGATCACAGTTGCGGGGCAGTGGCGGAGTTTCACCGCGCTTCCCGAACATTCCGTTGCGGGCAAGGGTTGAGGTGGAGCGAGTGGCAAGGTGCAAGGCCATCCGCCGGACAAGGGCGTGGTTCAAGTTGTATGCGATCGCGCCGTGGATGTCAAAAAAACGCCTCCCGCGCATCCGGACGGGCGCGATCGGAGTCTACCGCGGCCTGCTGTCGATGGCGGGGGCGCCGCAGCCGGAGGCGCGAAGCCCGATAGCGGCGATGATGGATGCATGTTCGGCCGGGTGCAGCGCCAGGCAGTTGAACGGTATGGCGTCGACCGGCAACAGGGTTTCCATATCGAAGAACGAGTATCCGTGGCGATGGAGGAAGAGACGCACGGCTTCCTGGTCATGGTCGCACTCAAACATCAGCGCAGGGCGGGAGCGGGCGATCAACGCCTGCGCGCCGCGCAGGACCTTCAACTCGGCGCCCTCGACGTCGATCTTGATGAAATCGGGGGAACCGGCCGGGTAGAGCTGGTCGAGCGTGATGGCGCGAACGCTCACCGCGAGGGGGTCCTGATGGTGGTGCGTGGCGATAAAGGAATCGTCCGCCGAACGCACCAGGGAGCCGGTGGACCCGGTAAGGGCATCCTTGTAGAAGGTCGAGGAACGCGACTCATCGGAGGCCGCAGCTTCGATGAGCGTCGAGCGGCCCTTCGACGCCAGAATGGTCTTGCGGATGAGCCTTGCGTTCGCGTCGTCGGGCTCGATCATGGTCACCGTTGCGTCGTTCACGATGGAGGCAAAGATGAAACCGTAGAGGCCGACGTTGGCCCCCACATCGAGGAAGCAGCGGAAGCCGCCCGCCTTGACCAGCCAGATAAAGTTCTCCCGCTCTCCCTCCTCGCAGGAGGCCCCCCCGCTGAGGACCCAACTGAGGTTCTTGGAGAGGCTGACGTAGACGGGGTGGGATATCTCCTTGAAGCGGACCGCGATGGGCAGATCCAAGCGGCGCGTGGCCCATTGAAAGGCAGCGAAGCGCCGCAGGTGGAAGAGGGGATGAAAACGCTTCCTCAGGAACAGCATCAGGCGTTTCATCGCGTCAGGGCCCCCGTCTTGCCGATCGATGCCTCAGTTGATGTGACTGATGACTCGCACCAGACGCGCACAGTTGCGGGCGCAAACGGCCTCCGCCTCGTCCATGCGGGGCGGTCTGCGCCGCGATATGGATTTGCCTAGGCGGGCCCGTCCATCTTGTGCAGGTCTTTGCCGGGCTTGAAGCGGACGGCCTTGCCGGGGGCGATGCTGACCTCGGCGCCGGTGCGCGGGTTGCGTCCGATGCCGGTCTTGCGGGGCTTGACGGTGAATACGCCGAAGCCGCGCAGCTCGATGCGCTCGCCGGCGATCAGGGTCTGCTTCATGCTGCCGAAGATGGCGTCGACCGCGCGCTCCGCCTTCGTTCTGGGAAGTCCGGTACGCTCTACGACCCTCTGGATCAGGTCTTGTTTAATCAACTTGGGCCGCCTCTCTCACGCTAAATGCAGACAGGCGGCCATTAAGGGCCACACTGCTCTGCTCAAGTGTGATGGTAGGAACTAAGTCCAAGATTGTCAACGCGCGAATGCTGCCGTAAGATTTGGCTATCCGAAACGAAGCGGGCCCAACCCCCTGCCCGGGCGCCTGACGGCGCCATGGAAGCAGAGCGGAGAGGACCGCCAAGAGGCAAAGACGACAGAGATGGCCATCAAGAGCGACCGCTGGATCCGCCAGCAGGCAATGGAACACCGGATGATCGAGCCGTTCAGCGAGAAGCAGGTCAGCGCAGGGGTGATCTCCTACGGACTCTCGTCGTACGGGTACGACCTGCGCGTGAGCGACGAGTTCAAGATCTTCACCAACGTGAACTCGGCGATCATCGACCCCAAGGCCTTCGACGAGCGGTCGTTTGTGAGCGTGCAGGCGGCGAGCGTCATCATTCCGCCCAACTCGTTCGCGCTGGCGCGCTCGATCGAGTACTTCAGGATTCCGCGCGACGTGCTGACGATCTGCGTGGGCAAGTCCACCTACGCGCGCTGCGGGATCATCGTGAACGTGACGCCGTTCGAGCCGGAGTGGGAGGGCTTTGTGACGCTGGAGATCTCCAACACCACGCCGCTGCCCGCGCGCATCT
>Ga0326727_10004861_pt1 | contig 39412 bp, 40 predicted proteins | sample MB2enrmetagenome_FD_207643 | JGI IMG/M metagenome (GOLD analysis project Ga0326727, IMG submission 207643) | Lab enriched peat soil microbial communities from McLean, Ithaca, NY, United States - MB29MY | ecosystem: Environmental > Terrestrial > Soil > Wetlands > Peat | place: USA: New York...
GATCACCTGCAATTGCTGAATGGCAGCGGGCCGCTGCAAGTCGGCCGCTGCCAGCATCGGCTGGCGGCCGTGCCGCAAGATGGTTTGGCCCAGCTTGCCGCAGGTGGTCGTCTTGCCGGACCCCTGCAGCCCGCAGAGCATCAGGATCGACAGCTCGTTGCGGAGGTGCAGCGAATGATCGACCGGCCCCATCAGGCCGATCAGCTCCTGGTGCACGATGCCGATCAACTGGTTGGTCGGGTTCAGGGCCTTGAGCACCCGCTCGCCGAGGGCCTGCTCGGCGACCCGGGCGGCGAAGTCCTTGGCGACCGAGACGCTGACGTCGGCCTCCAGCAGGGCCCGCTGCACCAGGGCCAGCCCCTCGCGCATATTGGCCTCGGTCAACCGACCGCGACCGCGGAGGGTTCGGATGGCCGAGCCGATATTTTCTTGCAGCGATTCGAACATGGCCGCTTGCTCAGGACCGCGCGCGGCACCCCCCGGTGCGCTCCAAACGCGCAGAACTCCTTATCATAACCAATACCGCCGCCCGCTGGCAACCCCTCCGTGACGGCTCGCGGCCGGAACCGAACCCGACGCGCAAGCGAGGCACAGCCACCCGGCGCGGTGCTCTGGCCGCGGCCTGGCCGGCCCCGATTCTCACCGCCGACGTGTCGTCCGCAGCCTAAGGAAAAACAGGGGTCGGCTGTCCGGTCCGCTGTGCCCATGCCTCCCGGCCGCCGGCAACATGGCCTGGGGCCACCGGGTGCCACACGCGATTATACGGCAACTCGCCTGGAGAGGCGAACCCCCTGCGGACGGTCTTTGCAATTGCCTAAACCATGACTGCCCATGGACTTCCGCACCGGCAACCTCCGCTGTGTCCCTGGCGGGAAACGGCAAGCTGCCGCCGTTGAACGACCGCCGCAGGAAGAATCTGGGCAAGCGGCACGCCTTGCCACCCGGCCGGCCCGCAAGGAGAACCCAATCAGCCTGTCTGACCAATAAAGGGCACAAAGTTGACACGTGCATACTAGGGGTCTAGAGTTCCTACGACACCGGGGTAAATCAGCATTTCAAGGGGCGAGAGATTTCAAGCATGTGAGCCTGGGGCGTAAGCCCTGGGATAACGAGGGCATATCAGCATTTCAAGATTTCAAGGGGCGAAAGATCTTTAGGGGGAGTAAGGCCATGGGGAGAAAACTGGCTTTTGCATTGCTAACGCTGTTCTGGGTGGCGTCACCGTCGGCCGGCCAGGAATGGGCCAAGAAGATGTTCCCGGTCACCGAGCATGATTTCGGCACCGTCGCCCGCGGCGCCAAGGCCGAGTTCGACTTCACCTTCTCGAACCTCTATCTGGAAGACGTGCATGTGCAGAGTGCCCACGCCAGTTGCGGCTGCACGAGCGTCCGCGTCGACCGCCCCACGCTCAAGACCTACGCCGAAGGGGCCATCCACGCGACCTTCAACACGGGGAGCTTTCTCGGATCCCGTAGCGCAACTCTCACGGTGACCCTCGACAAGCCGTTTCCCGCCGAAGTGCAATTGCACGTCAAGGGGGTGATCCGCAGCGACGTGATCTTCACGCCCGGCAGCGTGCAGTTCGGCGATGTCGAGCAAGGGAAGGCGGCCGTGCAGAGCGTGGGCATCGCCTACGGGGGCCGCGAGGACTGGAAGGTCACGGGCGTCAAGAGCGACAATCCGGGCATCACCGCCCAACTGACGGAAACCGGCCGGGAGGGCGGGCGGGTGTGGTATCAATTGGACGTCCGCCTCACTCCGCAGGTCTCCGCCGGCTACCTCCACGACCAACTCCTCCTGACGACCAACGACGCCCAGGGGGGCCAACTCCAGGTGATGGTCGAGGGCCGGGTCAACCCGGGCATTGCCGTCAGTCCCGCATCCTTGTTCATGGGGGTGGTCAAGCCGGGGCAAGAGGTCACCAAACCGATGGTGGTCCGCGGCAGCAAGCCCTTCAAGATCCTCTCGATCGTCTGCGACGACAAGTCGTTCAAATTCGGCCCGGAGCAGGACTCCTCGGCCAAGCTGGTACACGTCGTGCCCGTGACGTTCGTTGCCGGCCCCGACGTGCGGAAGGTCACCAAGACGATCCGCATCGAGACGGACCTGGGGCGCTCGGCGCCGGAGCTGTCGGCCTACGCGGTGGTGGCCATGCCCTAGCCTACCGCGGCACCCGCGCCAACCTCGGCAGGGCAGCCGGCTTTATCGCGCACGCGCCGCTGCCTTTTCCGCCCCGACGAACTGTGAGAGCAGCAGCACGTAGCGGGCCTGGTAGTAGATGGCCGGCTCGGTAAAGGCCCAGGAATTCTCCGTGGCCTGGTGCTCCTGGTTCCAGACGCCGGCCCAGTCCTTGAAGGACTTGGAGGGCGGCTGCTTGCCCGGCGGCACGAGCCAGGGGGGCGCCTCGTAAGGGTTGGGTCCGCCGGCGAGCAAGCCCGGCGCCGGGCCGAGCGAGTCGGGGCCGGACCAGGGGCTCTTTTCGGAAAACCAGGTGTGGAACGGCCGCATGATGCTCTTGCCGGCCCCCGCCTTGGCCCCCTTGGGTCCCATGTTGGTCAGGTACACCACGCAGAGCGGATTCCGCCCGTGCAAGTAATGCAGGTAGTCCTCCGCGGCGGCGCGGTACTGGCCGGCGGCGGCCGGATTCAGGCCCAGTCTCACGGCGAACATCGCGCGGTAGCCGTACTCCGACTTCGTTTGGTTGCAACCCCACCAGTAGCCCGGCAGGCTCGATAGGTAGGCGTCGGCATGCGAGCGGTAGGGGCCCATGACCATGTCGTTGAGGAACTTGTCCAAAGCCGCGCGGACCTCGCCGGTCAGGGCCGGATCGGCCTGGGAGAACAGAGCGTAGTCGACGAAGCAAGGCGCGATCATGTCCTTGCGCCGCTGCTTGAAGAAGGCTTCGTACTTCGGCTGCCCGGTGAGCATCCACAGCTCGACGGCGGCCATCACGCGTCGCCCCATGTCGCCTGCCCTGCCGTCGTCGCAACTGGCGTCGGCGGCCTCGCTGGGCCGGCCGTGGTCCTTGCCGTCCGCGGGCGTCATCTCCGGGTGCCGCTCCAGCCAGGCCCAGGCATTCTCCGCGGCTTGGCGACAGGCGCGGGCGTACCCGGCCTGCCCCGGAAACTTGGCGATGACCCGCGCGTAACAGGCCAGGCCCGCGGCGCAGGTGGCGGTGGCCCAGCTCGTCGGCTGCGTATAGTACCGCTCGTGCTTGTCGTCCCGATCGGGCGTGACGCCCGTCTGGCTGGTGCGCTCGGTGACGCGGTTCAAGACCGAGCCGTCGGGCATCTGCATCCGCAGCAGCCAGTCGCACTCCCAGCGGATCTCGTCCAGAATGTCGGGAATGCCGTTGCCCGACTCGGGGATGTTCCAGTCGTCGCCGAAGACCGACGGATTCAGCTCGTAGGCCATCAAGAGCGGGATCACAACGTCCGCGGTGAACGGCACGTACTTGTTGTAGTCGCCCGCATCGTGCCAGCCGCCGTGCACGTCGCGGGGCTGCCCCAGCGTGCGGCCGTCGATGTAGAGCTGCGCGGCCCGATCTTGCCCTGCCGCCAGATGGCAGGCCGGGTGATGCCAGGTGCCGCCGTTGGCCGCGGGAACGTCGCCGCCGCACCGCTGGTAGAAGTAAGCCCGCACCGCCGCCTTCAACACCGGGGCGTAAATGTCGTCGGCGACGCGGAAACTGTAGGACCGCACGCGGTTCTCGGCGTCGTACACGTAATAGGTGCCGGGGGCCCGCAAGGCCGAGATGTCGGCATACCACACCTTGTCGCCGGAGGTCTTGTCGGTCTTGCCCCCTCCCCAGGGCGTCAGAGCCACGGTCAAGACGGTGGCGCCACCCGGTTCGCGGCGGACGGTCGCCTTCGCCGGCGGCGTGTACTTCGTGCCGGCGTTCTGGCCCTCTTGCGGGCTGGCGAAGATCACGACCTTCTCGCTCTGCGGCCGGAAGCCGAACTGGTCCACCATGATCTGCTGGCTGATCGGCACAGAACCCCGCGCGGCGGCCGGCGGGTCCTCCGCAGCGGCGGCAGGCTGCGGCGCCGCTTCGGCAACGCGAACCGGCTCGTCGCGCTGCGAGGAGGAGCCGGGCGGCGGGCTCGCAGCGGGTTTGGCCGGCGCTTCCGCCGCGCCGTCGAAACCAATCTCATCCACGAACAGGCTGAAGTTGATGTCGTCCTGCGACCAGGTGGCGAAACGGACTTCCCAAACCTTCGCCCGGTTCAACTCCTTCTTAACGTCCAGGTCCTTGATCGGCACCACCACCTCGTGCCACTTGCCGTCCAGCAGGTCGGCGGAATACTGGAATAGGTCGATGGCCCCCTGCGCCTTGTTGTCGTTGGAGACCATCTCGACGGTCAACTGGCTGGGCTTCTTGTCGCCGGTCACCTTTGCCCAGAAACTGAGATTCTTGTAGCCGGAGATGTCCGTGCCCGAATCGGCCGGATGCCAGGCGAACCAGTTCCAGCCGCAGGCCATGTAGAGTTTGCCGGCGGCGTGGAACTCCATGGTTTTCTTGCCGGCCCTGCGGACTTCCTTGTCCTGGGCGGCGACCGTGGCCTTGCCCTCGGGGGCGTTGGTCCAGCCCTTGGCGCCGGCGCCCGCCTTGTCGCCGTCGAAGACCATGTCCTTCTTCACGTTGCGGCCGGCGGCGGGGACGGCCTGCTCGCTGGCGGTGCTCCTGTCCGCCGCTTCGGCTATGCCGTCGAAACCGATCTCGTCCACGAACAGGCTGAAGCTGATGTCGTCCTGCGACCAGGTGGCAAAGCGGACCTCCCAGACCTTTGCCCGGTTCAACTCCTTCTTAGCGTCCAGATCCTTGATCGGCACCACTACCTCGTGCCACTTGCCATCCAGCAGGTCGGCGGAATACTGGAACAGGTCGATGGCCCCCTGCGCCTTGTTGTCGTTGGAGACCAGCTCGACCGTGAGTTGGCTGGGTTTCTTGTCGCCCGTTACTTTCGCCCAAAAGCAGAGATTCTTGTAGCCGGAAATGTCCGTGCCCGAGTCGGCCGGATACCAGGCGAACCAGTTCCAGCCGCAGGCCATATAGGCCTTGCCGGCGGCGTGGAACTCCATCGCTTTCCTGCCGGCCGTGCGTACTTCCTTGTCCTGTGCCGCGACGGTGGCCTTGCCCTCGGGGGCGTTGGTCCAGCCCTTGGCGCCGGCGCCCGCCTTGTCGCCGTCGAAGACCACGTCCTTCTTGACGTTGCGGCTGGCGGCGGCCGCTTCCTTATTCGCCGTCTCCTGGGCCGTCAAGACCCCGCTGAGGACGAACATCGAGACGAGCGTAACCGGCAGCAGTGGTTTTCGCATGGATTTGTCCTTTCTGAATGAAGTTTCGCGCGTCACGTCGGATAGACCACGATCGCCTTGACGGGGCGGGTGGGGCACATCACCTGGCAGGCGCCGCAGCCGTTGCAGCGGCACGGATCCACCTGCGGCACGCACAGGTAATCAATCTCGGAGAAAACGATGCGGATGGCGTCGTACGGGCAGTGGGTCCGGCAGATCGCGCATTCGCGATCTTCGCCCAGCAAACATAGCGACATGTCGACCCGCGGCAGGCCGATGGCCACCGAGCGCTTCTCTTGGGGCGAGAGTGGCCCGAGCGCCCCGCTCGGGCAGACCCGCGTGCAGCGCACGCAGGTCTCCAGGCAGTAGGCATCGTCGAAACGGATCGAGGGGGTCAGGAACGACTCGGCGCCGAGCCGCCCCAAGTCGGGGTGGATGATGCGGCTGGGGCAAACGCGGGCGCAATTTCCGCAACGCACGCACAGCCCGCTGAGCGCATCTTCTCCGGCGGCGCCGGGCGGGCGCAGCGGCCTGGGGCGGGCCGCGGCGACTCGCACCAGGCCAACCGCCGCCAGCCCGCCAAAACCCATGCCCAGCACGGTCCGCCGCAGGATGGGCCAGCCGCCGGGCGGTCTGGATTTGCCCTGCCGTGCCTTCCGCACTGCTGGACGAGCCAGCAGTGGCACCCACGCCCGTGCGGGCACGGCCAGGAGGTCCTGCGTCGCCCCCAGCGGGCAGATGCGGCGGCACCACAACCCCGGCCAGAGCCAACCGGCCAGCAACAGCAGCGGCAGCGCGGCGCCCGCCGGCCATGCATCCCGCCCCAGGCTGTTGACCGCCGCCGCGAACATCGCCAACGGATCGAGCCACACCAACAGCGGATAGCCGAGGCACGCGCCCCCCAGGGTGAAGAGCACCAGCCAGACCCCGACGTTCGGCAGCCGGGGTCTTGCGAATTTGGGAAACCCGGTATGAGCCCCCGGGCCGCGCAATCGGCCCGCCGCCTCCACGAGCAGCCCGGTCGGGCAGAGCCGGCGACAAAAGCCCCGCGGCCAGAAGATCGCCAGACATGCCAGCGGCAGCGCGAGCAGGGTTGCGCAAGTTACGCTGCGCGCGGTGATTGCCGCGGCGACGGCCACGTACGGGCTCAACGACGGCACTGCCAGCGGGGCCCAGTCGCACGGCCAGCCGGGCAGCAGCAGTGCGACCGCCGCGGCCAGCACCGCACACCGCACCAGCCGGCGGCGCCAGCGCTTGCCGCCAAGAACCGAACCGCGTAGGTCATGCTTTAACATAACGCCGCCAGAGCTGTTTTCCGTGTATCCGGCACACTCCGTGTGCCGGATACGTTCTTAGCCCAGGTACGCGCCTTGTTGCTTCAAGAGCTGCTGCAGCTTGGCCACGTTGACCTCGCGGGCGGGGCAGGCGTCGGCGACGGCCACCGCGGCGGCCGCGCCCGCCGCTTGCCCGGTGACCCAGCAAATCGGAATCACGCGGATCATGTCGGCCATTTTCAACTCGGCCGAGATGCACCGCCCGGCGGCCAGCACGTTCTCGACGCTGTTCTTCGGCACCAGGGCCCCGTAAGGAATCTGCCACTCCGCGTGATTGGCGGCCACGGCGCCGCCGACGGCCACGACATCCGCGAAGCGGATGCCGGCCTTGAAATCCCGCAGCGTCAGCCTGGTCACGCCTTCCAGCAAGCGCGTCACCCGCACGCCAAGCTGCGGGGCCGTCTCCAGCAAGCGCACCGCTTCATAGCCGGGCGTGCCGCGGATCTTCTGGACGCTCTGCCAGATGAACCGCCGATGGTTGATCTCCAGGCGGGACAATTCGCGCACGTCCAGCCCGTCGGCCTCCGGCCCGCTCATGTTCACCCAGTGGACGCCGGGCACGGGCGTGCGGGACCCCAGGCCGCGCGGCTCCCGCGCCCCCTCGGCCCGCGTCTTGTCGATCTTGTCCAGGTTGCCGATCCGCGACACCAGGCCGATGTTGTACTTGCAGCGTTGGTGCGCGGCGCCGGCTGCGGCGAACAAATCGCCGTCGCCGGTGGCATCCACCACGACCTTGGCCAGGACGGCCTGGCGGCCCGACTTGCTCTCCAGCACGGCCCCGCGCACGGTGTGGCCGTCCAGGATGGCATCCACCCCCCAGCAATGCAGCAGCGTCTTCACGCCGGCTTCCTGGACCATCTCCAGCATGACGTACTTGAGGGCTTCCGCGTCGACGGTCGGATTGACGCCGGGCTGGCGGTCGATGATCGCGCCGCCGAGTTTGTCCAGCCGGCCGAGCATCTCTTCCCCGATGCCCTGGCAGACCTGCTTGCCGCCCTTGACGATATGGCCGACCACGACCAACACCAGGCCGCCGGTCCATTGGCCGCCCAGATGCCCGTAGCGCTCCACCAGCGTGACCTGGGCTCCGGCCCGCCGGGCGGCCACCGCTGCCGCCACCCCCGCCGTCCCGCCGCCGACCACCAGCACGTCGGTTTGGGCCAGCACGGGCAATTCACGCCGCGGCTGGATGACCTTGCCGCCGGCCAGCACCGGACAACTCCCGGTCGGCTGGATCACCTGCGGCTTGATGACCGAACCTTGAAAGGCGTCTGCGTCGTCGGTTGAGGCGACATCCGCGCCGGACGCCGCCGAGATGCCGCCCAACCCGGCAGCCACACCCGACGCCCCCAGGATGCGGATCAGGTCCCTGCGAGACAATGCGCCACCCATGGTGCTCACCTCCGCTGTTTGCCAGGAGGTCCCCATTATACTTGCCCCGCCGCCGCCGCGAAAGGAAAGTGGGCATAACCGCGGATGCATATCCGCAGATGGGTAGCCGCGGATGAATATCCGCGGAATAGAGGGTCAGGCGGTGAGAGGGCGCCGGGGCCGCGCCAAGGCCCGTCTTGCCCGCAAGACAAGTCCGCCAGCGGCCGCGGCGAACAGCAGCGCGAGCGTCGCTGGCTCGGGCACGCCCTGGACGGGGCCACCGGCCGGCGTGCCCGCCGCTTGCGAGATCGACGGCCCGGCGAGGGGACCCGCGGGCGGGTCGCCGCCCACCAGCGAAACGCTCTCCGCGTAGGCCGGGTTGCCCAGCACCAGCGAGCCGCCGGCGCCGATCGCTAGCAGCGAGCCGGCGGGGATCGCCGCGGCGTTCTGGGCCGATAACACTCCGCCGCCGACCGACGTGCCGCCGCTGTAATGGTCGCTGCCGGAAAGGACGAGCGTGCCGCTGCCGACTTTGCTGAGGCTGCCGGACCCGGAAAGCGCGCCGCTGAAAGTCGTGCTGGCGTTGTTGTTGCCGACGGTCAAAGCTACGCCTTTAGCGGCGGTAGTGTTCAGTGCCAGGCTGCCGGTGCCTTGCAGGCCGCCGAGCATCGCCGCCGTCAGGCTGCCGAAGCTCAGGACGCCGGCCCCGCTGGTGTCGAGGGTGCTCTGCTGCAGGGCCGCCGAGTTGCCCAGCGTCAGGGTGCCGCCGCTGACGGTTGTGCCGCCGCTGAACGTGTTGGCGGCGGTCAGGATCAGCTTGCCGCCGTCGGTCTTGACCAGGTTGCCGGGACCGGAAAGGATGCCCGAGAGGGTCAAAATGCATCCGTTCGTGTCGATCGTGGCATTGCCGCCGGCGGTGGCCAGCGCGATCGGCAGGCTGGTCGAGAACGTCGTGCCCGCCATCAGGGTTCCGCCGTTGAAATTGAAGGCGGCGCTGCCCGCGCCCTGGCTGAGCCCGGAGACGACCAGGGTGCCGCCGTTGAGGTTGTAGGTGCCGGCCGCGCTGCCGTTGAGGGCGAGGAAGAGGTTGCCCACGGTATTCGTCCCGCCCGACTGCGTGCAGCTTCCGGTTCCGCCGTAGCCGACGTACTCGTACGCCGCAGAGAGCCGGCCCGTTGCGCTCAAGTTGTACTCGCCGCTGCCGCCGAAAACGTCGCCGAGGTAGAGATCGCCGGGGTTGTTACTGCCGTCCGATTGCGTGAAGTTGCCGCCGCCGGAGTTGCCCACCACGAGCACACCGGCGGACAAGACACCCGGGCCGATAAGGCTGTACGTGCCGTTGCTGGCGGGACTACTGCCGCTGGGACCGTTGTAGCCGAGATAGATGTACTCGCTGGCGGAGTTGCTGCCGCCCGACTGCGTGAAGCTCCCGCCGCCGGAATAGCCAAGATATTGGTAGGGGGCGGACAGGTAGCCGGTCTGGCTGAGGCTGTACGTTCCGCTGCCGCTGGGATTATAGCCGAGGCAGAGGGAGTAGCCGATGGGATTGCTGCCGTCCCACACCGAGTTGGTCCCGCCCGTTTGGGTGAAAGTCCCAGTGCCGGAGTAGCCCAGGTATTCGGCGCCGGGGGAGTTGACTACCGACAAGGAGCCTCCGCCGAGCGTGTAGTTTCCACTGCCGCTGGAACTGTAACCGAGGTACAGATACCAGCCGACGGAGTTCGTGCCACCCAATTGCACAAAGTTCCCGCTGCCCGAGTCGCCGACGTGCTGATACGGCGCGGAGAGGTAGCCGCCGCTCATTTGCAGCGCGCCGGCGCCGGCGGTGGTGCCGAGCATAAGCGTGTTGCAAGTCGGCAGCTCCGTTGCGCCCACGGTCGCCGTGCCGCCGTTGACGATGTAGGCGTAGTCGCTGGGAGTCGGCGTTGCGCCCCCGCTCCACGAGTTCTGCCCAAACCAATCGGCGGACGAAGCGGCCCAAGAACAGACGGCGCCGCCAGCGGCCGCCGGCGCCAACAACAAGAGTGCCACCGCCGCCAGCCCCAGTGCGGACTTTCTTCCCATTGCCGCGCGACCGTCCGCAGGGCGGTTAACGCCCAGAGGGTACCCGGGTCCATTTTTCGGCCAATGGACGTGTACCCGCACATGGGCCCTGCCCGAAAACATGGACCTGCCCCCTTCGCCTGCCTGTGAACGGTTAGATCGCCGGATTTTCGCGGGCGGGTGTGTTAAGAGCGTGAGGAAGGTGTGAGAAGGGTGCGAGAATGGTGTGAAAGGCGTGGAGGGGAACAACGGTTGACAGTTGGTGGTTTTCAACTCATTCGTCAGCGGCTGTCCTGGAGGCTGAAAACTGAGAACTGTAAACTGAAGACTGAAAACTGATGGCTGAAGACTGAAAACTCTCTTGAATTCCCAGTCCTTTGTCCCGCACGGATTCGTTCTTGATGCGAGCCGGGGCTAGTGGTAAGATGTGCAAACCTCGTTGACCTGACATCGTTGATCTCATTCTCGGCCGGGCGTGGCGGTTCTCGGGCCCGCCAGTCGGCAAGGGATTGCCTCGCACAGACCAAGGAAGGTAACGCTCATGACCGGCCTGCCGTCGACCTACGTCGTTTGGGGGATGGCTGCAGTGCAGATCCTGGGGCTGTTGAGTGCCTTGGTTGCCCGGCTGAGCGCAGGGTCGCGGCGCCAGGCCCTCTGCCAGCGGCTGTTCATGGCGTGCCTTGTGTTGGTGGGTCTGGCCGCGGTGGCGGTGCCGCAGGCCGGCTCCGGCTGCTGGATGGTCGCCAGCGCGACCTTGCCGTTGATGGTCCTGATGGCGACCTACGATTGCGGCCGCTCGGCGGACAGCGAGGCCTCGCTGTAGCGCCGGCATCTGGCCGCTGCCGCCCCGCCGCGTCGTCGCGTGCCCAGCGGGCACCGGACCACCGGGTTCTGCAACTTGTCAACACCCAGCGCGCTACCGCTGCCCGGCCGTTTCGGACCTTCAGCGATTCTTGACGCCCGGCGGCAACCCGCTAGATTGATGGGATCGGACTGAAATTCAGCGGAACTTCGTCCGCGAACGAGCCCGCGTTGGCAAGGCTGTGCCCCTCCCGCCAATCAGGCATTGCGTGGATGAGCCAATTACGAAATGATCTACGACGACCCCCAGTCCGCCGCTGTTACGCCTCGACCCAGCGGGGCCATCCTGCACGAGGTTGGCCTGGCAAACCTGGCTTTGCGGTTGCTGTTTGGCCTGTTCTACCTTGGCTGCGGAGGCCTGGTCTTGGCCGCGTTCCTCAGCGGGACTTTCCACCCCTTTGACGCCCCCTGGTGGATAGCCTTCGTAGGGTGTTTAGTCATCGGGTTGATCTTTGCCGCCCTTGTCGTGTTCCCATTATATTGCGCAGCGAAAATCCTTGGCCAGCGGTGCGAGTACGTCTTCGACCAATCACAGCGGCAACTGTCGGCCCGGCCACGGTGGTTTGGTGTCGTCGTTCGGCCTCGCCGTTACGGATTCGATAGGTTCGACTGGGTCTGTGTCAGGCGCGAGTTGTCGCGAGGTCTTTTCACGAGCAGTTGGAAATTCATCGTGAGCTGCGAGGCGCAGGCCGCATCCATCCGGCTGGTTTGCTGCCCAAACCCTACACGGGCGGGCAAACTGGCGGACGCGATTGCTGCGCAAATGGCGTTGCAAGTTCAGAACCATTGCGGTGAACCAGGTTGACCGACAGCAGCGTTCCCGCAGCGCCGCTTCGCGGACGCCGCGCCTCGGGGGCGCCTCCCGTTGGGCGAGTCGGTATCTTGGCGAACGGTTACGGCAGGTGCCATGATGGAAAAAGTCTTCTCGCTGGCGTCCAAGCGTTTCGACCATTTTCCCGAGGACTCGGAGCTTGTGTGCCTGCTTGGCGACAGCGATTGCCCTGGAAGGATCGAGGTGATCGAGGCATCTAACACACTCGTGGCGCGGCCCGGGCTAATTCCCATGAGGTTTCTCGTGCCCTGGATGCTGTTCATAGGATTGCTGATTACCGCCTCGCCGTGGATTGTGCGGCACTTCGACAGGAATGCCCTGCCTAATCCCGTTTCCGTTCCCGCCTTCTGGTTATTGATCGGAGGGACGTGGTTATTGGCCCTCCCTGCCTTTCTGGGCCTGATGGCCTGCATGAACCGCGCCTTTGCCAAGAAGGGGGATTACTTCAGGGTCGATAAGTCGGCGCGGACACTTGAGATTCGCGGGGTTCGCCGGACCTTCAGCGCCCATGACATCCTTGCTTTCACCGAGGTATCCCGGTGGTGCCGTTACGGCCACGTGCCGTGGGAATCGACGCGACAAGCGGGGGTTCTGGTTCGGGTTCCAGGTGGGCACGTCGAGCTTCATCCCCTGTTCCGCGAGTTGGCAAGAGACATCCCGCTTTTCGGTCGCCGGATTGATCTAGTGGATCAACTGTCGCGGCTTTTCCAAGTGCCGGTCCGCCGAGTGACGCTGGACCGGCGCGAAAGCCGGTCGTTAATGGATTGTTAGGGGGATGAAGAGAAAGGGAGGCAAAGGGGAGACAAAGGGCCTGGCGTCCTAATCTCATCCACGGCATGGTCCTAAACAAGATGGACGTCCAGCGATAAACGGCGCCGGTTACCGGATGTCCCAGCCCATGCGGGCAGAACCCACCGGCCTGGTTTTCAGAAAGTCTCCCTCCAGCACTCATGCCGCCCCCTCTTGACGTATGCTCTGGGATAGCATCACGTTAGGGCGGCACTCCAATCGGTACGGGCAGGCCCGGTGAGCGGACGCTGGAATCGCTCGCGACTGCCCGGATTGACAGTGATACTAAATATGGTATCATAATTACTATGGGCGAGCCGAAGATCAAACATGTCTTGCTCCTCCCGCTGAACTACAACCCCCCCCACGGGGAGACCGGCAAGGGGCCGCCGGTGCCGCAGGATATTTTGGAGGGGATGCTCGACGAGATCTACGTGCTCGCAGGTGGGTTTTCGCAGGCTGGCGTGGTGCGGGGGGCTTACCGGATGGCGAGCGGGGCCAGGCAGGACGACGACTCACTGCAAATCTGGATATGGGTCTGCGAGGAAGAGATACCCGATTTGAGGCAGTTGGTAGCCAAGTTCGGAAGGACACTGGGTCAAGAGGAAATGTACTTGGAACGGATTGCCGGGACGACGCTCGACCTCATTCCTCCTCTGGATTGAAGGAGAAAGCCCATGAGCAAATCACTCGCTATTTTAGAATCCGCGAAGACGCTCGCCGCCACTGCTGACACGTGGGCAGATTTGTCGAATGCCCTGTTCGATCCCATTGACGGACTTCTTGCGAAGGCATTTCCGACGCGGGAACAGCGGGCAGCTTTCGTTCAATCCGACGAGTACAAGCAAATCCGCAAACTGCTCGGGGCTGCAGTCGCTCGAACTGGTAGGGTCGAAGGGGCTACTCCCAAGAAGAGCGGCCGATTCATCGTTAGACTTCCGCAATCACTGCACGCCGCACTCGAGCATGAGGCGGAACAGGAAGGGGTGAGCCTGAATCAGCTTGTCGTTGTCAAACTCGCAGTCCAGTTGTCTAATCTGTCCTCCGGATCGCAGAGCCAGATGGGGACCGTTATTCAGTCTTACCTGGAAGTCCGAGAAGGCTACTCCACGGATTTTGTCGTCGCCGATCCTGACTTCAATCGTCGCTTCCTACGCCGCTGCAGAGAACTCGGCGCTGCTGGCACTGATTTCGATCTGAACTGGGCGCTGTTCAATGCGAGGAAGAATCGCCATCTCACGGACATCCCAAAGACCAAGCGATTCACGGTCTCACGGATAGACGAGTACGAGTACGCGAGCGAAATGGCTGTTCGGTTCGTGCAGCGTCAGGTTCAGGAAAGAGAACACTGCGAGGCGTCGCTTGACAAGATCATCTGCGACCCTGAGCTTGCGGCAGAGTTCGATAGGCTCGCTAGCAGAATCGCGTCAGGCTTCAGCCCCATCGAGTATCGGTGGGTGGCCCTCGGTCTTCGTAAGGCGGCCCGTCGCCTAACCGCGAGTACCGAGGTTGTCGAGTTACCGAAGCTAGAAATGCTCGGCAGTACAAAGACAGTTCGCCCGAGCCGCTTACCAACCGAGCAGGGACTTTATTTGTTCCAATGCGATGACGAGGCGATTTTCCTCGGCGAGACTGACAACCTGCGACATCGCATTGAACGTCACTTTGATACGAGCGAAGACAGAGGGCTCCCCGACTGGCTCTACGATCCGGGCAGGAGGGCTGTTCGTCTGGGGATCGCTCATCTTCCGGGCATCCGTTCGACAACCCGGAGGGCTATGGAACTGAGGGGCATTAGGGATTTGCGCCCGATCTTTAACTACCTGTACGGCCCGTCTCACGCAGCCTGAACACATGATCGAAGAGGGAAGGTACGGATGGCAGGGGACGCTCAGGAGCGGGCCAGTAAGGGAGCATTGAGGCCGCCGGTGAAGTGGCACGGGGGAAAACATTATCTCTGTCGGTGGATAATTGAGAGCTTCCCGCCGCACCACACTTATTTGGAGCCGTTTGGCGGCGGTGCGTCCGTGCTTCTGAACAAGCCTCCCTCCGAGGTTGAGGTCTACAACGATCTGGACCAGCGGATTACTCGGCTCTTCCGCGTGCTTCGGGACAGGGGCGAGGAGCTTCGTCGCAGGCTGGCCTTGACTCCCTACAGCGAGATCGAGTTCAAAACGGCCGTCGCGCCCGCCGAGGACGAAGTTGAACAGGCACGACGCGATTTTGTTAGATGGCGGCTGTCGCTGGGGGGCCGCGGCGACTCATTCAGCTTCACCCTGCATCGCGTTCGGAGAAGAATGGCGGACGTAGTTTCCGGTTACCTTTCGATGATTGACGAGCAGTTGCCGCTCATCGTTGATCGGCTGCGTAGTGTCCAAATCATTCAACGACCCGCGGCTGAGGTGATCGGCACCTGGGACAGCCCTGGGACTCTGATTTACTGTGATCCGCCATATCTGCCCGGCACAAGACATCAGGGGAGCCGCGAGGTGTATGGCTGTGAAATGACTGCGAGCGACCACCGACAACTGGCAAGAGTTCTGAAGGAATGCAAAGGGCGGGTTGTACTCAGTGGCTATCCCTCCGACCTGTATACCGAATTGTATGGAACGTGGCGAACAACTGAGTTCGACATCGCCAATCATGCGGCGGGAGGTCGATCAAAAGCGAGAAAAAAGGAAACGCTTTGGATGAATTGGTGAGTACTGGCGCCCACGGATCGGAAAAGGTGCCAGCAATCGCCGCTTTGAACGGTGGCCCGCTGAACACGGCTGTTGGCGCCCCCTCTCGGCTTTGCGAATCAACAGGTTCAACCGGCAGTTAACGCCCGGCGTCTGCTCCCTTCCCGCCTGAATGAACCATCGGCAGGAGAACGTTATGACTGCTCACCGGTCTTTCCGGAAACCGTGCGCCGCGGCCTTTCTCTGCTGCTGGGCGATCGGCCTGCCGGCGGGCACGCTGTCGGCCGCGGTGATCTACGTCGATAACAAGCTTCCGCAGAATTGTGCAGACGATTACTCGGTCGCCCGCCGCGACGCCTCGGGCCAAGACGGCGCGGCATACAAGACCGTCAGCGAGGCCGCCGGCGCGGCGCGGGCCGGCGACGTGGTCCTGCTCCGCGCGGGCGTGTATCATGCCGGCAACAACGTGCGCGAGAACGACGTGCTCTGGCCCAAAAACTCCGGCGCGGCGGAAAAGCCGATCGTCTTCCGGGCCTACCAGGGCGAGCGGGTGGTGCTGGGCGAGGCCGGGCCGGAGTATCCCGATTGCGACAAGCTGCCGCTCTCGATAAACCGCGGCGTACTGACCCTGAAAGACGTTTCGCACGTCACCATCCAGGGCCTGGAGTTCAGCCGGGTGGCCGGCTGGGTTTTCGCCCGCAACTGCCACCACCTGCTGCTTCGCGACTGTCTGTTCAGCGATGCCCTGCACGGCGCCAAGGGCACCGCACGGTTCTTGGAATGCCGACAGGTGGTCATCGACCACTGCACGTTCCGCAATTCACCGTTCGATGCCGTGCAGTTGGAGAAGTGCGATCGCAGCCTGATCGAGGACTGCACGTTCGACACCGCGGAGCATTCCCTCTTGGCACTCCGCGGCGGCAGCTTCAACGTGGTCCGCAACTGCCGCTTCGATAATCCCTATTTTGAGAAGGGCCGGCCCAACAAACTCGTCGAAGTTTACGACCTCAAGCCGGACCGCCGCGAAGCGGACGATCCGGGCCGCATCGCCGAGCCGGCCTACGACAGCACCAAGCGCAATCTCTTCGAGCGCAACTTCTTCGGCTATCACCCCTTCTACCCCGAGCGCGCCGCCCAGCCGTCGGCCATGCAGTATTCCGGCCAGGAGGGGATCATCCGCTTTAACGTGTTTTGCAACCCCCTCCGTAAGCAGCCGGATCGCGCGCACCCCGACGCCGTGGCCGGCGGCTCGGCCATCATTATGCGCTGGGGCGGCTCCTGGGACGGCTGGAATCCCCGGAAGAACTATTGGATGGGCGAGGGGCACGAGGCGGGCTTCGTCACCGGCAACCGCGTCTTCCACAATACCTTCTACGGCTACGACAACGGCTGCGTGACCATCCCGCCGGACCGTGCCGTCGCGGCCCTGCCCAATCCGCCCCCGCTGGAGCACAAGAACCCCGCCCGGCTGTTCCACAAGAAATTCGCGTTCGCCGACAACCAGTTTGTCAACAACATCTTCCTGCCCGGGCCCTATCGGGCCCATACCACCTGGACCTGGCAGACGAAGATCGCCGGCAAGCCGGTGGCGGTCACGGCCGAGGGGCTGTTGACGGCCGTCAAGTTCATCAACAACGATTTTTTCGCGGCCGGCCCGTGGAAAGACGAGCTGATCTACGTCCACACGTCGAAGTACCCGCCGCCCGGCAGTGCGGAGCAGATGAACCAGACCTATCCCGGCAGCTTTGCCGGCAACCTGCAGCAGGACCCGCTGCTGGTGGATCCCGCGGCGGGCGACTTCCGCCTGCAGGACGACAGCCCGATGATCGAGGCCGGCGCGCACTTGGCCGTTGCCGTGGCGGGCGCCAGCAACAGCCGGAAGCTGGTGCTGGACGACGTGGGCTTCTTCTTCGACGGTTTCGGCATCGAAGGCCAGCAGGGCGACCTCATCCGGATTGCAGGCCAGAACCGGACCGCGCGGGTGGTCGCCATCGACTACAGCAGCCGCACGCTCGCGCTCGACCGGCCGCTTTCGTGGCAGGCCGGGCAGAAAGTTTCGCTGGCATACGCCGGCAAGACGCCGGACCTGGGGGCCTACCAGCACGGTCTGCCCGAGCAGGCCGCCGTCGGCCCGCGGAAAGCCCCGTAGGCGGCCGGCCGGGGCCAGCCGGGCCGTTACCACCTGCCTGCCCCGCTAATCGGCCGTGAAGCCAACGTTGTCCAGATAGTACAAGTTGTTCGGGACTCCAGGATCTTGGTTATCCCGCAGCCAGAACTTGTACATGTTGGTGCGCTGGCCATGAATGGTCTCACTGGGAACCGTCTGCGCATTGTTCACCGTATACGTACCCGCCCCCCCGGAACCGCTGCCGCACGCTGCGACGTAGGTGCCCGGCGCAATCCCCGGCCCTTTGATAAACATGGTCGGCTGAACCGTAACACCCGAGACCAGGCGCGTGACGGTCAACGTCGTACCGGAAATCGAGCCCACGAACGACCCGCTGCCGATCGCCAGGTCCGCAAGCGGGACCTTATATGTTGCCCACTTGCCGACAACGGGCCTTGGGCCATACTTGCCCGGCAGGATAACCTGCGCCTTGGGGTAAACATCCCCCGGCGGCACCCGCGAATTGATGCTCAAGTTCCACGACTGTCTCGGCAGGGTGGGCTTCAGGTCAAGGGTCATGTACGTGAATGCGTTGATGTCCAGCGCCCACGCCGGGCTGAGCGGCGCTCCCGAATAGGGCTGCGTGTAGCCCCACATGCTCTTTGACGTGATCGAAATATCCGTAGTTCCCGACTGCGGAACGCCAGTCGTGTCCTTGTAGTCTTGAACTGTGGAAGAGAAATCTCCGGGTATATCGTTCACGCCATTGTGGTACATCCAGCACGTGAGCGGCGCCCGGGCGCTCTCGGCTCCGGAAGAATCCACCGCAGAGACGGTGTACGTGTACGGGGTTGCGGCGGTAGTCCAGGCCGGATTGGTCGCATTGGTCGCGGTGCGATCGGTGAACGTGGTACCTGCAACGCCGGATGCGATCACAGAGCCATTGCGATAGATCTTGTAGCTTGCCGCCCCGCTCGCTGCGGTCCAGGATAGTGAAACGCTGTCAGCTCGTTGAGCAGTCATCGTCAGGTTCGTCGGCGCAGTCCCCGACGTAGTGGGCGGAGCCGTAGCGGCCTGGTCGGCAGCAAGGCTAACCGTTGCACACAATAACGACAGACCCAACGCCAGTGCTTTCATTGCTCAAGTCCCGGACGCAGAGTTCGTTCCCGTGGGTTCCGTGAACCCTTTCGCTGCGGCTCGAATATACCGCGCGAAGGGGGGGAGTCAAGATCGGGTAGCCGCTGAGGTTTTCACCGTGAGCTTCCACCGGTCGGAGGGGGCGACCGGAAACGAAGGCGGAAGGGGGCGGAAGATGTACTACCAGCCCTCCGACTTCCCTGTTCTCTAATCCCCAATCCCTAATCCCCCGTCTGCCGCGCAAACCGTTTCCCGAAAGCGGTTTGCATCGCCGGCCGCGAAAAGCGACGTTTCGCTATAACCGTTCAGCCCGGCAAAATCCAAAAAAATGTTCCTTTCGCCACAACCGGCATACCGAAACCTATAGTCGGGCAATCCTCCGAGACGGTCGTTGCCAAGGGGGGCAATGCCGGTTCCCGACCGCCGCGTCCGCGGTGCGTCGCCGTCATCCCTCCTTGCACGCGCCCGCTCTCGAAGTCTGTACCTCAGGCACACGAGTCGAAGGAGGGAAAAGTATGCGACGCTTGTTGATCGTTCTCTCGGTGACGTTGATCACCGGGCTGGGCTCCACGCTGGCGTGGGCGGGGAACCAGCAGGTCGCCGAGCAGATTGCCGGCAATCTGCGGGCCAGCGGCCAACTAGGCCAGTGCAAAGTCGGCGTGAAATTCTGCGACGGCACCGCCTGGCTCAACGGAAAAATCCACGACCAGCAGCAAAGGGACCACATCCTCAAGGTCGTGTTCCAGACACCGGGAGTTGCGCGGGTCGTCGACGAGATGACCCTGGCCTCCGCGGAGCAGGCTTCCACAAGCCCCAGCACGATGAGCAAGATCAGTGCGTCGCTGGCCGCGTTGAATCCCCTGCGGCGGACGGCCGACGACGACGCCCACGCCCAGCCGGTGGCCACTGCCTTCCCGGCCTCCAGGGAGGCCGTGCCGACGGCCATGATGCAGCCCGTGCCGGTGCCGCCCTCGGCCCCGCTGCCGGCCCCTGCGATGAAGCCGGTTCCGCCGGCCCCGTTGCCGTCGCCGACGGAGACGCCCATGATGGCCGGCAATGGCGTGCCGGGCGGTCCGATCCCGATGTATCCGGGCAGCGGCGGCGGTCCGGCCCCCATGCGGACCGATCAGCCCAGCATGCCGGCCACCGCTTGGCCGACCTACTCCGCGTATCCGAACTATGCGGCCGTGACCTACCCGAAACAGTATTCACCGACGGCTTGGCCCTACATCGGGCCCTTCTACCCCTATCCGCAGGTCCCGCTGGGATGGCGGAAAGTCTCGCTGCAATGGGACGACGGCTGGTGGCAACTGGAGTTCCATGACAAGCCGTGTTGCGTGTGGTGGCGGTAGGGAAAGAAAGGTGTCAGGTATCAGGGATCAGGTGTCAGTTCGGCTGAAAGCCAAAAGCTGACAACTCTTGCGAAGGGTGTGCAGGTTTCTCTCACGCCGTGCGGCCTGAAGACAGCAGGGCCCCCGCCTTGTGTTTCAACACGAGGCGGGGGCCCGTTTTGTTCGTGTTCGGCGCGGGGCTCCCGACCCCGCCGGCCGGCGCACGGTTTTCAGTTATCAGTCGTCGGTTGCAGTTGCACCGACAACTGACAACTGACGACTGACAACCCTTCCTCACACCGGCGGCCCTTCCAGGCTCTCGGCCAGCTTGCCGAGGGCCTCGGTCTCGATCTGGCGGACCCGCTCGCGCGTCAGGCCCAGCGTCTCGCCGATCTCCTTGAGCGTCCGCGGCTCGTGGTTGTCCAGGCCGAACCGCAGCCGCAGCACGGTCGCCTCGCGCGGGTCCATCGTCTGCAGTTGATCGAGCACGTGGGTGAGATTGTCGACCTCCACCATTTCCAGGTCGGGACTGCGGATCCGCTCGTCTTGAATCATCTCCCCCAGCGACCAGCCGGCGTCGGTCTGGTCGGTTTGCGGCGTGAGGTTGTAGATGCGGATGGCCTTCTTGATGATCGACAGTTTCTTGCGGGGCAGGCCGAGCACGCGTGCGATTTCCTCGGGCGTGGGCGTGCGGCCGAGCTCCTCGCCCAGGCGGCTGCTCGCCCGCCGCCACTTCGACAGCAGCTCAACCATGTATGCCGGGATGCGGATCGTCTTGGCGGTGTTGATCAGCGCCCGCTTGATCGACTGCTTGATCCAGTAGCTGGCGTAGGTCGAGAAGCGCGTGCCCACGCCCGGATCGAAGCCCTCGACCGCGCGCAGCAGCCCGAGGTTGCCCTCCTCGATCAGGTCTTGCAGGCCCAGGCCCTTGCCGGTGTAGCCGCGGGCGATGTTCACCACCAGCCGCAGGTTCGCGCGGACCATGCGGTCCCGCGCCTGCACGTCGCCGCGGCCGATGGCCTCCGCCAGATCGTGCTCGTCGTCGGCCGAGAGCAGCGAAGTCTCGTTGATCTCGCGGAGGTAGGTCTCCAGCGGGGATTGGACGGTAGCCAGCGGTCGGCGTCGTGTGTTGGGCATGGCCAGGAAAATGGGGTGCTCCCCGGGTGAGGGCGCGCGGTGCAACTTCGGTTCCTTCCCCGGCGCAGAGACAACATCGACGTGCCGGCGCGGGTTTCTGCAAGGAAGCGGGCAATGGATGAAATAGGGGGATCATAGCCGGCTTTGCGCGCGTAGCGAAGAAAACGACCCCACCGGCCGCGATGGGTAGGGGCGAATGGGTAGTGACCGGTGGCTTGCGGCTCCTCCGCATTTCCCACCGCGGCCACCCGTTGCATGACCGCGTGCCACTGCTTCGCAGAAGCGGCGCCGGTCGTTGCGCCTTGCCACTGCTTGCCATGCGGCAAGCAGTGGCACACGTTGGTGAGAAACCCGAGCTAACGGCTTTTGCCGCGCTTTCAGGCGGCGCCGGCCGCAACGATCCTGACGCCCGGGTACTGGGCAGTGTGCGCGCGGGCCATCCCCGTGCAGAGACCGTCCACCTTTCTAGCACGACGACCGGGTACCCTCTGGGCGGCCGCTTTTCTTGGAAAGCCGTGGACTAATGCCCGACGCTGCGACACGCAAGCCAGCGGCCACCTGGAGCGTAGCCTTGCGCCTTGAAGTCGGGCCAACTGGCTGCCATGCCCAGCTTGCCGTGGGCATGTTCGAGTTTCGGCCGGTTTCCCGGCACGCCCACGCAAGCATGGGCATGGCACCCGGCCCGTCAAGACAAGATTGACAGGGCAAGCGGCCTGCCGGCCGGATCTGCCCGACCTCGACTACCAGCCGCAGCAGCCGCCGCCCCAACCGCCGTAGCCCACATAGTAGGCCCGCCGCCCCCAGCCGTAACCGGCATAGTACGGGCTGTAGGCGGCATAATAGTAGGGACTGTAGTAAGAGGTGTAGTACGGGCTGTAGCCGCACGAGGAGCACCCACTGTAGCCGCAGGTGCCGCAACTCGAGCAGCCGCCCAGTCCACAGCCGCCGCTGGAGCAGCTTGGCACGGCGTAGGAGGTAGTGTAGGCCACGCCGCCACAGCACTGCGCTTGCACAGCCGAGGCTCCGATGCCCAACACTGCCAGTCCGATCAGCAACATCCATAGCGTTTTCATGGTTCGAGTCTCCCCAACAAGATCGTCCCGCGCGATACCGGCAACCTCTGCCGGCCGATTCAGGTCTCGCGGCGGGAGAAATCCACCACGCTTACTTTCATTAAAGGAGCGGCCTGCAGGCGAGCAATAGGGGAAATCCTGGCGGGCATACCGGGGCGTGCCTGAGGGGCGTCCGGGCCCCGGCGGACACGTTGGGGCGGGACCCCAGACCCGTGCCGAACAGGCCGTGTTGCGAGCGAGAACTTCGCGCGGCCCCCTGCCTCCCAGCCCCCGACCCCTGCTATAATCCTTTAGCATCGCTGCGACACGGTCTTCCGTCCTCCTTCCCAATCCTGGAGTCCCGACCATGCAGGCCAGAGACGTCTTCCACCGCTTGATCGATTTCGGCAACCACCTCATCCGCGAGTATGTCGAGGACCTTGGCGAGGCCGATTTGATGGTCCGCGTGGCGCCGGGGAGCAATCATGCCGCCTGGCAGCTCGGGCACTTGATTGCCGGCACGCGGCGAGTGCTGGCGAACCTGGGCCAGGCGGCCCCCGCGCTGCCCGCCGGTTTCGAGGCCGCGCACACCCGCGAGACCGCGGCCTGCGACGACCGCGCCCGCTTCGCCTCGAAGGCCGAGTACCTGGGTCTGCTCCGGCAGATGGAGGCCGCGTCGCACGTGGCCGTGGATGCCACCCCCGACGCTGCGCTCGACCAACCCGGCCCCGAGCCCATGCGGCAGTACGCGCCCACGGTCGGCTCGGCACTGATGCTCTTGGGCGGGCACTTGCTGATGCACGCCGGCCAGTTCGTTCCCCTCCGCCGCAAGCTCGGCAAGACGTTCAAGTTCTAACTGGGGCGCGTTGGGGCGCGGTCGGAGACCCGCGCCGAACGGCGTTTAGCGGGCGGGCTTGCCCGCCGGTGCCCGCCGGCCCAGCCAACCGCAACCAAACCGGCAGCAGTTTGCAAGATTTCGCGGTTCACGCCATGTTGCAACGATTCCGTCTCGACCCGAGCGCTGCCGCGCTGTCGGTCTTTCTTGTGGCGGGCGTCTGCTGCCGGGTGGTGCTCGGCGGGGACCAGCCGCAGTGGGGTGAAGCCTGGTCGCGGAACATGGTCTCCGCGGAGAAGAACCTGCCCGTGCGGTTCGATGCCGGCACGCGGAACCGCGACGGCCAGATCGAGCTGCCGCCCGAGAGCGGCGTCCGCTGGGTGGCCCGGCTGGGCAGCGAGAGCTACGGCACGCCGGTGGTGGCCGGCGGACGGGTCTTTGTGGGGACCAACAACGCCGCGCCCCGCGACGCCCGCCTGCCGGGCGACCGCGGCGTGCTGATGTGTTTCGACGAGCGGTCGGGCCGCTTCCTCTGGCAGTTGTGCCTGCCCAAGCTCACGCGGATCAAGTGGGCCGACTGGTACACCATTGGCATCACTTCGACTCCCGCGGTCGAAGGCGACCGGGCGTACCTGGTCAGCAATCGCGGCGAGGTGCTGTGCCTGGACGTCCGCGGCATGGCCGGCGGCCAGCGCGGCCCCTTCACCGGCCAAGCCCGCCTCATGGCCGACGAGGACCAAAAGCCGATCGAGCCCGGGGGGCAAGATGCCGACATCCTCTGGCTGCTGGACGTGCCGGCCGAGTTGGGCGTGACGCCCCACAACGCCGCCAACGGCTCCGTGCTGATCCACGGCCGACAGCTCTACGTCTCCACGTCGCAGGGTGTCGAGTGGACCCATCATCACGTGCCGCATCCCGAGGCGCCTTCGCTGATCGTGCTCGACAAGCAGACCGGCAAGCTCGTGGGGCGGGACGGCTTCGGCATCGGGCCGGACATCACCCACGGCCAGTGGAGCTCGCCGGCGCTGGCCCAAATCGGCGGCCGGGAGCTGCTCTGCTACGGGGGCGGCAACGGCGTCTTGTACGGTTTCGAGCCGCTCGGGGCCCCGCCCGCCGGGTCGCCCGCGCGGCTGGCCGCCCTGTGGCGGTTCCACGGGCATCCGCTGGCCCAGACCCGGCCCCCGCCGCCCCCCGACCACCAGCACGACTCCACCTCCTACCAGGTGACCGCCATGCCGGTGTTTTACAAGAACCGCGTCTACGTAACCTTCACCCAGGAGCCCTTCCACGGCATGAAGCTGGGCGTGCTGGAGTGCGTCGATGCGACCCGCACCGGCGACGTCACCCGCGGCGGCCTGGTCTGGTCCTACGACAAGATCGGCGCAAGCGTCTCGACGGTCGCCGTGGCCGACGGCCTGGTCTATGCGGCCGACTTCGCCGGCCGGCTGCACTGCCTCGACGCCGAGACGGGCCGCTGCTACTGGGTCCACGAGGCGGGGGGACCCATCTGGGGCTCCCCCCTGGTCGCCGACGGCAGAATCTACCTGGGCAGCGGCGGCAAGAAAGCCCTCTGGGTGCTGGCCGCCGGCAAGGAACTGAAAGTGCTCAGCCGCATCCCGATGTGCGACGGCATTTACACCACGCCCACCGCGGCCAACGGCGTGCTCTACGTAGCCACCAACAAGCACCTCTACGCGGTAGGCGGAAAGCCGTGAGAGCCTATCACTCGACTTCGATGCAGTTGGAGAGTTGTTTGTCGGCGGGCACGGCCATTGCCGCGGTTTGCGCCAACTGCTTGCAGTAGTAGCTGGGGCAGGAACCCCGCAGCAGGATCTCCTCGCGGCTGATCTCCACCGACAGGTTCCGCACCGCGCCGCCCGTCTCGCGCTGCACGGCCTGCTCGATCGAGGCCGCCAACTCCTCCGCTTCGGCCAAGGTTGCCGGCAGAACGGCGCTCAGTTCGGGCGAAACGGCCCGGCCGCGATATAGCGAGTCGTCCATGGACTGTTCTCCTCCCTGCCGGACGATCGAGTCCGTCCTATTCCTGCGACTCAGCCTCCTGCTCCACCCGGATGGTGTTGCTCACCGCGATGCCTTGACAAACCGAGCGCACGACTTCCTGGGCTAATTGTTTATGATAGAAACTGCTGACGGTTCCGGAGATGGTCAGTGTCTGGCCGTAAGTTTCCACCCGCAGGTCGCGGAGTTCATAGAAAGGGCTCGTCGCCAAGGCGGCCCGGGCCCGCTGTTCCAACTCGGTTATCTGCGACATGGCGATCATGGGGTGAGGGCCTTGGCAGGCACAACACACCACCGCACACCCGGCCGAGCGAGCCGCAAGAAAAGAGGGGTCGGTTCGACCGATCTACTCCTCACGGTCGCCCGAAAAAGCCGCGTGTCGGCTCGTCGTCTGGACTGCCGGGAGGCGCGGCCGCGCCCAAAAAGGGCTAGTCACACGAATCCTACTCTATCGCGCCCCCGCAGAGCGAGTCAACCCCAGATCGCAAAAAAGATAAAAAGGGTGGAAGGCCGCTGCGTAGCCCAGCTTTCGCCCCACCGGCGCTTGTGCACCCCTTGACGCAATGCCGGCCCGGGGGTAGATTTAAGTCAAGCTGTTTCGGCCGTTGTGCCGAAAACGTTGGTTGAGGTACGGGATGACTACGCTCTTGAGCCTGTTGCCGTTATTAGGGCTGGCGCTTGCCAGCCCTCGGCCTTAAGGTTCGCGCGCGGCCACCCGCCTGTTAGGAATGATCGAACCCCAAGGCCGGCAAGGCCTTGGGGTTTTTTGTTGGGCAAGAGGTGTCACGTGTTCCAGACGGTTCTAGCTCACCCAAACAGGGCAGGTGCAAGGCGGATCGGCCCATCCAGGGCATGGTTGGTGTTGCGCGGGCCGACCAAGGGTCGGCAGTCCAAAGCCCCTCGTTTCGCTTCCACACACCCCTAGCCCCGAAAGGGTTATTCCGAACATGAAACCGACTCCCCCGTCCGCTCCGCGGCCCATCTCCGACCCAGACACAACGTCCCGCGATGGCCCGCGGCACATTACGATCTTCGACACGACGCTCCGCGACGGCGAGCAGTCGCCGGGTGCTAGCATGAACCTGGCCGAGAAGATGGAGATTGCCCAGGCCCTGGTCAGCCTAGGCGTCGACGTGATCGAGGCCGGCTTTCCGATCGCCTCGCCCGGCGACTTCGAGGCGGTCCGCCAGATCGCCCAGTCGATCCGCGGCGCGGTGATCTGCGGCCTGGCCCGCTGCCGGGAGGGCGACATCGACCGGGCCTGGGAGGCCGTCCGCCACGCCAAAGAGCCGCGGATCCACGTCTTCCTGGCCACCAGCGCCATCCATCGCGAGTTCAAGCTCAAGATGGACAAGGAATCGATCCTGCAGCACGCCGTGGCGGGGGTGCAACGGGCCGTGGGCTACTGCCCCAACGTCGAGTTCTCGCCCGAGGACGCCAGCCGCACCGAGGCCGACTTCCTCTGCCGCGTGGTCGAGGCGGCCATCCGCGCCGGCGCCCGCACCGTCAACATCCCCGACACCGTCGGCTATGCGACCCCCGACCAGATGGCCGCCGTCATCCGCACGCTCCGCAACCGCGTGCCGAACATCGACCAGGCCACGATCAGCGTCCACTGCCATAACGACCTCGGCCTGGCCGTCGCCAACAGCCTGGCCGCCGTCGAGGCCGGCGCCGGGCAGATCGAGTGTACGATCAACGGGCTGGGCGAGCGGGCCGGCAACTGCTCGCTGGAGGAAGTTGTCATGGCCCTGCGGACCCGCGGCGACCACTACCACGCCGACACCCGCATCCAAACCCGGCGCCTCGTCCCCGCCAGCCGGCTGGTGGCCAACGTCACCGGCATCCCGGTGCAGCGGAACAAGGCGATCGTCGGCCAGAATGCCTTCGCCCACGAGGCCGGCATCCACCAGGACGGCATGCTCAAGGAGCGGACGACCTACGAGATCATGCGGCCCGAGGACGTGGGCTTCGCCACGACCGAGCTGGTGCTGGGCAAGCACAGCGGCCGGGCCGCCCTGGCCAACCGTATCCAGGGCCTCGGCTATCGCCTCGCCCCCGAGCAGCTCCAGGCCGTCTTCGAGCAGTTCAAGGTACTGGCCGACAAGAAGAAGGAGATCTACGACGCCGACCTGGCCGCGCTGGTGGAGCAGCAGATCCGCGCCGTGCCGGAACTCTGGTCGCTGGCGGCCTACGAGGTCGCCTCCGGCACCGGCAAGACCCCGCGGGTGACGCTCCGGCTCCGCCGCGGCAGCGAGGAGTTCACCGCCGCGGAGGCCCGCGGCGACGGCCCCATCGACGCCGTCTTCCTGGCCATCGAGAAACTCACGGGGATCTCCGTCGTCTGCAAGGACTTCATGGTGCACAGCGTCACGGTCGGCAAGGACGCCCAGGGCGAAGTGATGGTCCAGGTCGAGCACGAGGGGCGGCAGTACCGCGGCCGCGGCGTCTCGACCGACAGCGTCGAGGCCAGCGCCAAGGCGTTCCTCAACGCGATCAACCGCATTGTGGCCGCCGGCGCCGGCGCGGCGGAGTGACAAATGCCTCCCCTCGCCCCTTGCGGGAGAGGGGCAGGGGTGAGGGGGCCTGGGCACCCGGGCGCATCCCGAGGTGCGCAGTTGCAATCACGCGGCCGAGTGGCGGAATCGGTAGACGCACAGGACTTAAAATCCTGTGGGGGGTTCCCCCCGTGCGGGTTCGAGTCCCGCCTCGGCTATCTGTAAGGACGTATAGTAGCGTGCGTTTTCGTGGGAAGCGATGCAACCCGCTGCATCATCGAGGGTTCCATCCGGGGGCTGAAAATCGACGTTCACCCCTTTGCATGGGGTTACACCGGGAACTTGCAGCGCCATTTGCAGCGCTGCAAGACCACCTGAACGCCCGCCCGCGGCCCGCTGGTAATCGTCATCCGTCACCTGCCAGTAGTGCTTCTTGGCGACGGCCTCAGTGTGCCCCAGCCACGCGCACACCTTGTACTCTGGCCAGCCTTCCGAAACCAGTTCCGTAGCCCGGGTCGCCCGGAGATTCTGCAAGAGCTTGGGCCACAGCTCCAGGCCAGCCTGTTCGATGATGCGGCCCAGTTGCGTGCGAAGGTTGGCGTTTGTGTCCCGGTAGCGGGTAATGACGTGCTCCGGCAACTCCCCCGTTTCCAGGGCAGCAAAGTAGACAGCTTCCAGGTACGGCCGCAACTCGGGGAAGACGGGAACCCACCGGAACGGCTTGCCCTTACGCTCCGTCTTGGGGCTTCTCACCTTGAACTTAGAGTGCTCCCAGTCCACATCCTGCCACCGGAGCCCCAGCGGTTCGCTTGGCACTCGCAGACCGCCAAAGCGGGCAAGAGCGAAGAGCAACCGCCATTGGGCATCCGGGCAGGCTTCCAAAACCTTGGCTGCCTCTTCGCGGGTGACGAAACGGTCACGGTCCCGGTTCTCGATGATCGAACACGGGCCGGTATCGTCAAACGGATTCGCGGTAATCAGCCGTCGCTTGACGGCCGCCTTGAAAAACTGCTTGGACCGGCCGCAATGCCGACGTGCGGTATTTTCAGCCATCCGGGCCAACATATCCTCCCTGAATTCTTCCGCATGGCCCGCGGTGATCTTGTCCAGCGGACGAGTGGCGCCGAAGTATTCACACAGAAACCGCCGCGTCTGCTTGTAGGCAATCAGCGTAAGGGGCTTCTTGCTCGTCCGGTTGGTGATGTACTCGTCAAGAAACCGCCCCAGCATCGGGACGGCTGTGACCTGGTCAGTGTCCCGCGGGGCCACCAGCCCGACGCGGGCCAGCTTGGCGTGGAAGGCATCGGACAGCCCTGCCACCCATCTTGCCGTCGAGGCATCGGGCGGGCCATCGGCCCGGATCGCTTCTACCAGGGCCTCGACCCGTTCCTTGTAATCGGAGGCCCTTGCCTCGGTCATCGCCCCCAGCGCGACGGTCTGCCGTTCGGAGTTAGGACGCAGCCGGAATTGCAGGGACCAGGCGTCAGATGAAAATGCAAGGGATGGCCGGAGCCATCGCAGAGGATATGGATTTTCGTGGAAAAACCGCCGCGGGAGCGGCCTAACGCATGATCGGTTGGTTCCTCGGGATCCCCTTTTTTCCGCCGCCCCCGGCACAACGCGCCGCCCGCACAATGGTACCGTCTATGCACCACAAGTCGCCGTCGATCTCGCCGATGTCGATGAACGCCGCCTGCAAACGTCGCAGGACCTCGTTCAAGGTGCCGTCGGCATTCCATTTGTCGAATAGTCGCCAGGCCGTCTGCCACGGGCCAAACTCCGCGGGCAAGTCGCGCCACGGCGAACCGGTTCGTAGTATCCAAAGGATGCCATCGACTACCTGCCGCGGATCACGCGGTGGCCGCCCCGTCGCAGCCGGTTTCGGAAAAACATCCGCAATCAAACCCCATTCTTCGTCCGTCAACAACAAACGTGCCATGATTCGGCCCTCCTTGGCGTTGTGGGAACCTGCGTATCCTCGCATGTCCCCCCAAGCCAGGGAAGACCAGTTTTGAGACAAAGCCTGGCATCCGACGTGGTGTGGGACGAAGACCTCGCTACGTCGTATCGACTGGCCGACGGCTGTCGGTGCCCCACAACCTCTGGACAATAGGTGTCGCGATGCAGGAAACCCACAACGATGTCACGCTGATCGAAGACTACCTCCCCATCGAGGCCATCAGTGCCGAGGCATCGCGCGAGAAGTCGGTCCGCAAGGGGCATATCTCGACGCTGCATCTCTGGTGGGCACGGCGGCCGTTGAACGCGAGCTTGAGCATGCCGCCGAAGTTTTTGGCCGTTTTCTCGAATCGGGAGAAGATGCGCCGGCTCTCCTTCAGCCAACCGATAAGGCGCTCGACGATGTTGCGTTGGCGGTATGCTTCTCGGTCGAATTCCACGGGCCGCGCGTCGCGGTCTTCGTTCTCCTTCGATGGGATCACAGGATTGATGCCGAGGTCCAAGAGGTACTCGTCAACCCAGTGGGCGCGGTACCCTTTGTCAGCACCCAACGCCAGCGGCCAAGCGATGCGCTCCTCGCATGTCCCCCCAAGCCAGGGAAGACCAGTTTTGAGACAAAGTCTAGTCCTTGTCTACGCTCACAAGACAACTCTTGGATGGGCGACTCTGGTGAATGCCCTGCCCCGTTCCGGGTTCGTGGTTGGTGAGGCATGGCCGCTTGATACCGAAAGGTCCGCGAGACTTATTGCTCAAGAGACTGCTTCTTTGGCAAGTAGCATTTTCATTGTCGGCACAAAACGCACCGCGGGCGCTGGTGTCGGGAGCTATGAGGAACACGTGCAACCCGAGTTGCAGCAGATTGTCCGCGAGCGGGTTGAGACCCTTTGGGGAATGGGGATCGCCGGCGCCGACCTGGTGATTGCGTGTGTTGGAGCCGGACTCCGGGCATTTACGAAGTACGACAGAGTCGAGTACGCCAATGGCGAGGAAGTGCCGGCCCAAAAGTTCTTGGCGGAGGTCGAGGGCGTCGTGCTTGATACGATGCTTGCCAAGCTTTCGGGTGAGGCCGGCGGAAACGTCTCGTCCGTGGACAACGCGAGTCGATTCTATGTGCTGTGGCGATTCATTTACAAGGCCGCGGAGTTAGACGCCGGCGAAGCCATTGTCTTCTCCAACGGCACACACATCGAACTCGATGGTCCTCTGGGCCTAAGCAGCGGGAAGCATGCTCTGGTAAAAAAGAAAAAGGCGAAGTACAGCGCCCGCGATTTCACGGAGCGCGGCAGCGATGCGAAGCTTGGCCTTCCGAGCGAAAACGGTCAGATGGCCCCACTAATTGATGTGTTGCACCGGACATTGTGGCTTATGGACAACAGTCCGCGGAAGTTGACAGAGTTTCTCGCCGAGGCACAGCCCGACACGGAGCGATTGCGAATCCTGGCCCAGGCACTTGCCGGGGCCGCACTCTCGGGCAAGAGCACCGCGGACGCCGAGAAGCTCGTCAGCACGACCGTGGCCGAGCAGGCCGCGCTGGGCAAGCTTCTCGCTAACTGGCGATCTTTGATTGAACACGCAGGGGTAACGAAGGACGAGCGGGCGGACCGCAAGGCCGGTCAGCAGCGGTTGGATCTCTAAGCGATCCGCTCGCAGACAAGACTTGAGGCAAGATATGTCTATTCATGCATTGAAACCGTGGACCGAACTGGTTAAGCTCCATCCGGATGTCGAGTCCGGCAACCTTGCCGAGGCGGTGTTCGCCATCGATCTCGGCGCCATTGCTACCGGCGATCCGGCAACGCCGACGGTCTACCGTGACCCGGATGCCTTCTTCGCGGCCACCTACATCACGACCGACTTGTACCGCTTGCTGGAGGAGGTGCTGGCGAGCCTTGCCGGTCAGGGCTCGTACAACCGCGTGCTGAAACTTCGCAGCCCCTTTGGCGGCGGCAAGTCCCACCTGCTGGCGTCGCTGTTGCACGCTTCGCGGTCGCGCAAAAGCCTCAACCAGATCGCCGAGTGCCAGGGACTGGCCGATCCGGGGGCCGTCAATGTGGCCGTCTTCGATGGCGAGAAGTTCACCGCGACAGGCGACAAGGACGTGGGCGGCGGCCAACTGGTCCACACGATGTGGGGCTGGCTGGCGTGGCAGATCGGGCCGAAGGCCTGCAAGGCCGTGGCCAAGCACGATGTGGACCGCGTTTCGCCCTCTGGCGATGAGATCAAGGCCATGCTGGCGGCCGAAGGCAAACCCGTATTGCTGCTGCTGGACGAGGTGCTCAAGTATATGGAGCGGGCGGCTGCGGTCGGCGTCAAGGACTCCACCCTCCAACGCCAGGCCAAGGATTTCATTCAGAACCTCACCGTCGAGGTGGCCAACAGCACCAATGCCGTGATGGTCTACTCGCTGCAATGGCGGTCGTCCCCCCACATTTATCCCAATACACTGCTGCGCACTACACCGCAAAACTGAAAAACTTGGGAGGACGCTAGTTGGCGTCATGGTCGGGGAGGTAAGGGGGGGCCTGCTCGGTAGGTGTACCGGGGAGGTGGGCTCCCTAGCGTCGCCTCGGCGGGCTAGCCCAGCGCACGGCGGGCTAGCGAGCGAACGGCATACTGGCCACCGCTAGCCCCGCTAAGCCCCTCTCACCGCTCCCCCGGCCCGCCCTAGCCTACAGGGCTTGGCCGGCGAAGCGCATTTCTGCAAGGTCGAAAGCACGGGGGAACGGTTCGACTTTTCGCCACACTTTTGGGTGGGTCGAAAAGTCGGCCTTCTTGGCGTTTCTTGCCCCATACCGCCCCTCGTTGCCCCGCTATGCGGTCCTACGGGGTACTGGCCGGTGCTATCCGTGCTATCGGACTAAACGCCGCGCATACGGTTCGTCGGCGTAACCCGTTATGTCGCAACGGATAACGTCTAATGTCACGCAAGCACGCGCGAGGATTTTCGCAAGTGCTTTCGTCGCAATGACTTGCGGCACGTCTTTTTTTCAGCGGTTTTCTTCGGGGGCCGTTTCGCAAGTGCTTTTGTTTCAACGATTTAGACACGGTCGAAAGCAGTGAACATGCGTCAATGGTTTCGGCTAAGGTTGAGCGGCCGTTTTTCGACGGCCGAAACGAAACCCCGAAACGGAGCTTTGACCATGCCCGCCGCCGTCAAACCGAAAACGCCGAAAACGCTTGCCGGGAAACTTCGCGCCGCGGAATCCGCCGTCGATGCCTGCCTCATGGCGGGCAACCATGCCGCGGCCGCCAAAGCCTACTTCGGCAACCCTGATACGCGTGACCCGGGGGAGAACGGGTTGCGCATGCGGATGGAACGGGCCAAGAGCGACCCCTACGTGGCCATCATGCGGAGCTTGTACCGCCGGGACCGGCGGCGCGATCGGGCAGGCCCTTGCCGCGGGCCGGATCACCGCGGCAGAGGCAGGCGCCGCGCTTGCCGCGTGGGAGAAGAACCGCGCCGCGGGCGCGTCGGACCGCCCGAAGTTCACCCGTACCGCGAAAGGCGCGGTGTACTTCTGCTGGGGCAAGAGCGGGGAGGGAATCTCCCGCAGCGTGACCACCGACAAGGCCGGGTGGGAGGCCATTGGCAAGGTGGCCGCGGACATCCTCAAGACGTGGGACAAGATTCCCTTGTCCAGCACGGCCAAGCTCACCCTGGAGAACCCGGAAGAGGCCAAGCGCCGCAAGGACGAGTACAAGCGGCGGAAGGCGGAGAAGGCCGAGAAGGCGGCTGCGGCGGCGGCGTGATGCGGCGGGTGCGTGTGGTTCCCTACGGCGGGGCGTGTGGCGACGCGCCCCCTCGTAGGCAATCAGCGGACCTTTACCCCATGCGGAGCTATTCCCCATGTTGTGCTACTGCGTGCGCTGCCACCGGCCCTTGCCGGCGGAGCGGTGCTCGCGCTGCTTTCCTTCCGAGCCGGAGGACAAGCTGCGCTTCCGGCTGCGGTTCAAGGCCGCGGCCAAGCCCCCGATTGCGCTGGCCGAGCGGGGCGACCTGCCGGCCATGCGCCTGGTGCTGGCGCGGTTCCTGCGCTGCCTGCGGAGCGGCGGCGCCACGTTGCGCCGCACCTACGCCGGAGCGCGAGTGGCGGCCAGCCATTACCGTGCCTGGCAGGTGTACGAGGTAATCCACGCCGGCACTACCTGCCTGGTGTGGAGCGAGACAGCGAGCTAGTCCCCAGCGTGCGGAAGTAGCCCGGACTCCGGGAGCCGGGAGTGCTGCGCGCCGAGGGTTTCCAAGCCTCTCCTCGCCTGGCCAGCGAGGGCAGGCTTCGTGGCCCTCACCGCGACCCGAACCGCATAGGAGGCGGCAAGTGCTTTACCGAATCCAGTTCACCGCCGACCGCGCCCCGCAACTGGACCCCCTTGCTTGGCTCCACGTGGCCGCCCCGACGCGCATCGAGGCAGTGAAGAAAGCTCTGAAGCAACGCCTAGCCCAAGCCGACCTCGGCATCCTGGAGCTGGTGGAGCGGCGGCAGCCCTTCTACGCCTGGTTCGCCCCGGACGGACCATTGCCTGCGCCGAGCACCTACGGCCGCGTGGACCGCCTGGAGCTTTACTTCCAGGGAGACGCGCGCCTCTGCGTCAGATAGCGGTGCAGGGGCGATTTTTTCACTTATGGTGGGGCGATTTTTTCGGCGTTTTTTCAATCGCTTCCCCTGCGGCGTGTAGGAGCGATTGAGTCCCGTTAGCCCGGAGGACCGCATGAGCGATGACAGACTGCGCGCCTTCATGGCGGCCTACAGCACCGCGCTGGAGAAGGCCGTCACGGAGCACCCGGACGAATACGGCTACCCCGTGTCCGAGGTGCCGGCGGTCGTGAACCGCATGAGGCGAGCCCTGGAGCGGGGCAGCTACAACCACGCCGGCCGCGGGTTTGCCGGCGCCTGTCGCACGTTGGGGCTGAAGCACACGCGCAAGGCGATTGAGGGATTCCTGCACGGTGCGTAGTGGTGAGAGTCCCCGCGCCGCCCCCTTGCGGACGGCGCAGCGCGGCGACTTTCTAACCCCCGGAGCTAGAGCGATGGTAGCGACCAAGGATACCCCCGAAGTCGAGCGCGTGGAGGGCACCAACTCCGTGCGCGTGGTGTGCCGTAAGTGTCACGAGGTTACGGGAGGCCAGGGGGGACTACCCGGTGGGTGCCGCGGGGGTGGGCTAACCCCGCGCGCTGAGCTCCCGAGCATGTGGGTGAGCTCCTTTAAGCCCCTAGCCACCCGACCGCCGCGGCGGCGGCACCAGCCCAAGACGCCGGCGATGGAGCCAAGTGAGAGGAGGCTGAGCGGGAGGGACGGGGCGGGCACAGCACTGGACATCGGGCGCACAAGTGCCCAGTCGACCCAAGCGGGGCCTGATTCGGTCGTCAACCAAAAATCGGCGGTCCCGTCCGCGACGTTCTGCACGCCGTCAACGTAGCTCGTGTCGGTCGCGGTGTTCGTTGTGAAATCAAGGCTTAGTATATTGAGAGTCGAACTTGCAACGGTCAGGGTGGTCTCATTCCACCATTGGGCCGTCGGGTGTGCTATGCCCATAGGCACCTGCGTCTCTCCCTGCGTCCAATAATTCGCCCCCAACATGCTCGCAAGGATGTAGCCGGCGGGGTGATTGGCCGCCACACCCGCAGGGTCATCCGGCGGTACAGGAGTCATCCCGGCGTCGACCAATAGCTGGGTTACCTGCTGGGTCGTGGCCACACTGAAGCCGTAGATTGGGCTGCTCGGGTCTTGGGTCTCCTGGACCAAAGCATAATAGCCTAAATTTGCTACAGTTCCGGGGGGCAGTCCGGGGTAGTTGCAAAAGCCGTAGCCCAGAGAAAGGTTGAGCCATTGCAGCCCCGTGTTCGCGTCGTTCAAAAGCAAGCCATCGCCCGGGGTGGACCAGTCGCTGTTAAACAGCGTGTCCGCCCGCAGCGGCACCGCGGACGAGATGAGCGCGACGGCCCACACCACGATGACGACGTACGCCGAGAGGAACAGCCAGCGTCGAGCACGGTCCGGTGATCTGGTCACGTCAGTCTCCTCGCACGGGGTTAGGTGGAGGGGCGGCTAGAAATGCAGCGCGATACCCGCACGGACTCTACCAGCTTTTTCGCGTAGTGCGAGAAGATTCTTGTCGTTTTGCACATGCTCGCAAAGGGGTTTCGTTTTTCGCAATGCCAAGCGCTGGCGAACCGCGGCCCGGCGGAGTGCCCCGGCTTCCACGTCGAGCTGAGCGGCTGGCGGCACTACTGGCGCTTGCCCGAAGCGCTGGAGGCGATGTACGGCCCGAAGCAGGCCGCGTAGCCCCAAGCGCGGGCAGGTTGCGCCCTGCTCGCGTTTGGCGTTATGCGACACCAACCCTCTGACACCGGAGGAGCTATGCGTCTGTACGAAAAGCACAGGCCGCAAACCTTGGACCAGGTTATCGGCCAGCCCGTCACGCGGGCCCTAGCGCAGTTCGCCGTCGAGCCGTACCCCAACATCTTCATCCTGGAGGGCCAGAGCGGGACTGGCAAGACGGCCACCGCGATGATCCTGGCCAACATGCTGGCCGATACGGGCTGGTTCGGCGGCAGCGAGTACGCCGAGATCGGCACGCGGTTCGATGTCGAGACCATGCGCCGCTACTTCGATCGCGCGACGACGCCCTTCCGCTACTGCGTCAGCACGGGGAAGTTCCACGTTCTCCGCATCGAGGAGCTGGAGCGCTTGCACCCCACCGTCCAGAACGAGTTGAAGGAAGCGCTGGAGGACGCGCAGCGCCGCTACCGCTTGATCGTCATTGCCACGAGCAACGACACGAGCCGGCTGGAGCAAGCGCTGCGGGACCGCTTCAAGATGTTCCCGTTCTCCTGCGGCCCCGACTTCGCGGAATCCGTCAACGACTGGCTGCCCAGCGTGTGGGCGGCGGAGGTGGGGCCGGGCGTGGACATGCCCTACGGCTACCAGTCGCTTGGCTGGGAAGGCGAGCACTTCTCCGCCCGCCGCGCGCTAGACGGCTTGGAGAAGTACATCGCCCTGGAGCGAACCGGAAAGGGCATGGTGGCCGCATGACCCTTGAACCCCGTCACAAGTGCCCGCGCTGCGGGCGGCTCAACCATATCGTAAACCAGTGTGGTTGCGACCCGGCTAACCTGCCTACCAAGTGCAACCTGGTCGAAGTCCGGGACGTGTACGACCGGCTCTACTACGTTGATGCAAGTGAGCTTGCCAGCAGCCGCGCGATGCTGCGGGTGTACCACGGAGACGGCCGACGCCGCATGGTCCGTGTACCAGGCGGCAGCGCGGCCGACTGGGAGGGCGTGGTCCTTGCGCGGGCGAGCATCTGCCCGCATGGCCGGGCAACATGGATCGCGTACCGATTCCCGGACGGCACGCCGGGCGACTACTGCCCAGTGTGCGCCCCGATAATGGTGGACTCGGCATGAGACAACTGCTCTTGCCTGAAGTCGAGGGCAGGGATGCGCAGTCGTGGATCGTTGAACTCCTTGGCCCAGCTGGCGAGGCGCCGACGATTGACGACGTTGCGGAAGCGCTGGCCGCAGCGCTTGAAGATGAGCTTGGATTCACCGTGCGGATCGAGAAGCCCACGGAAGCGGCCCGCACCTGCGCAGCGACCGTTGCCAAGGTAACAGGAAAGGAGGGCACATGAGAGTCATCGTCTGGGGCATCGCGGCCAGTCGTGGCACCACGAAAGCTGCTGCCCGTGGGGCTCTCACCTGGCGCGAGTACGCTAGCCGAGAGGCCATCTCGGCAGCCGATTGGCTGGAAATCCTGGCAATCGAGGAGGCCAGCGCATGAGCACGTTCCTCGACGAAATGCGGACGGCATGGCTGGCGAAGTCCGGCCTGCCTCACAAGCCCTGGAAGGGCGAGGAGCCGGAGCGCACGCAGCAGCGGAAGCTCTTGGACGGCATGGATTGCTTGCCGGGGCAACTGGACCTGTTCGACGAGCAGGAGCTAAGACAACTCGAACCAACGGAATGAACGGCGCTGGCCGTCCCCGGCTACATGGCAGGGGTGCCTGAGCGCTGGCGTGTGCCGTTAGCTCCGCACGCGCCAGGGCCGGGGGCGGCCTTTGAGAGTTTCTACGCTACGCTGCGACCAACCCTCGCCAGTGAGCCGGGCCCCGTGCCCATGCCTCCAGTGCTCGTTGGCGCAGCGTAGCGTTGAACCCCTCTTCACAGCCTGCCTCCAGGCATCGCCCCGCAGAGCGCGATTTTTCAATTATGGCGGGGCGATTTTTCGCGGCCGTTTTCTTCGTGGAGGGTTCCCATGAGTCATCTAGTCACGATCAAGTGCGAGCTACGCGATCCGGCTGCAATTCGTGCGGCGTGCGCACGGCTGAAACTGCCGGCGCCGGAGCAGGGCACGCATGACGTGTTCAGCAAGGACGTAACCGGCCTGGCCGTCAAGCTGCCCGACTGGCAGTACCCCGTGGTGATCGACACGGCAACGGGGCAGGCCCACTACGACAACTTCAACGGCCGTTGGGGCGAGCAGAGGCACTTGGACGCCTTCAAGCAAGCCTACGCCGTCGAGCGGGCCAAGTTGGAGGCCCGCAAGCACGGGTACACCGTGCGCGAGCAATCCCTGTCGGATGGTTCGGTGCGTCTGACCATCAACCAAGGAGCGTAGAGCGTGAAGCAGATCATCCTCACCGTAGCCCCGGACGGGACACCCAAGATCGAGACCAAGGGTTTCTTGGGTCGTGCCTGCCTGGCGGCGAGCAAGTGGCTGGAGAAGGCCCTGGGCCTGGTGGCCGGCGACAAGCCGACCCCGGAGCAGTTCACCGCGGAGCACCGGCAGGCGAGGCAGTAGCGATGCAACTGACCGTATCCCCTGCCGGCGAGGCCCGCTGCCTCTACACGGAGGCGATTGACCTGGTGGCGCTGGGTGGTCTGACGATTGCCCGCGCCTCCAACGTGGAACCGCTGCCCGATGGGCGGTGGATTGCCGACCTGGGGCCGGCTGCCGGGCGGCGTCTGGGGCCTTGCGATTATCGCAGCGAAGCGCCAAATGCTGAGCAGCAGTGGTCGGCGCAGAACTGGCGTGCCACTTCGGCTGAGGTGGCCAGCCTGCAACGCTAAATGGCGCGGTTCAAGTCGATTTCCACCTCACCGGCTTTCAATTCCCGTGCGAGCAGCATCTTCCAAGCGCCGCGGTGGTCGAGCGGCACGTAGACGATGCCGTTCATGTCTGACGGTATCTCTACGCCCTCGGCAACAAGGGCGCAGACGTTTCGGCGTCCAAGTTTCGCAACAAAGAAGCCCCATTCAAAGATCACGTTTTGTCGTGCGCGTTTCTTCAAAGCGTCTACAGAGGAAGCTGGCGAAAGTGTACCCACGTCATCGGGCGTGAGCAGTACAACGGAAAAGCATGCGTCACTATTGCTCTCGAACTTCTCGATAATCGTCAGCCCCGCGCTCGCCTGCTCATGCAGGATGATGGGCACCAAGTCTAACTGCGTCAAGTAACGGGCTACCGTTTCCTTTAGCTCGTTATTGTGCCCGTGAACAACGAATACCTTGCGAGTTGAGGCCATGACGGTTTCCGTCCGAGGATTGGAAATGTAATCGCTTTCTCGCACACCGTACAGTGGTAGTCGCTCGATTATCGACTCAAGTCGGCGGATCTTGTCCGTAATGTCGCCAACAAACTCTCTTGCCTCTTCAGCCAAAGAACGACGACCACCTACTGCCATGATCCCCCAGTAGGAGTATTCCCGAGAAAGCTCTTCCGTTGAGAAGATGCGGTCAAGCAACGCGGTGTTGAACTCGTCCCATGTATAGTAGCGCTTGCGACATTCCTCCAAAGCCGCCTCAGTCTCGATAGATGACGAGACAAGCTCTCGACCCTTGTTGACGCGATCCTTCAACTGAGCCTCCGCATCGGAGACTCGAATCGTAAGTTCCGTCTTGGGAGGGGGTGTGGGGTCAACAGCGCGCCTCTTGTGTGCCATATTGTTGCCCTTGGCCGGACGGAATGGTGGTGGTGCCTGAAACCTCTTGCGTCTCAAGTCGTATCTCAGTGATTCTAGCCGGGGCGGTCAGCGCTCAGAGGTTGTGAATCTTTCGGAAAAGCAAGAAAACCTTTTCGTCCGTTTGGGGTTTAATCTCGTGTACGGCCGGGTCGGCCGGGGATGTTGGAG
>Ga0326727_10004863_pt1 | contig 39396 bp, 26 predicted proteins | sample MB2enrmetagenome_FD_207643 | JGI IMG/M metagenome (GOLD analysis project Ga0326727, IMG submission 207643) | Lab enriched peat soil microbial communities from McLean, Ithaca, NY, United States - MB29MY | ecosystem: Environmental > Terrestrial > Soil > Wetlands > Peat | place: USA: New York...
GGTTTTGATAATCCAGCGCCTTCTGCCCGTCCCGGAGATTAAGGTAGACATTGCCAATGTCGAGCAGGAGCCTGGCTTCGCCGAGACGGTTATTCACCTGGCGCTCGATCGGCAGCGCCTGGCTGAAATACTCCAGCGCCCTCTGCTTCTGCCCAAGATCGGAATAGACTTTCCCGATGCCTCTCAGCGTGGCGGCCTCGCCGGCGCGGTAGTTAATTTCGATTTGAATGGGCAGCGCCTGGTTGAAATACTCGAGCGCCCTCTGCTTCTCCCCAAGATCGGAATAGACCTGCCCGATGGCTCTCAGCGTGGCGGCCTCGCCGCCGCGGTCACGCAGATCTTTTGTGATCGGCAGCGCCTGGCTGAAATACTCCAGCGCCTTCTGCCTCTCCCCAAGATCGGAGTAGACGCCGCCGATGTTATACAGCGTCCCGTACTCGCGACGGCGGTCGCCTGCCTTGCGTTCAATAGGCAATGCCTGGTTGAAATGGTCCAGCGCCTTCTGCCTATCTCCCAGAAAGGCGTAGACATCGCCGATCCCGTTCAGCGCAGCGGCCTGGGCAGGCTCGTCTCCTGAGGCCGTGGCTATATCCAGCGCCTGCTGAAAGGGCTCCAGAGCCTTCTGGTTCTGCGACTGGCCGCGGTAGCATCTCGCGATGCCGATCAGCGCCACCGCCTGCTCGATGTTATCGTTCGCGGAGCGGGCCAGCGCAAGAGCCTGGTTGTAGCTGTCCATTCCCTTCTGGAAATCTGAAGCTTGAAAGTACAGCTCGCCGATTTGGCCGAGGGTCTTTGCCTCGGCCTTTTCATCGCCGGCCGCATGTGCCGATTTCAACGCGTCTTCGAGCTTATCCAATCGAGCCTGCGCCGCGGCCGGCAGTTCTGCGCTCGAAGGCTGGGGGCTCGCCTCCTGGCCGCTCAGTTGTGGAGCCCGGTCCTCCTGGCCGTTCAGCTCAAAGGGCAGAACTAAGCACCCAGCCACAACCAGCAGGAGACAAGCGATAGGCAGTCGGGAGTTGACGCAGGCGTTAAGCATTCGGCATTCCTCCTCTTGCAGCAAGGCCGGAACGGTGAGGGAATGCACCAGGCTTATCCGGAATTTCCATCTTGCTTCTCCGGCGACGACAGTATACCGCCAGTTGCCGCTGCTGCGATGTTTTTCGGCATTCGTTCCAGAGCCAAAGAACCGAACGCGCCCGGCAAGGCCTTCGCCAGAACCAAAAGGCCATGATTTGCCCCATTTCGAAGCGGTTTTTCAGACACCCCTCTCTCAACTCCCCTCCGTTTGACCCAGGTCCGGGAGCCAATCGAGCAGTTACAACGTAAGTTGGATCAGTTTTGAAGCACCCGGCCTCGTCGTACAAAGCCTCCTGACCCAATGCCCGAGTAGCCTGTGATACATCCGGAACTCTGCCGTCCCCTCAGAAAAACCATGTTACAAGCCGACTTCCCGCTACAAATCGGTGTGACCTGTGCTTTGCGGCGGCAGAGTTCCAAGCACCCGGGGATGTTGCGCTGACGGTTGTTGGCATTTGTCCATCGGCAAAGGGAACGGGAAACTAATCCAGTCGATTCCGCCGCGTTGAAGGTTCGCGACACGATGCTTTGAGTCGCTAGTCGCAGACGGCATTCGCTGCGCGAGTTTGTGCCCGGTGCAATCCATTGAACTGAGCTTTACTGACCGGACTCGGGCAACCCCGGAGTGAGAGGGTTGAAGCCGGAACTGTGTTTCAGCGAAGCGAATCCTTCGGTACGAAGGCCGAGTGCGCTAGGGAAGGACGCCGGAAAACCATCGTCTGGCGCCTAATTCAGCTTCGCGAACCAAGGAGCGATCGCAATGGCGAGCGCAACCGCCGTGAAGGACCCTGGATGCGGTGTGGACATGGGTACGGCCAACGCTGCTTCGCACACTGAGCATGAAGGTCAGGTGCGCGAACACTTGCAGCCATGCCCTGACCTCTGCCGACGAAGCCAATGACACTTATCCCATTTGATGAGGTGCGCTCTGGCCTTCGGCCAAGGGCCGCAGTTGTCGTCGCCCATCCGGACGACGAGACACTCTGGTGCGGCGGCTACATACTCACGCATCCGGAGTTCCGTTGGCGTGTCGTGACCTTGTGCAGAGCATCGGATTCCGATCGTGCGCCAAAGTTCCGTCATGTCCTGCAGCAATTTGGGGCGGAGGGTGAGATGGCGGATCTGGATGATGAACCGGACCAGGTGGGGCTACCCATCGAGCAGGTGCGGGAAACCATCGTACAGCTATTGTCTGGGGAGAGCTACAGCCTGGTTTTGACCCACGGTCCGAAGGGCGAGTACACACGGCACCGCCGGCATGAGGAGTGTTGCCAAGCCGTCGTTGACCTTTGGCGATCGGGCGGTATCGATACTGGGCGATTGTGGTTGTTCGCCTACGAAGATGGTGAGCGGACGTACTTGCCTCGGGTTCGCGACGATGCTGATCGGCGGTACGTGTTGAAAGACGATATCTGGCGCAAAAAGCACAGATTGATTTCGGATTGTTACGGGTATGAAGCCGACAGTTGGGAAGCGCGGAGCACACCTCGAGAAGAAGGTTTCTGGTGCTTTGACTCGGCACAGGCAGCGGTAAAACGCGCAGCATTGCTGGAGGAAAAAACGTGAAAGTGCTTGTGTTGTTCGACTATCCACCACCTCCGGGCGGCCTGGCGATGCAGGGTGACGTTTTGTGCAGGGGCCTGCGCGAGATCGGCGTTGACGTTCACCCGGTACATCTCGAATCGCCCCTGGAAAAGGAATGGTACTACCGCTGGTTTCGGCCGGACGTAGTGGTGGGCGTGGGGTATTGGGGCCATGTTCCGGACTTGGTCCTGCACCCGCAGAAGTTTGGGATGTTGGCCGTCCCATGGTTGGTCGCGGATGGTTTCATCGCGGAACATCGGGACGTCCTGAACGCTCTGCCGCTGATCCTGGTCACCTCCAACTGGGTGAAGGACGTCTACATTCGGGATGGCATCAGGGGAGATAACATCGAGGTGCTTCCTGTGGGTTGCGGCACGGACCGCTACGTGCCCCATAGCCGTGATGACTTGAAAGTCAATTCGATCCGCAAGGACCTGGGAGTATCCGAAGACCAGCTGATGATTCTGACCGTCGGCGGCGATGGGGCGTCAAAGGGTGCGCGGGAGGTGATGGAGGCGCTGGCGCTGATCGATGCCGAGGTACCCGAATGGAGATATGTCTGCAAGGTTTGGCCGCAGCCCCGCACTGTCCAACAGAACTTGCTCGATCTCGAACTGGCGGCGCGCCTGGGCATCGACAAGAAGGTTATCTACTCGACCAACATCGTGTCGCAGAATTTCATGCCATACTTGCTGGCCGCCTGCGATATCTACGCTGCGCCGTCGCGGCTTGAGGGTTTCGGGATGATTCAGGTGGAGGCCAACGCATGCGAAAGGCCGGTAATCGCGATCGACGCAATGGCGTTTCTCGACACCATGGTTCACGGTGAAACGGCGTTTCTAGCGAAAGTTGCAGAGGAGAGGAAAATCACTGAGTCGGTATTCGGGGAAGGCGACGGGATCGAGAGTGGCCAACATATCGTGTTTCCAAACCCGCGGACAGCGGAGTACCGGGCCAGCGTGCCCGACATCGCCAAATACCTCCTGACACTCATGAACGACAGTACTCTGCGGCGGCAGATGGGTGAAGCGGGCCGAAAGCACGTCGTCGAGTTCTTTGACTATCGCCAGGTTGCCAGGCGCTTCGTGAAGATCGTCTCCGACCGATTGGGAATTCATTAGAGAGTAAGGCGGCCGGGAGCGAGTGCTCCTCGTCGCGGCTTAGCATGCCATAGAGGTGGCTATGTTTATGGACGAAAAATCGTTAGCCTCCATTGATCAGGCCAAAGAGGCGGCCCTCCGCATCCTGCTGCATAACGCGCATGGCGAGTTTCAAGGACTGCCCCGGACCGCCGGGTGGGGCTACCCGGAACCATATACACGGGACCTGATGATTTCTGCCCTGGGTTTTCTGGCCACCGGAAACGAGGAACTCGCAGACGCGCTGCGGCGCACGCTGGTGGCGTTGGCAACCAATCAGACGCCGCGGGGCCACATCCCATCGCTCGCGCACGATCCAGATGACCGCGGCGCCAGCGATACGACACCACTGTTTCTCTTTGGCCTGGCGCTGTATAGGAGGTCGGCCAACCAGCCGGAGTTCCTTGACGAGGCGGCGCAGAAGGCCCTGAAGTGGATGCAGTATCAAAGCCCTGACGACCGGGTGATGGTCTCCCAATTACCCACCAGCGACTGGCGTGACGAGCAGTGGGTTTTGGGCTATGGGCTGTACGTGAACACACTGGTTTATGCGTACCTCAAGCTTTATGGCGAGCACGAGTCCGCCGGTCAACTGCGCGGGTTAATGAACCGTCTGGAAGTTTGCGGTGAGGCGAAGAACCCCCATGAGCACGAGGGTCTTGTAGTGCCATCCAAGCCTTATTACGCGCTCTACTCCTACAAAGTCCTGAACAGCGACCGTTTCGATCTGCTGGGCAACAGCCTGGCAATTCTGACTGGGATTACTTCGGCTGACCGGGCGCAAAATCTGGTGGCATGGATTGAAGACGAGTGCGAGGCCATGCGGCATCGCGGAGAACTGGCGGTGGATTTGCCGCCCTGTTTGTTTCCGTATATCCTGCCCCATCATGCCGATTGGCACCCGCGATACATGCGATATAACCAGCCTGGCAACTATCACAACGGCGGCGTCTGGCCGTTTATCTGTGGCTTCTATGTGGCAGCATGCGTGGCGGCGGGGCGGATGGATCTGGCGAATCGAAAGCTGTTGGCGCTAACCGAACTGGTCAAACCGTGGCACGAAAATGAGGCGGAGTGGGGTTTCAACGAGTGGATTCACGCGCGGACCGGCCGGCCCAGTGGCCGTGATTGGCAGACCTGGTCCGCCGCTATGTATCTGTACGCTGTTCAGTGCGTGCAGCGGCAGGACACCCCGTTCTTCGGCGATATGCGCCCAGGCGATCTGAATCGTTGAGGACATCGAAAACTCTCACTTGAGGATTGAGCAGGATGTTTTACTAATGCAACAGGGGAGATCCCCCGGCTCTCGGGGAGGCAGCCAAGGTTTGACAGTTCCGGGAGTTTGCACTTACCGGTCGAAATACTGTCTCGGGCCGGATTAGGTGTAACGCCGATGAATCGCTGGACGAGCACAGCGCCAGGCATCTCTGCCTTGACTTGCGCCGATGCCCTGGCCATAACCGCCGACTTGCCGCATCCAGAAGCGCCATGCACGACCAGCGGACGGCTCTCGCCGCTGCGAATGTGTTCGCCGATCGCGGTGAGAACGCTCTGCCTGCCGGTGAAGTGCCGGGCGCGGTCGAGCGCGAATGCCTCATGCGCCTCCATCTCCAGATCAAGCGCCGGCCGCGATTTGAAAGTGCCCGCCTCAGCCAGGATCACTTTGCTGAGTAGCTCCTCGACATCCGCGCAGAGCCTGGCGGAACCTGGGGCGGAGAACGAGCGGATATTTCCCTCAGCGAGCTTTTCCCGCAGGTATTCCTTTAGCGCCCTAAGGCCCGGATCTTCGGCTATGCCCGCAGCGGGTTCGCGGAAGAAAGCAAAGACATGTTTACGGTCTTCCTCTTTCTCGCCCAGGCCTTTGAGAATCTCCTGGTGCGTGGCCGAGACGTTGTATTTGATGAGCTTTTCCTGGTTCAGTCCGGCGTCCCGTGCGGCTTCTCGCAGGATGCGATGGAGCTTCTGCTCGATTTCTCCCCAGCGGTCTTTATCCACGAATTCGCCGATGCACGGCTTGAGCAGATACTCCGGCGGAACCTCGTTGTCGTCGCGCTCATACCAGTCTTTAATCAGTTGCTGATCGGCAGCATCTGCAACGCGATTGCAAACCCTATCGAATTCCTGCGCGTCGATCCGTGCTGGCAGTGGCCGCCAAACGTAACGGTCTCCGAGCAGAACGATGAAGTTGGGCTTGATGCCTGTCTGCTGGCAACGTTCAATCTCGCGCAGGCAGATCTCCATGGTCTGCTGGTCGAGCGCCGCCTCGTCGCGCCCGCCCCACCGCAGGTCGATGGCCTGGAAACGCGCATTGTTCTCCTCGCAGAACTTGCGCAGACGGGGAAAGACCTTACGCTGCAGAGCGTCGCGCTCGGCCTTCCGGTCTTCAAAGGTCGAACTGACAAATACCCGGAATGCGCGCGTTGCGGTCGGCATCAGGCGTGCTCCGGTGCGCTTTCGGTCCACAGTGCGTAGAACTGTCTGTAGCTAAGTGGCCTGATAAGCCGCAGTCGAAGCGATCCGGTTCAGGCCGAGCTGAATCAGCTTGCCGGCTTCAGGCCGGAATCTCCAGGAACAGTCGGCTAGCATTTTCGGGCCGGGTCACCGGTGACATAGGGTAGCAACTGCTCAAGAGCCTTCGGTAGATCCGACTCATTCGGGCAGGATGTGACAACGAATCTCCGCAAAGGCAATGGAAGGTCGACTGGATCAATTCCCAAGACGAGCGAGAGCATTTTGCCGTTGGGTTTCTTGCCGCTATGCACATCAACGTTGAAAGTCCGGTACTCATATTCGGGCCATCTCCCCGTCAGATGCTCCAGGCGGCTCCCCACCGCTACAATGCACTGTGCCGATTCCAGCGCACTGTCAATTGCACGTGAGAAATCATGATCCGTTTGAGTGCGCGGATAGTAGAACACCCTCTTGCCACAGCGCTTTGTGATGAACTGCGCGACTTGATCAGCCAGCTTTTCATCTCCATGGCCAAAGCTGACAAAAACCTCGAATGGTTCGGTCACTGCCTGCTGTTTCGGGACGGTGCGCGCATACCTTTGGAGCAGGCGGCGCGTCACCGGGCACAGGTTGAACTTGTGCTCTTGCTTTTCGTACTTTTGAATCGCTTCGGCCGATCTCAGCCCAGCAGCTTTAATGTCTCTGATGAAGCGGTCGCCCATGAGACGTTCGAAGGCAGGTCCGTCAAACTCCACGCCCCCGTAGAAGCACTTATCGGGGACAAACTTAACCTGGTCGAGGTCGGGGTTTGGCCTATCGGTTCGGAAGAGTCCTACCGGCCGATTCAACAGCTTCCCATTCTGGATCTCCCCGTCGTAAACCAGTGTGTCTTCGCTCACGTTGATCTTGACAACTCGGTCCAGCTCGATTCCAAAGTCCTCCGCATTAATGTTCAGATAGCAGCCGGCTACTTCGTGGCACCTGTCCTCGACGTAAATGGTCGCCACATCGGGACCATTGAACCATTTCAGGGCAGTCTCCAATTGACTAACGCCGGCGCCTTTGTCCCATATGCCCTTACTTTTCAAGTCTTCCACAATCAGCCGGACCGCACTGAACTCGGGCCGATCCATCGAACCCTGATCACCCCGCTCCAATACGCACCAATCGCTCGTTCTCGGATCGAGGAGGATGAGTTCCTCGCACAGTTCGCGTTCCAGCGTGTGCAGAGGGTCCAGCAATTCGGCGGATGAGTCGCAAGCCCCGTTAGCGATGTTCCAACCGATAGGAAAGATCTCGCGGTAGAAGAGGCAGTAGTATTCCTCACTTCCTAAGCGGATAATCGGCAGCGCCCCAGCGCTGGCCCAACGGAAAACGAAGTCGGGATCATCGAGCACGAACTCGTCCCGGCATTCACGCACCAGAACGTCGTCCAGCGTTTCCTGGTAACGGTCTACCTTCTCCCTGGACTGAAACAGAAAATCGCGCAGTTCCTCCCGGCCAGAGCGATTCCAGCAGGCGGGCGTCTCCGAATCAAAGGAAACCTCCAGGTGCGCGCGCTTTCCTTCCCTGTACAAGTCAAACTTGGAGAGTAGGACCTCGAGAAAGTGGTTCTCGGCAAGCCGCAACGGACGAAACGAGGCGGAGTCTGGGATAGGCATATCAGAAGTACTCTACAGCAATTGGCGCCCTCTTGGCTGGTTGAATCAGCCGTTCTGAGACAGAGGTTCCTCTCCCTGGCGATTTGTGACATGGCGCCGCGCCTGCGCGACGTAGTCGGACGTGAGCACCCCAGGGCCCACTACCAGCAGCAGCCGCTCCCGCGCCGCAATCGCATCGCGAATCTCCTGGTGAAAGGTGAGCTGCCGTGAGGGTATGGAGACACGGTCAAACCACACGTCGAACCCGGCGCTGGTCAGGTCGGCATAGAGCCGCCGAGCAAACGCCTCATCGTCATTACGCGCGTATGAGAGAAAGATCGAAATCATGGCTATCATTTTCAGTTGCGAGAGAGTCAGGGTGCCGCTCACCCCAGGTGTGCGTCCAGTTGGCCAGCAACGCCGATTTGCCCCCGCCCGACTCGCCCGCGATCACCAGCGGCGGTCCATCGCCGGCGGCGTGGGCGTTGAGCCGGTCCATGTACTCCTGGCGGCCGATGTAGACCGTGCGCCGGCTGGCTGAGTACGCCTCATGATCGAGGGCGGCCCGATCAAGCGTATCTGGGATGTCCTTCTCCGGATAAAGCTCTTCGATGACAGCGGTCAGGTCGCGCAGCACCCACTCGCCAAGTTGCTTCGGCGTGGCGAATGGTTCCGAGACCGGGAGGCCACTCTTGCGGATATCGTCCTTCAGCCTTACCAGCCGCTCGCGTAGGGCCGGATCTTCCTCTGTGAAACCCGGATGCGCCGCGGCATAGGCGGGATCGCGGAAGTAGAAGAAGGCGTGTTTCTCCATCTCCGGATTCCGTAGTTACTCGCGATGTTAGGGGATAGAATCGACTTCCGCCTGCAGTTTGCAAAGACTGCGCGGTTTGCCTCACAGATCAGTGAATATCTTTCGGGGGATGCTTTGCAAGTGGGCCTCCGACCACCTGCTGAATGTCGGCGGCGAGGCTTGAAGGATGCACCTGTCCCTTCCAACATTTCCAAACCCGGCCTTTTGGGTCGATCAGGACAATCATGGGCAGTTCACTCACGCCATACGCTTTTGCCACACTGGAACCAGGATCTGCCAGAAGCGGGAACGTCAAGCTCCAGTCGTAGGACGTGTTCAAGAGCGCTCCGATACCTAGGTCGGCGGCGCCCTCCGGCTTACCTGGCGGCCGTGCAAGCGCAGTCTCATCAATCATGACTACGTTCAACCCGGAAGCCTTGTACTGACGATCCATGCTGATAAGTGACGGGGCCAAAGCACGGGATGCATTGGTCGGATCCACATCCGGCTGAGTACGCACGAAGGCAAGCAGGACTGCTCGCCCCAAGTGGCTTTGCAGTCTGAATTGCCCACCCCGAGCGGCAGACAGGTTGAAGTCTGGTGCGACTTTCGGGCACTGCCCCCATTGTGTTCCATGCTGAATAGCAAGAAAGCAGCATAGCATGCACACGGCGAGCATCCTCCGCACTGCCATTTGGTCAGGCATCCCAATCCTCAGTGGGCTGTAATGCCCCGACAGGCTCCTCTTGGGGGAACTACAGAACCGCCATTTCAGCCGCAGACGAGAACACACCGGACTTTCCCCTCTAGCGTTTGTTTCTTCTCAGAGCGGCAATTGCTTCCTTGGGAGAATCCGTTGACTGTCTGAGCACGAGGTGTGTAAGAACTCGGATTGGTTTGGACAAATTCGAGATCTTCCCCTGGCGGAGTTGATCCAAGGCATCAAAGGCACATCGAGCTAGTTCTTCTCTCGACATCCGCACCGTGGAGAGAGGTGGATTTGCAAACTCTGCCAAGTGGATGTCGTCGAAACCTACAACGGAAATCTCCTTTGGAACCTCTATCTTCTTCTCTGCCAATACGCGCAGAACGCCAACGGCCATAAGGTCGTTCGAGCACACGATGGCAGTAGGACGATCCGCGAGTTGCAGAAAGTGCTCGGCGGCTTGAGTTCCACCTTCAAACGTGTGCTCGCCGTGGAAAATCGGGGTGGCGCTCGCCGCCAGACGGATCTTCCGTGCCGCCTGTTCGAAGGCCTCTTTGCGACGCAGATTCGTCAGGTGGGGCATTGGGCCGCTTGCAAATCCAATGCGGCGATGCCCGAGAATGGCCAGATGTTGAACTGCCTCGTTGATTCCCCGCGCATAGTCGATCTCCAGAACCTGGGAATGGGGAGCGTTGGTGCTCTCATCAATGGACACCAGAGGAATATTCTGGGCGATCAACTCATCGAGAAGATGGGCTTCGCTGCGAAATGTCATCACCGCGACGCCCTCTACCCGCCGCTGGACGAGACGGCGGATGAAGATCTTCGCGCGCTCAAGGTTGTAGTTTGTCGAGCCCACCATGACTTCGAAGTCGTTGGCGCCGGCAATGTCTTCGAAGCTCTGAATCAGCTCCGGGAAGAATGGATTTGTAATCTCCGATATCAAGAGGCCAAGAGTCCGGCTGCGGCCGGAAACGAGAGCTCGTGCCTGGGGATTGGGAAAATATCCCAACTCCTCGATCGCTTTCCACACCCGCTTCGCCAACTGCCGGTCGACAGAGGCTCTTCCATTCGTAACCCGCGATACCGTTGCGGGCGAGACCCCTGCGCGCTTGGCAACCTGGAGAATGTCCTTGCCGGTCCTCCGGCTTTTCGTTGCATTCAGGCCTTGCGATGTCATTTGGATAATGTCCTTTTCATACGGAATCCCCAAACAGGGAGCTCTTGGAAACTGCCCAATATCCATTTCTTGAGAGCCCCGATGCCGTCACGTGCGGCTCCCCGGCCTGACCTTGCGTCGATTTTACACTCCGGGAAAAGGATTTCCGATCCTGAAACTGATAGCTGGCAACGTTGCCCGCGATGCCTTTCGAAACTCGCGCAACTACCCTGAAACAGAGCCGGCTCCAGCCATGCCCGGCTGCTTGTCCCGCGGTTTGATGGTCCCGCGCTATCGCCATAACAGGCGAATCCCCGGCTCTGTGCCCGTTCGTCCGGGGAGGCGGACGCATCTCGCATTTGGCCGTTCTGATCATCAATCGAAAGCTCCAATGTTGTGCGAAGTAGATAGCGTCTGGCCGAAGAAGTCGACCGCCCCCATGCTGCCCGTGATGCAACCTCCGGCCAAAGCGCATACATCTGCGCCAGTGCCCAGGGCAGGTGACCCTGATTTCAGCGTGTAATAGCCGCTGGTCAAGGTCGGACTTCCGGCGCTGTGATAACCGGCGCCATTCAGCATTGGATCGGCATTCACTGCATTGGCATCCTGCCCGGAGCCAGTTTGATAGTCGGTTATCTTCGTGTAGCTCGTGCCGTCGTAGTTAAACAGGTACACCGTCCCAGCAGAATTCCAGTAGAGATTGTGGTCAAGCGTCATGGGACCGGAAATGTTCACCATATTTGGTTGGGTGGAATAGATCAGATTGTTCTTAATGAAGTTTGGCGTTGTGCCGGTAAAGCTGGTTGGGTCGTTGTAGTTCGATTGGATGATCGCGTAGGAGCCCGAGACTCCAGAGAGATAGATCGTGTTGTTGTAGACTTGGACGCCGTTCAGGAGACCGTTCTGGTAGTTGAAAATCAGGATTTCGCCGGTACCTGTGTCATGGCTCACGTTGTTGGCGCAGATGTTATAGCGCACGACAGTGTTTGAGGTGGACGGCACGACAGTATCGGAGGCCACGTTATCGTAGCCTTCAATCAGGAAGCAATATCCCTGGGAGTCGTGGCCATAGTTGTATTCATAGGTTGTGTTCTGGTTCCACATGTCGATGTCAAAGTCGCCACCATCAGTGTTAGCGGCGGTCCAGGTCTGATTGGCGTAGCTCTCGTTGTTGCGCGCGGTTACGCTCTTCGAAAACCAGTTCCAAAGTCCCACCGGCGTGCTCCCGGTGCAGTTGGCGCACATACCCGAGCGGAACACCACATTATTCTGCATAAGCGCGCCGTTTGCCTCTCCAAGCAGAATGCCGTCTGCGTAAACGTCATGGACGGTCGTGTTCTGCACGGTGACATTCGTGTTGTAGCCCGGGGTGAAGGCGTTATAGTAACCCTCGATGTCGATACCTTGCGCCGCAGTCATGTCATGCACGGTCACGCCATCGATCAGAACGTCGTCAAAGTTGCTCCCGGTCCCGGTTACGCCAAAGAGGATTCCGCCGCCGTCGCCGCGCTTGGTGGCCACGTGGTTTACCGCGCTGACATCGAGATTGGAAAAGTGAATGTGCTCGTAAGTGGTGTTTGCCGCGGCGGCAAATACCTGGAGGGCTGCGTAGTTGCTGCCTCGTACCGCCAGGTTTTGGATGTTGTAATACTGCACTCCGCTCAGCCTGATGGTATTTTGATTGCCCGTGCCGCCATCGAGAACGGGCAAGGCGCCTGTTCCATAGGCGTCGATCGTGATAGGCGCAGAACTGGTGCCGGAGCCGTTGGGCGCGAGCATGCCGCTGCATGTTGTGCCGCGCATGAAGAGCAGTTGATCGCCGGGCTCGAAAGTGACGGCGTTCGGGGTCGCCAGGCTATTCCATGGGCTGGTCTGCGTGCCGCTCCCGTTACTGGCCGCCGCGCAATTCACATAGTAGGCCGTCGATGGAGAGATGACCGGCGGAGTAGGCGTGGGCTGCGTGGGGGTCGATGACGAGGCCTGCCCGCCGCCGCAAGCAGCAATCGGCAACAACAGGCCCATCGCTGCCAGCACGGCGATTGCGATGGCTCTCGTTCTTCGGTTGCTCTCATTCTTTATCATCGCTTGTCCCTTGTTGGAATGCCCATGGCCAGTGTCTGCATGCCAACGGGCGTGCCCAGCAGAGCGCGTAGCCTGAGCTCAACCTCCGGAGCAGCGACCAATCCGTTCCAAACGTGTACGACCTTTCCGGCCGGCGAAATCAAAAGCAGTCCCGTGGGCGCGCTTAGCCCCAACTCGTGGCGGGCCGCTACGGGACTGGTATTGGCAAGCACTTGGACAGCCCCGAAGTTCCAGTCCTTTGACCAATTGAGCGCGGCATCATCGTCAAGCTTCACATTGGGCGCGAGGGCAACATGCAATCCGAGAGCCGAGAACTGCTGTAACATACTCTGCAATACCACGAGCTGGCTGCGCGATGCATCAAAGCCCGCGTGGCCTTCGGGAGCCAGCATCGCCAGCAGCGTCCATCCGCGGGGTGAGTAAGCCTTGCGATCGGCCTTCAGCGACAGTGCACCGAGCGGTCGTTCCGGCTGGCGCGCAAGAAATGACGGTGCGATGGCGCCCGGCGCGCAAACGCCCGGGGCAGCGCTGCGTCCATACAGATCGCCGGTTTGCGCAGAAGGAGGATTGCATCCGCGCGGCGTGGCTGAAGGCTCGAAGTACAGGCCCAGGCGCGGGTTCAAATAGGTGCTGCGCTGCTCCTGGCCAGTGTCAGCCTGCAGGTCTTGCAGGCCCAAGTAGTCTTTGGCACCAAGGGTCCAGTGAGGCGATGCGCTTCCCAATACCCAATACTGATTGTCGCTGAAGTCCAGCGTGGCGCTGGATCGCATCAATGAAGAGGATCTTGAGACAACGAGATTGTTGGAGAAGATTCTGGGTGCGCTCGCATCGATGTCCGCTTCGTTCACGATCGCCGGGCTATCATCCGGAGGATCCCAGAAAATAGTGTTGCCGTAGATCTGTACGCCGCTGATCCTGCCACCATCCCAGGTACTCAGGTAGATTGCGCCCTGCCTCCTGGCCAGACGCGGGCTTCTGCCGTTGTTCACGCAGAGATTCCGCCGCACAATGCTATTCCGGCTGGTTCCGTTCACTCCGTCTGCGCCAAACACCGAGACACAGTATCCCTGCGAATCATGCGCAAAGTTGTCTTGCACGATATTGCCGATGTTGCCGTAGTCGATGTCGAACTCGCCGCCATCCACTCCTGGAGAATCGGCGAAGAAGCCCTCGTTGTACTGGACCGTGCAGTCCTCGCACATCCATTCCCAGATTCCGTCGGGGGTCCCGATAGTCTCGGTGTATTGCAAACCGGTGTCCCACGCAACATTTCTCTCGATCAGGGCGTGTTTCGCTTCCTCAACCAGAATCCCGTCGCCCGCCACGTCGTGCACAACCGAATTCCGCACCGTCACATTGGATCCGCGCGGGCTGTTCGGCTGGCGCAAATAGCTTGCCCCGCTAACAAGGATGCCCGCCCATTGGGTGCTGTTGTAGACCGTAACTCCATCGACTACGATATCGTCGAACACGGTTGCGGCCTTGTCATCCTGCGCAATGACGATGAGGCCGCTTTGTTTCGACTTCAGCTCGCCGGTCACGTCATGCACGACTACATCAGTGATGCGAAAGTGCGAAAGACGGGGCAGACTGCCACCGATCGCGATGCCGTAGGGGTTCCCGCCGGTAACATCGAGGTTTTCAATTTCCCAGTATTGCTGATTGTCCAGCTTGAGCCCGGCCGGACTGCCGGTTCCAATGATGTGCGGCAGAGCGCCGACGCCGTAAGCTCCCAGCCGAATGGGTTTGCCCTCTGCTCCAGAGCCTTTGGGCCAGAGCATGCCGACGCACACCGTGCCGCGTTTCAGGAGCAGCGCATCGCCGGGCGCGAACGAGTGGCTGTTGACGATAGCCAGCGTCTCCCATGCGGTCGCCGGTTGCAGAGAGTCGAGCGCGTCATTGCCGTCCTTGCAGTCAAGGTAGTGAACGGTCTGTGCGGCAGCGGCCGCGCATGCCATCGCCAGATACAGCGGAACCATCCGCGAACGAATCTTCATGGATTTAGCCTCGGTGAAGGGTGTGTTTTCCTGTAATTACGCACAGCAGGTCCTGCACCAAATCTATGCAAACAGGCTTCTCGGCAAAGGGGCCACAATGCCGCGGCGCTGAATCGACCTGCGCGAGATGGCCCGCGCGGACGCGCGGGCCATCTCGCGCACAATTGCCTGTTAATCACCACTGGAAGCGTGCGCCAAACTGGCCCTGGCGCGGGCTGCCGCCAATTCCAGTGACGTAACCAAACTGTGGGCTGGTGATGTTCGTGTTTGGATTGTTGAAGTAATGCCGATTAAGCAGGTTGTAAAACTCGAAACGGATGGAGAGCTTGTATTTGCCCTCCGAGCCGAAGGAGGTGTACTTCAGGAGCGCGGCGTCTTCATCGGCATAACCAAAGCCGCGAAGTGCGCCCACGATCTCCGGTCCCGATCCCAACGTACCGTAAGCCGGCTGGGTGAAATTGCTTCCGAGGAAGTATTGGTCGCCCGCCGGCGCAGCCGACGATCCTGACGGCGGGACGAATTTGCCGGAGCTGAATTTCTTGCTGAAATCCCCCTTCAGGTTGACGTTGGGATAAATAGCCGCCCACTGGTAATAGGGATTGTTGGCAAAGACGGGCAAAGGCTGGCCGCTGTTGTAGTGCAAAAGGGTCGTCGCGTCCCATCCGCCGATGAACTTGTCGGCCATATTGCTGTTGGCCAGATACTTCCGTCCCCGACCGAATGGCAAGGAATACGTGACGTACCCTTTCAGGACGTTGCGCGTGTCGCCGGTCTGCGGCAGCGTGGCTTCCTGGCTCAGTTTGCTGAAGTCCTGGTATGCGCCCGTGGTCCAGCTTTCTGCAAAGTTGTTTCCGGTATCACCGACCGACCGGGACAGCGTGTAGCTCATGTCGAAGGTGAAACCGGCGCCGGTGCGCCGGACCCCCTCAAGCTGCAGGCCGTCGTAGTTGGTCTGGCCCAGGTGGGTACCGACGAAGTAGAGCGTGACATACTGCGACGCAAGTTGTGGGAACTGGTTGATGGCCGCCTCTGCGAAGCCGCCGAATCCGGTATACGGCAGTGGCACGCCCGACGCCGCGGCGGAGGGGGCATCATATACCCAGTTCCATTCGTTTCCGCTGTTCCATAGAGCCAGTTCCGTGGCGGGGCTGGGCTCCGTGGTGGCCAAGTTGCCGTCGTGCAAGCGCCGGCCGCGATCGCCCACATAGTTCGCGCTCAACCGGGTGTCCTTGGTGACTGCATACTCCACGCCGGCGTTGAATTGGTGCACATACCCCTGGCTCAGGGAATGCGGATCGATGGCCGCCTCCCAATAGCCATTGGCCGCGCCCGTTTCCGTCACCTGCGGGCTCTTCACACCCGGCACGGTTTTGCCGGGATAGCCGCTGTCCCAATTGAATGCCGGCGTGAAATTGCTGTTTTTCGGGACGGAATTCGATCCCTGGAATCCGGCCTCCGTGTCATACGGCACCGCGCCCCAGGTATCCGTGCCAATAGGCACATAGGCAATGCCGTACGAAGCCCGAGCCACAAAGCGGTTATTGATCTTGTACGCAAATCCTACGTGCGGCCCGAACTGGCGAAGGTCTGGGCTGCCCTCGAAGCTTGTGGATCCGCTGTTGGCATACTGGTCCACGCCCTTAATGTTCCAAACCGGATCCACGGCGGCTGTATTGAACGCCGTCCAACGGCCCTGCCGCTCCGTCAGCGGAGTCGTGACATCCCAACGCAATCCGAGATTCAGGGTCAGCTTCGGATTCAGGCGGTAGTCGTCCTGAAGATACGCACCGAGTTCGTCGCGGCGGCTGTGGGACCACACGCTCACTGCCTCAGTGGCGAGTTGGACGGCTCCAAGCTCGAAACTGGCAAAGGCGAAACCAACGTTGCTGGCATAGCTCTTCGTCGGCGCGCCGCTTTGGGAGGGATCGAATGCGAAGGTTAGCGTGCCATTGGAAGGCTCATCGCCCAGGATCTGGTGCCAGAACTCTCCACCCATCTTGAAAGTGTGGCGGCCATGCACCCAGCTCACCGTGTCGTTGTAGATGTAGGTCGCTCCGATGTAGTGGCCGCTCCACTGGTTGCCGATGCTCGACTCGCCAATCCCATTCACACTGCTGTTGAACGTGATCCGTGGAAAGTTGGTGGCTCCCGTTTCGCCGAAGCCGAACTGGGGCGGGAAGTCAGTGCTTTCCTGCGGTACGCTTCCGTTCCAGTAGCGGTTGTAGGCAAGGCTGACCACGTTGAGCAGATTGGGCGTGAAGGTGTGCGAATCGTTCACGTGGTAGGAGTAGCTGCGTACGATTTGCAAGCGGTTGTTGGCCAGCGGCCCGCCGTCGGTGCTGCCCGGCTGCCACGGAGAGGTATTGTCGACCAGCAGGCGGGGCGTGTAGACGTGGATGAAATCGCCGGAGATGTGGTTCTTCGCCGAGAAGTTGTGGTCCAGCCGGAAGGTGTACTGATGGTGGGTCTGCGAGGGCGAGTTCCCAGCGGTGGTCAACTCGTTCTGCACGGCCGACGTGGTTGCCGGCACGTAATCCTTCTGATAGATGGCCAGGATCTGCTGCGATACCTTGCTGAACCGTGTGCTGGGGATTTTGTTCCCCGGGAAAACATTCCCGGTCGTGGGATCGAAGATGGAGCCCTTATAGATGGTGTTGCCGGCGCCATCAGTGCCCAGGACGGAGTTGCCTCCGGCGGTGATGAGGGCGCTGAAATCACCGTTCATGAAGGCGGTAGTGGGCACCGTGGGCCCCAGGCCGCCCGAGGTGAAGTCGAACTGCTGGAATTTCTCGAAGGCACCGAAGATGAAGGTCTTGTTCCTGCCGTTGTAGACCTTCGGAATCCAGATGGGACCGCCGCCGCTGAAGCCCCAATCCCAAAAACGGGCCTTGGGCTTGGGATCATGCAGATAATCATTCATCCAGGTATTGGCGTCGAGGAATTCGTTATGCCCGTATCCGAAGGCGCTGCCGTGGAAGACGTTGGTGCCCGACTTGAGCGTGAACATCTCCACGCCGCCGGTGGTGCTGGCGTTATCCGCCTCCAGGCCGCTGGTCTGGACGTTCAGTTCCTGCACCGCTTCCATGCTGGGGCCGGTCTCGCCCTGATCGCCGGTGATCGTTGAGGTCAGCGAGACGCCGTCAATCTTCACGTCCTTGGTGAAGGCCTGCGTACCATTGATGTCCGCCGTCCACCAGTTGCCTTCAACGCCGGGCATGGTGGCAAACGCGAAGTTTTCCACGTTGCGGCCGCCGCTCACGCTAATGGGCAGATCGGTTAGGGTAACAGCCTTGATATCGGCAGCCACATCCGAGGTCTCCGTTTCAACCACCGGAGCGTCGTCGGTGACAGTCACCGATTCGTTCGTGGAGCCCACTGACAGAGTGGTATCTACCTCGGCGACCTGCGCCACGGAAATGGTAATGCCCTTGCGCTCCAACTCGCGAAATCCCTGCTTTGAGTACTTGAGGGAATACCGCCCCATGGGCAGATTCAGGATCGAGTAGAAGCCGATGGAGTTGGTGGTATCAACTGTGGTCACACCTGTATCCACGTTGATTGCTGTTACTTTCACACCTGGGATTACAGCTCCCGATTGATCCTTGATTGTGCCGTTAATGGTTCCGCGGTCGACTTGCCCATACAGGAACGCCGGGAGACCGCACAGCAGCAATAAGCTCGCCACAAGCAGCAAGCGTCCGAAACTTCTCTTGGTCATATCGTCACCTCTAAGGTCAACTGGCCAAAGCCATCCACACCTGCATTGAGTTCTGTTACGGCCGTAGCCGGCGCAAGGTCATCTTGCGAACGGACGCCCGTCCCACGGATTAAGTTCGCGAGCAAATAGGAGCCGGAAATCCTGTCCAGCGCATCCGGCTCATTGAAGGGATGGGGGGCCACAGGGAGGAACGCGGCCCAAGTCTTGCACGGGCCAGCCTGTACCCGGGTATCGGGCAAGATGTTTGCCATTTTCACCGGCATGGGCATTGCGCCGATCACAACCTTGTTCGCCCCCTCAGAAAAGGTTTTCCCTATGAAAACAAGCCAAATGATCGGCATCGGTCCAAAGTGAACTCGATGCATCGGGTTGCGCTATTCGGATGAGAAAACCTTTTCTGCCGGACACTATAGGAGGACTCTTCCCCAATTGTCAAGTGCTCTTTTTAACTTTTCTCATGTTCACCGCGCCGTCAGCGGCCCGCAGTGGACTTGTTCCCCCACGCCGATGCGCAAATGACGGCTGTGCAATGATTTATCTCCCCTTCCCACACCACCATGGATGATGGCGCTTGGAGAACCTTTTCAGGCTTACCGCCCGCCTGCCTTCCGGCGCCATATCGCTCCGGGAAAACCTTCCCCCACATGCCAACCGGACCGTTGTGGAACTACTGCTCCTGTTCTGTGGCGGCGGGCGCACCCTCCTCAACAATCGCCAGATCCCAGGGACCCAGCGTCAGCTCGGCCGCGCTGGCCACCGGCTTGCCGTCCAGCAGGTTGGTCCCCGCGGCATACGAGTACTTCGCCTTCACTTCCGCTCCGGAGTAGTTGAAGTAATAGTGGATGCGTTTGCCCAGGCGGTTGACTCCGTTTTGCACGTGGACCTGGGCAGGTAATTGCTGGTCGGGACCGGTCAAACCGATCCTCTCCAGTTCCGTCTTGAGCATTGCGGTTTGCAGCGCAGCAGAGAGATAGGTTCCCTCGTACAGCAGCGTCCCGGCGCCAAACTCGTTCCGCGTAATCGCAGGCCATCTCCCAAAGAACGGATGGTCGTAGTAGGCGACTGCCTTGGCATGCTCCGGCATCAGCAACTCCGCCCAGTATTCGACCTGGTTTTCGGCGCCCGCATGGAACGGGTCTCCCTTGAGGGCCAGAGGATGTTCAAGATTGGAAAACTCCTGATAACTGAAACCGGCCGCTTCACGCAACGGACCGGGAGCGCGCACCCAGCGCACCGCGGAGTTCTCGTTGGCGAATCCGCTCTTGAAGGTCATCACTACGTGGCCGCCGTTCTTCACATAGTCCGAGATTCGTTCGAGCAGTGCGTCGTCGGCGATATAAAGCGCGGGAACGATCAGGAGCTTATAGGCGGAGAAGTCCTGGGTCGTGGGAAAGACGAAGTCCGAGCCGATGTTCAGGTCGTAGAGACTCTTGTGCAGCTGTTGGACCAGCGAGGCGTAATCGGCAGTTGGCGCGGCGCCGCTCCATAGCGGCCCGGCAGAGGTAAAGGGCATGAAGCTGATCGCGTTGAGCGAGTCGCGGCTCCACAGGATCGCCACCTGGTTGTGAATCTTGAGACCCGCCAGGTGCGGGCCAATCTTCTGAAGCTCGTGCGCGGTGCGGCTCACCTCGGCATAGGCGCGGTTTGGTTCCAGATCGTGCGACAAAATGCCTTTCCAGTAAGTCTCCTGGTTGGCATTGATCGATGCCCAGTGCCAGTACTCGACCATGTTTGCGCCGTTGGAAAGATGGGTATAAACATCCTGGCGCAACTGTCCGTCGTAGGGCGGAAACTGGAAGGCCGAGCTCCAGCCGATGGTCTGCGCGTTGGTCTCGGTGATCAGGAAGTTTCCCTGCTTGAGAGAGCGGGTGAAGTCCTCCTGGATGGACTGGGTTGAGCCGTCAAAGTGGTCCTGGGTTCCGTGATAGACGTTGTCGGCGGGAATATCTAGGAACGAGGCAACGGCGTTTTCGTTCACGTCGCGGTGCATCATGCCGCCAAAGTCGGTGGTAACGAACTGTCGCGGCGAGGCGCATGCGCGAACCAGCTCAGCCTGCCAGCGCAGAAAATCAGTAACCCGCATCTGGCTCCAGCGCGCCCACTCCAGTTTGTACCCGGTGCTCTGCGCGCCATCGCGGGTGGGCAGGTCTTCCCAGGTATGAATGTTCTCGCCCCAGTAATTGAGAAACCAAGCCTTGCTCAACGCTTCGGGGGTACCGAACTTTTTCTCGAGATAGTGCTGGAAGCCTGTGAACACGTCAGGATTGGCGGCTTCGTAGCTGGAGGTTTCGTTGTCGAGCTGCCAGCCGATGACAGTGGGATTGTCCTTGTAGTGGGCCACAATGTGGCGGATGAGCCGCTCGGCGTAGAAGCGATAGGCCGGCGAGTCGGTGTCCATGTTCTGGCGCATTCCGTAGGTGCTCTGGAGCGGCGGCCCACCGTACATTCCACCATTCAGGCGTGCGGCGAGAATCTCAGGATGCTCCCGCGCCATCCATGCGGGAATGGAATACGTGGGGGTACCCAGAATCACCTTGATTCCGGCCTCGCCCATGGCGTCTACCACGCGGTCCATCCATGCGTACTCGAAGTGGCCGTCCTCGGGCTCCCATAGGCTCCAGGTGGACTCGCCCATGCGCACCACGCTCAGTCCCGCAGCCTTCATCAGAGCTACGTCCTTGTGCAGCTGGGCATTCTGGTCTCCGGGCATGTACTCGTTGTAGTAGGCTGCGCCGTAGAGCACCGTAGGAAAGTCGAGATCCGGACCTGCGGCGGGAGTTGGGGCAACCGCCTTGAGCGTTTGTGCACCGGCCGCGGCGCTTCCTAACAAGGCCGCCAAAGCCAGCTGGAGAAACCCTATTCCAACCCCATTGAGAATCTTCGTACTCGTTTTCATGTTCCGGCTTCCTTTCCTTGAATTGCCCTCTCGACGTGTTGCACTGCCGGACAATTCCTGTTCAAAACCAGGCGCGAGACCGCGAGCGTATGGAGATGGGAAAACCTTTTCCTGACAACTTAGCGCTGGTTCTGCTCCTTGTCAAGTGCCTCTTTGCAATTCCACTGAGGTGTACTTTTATGGATCGGCGAACAACCGGAACCAGCGCGGCGCCAGATTCGGCCTGCAAAGCGCGAGGTCTACCACCAAAGCAAATTGAGAGCCAGGCAGGCAGTCAACAGGAGAACACTCCAGATGGCGAGCATCGGTGTAGGCCGTAGAGAGCGCGCGGCGCCATCGCTGTAGACCGTTCCCGGATGCTCGAGAACAGCCGCCTCGCCCTGTCTCCCCGAGGAAAGGCAGATCAGGATCGCGACGGTAAAGCTAAGAATGGCGATATAGAAATTCGCGCTCATTTGACTGCCGAAATGAATGCCTCCGAAGTGTGCGCAAACTTGCAAGCCGATTCCCGCCAGTACCCCAAGCAGGATTCCCGCGAATGCGCCGTGCTCCCGGGACCGCCTGTTAAACATGCCGGCCAGCACCACCGCCAGCAGCGGCGCGTAGAAAAGCGAGAGAATGAGTTGCAGAAACTCCATCATGTCGCGGAAGTACATGGTGATGTAAGCAGCCAGCTCGGCCAGGATAAAGCAGGCAAGAACGGCCCAGCGCCCCATGCTGATGTAATGCTGCTCCGATCGATTCGGGCGGATGCGGTTGCGGTAGATTTCCTGTGTCCACGCGGCAGCAAAGCCTGAGACATTTCCCGCAAAACCGGCCATCAGGCTCGCAAGCAGCGCCGCTACGCCCAGCCCCAACAGGGTTGGACCGTAGGCCAGCGCCAACATCGCGGGCATTGCCTCATCATGCGGAACAGCATGAGTCCCTTGCAACAAGGCAGGAGCGGCAACGCCGGGCAAGACGACAATGAGTGCGACGGCCAGCTTCCCGAATCCGGCCAGGATTGGAACCTTACGCGCACCCTCCACGCTGCGCGCCGTAAGCGCCCGCTGGATTATCACAAAATCGGTGCACCAGTACGAAAAGCTGATCATGAACCCCAACCCCAAAACCACGCCCACCCTATCCAGCGTTGCATGCGGAGCAAACAGGGGCAGGGGCTGCCATAAATGCCATCTCTCCGGCCGTTGAACAAAGGTCGCCGGGCTGAATTTGAAGGTCATGATCAATAAAGGCACGAGACCGGCGATCATGACGAAGAGCTGGAAGACAGACGTATAAATCGTTGCGCGAATTCCACCCATCAGCACATAGGTCAGCACTACCAGAGCCGAAGCCAGCGAGCCCAGCAGCAGGTCGCACCCCAGGATCACGTGCAGCACGTGAGCCATGGCATAGAGCGCCGCTCCCGCCAGGCATGCCGTCCCTACCATGGAGATGCAGGCATTGAGGAGGCGCACGCTTGGGCCAAACCGCATCTCAAGGTACTCGGGCAGGCTGCGGGCTCCGGTGCGCATATAGATCGGCAGCACCACGATCGCGAAGAAGATCATGCCCGGAATGCCGCCGATCCAGTAGAAGTGCAACGCCTGCACTCCATATTGAGAGGCCATCGCGCTCATGCCGATGACCTCGATCGACCCGCAATTGTAGGCTAGAAACGATAGCGTGGCGGCCCAGGTCGGCAGGGAGCGGGAGGCATTCAAGTAGTCGTTCGAGCTTGCCGCCCGGCGGCGAGACGCCACGCTGATCAGCAGGATGCCGGCGAGGTAGAGCGGAATGAAGGCCATCCCCCATGGGCTCAGAACTTCAAACTTCATGCTCTGCCTCGCAATCGAATTCTACCCTTGGTTGATCTGGCTATTGGATGCTTCCAGACCGGCCTGTATTGTGAGCCAGTTGAGTTTCCGGCGCGGCGCAGCAAATTGTTCTCTGCTTAATTGGTATTCATTTGTAAATGTTGAGGCTTTGCAAGTTGATCGGGCCATTGCCGAGGCTTCTGAGCTTTACTGAGTGCATTTTCCCGCTAAGATTGAGCGCCTCGAACACAGACACGCCAGAGAGCGCTGGAAAGTTCTTTATGCCTAGAGAAATAGTTGTCGGTTGCCGGTTATCCACAACGATCTCGACATCACCAAACCCGGCGGCCTTGCGGGCAATATACTCGATGCCACTGCCTTTGAATAAGAGGCTGATCGATGCATCCGCTGCATTCCCCGTCAAGACATCATCGCTCCTGTTTGCAGCGGAAGTAAGCTCCGACCAATCGCCCTTTCGCGTGATTTTTGGGTCGTTGTATCTGATCGACCGGGCCGAAGGAAGGAGCGTCGAGTGCAGGAGCACCGGAATACACCATGCCTTGTAGATGCCGGTCGGCTTGTCTTCAAACTGGCAGCCAGAGGTGAAGAGAATAACTCTTGTTCCATCACCTTCTGCTTTCTGGAACTTCGAACACAGCGCCGGCCCATACATATTGCTGCCGGCCGCAAGGAATCGATCACTGAACGAGCTCAGCAGCGCCCATGGACCCCACGGGTGCTCGGCCTGATAGAAGTCATACTTCATTTCATCCGGTTGATACCACTTGCGGAGCGGCCTGGGGTTATACCAGGAAATCAGCAGGTATGCGCCCAACGCCGGAATGTAGGTGATGGGTCCCTGTCCACATCGCGCCGGTGACCCGAGAATCGGCTGGGCATCCGAAATCTGGGCAGACCATGCGCCGTTTGACAGGCCATTACCGCCTTGAAAGTACACCCAGCAAGAAGCATCCAACTTAGGGAGTTCAAGGCGCGGAACGCGCCCTAGAATCAGCGAATCGCCGTCATTCCAAAAACCATTTGTCGAAACTGCGTAGACGAACTCATTTGATCGATCGATGCTGAGGCTTCCGCGATTCTTTCCGTAATGCACGAAGAATGGCGCGCCAAAGGACGGACCGGGCCACATGGGCCTGGCGTAATTGTCTACTGCAGAACGCACCCAGGTCCGGCCCCGATCCTCCGATTTGATGAGGCTCGCATTGAACGCGGTTTGCCGCATGAGCGGGTCATGACTTTCATTTCCATAGACATTGCGGGCAACGAACGCATAGAAGATGCCATCAATACATTCCTGGCCGCACGCCTTCCATGTGGCATTGTCGGGCCCGTGCTGGTTCGCAGGACCGTACCCATCCATCGAATTGACCTGGAACCCCTGGAGTTCTTCGATGCTACTTCCCTCAAAACGGTTGAAGGCGAGATTCTTCGGCGCTTTCCCGAACCCCCTGCCATCACAGTTGAAGGAGTAGAGGCCGTCATCGTCAGCCCAGAATGGGTCCCAGGTGTCCCCGTTTGAATCATCCCACTTATGAATATGGTTCAAATCCAGTTCCATCTGCGCTATCGGTCTGGGATGTTTTCTTGTCTCGCCCGGCAGAGCAAATATTGGGCGACTGATTGCCAGACCCGTTGTTGCTGCAACAAGACTGGCGCCGCGGATAAAAGCGCGCCTGTTCATGCTCAGAGAGTTTCTGCCGATGTTCTTCATCACCATTTTCTTCCCCAATCACTAAGTCTGTGCCCGGATCTGCGGCCAACGCCTCATGCAACTTTGGGTGGACCGCGCAAATTGCGGATTCGAGCCGGCAAGATGTCAGCCGCAGCGAATGACCCCACTGCAAGGGTGTGGAGTCTCAAATCCTTGTTTGTGAACTGCTACCTGCAGAGCCAATTCCCTTGGTTCAACACCATTGTGATTCAACTCATATCCAGGATCAATTCAGCCTTGTCGCCGGCGCCCACTGCCCCGGAAGCACGTACTGCAGGTCTTCCAAACCGTGTCGTTCTTCTCAACTCAACACCGGACATGCCATGCGTCGCGGCGCGAGCTGAACTGAATCTGCCGGGCAGCGTGATTTCCAGTGTTGCCTTGCATTCGATCGAATTCTTGTTCACTACGGACGTCGAGCAATCCGAGCCCGCAAAGTGCTGATCGAAGTCAAAAAGTGCCGGGCCAAGCCGGCAATCATCCCAGTGAACCGCTGGCCACGGCGTAAAGGGCCGGAAGCTTACCTCACGCGCTGGAGTGTCCGTCAGGATGCCGAGGATATTGGTGAGAAACACCGCCGCGTACACGGCCGCGGCGTAGCCGCATTTGCTGGTGTCGGCAGGATGGCCGCGCCGCTCGACCACCCTCGGATCCGCGCACGGGTAGAGATAGGGCCACCACCAGAGGGAGCCATCCAGGTCGACAAGCTTGCGCAACCCGGCAAGGTTCGCAGCCAGCTCGCGTTCGTCGCTCGCTGCAATGAGTTTGGCGATCTGCCCCGGCATGGTGGTGCCGTTGCCAAAGGTCTTCGAGTCCCACCAGATGCCATCGACCTCCGGCGCATACAGCGGGTTGTCGCCTGTGAAGGCCAACTTCGCATGGCGCATCAGCGCGGGCTCGTCGGCTTCACAGAATCCAAAGAAGGCCGCCATCGTTGTGAAGGCCTCTTCCCCGTCATGCCCATGCACAAAGCTTCCATCGCGGTTGGCGCCCTGATAAAAGCGCGGGCCGATGGGGCTGGGGCCAATGCAGAGCTTGTACAAGTCGGCATGGATCCTGTCCGCAATCGACTGCCACTGGCTCTGCAGATCGCCGCGGCGATACACCTCCCCGGCGATCCGGGCCGAACTCTGAAAGCCAAGCCAGGCCAGAATATTAGCGCCCGTGTTATAGTCGCCGGGGGTGGGCCCATCCCACAGCATCTTCGACGGGAAAAGATAGGCATCGCCGGCGCGCGTACCCAATATGTCGGCCAGCGTCTCCTCGGCATATACCAGGAAGCCAGCGTTTTCCTTAAAGGCCTCCGCATCCCCAGTCATGCGATAGTAGAGGCCGGCCCACGGCAGCAACCCCAGTGAGTTGGTCAGCGAGTAGGAAACATCTGAGTACGGCCGCTGGCCCGCCGGCCTCCTCTTGAAATCCTTCACGGCACGCAGGCCGTAGGCCGGAATTTCCGGCTGAAAGTAAGCGAGCGAGAAGGTTGCGCCGCTCGGCCCGCCGTCGAAGAGTTCTCCTCTATCCGACATCATGGCGGCGCTGCGATCCTCCTCGACCTGACGGCGGAGAAAATCCGCATAGTATTCGCCGCCTTCGATCGCAAGCCTGCCGTAGCGCTGCGCATTCGCTTTCCAGGTACTGCTAAACCAATCGAGTGCGCTCATTCGCTGCACCAGGGCAGCCGTCTGCTTAACTCTATCTGCGCTGCTGTCAAGCAACAGCGCGAATGAGTAGTAGCGCGTCTCGTTCTCCGCAATCTCCATCGCAATCGCCGCTTTCCGGCCGGACCACTCCGTTCCATCGAGGCAAACCATCGCTTCATAACCCGGTGCAATGGGTACCGGATGCTCGGTGAAACGCGGGTGCGGACTCTCGGCAGGACTCGCAATCCACGCGGCAGTTGCCGGCCCGCTCGCGTCTTCGAGCGCGGGCGTCAGCAGCGCGCCCTTCCACCTTTCCTGAGATGGGTTGCGTACCTGCATCACAACGACAATCGCCCGCGGGTTCTGTGCAATGTTGCTTCCGCCGTCGGGTGCAAATGCGAGGGTTGCAAACTGCAATCCCTCACACTCATGTTCGAAGATTGGGTAGAGAGCGTCCAGAAGCTTCACCGTAGAACCGTGGGTCATAGGCAGGCGTTGCGGGCTGCCTCCTTCCCGCTGCAAGCCGAAGCTCCAGGCGCTTCCGCCAAGCAGGTCCGGACTCTCAAAGCTCTTCCCACGCCGGTGCGCGCTCACTTGCCTGGAGTACACGAGCGGGTTCTGCAGACAACCTGTAGAAGTTGCGGAGCAGAGAATCTGCTGATTGCTGATTTCAAAGCTGAGGAAGAAACTGTGCGGTTCTTCTTCGCCGCTGATGCCGTCAGCCATGTAGTAGGTCTCTGGATCGCGTGCGACCCTCTTTGCCCTCTGTCCGGCCGCGCCATTGCCAAAGGACTCGACGCGGCTCTCCATTCTGACTCCGAAGAATGGACTGCACGGGGCAGCGAACACTGCTGCAAGCGAGGTAAATCCCCCAGGGTTTCCGGGCCGCGCCTGCTCTGCGCCTGTGCTCGCCGGTCGTAACAGGTACCCGCCGAGGCGCACCGGCTCCGCTTCAAGGCCTAGTTTGCCCGTGGCAAGTCCGGCAAGAATCAGAAAGTCGCGTCGTGTAGGGGGCAAAAGATTCATACCGCCTCGTCCGCCAACAGCCACTCCCCGCGCGAGGGCACGCTGTACAGCCCAAAGTGCATGAACATGCCGAAGCGCGCCTCGCGCCACCAGGTAATTCGCTGCTCATGGGTTGCGGCAAAGAGATCTGCCGAGGGCTGCGGCTTTAGGCCGGACTCAGCCGCCTGGTCCGCTGCGACATGGGACGCTGCAGCCAGCGATGCACCCGTTAAGAGCATCTGCTTCAAATAGTCATGCCGTGACGTTGCCATCGTTTCGCTCGTAAGCTCCTAAGGTCTGCACACTTCGCCCAAGATTGGCTCCGCATGTCAGTTGCTTTGTTAAGCCGTAATTGTAATCTGGTGCACTTCAGATTTGACAAACGGCTGGGCAGACCGGTACTCCGCGTACGTGTCCTTTTAATCGAAAGAGCGCCCCAGCGAGGGTTCCGTCCTCGTTTTTCGTATTTCCACCTGCAGTAGTGACGTAGATGTCCACATAGTCGGCTCCACCGAATGCGAGGCTCGACGTCTTTCGAGTCGGAAGAGAGACTTTCTTCTCGATCTGTCCAGTGGGAAGGAGTCGGACGATGCACGAGCCATCCCAAAGCGCCGACCAGAGGCAGCCATTGGCATCGAGCGCGGCTCCGTCTGGAAGTCCATCGGACTCCTCGAATCTCGCAAAGACTCGCCTATTAGAGAGCGCCCCATTTTCGACGTTGTAGTCGAAAAGATAGATCTCGCGGGCGAATGAATCCGTGTAGTAGAAGCCTTTTTGATCCAGCGTGAAGGCCATGCCGTTTGAACATCCTATGTTATTCAGCACCAAATGGAGCGATCCATCGAGGTCAAGCCGGTAGAGACTGCCCTTCTTTTCGCTGCTCGACATCGTGCCGCAGAAGACTCGACCCATAGGGTCGGCAATGACGTCATTGAATCGGGAGGAGCGCTCCTCCGCAATCGCTGGAAGCACTTCGACGAGTTTCTCCGCGTTCCAATTTGTAATTGCGCCCCGATCCATGAACAGAAGAAGCGACCCGTCGGCCTGCATCGTGAAACCGCCGACGGTTCTGCCCTCGAAGCATTTCTCGTGAATCCCACTCGCCGGGTCAAAGCGGAAGATGCGGCCATTGGGTATGTCGCACCAATAGAGGCGCTTCTCAAGCGGGTGCCAGAGGGGATTCTCGCCTATTTCGCAGGAGTAGTCGGCGATGCACTCAGGTTGCGAAGGCTCCGGACTGGTCGCGTGAACAGAGAACATCGGTTCGATTCCAATTCAGCAGCGTCGCGATGCATGGCAGAGCCGTATCCGCAGCGTTGATTTCTGAACAAAAGAGAGTATACACATCTCAAACATCATATGTATACTGATTGTCGTGATCGGAAAGACCAATTTTATGCCGGTTGCATCTGTTTCCCTTTCCAGGCCGAGCCTTCACCTCGAGGTTGCCGGCAGAATAGGGTCGCTGGTTGCCCGGGGAAGCATCAAACCAGGGGCCGTGTTGCCGAACGAGTCTGCACTCGGTGCAGAAATTGGAGTCAGCAGGACGGCACTGCGCGAGGCTATCAAGGTCCTTGCCTCAAAAGGGCTCGTCGAGGTGCGACGCAAAACGGGGACCAGGGTGCGGCCTCGTTCCGACTGGAATATGCTTGACCCAGAGGTTTTGGGCTGGCTGTTTTCGGGTGCAGGAATAGCTCCAGGCTTGACCGACTTAATGGAGGTTAGAAGAGTTGTTGAACCGGCTGCGGCACGTATGGCGGCGATCCGTGCCACCTCAAAAGATCTGGCTGCGATACGAGACGCACATCTGGGGATGGAACGTGCTACAGGGGACCTGCCATCTTCGGTCGAGTCGGATCTGCGCTTCCACCTGGCTGTGCTTGAGGCAACGCACAACGCCTTTATGAGGCCTTTCGGTGCACTGATTCAGGCCGCATTGAGGGCAAGTTTTCGCCTTACCAGCAGCAACAGCGATCTCTACCGGAAGACTCTCCCACTCCATGGGGTGGTGGTGGATGCAATTGAAGCTCGAAATGGCGATCAGGCAGAGAACGCAATGCTGGTCATTTTGGGCCAGACCTCAAAGGACATTGCCACTCAGACCAAAGCTCTCTTGAAAAACAAGACCGGCGTCACATCACGTAAGCTCTCATAGAACTGGAGTTCATCAAGATGTCCGAACAAAAGAACTCGTTCAGGTCTACAGCCTGGTTTGGCCGGGACGACAAAGACGGCTTTATCCATCGTGGCTGGATGCGCAATCAAGGATTTCCAAGCCATGTCTTCGACGGCCGGCCGGTAATTGGTATCTGCAACACCTGGTCAGAATTGACTCCATGCAATGCGCATCTGCGCGCAATCGCGGAGCATGTGAAGCATGGAGTTTGGGAGGCCGGCGGCCTGCCGGTTGAATTCCCTGTAATGTCCACCGGCGAATCGACCCTTCGCCCCACAGCCATGCTCTTCCGCAATCTCGTGAGCATGGATGTGGAGGAGAGCATTCGCGGCAATCCGATCGATGGTGTTGTGCTGTTGTGCGGTTGCGACAAGACTACTGTTTCCCTGGTCATGGGAGCTGCAAGCTGCGATATTCCTGCGATTGTTGTCTCGGGTGGACCCATGCTCAACGGGAAATATCGGGGTAAGGATATCGGCTCGGGTACGGACGTATGGCGATTCAGCGAAGAACTGAAAGCTGGAACTCTGACTCAGTTGGAATTCAGCGAAGCCGAAGCTTGCATGTCCCGTTCTGCAGGATCCTGTATGACCATGGGAACCGCCTCGACCATGGCGAACATGGTTGAAGCCCTGGGAATCGCACTCCCTCAGAACGGGGCGATTCCAGCGGTGGACTCGCGCCGCGGGGTGCTTGCGCATATGTCCGGACGTCAGATTGTAGAGATGGTTCATGAGGATCTTACCTTATCGAAGATCCTGACGAGGAACGCATTTGAGAACGCCATTCGCATCAACGCCGCAATTGGCGGATCGACGAACGCTGTGATCCATCTGCTCGCTCTCGCCGGAAGAATAGGCGTCCCACTGACGCTCGATGATTGGGATCGAATTGGACGCAACGTTCCAACCCTCGTCGATCTGATGCCCTCGGGCCGCTTCCTCATGGAAGATTTCTACTATGCGGGTGGACTTCCAACCGTCATCAGAACGCTCGCTAGTCGTGACTTGCTCCATTCGAATGCGCTAACCGTCACAGGGAACACAATCGCGGAGAACTGCAAGGACGCCCCAAATTGGAACGAAGAGGTCATTCGGCCGTTCAACAAATCGCTTGTGGAGCATGGCGGTGTGGCGGTGTTGCGTGGGAATCTGGCTCCGGACGGCGCCGTACTTAAGCCTTCTGCCGCGTCTTCCCATTTAATGTGTCATCGTGGCCGCGCAGTCGTGTTTAATTCCATCGAAAACTACAAGCAGCGGGTATTGGATCCCAATCTCGACGTGGACGAGGACTCCGTACTTGTCCTGCAGAATTGCGGCCCCAAAGGGTATCCGGGAATGCCGGAAGTTGGCAACATGGGGCTGCCGCCGAAGCTTCTTGCTCGCGGGATTAAAGACATGGTCCGCATTTCTGACGCCAGGATGAGTGGAACTGCATACGGAACTGTGGTTTTGCACGTTTGCCCCGAAGCCGCCTCCGGCGGACCGCTCGCGCTAGTGCGGGACGGCGATTTTGTCGAACTCGACGTCGAGGCGCGCCGCCTACATCTCGATGTTACGGACGAAGAGATGGCTCGCAGACGCGCCGCGTGGACCCCAATCCCACCTCCGGTTAACGGAGGCTATCAGCAAATGTATGTGCAGCATGTGATGCAGGCATCGCAAGGCGCTGACTTCGACTTTCTGGTTGGTTGCCGAGGGACCGTGGTCACACGCGAGGCACACTAGGGACAGTGTATAAAGGAAACCTTCTGATGGAAAACGCCAACGCATTCGCAACCTATCCGAGCCTCCGAGATCGGGTCATTGTAATCACTGGCGGCGCGACCGGTATCGGCGAAGCAATCGTAGAAGCATTTACGGCGCAGAATGCCCAAGTGATCTTCCTGGACATTCAAGATGAAGCAGCAGAAAAACTCATCGAAAGATTGACGTCGGCGGGTGCGCATGCCCCCGTTTACTTTCGCTGCGACCTGACTGAGATTTCAGAACTTCAAGTGACAGTACAAAGCATTGTGGCAGAGTTCGGCAAGGTCGATGTCCTGGTAAACAATGCCGGCAATGACACTCGGCATGCGGTTGCTGAAGTCACACCTGCGTTTTGGGACCAGGCGATCGCCGTCAACTTGAAACACCAGTTCTTCATGTCTCAAGCGGTCATTCCATCGATGCAGAAAGCTCAGCGGGGATCAATCATCAATATGAGCTCGATCGGCTGGATAATCCCTTCCACAAATCAGGTTGTCTACGTCACCTCAAAGGCGGCAATCGTCGGGCTCACACGTACGCTTTCCCACGAACTTGGTGGTGACAACATCAGAGTGAATTGCGTCATGCCCGGCTGGATCCTCACCGAGCGACAAGAGCGGCTCTGGCTCAACGAACGGTTAAGGGTTCAGGTACTGGACAAGCAGGCATTGAAGAGGATGATAACTCCTGAAGATGTAGCGCGTTTGGTCCTGTTTCTTGCCGCTGACGATAGTTCCGCAATCACCAACCAGAGCTACGTAATCGATGGCGGATGGGTTTAAAGCAGAATCAGCGTAGGAGTGCCTATGGGGAGATCATTCCAAGCGGCCTTTCCGTTGATGCAACAAGTTTCTGCGCTGCCCCGCTGCGTGTCAGCGGTCGGGAGAAACAGAATCTCGACCAACGGCTTTGGACTATGTCGGCCAGTGGAAAGGAATTGTCCGTCAACAGGCGGCTGGAGCGCAGCGGTTCAGCACGGCGGATGACGCATTGGAAGGCGCGTCGGCCTGGAGCACCGGGGAGCGGCTTGACCGGAGCAGGGGCGAATCTTCGGGAGTTTCGGATTCCGGCTTTAAGGCGAAGCGCAGAAGCGGTGGTAGTGTCCAGGGTAGCGTCCAGAGTTTTTCGCACTTTCGTTCTTCGTTAGCATGTTGGCAGGTTGTTGGGTTGGGGTTGTTTTGCTCCTGGCCCCCATGGGGGCCAGGAGCAAAGCGGTCAGGCGATGGCCACAACTTCGGCCAGCCGGTCCACGGGCAGTAGAATTTGAGAGAATCAGCGGTGAAAAAGGAGATCCCGATCCATGACCGCACACACAGGGCAGGATTCCGCCCTCCTTCGTGATTCCACGCTTGCTCAACTCGCCGCCAAAATTACGCGCCCCGGCTATGATCGAAGCCGAATGTTTCCAGGGCTTGTGCATATTGGCGTGGGAGGATTCAACCGTTCTCATCTCGCGGTCTATCTTGACGACTTGCTGACCCTCGGCGCATCGAAACCATGGGGCGAATTCGGAGTGGGTCTGCTCCCCGCCGACAAGCTGATTCATTCGGCGCTGGTGGAGCAGGACTTTCTCTATGGGCTCCTGCTTGTCGATTCGGGCGAGGAGAGCTATCGTGTCATTGGATCGCTCACGGGCCACCTGTACGCTCCGGAATCGTGTGGAGCTGTGCATGACCGGCTCAGTGCTCCCGAGTGCGCCATTGTCTCTCTGACCGTAACCGAGGGCGGCTATTTTATCGAGGACGCATCCGGCGGTTTCCTCGTCGATCATCCGGAAATCCGCCACGACCTCGAGCATCCGGTCCGCCCGAGGACATGGGTGGGCTATGTGGCCGAGGCGTGCGAACGGCGCATGAAACTTGGCCGCGGGCCGTTTACGTTGCTCTCCTGCGACAACCTGCAAGCCAATGGCGCAGCCGCGCGCACCGCGCTGATCTCGTTTGCCGAGGCCCGCAGTGCGGCTCTGCGCAAATGGATCGAGACCAACGTTACCTTCCCCAGCAGCATGGTGGACCGCATCACTCCCCGGACGACCGAAGAAAACCGCGCCACCATTTCGGGCAAGTTCGGCATTCTCGATCTTGCCCCGGTGGTCTCGGAACCGTTCCGGCAATGGGTTCTTGAAGATGCCTTTGCCGCGGGCCGGCCGGAGTGGGAGCTGGCGGGCGCGCAGATCACCGGCGATGTGGCTCCCTACGAGATGACCAAGATGCGCCTGCTCAACGGGGGCCACTCCGCCATTGGCTATGCGGCGGACCTGCTCGGCTACAGCTATATTGCCGATGCCGCCTGCGACCCGCAACTGCGCAGGCTGCTCACGGAGTTCATGGCCGAGGTGCGCCCCACGCTCAAAACGCTGCCCGGCATCGACCTCGACGAGTACTCGGCGACGATCGTCAGGCGTTTCTCCAACTCGGCAATTCACGATCAGGTGGCGCGCATCTGCTCAGGCGGCTGCGCCAAGATCGCAAAGTTCATCGTGCCTTCTCTCAAAGACCTTCTCAGCGCAAAGAGCGATCCGCGCGTTCTGCCTTTCGTCATTGCCAGTTGGCTCCACTACCTCGGCGGCCGCGACGAGAACGGACGCGCTCTCACCATCTCCGATCCGTCTCTCGAATACCTGAAGCCGTTTCTCGATGCCGGCGGCAGCGACGCAAGTCTGGCGCTCTCCGTCCGGCCGCTCTTCGGTGAGCTTGCCTTCACGCATCCGCAACTCGTTAGCAAAGTTCAAACGAGCCTCGACGAACTCCGCAGCCATGGCGTTCGCGCAGCGATTACGCAGATGCTCGAACAGGTTCAGGCGCCATGACAAACAATATGACGCAAACAGAGATCCCGTTTGCGGAGCGCATCGGCATGCACCCCGAGTTGGCCATTGGCTACCTGGGCCTGTTGCTTTTCATGATCGGCGACGGCGTCGAGGCTGGTTTTCTTTCGCCTCTGCTCGTCGACCTCCACTTCAGCGCCGCCAGGGTCGCGCTCGTCTTTACAGCCTACGGGGCCACCGCTGCACTGGCTTCATGGCTCAGCGGAGCGCTCTCTGACATCTTCGGGCCAAAGAAAGTCATGTGGGCCGGGCTGCTCATCTGGCTCGGTTTTGAGATGCCGTTTCTCCTGCTTGGCATAGCTCACGCTAATTACGCGATCATTGTCTTGAGTTATGGATTGAGGGGTTTCGGTTATCCGCTTTTCGCTTACGGTTTCCTGGTCTGGGTCGCTGCCGTCACGCCGGAGCGCTATCTTGCCACCGCCATCGGCTGGTTCTGGTCGGCCCGCACCGGGGGGCTGCCTACGCTGGGAGCCCTGCTGGCCAGCTTCTCCGTGCCTCTGCTCGGCTTCTACAAGACACTCTGGGTCTCCGTTGCATTGGTTGCCGCGGGCGGCCTGATCGTGCTCTTCGGCGTGAATGAAAAACATGGGTTGACTCCGCTTTCCACAACCGGCGAAAACCCGCTCAGGGTCCTGCTGACTGGCGTGTCTATCGTGTGGAAGCACCCCAGGGTCGGCCTGGGCGGAATCGTGGCCACCATCACCACCACGTCGGAGTTCGGATTCCTTGTCTTTCTGCCCATCTTCTTCATTCACGTCATCGGCTTCACCCTCGAGCAGTGGCTTCAGATTCTCAGCATCATGTTCGCCACCAACGTGGTCGCCAATCTCTTCTGGGGTTATGTCGGAGACCGGATCGGCTGGCGCAGGACGATCACCTTTGCCGGCTCCTGCGGCTGCGCCTTCACCACGCTGGGCCTGTATTATGTGCCCCATATCTTTGGAGCCAATTACCCGCTGGTGGTGGCCGCCGGCATGGCCTACGGAATTGCGCTTGCGGGCTTTGTCCCCATCGCCGCAATCATGGCCGTCCTGGCGCCTGAGTCAAAAGGCGCCGCCATGTCGATCATGAATCTCGGCTCCGGCATGAGTACCTGGATCGGGCCCGCAATCGCGGGCGTCTTTCTGCCCTTGCTTGGCGTCTCCGGCGTCATCTGGATCTTTGCGTTCATGTATCTGGCGGCTGCGGTCATCAGCTATACGCTGCGTGTTCCCGGCATTCGCTCACTCAGATAATCTCGCGTCCGCCAAAAGCTCGTCTCCAGCAGGGCTTTGGGATGGAGACGGATGCAAAAGAGATCGCGAGCGGAGGCAAATGGGGTATATTGGTTCGCAGCCGAAAGGCCAAACGGAAGTTCCGGTTATTATGGGGTACATCATGAAAGCCCTCGTTCTGGAAGAGAAACTCCGCCTTTCGTTGCGCGATATCGCGCTGCCGCTCAAAATGGGACCGCGCGATGTGCGTATACGCATCGGCCGCGTGGGCATCTGCGGCAGCGATGTGCACTATTACAAGCACGGCCGCATCGGCCCCTTCGTGGTCAACGCGCCCATGGTGTTGGGGCACGAGGCCGCAGGCGTCGTGGTTGCGGTTGGAGACGAGGTGCGCGATCTTGCCCCCGGAGACCGTGTCTGCATGGAGCCGGGCATTCCCGACATGAGCTCCCGCGCCAGCCGCGAGGGCCACTACAACCTCGATCCCGCGGTGCGCTTCTGGGCCACTCCACCCATTCACGGCTGCCTGACCGGCGAAGTCGTTCATCCGGCCGCCTTCACCTTCAAGCTGCCCGCGCACGTCTCGCTTGCCGAGGGCGCCATGGTTGAGCCCTTCGCCGTAGGCATGCACGCGGCTACCAAAGCCCAGATCAAGCCGGGCGCAACGGCGGTCGTCATCGGCGCAGGCCCCATCGGCATCATGGTGGCGCTCTCGGCTTTGGCTGCCGGCGCGGGCCAGGTGGTCGTCTCCGACTTGTCCGCGGAGAAGTTGGCCATCGCCGGGCAGTATGCGGGAATTGTTCCCTTCGACATTCGCTCCGGCTCGTTGGCCGAGCGTGTAGCCGAGCTCACCGCCGGCTGGGGAGCGGACGTTGTCTTCGAAGCTAGCGGAGCCACGAAGGCCTTCGACGGAATCTTCGATCTGCTCGCCCCCGCAGGAACCCTGGTGCTGGTGGGCATGCCGCCCGGCGCGGTCGCTTTCGACGTCGTAGCCGCGCAGGCAAAGGAAGCTCGCATCGAAACCATCTTCCGTTACGCGAATGTCTACCCCAAGGCCGTTGCCTTGCTGGCTTCCGGAAAAGTCGATCTCAAGCCGCTCATTTCGGCGAACTTTTCGTTCCAGCAGAGCATCGCCGCCTTCGAGCGCGCTGCGGAAGGCCGTCCCGCCGACATCAAGCTACAGATCGTTGTTGAGGAATCCGTCGCGTGAGCGCTGCCAATCTCGAACCTGAGGCGGCGCCTGAGAGCCGTCCCGACCGCCATTTTCTCGGCATGCCCCTCGCACTGCTCGGTGGCTACATTGCCATTGTCTTCTGCATGACCGGCGATGGCATCGAGCAGGCATTCCTGTCGAAGTACCTCGTCAATCTTGGTTTCAGCGCCGGCGACGCAGCGCTGGTATTCACCGTCTACGGCGCAACCGCCGCGCTCTCCAGTTGGCTCTCCGGCGTGCTGGCCGACGTCTTCACGCCGCGCCGCATCATGCTCATTGGCATCGTCTGGTGGCTGGTCTTCCACGTGCTCTTTCTACTCTTCGGCTTGACCCACCCCAACCTGCCGCTGACGCTGCTCTTCTACGGCATCCGCGGTTTTGCCTATCCGCTCTTCTTCTATGGATTTTTCGTCTGGGTGGTGCAGAAGAGCCGCCCGCACGAGCTGGCTTCGGCCATCGGCTGGACCTGGAGCATGTTCACCATCGGCTACGGCATCGTCGGCTCTTACCTGCCCAGCTTCACCATCCAGTGGATCGGCTACATGGGCACGCTGTGGATGTCGATGGCCTGGGTGCTGGCCGGCGGACTGCTCATCTACTTTTTTACCGGCGGCGTTTCGGCCGTGCCCAACGCCGCCGTTCAACGCGGCGAGATCGGAAAATTCGCGGAGATCGGCAAATGCGTCACCCTCATTTTTCACAGCCGCAACATTGCCCTGGCCCTGATCACCCGCATCATCTGCAACCTGTCGCTCTTTGGATTCCCGGTGATCATGCCGCTCTTCTATACCTCGCCGCGCATCGGCTTCAGCGTGCCGGAGTGGGCGCGCATCTGGGGAACGTTCTTCCTGGTTCAGCCCGTCACCAACGTTGTCTGGGGCCTGATCGGCGACCGCATCGGATGGATGCGGCAGATGCGCTGGTTCGGCTTTGTGGGCTGCGGCACGGCGTCGCTCTTGTTCTACTGGCTGCCGCTGCATTTTCCGCATAACACGCTGGCGGCCACCGTGGCCGCGTTGCTGTTCGCGTTCACCGTCACCTCGTTTGTGCCCATGGGCGCCATCTTCCCCATGATGGAGCCCGAACACAAAGGCGCGGCGGTCTCCGTGCAGAACCTGGGCGGAGGCTTGGCCAACTTCGGCGGGCCGGTGCTGGCCGCGCTCATTCTGCCTTTCTGGGGAATCGCCGGTGTGGTCGTCGTCTACGGAGTGCTGTACTACTGCGCGGCGGTCCTCACGTTGTTCATCCACGTAGACCAGCCAAAGGGCGTCTCGGCAGCCGAACTGGCGATGCACTGAAAGAACAGGGAACAGGGAGCAGGGAACAGCGCGCAAAAACGCTAACACCGCAAACAGACAAGGCTCCCAAGCGCTGCCCTCTATGCTGATTTGCGCACTCTCGGGACTCATGGGAGAACCAGGTGAGCCTGTCGAATTGACTTGCCACCATGAAGGCGGAACGACACAACCCGGGTGATCAGCCGGTGGAGATCAGCCTGAAGGTGCGCATAGCGCCGACGCTGCCACTGCAACGATGTGCCTGTTCCGCGCGACAGTCAAGATCATGCCTCGTCTGACTCAATGATTGAGTTATCACCACCCCCGCTCATCGAGCACCGGGGAGACGCGATCCAGGGTTCCGGTTGGTCGAGTAGCCCCGGGGAATTTCACTCCGAGGCCCTCACAGATCCTTACGTGACACTCTCGCGTCATCCGGCTCTTCGTAGCCTTGGGTTGCTCTCTTGCGAGAGCAAACCGTCTCTGGAAACAGAGGCTCCTCCTGGTTGCCCAGTTGGCCACGCCCCTCCGTCGAGCTGTGTCATCCTCTTCGCTCCCCGTCCATTACAGCCGCTTCAACGTTACTACGGGATGATCCGCCATCTTTAAGTGCATCGAAATTTCAGCAATAAAACGCCTGACACACAGGTTGTGTTTAGTCTTTGTCTTTCATCTTCAACTGCATGTCATTCCCGTTTGCGCAGAATCGTATTCATGCATCCGCTCCTGATACATATGAATTGGGGCAATCATTGCATGGGTGACGACGATCTGGCGAACACCTCGTCTGCAAGCTTCGCAAAGTGTGAGAACTTCTTCTAAAGTTGAATGGCCGGTTTTCAAGAATCAGATTATGCCGTGCGATGACTTCGAGCACATTCTTCACTTTCGGTGGAAGTTCTCCATTGCGGGAGACGGACACAAGCGGCCGGGAGTGTTTCGAGTAGCGAGCCTGCGCTTCGGCGTCAAACGACCCCATCCAGGCAAACCGCCCCGCACCTCCCGTAACCCTGCCATATAGTCGACGGCATGAGGATTCATGCCCCCCACGGTCAGAATAAGGGTCAGGCCACCAACTATCTCGACCCCTGGCACAGCCTTACGCGTCATGTAAGCAAGCGAAGCTGAAGGTTCATAGTGGTTGTTCAGGACGATTCCTCGCATTGCGCGCTTCTTTTGCCAACTGCGCCAGATCCACAGCGCCCATAGAGCGCGCAAAGCTGTCAGGGTCGCTATGGCAGTTGGAATTCCCTGAGGGTCGGCGCCGAACTTCCTCTTCCACCGACAGAATGTCCGTTCCCTGATCCCTGCCTTACTCCACATCCACCGTCCGAAACCCCAGCCCATACAGCAGAGCCGTCACGCTGGTTCGCGCATTCTGTCGCGCCTTCTCCAGAATCCCGTCATCCAGCGCTGCCTGCGCAATCTGCTGTTCGGCAGTCTGGCGAACCTCCGACTCCAGGTTCGGGTCGGTCGGAACCAGTAAGCCCGTCGTCCTGGAATACACGCGAGTCCGGCCG